>Ga0265316_10000319_pt1 | contig 53374 bp, 33 predicted proteins | sample 4522metaG_FD_202092 | JGI IMG/M metagenome (GOLD analysis project Ga0265316, IMG submission 202092) | Rhizosphere microbial communities from Carex aquatilis grown in University of Washington, Seatle, WA, United States - 4-5-22 metaG | ecosystem: Host-associated > Plants > Roots > Rhizosphere >... | reverse complement strand
CCCACGCTTCTCGCAATAATTCCACGCAACGTCGTCTCGAATTCTGGCCCCGTTTCAGGTGAACCAACGCTGGCCCACTCCGCGACGCAACCGCCGGTGGATCACGAGACTACGTGAGAGCCAACACTGTCCCCTGCGACGATCTTGTCGAGAAGGTCTTCAACGGTCTTCCGCAGCAGGAGCTCGGTCGGCGCTATCAAGTCGCTGAACGTCAGTCGCTGAGTCTCGGGGCGGATAGCCTCACCTGGACGTGGCAGGTCTGATACCTTCTGCTTCTTGAGCAGGATGCGACCGTCGATCTTTCGATAGATGAATGCCGCGGTCGCCGCAGGTGTAGGGTCGTTGATCCAGGCTCCGAGCTGCACGTGCGGCTCACCGACAAAGTAGGACTCGAGTTGGGCAACCCCAGCCGTTTCCATCGGCTGCTTGCACTCGACGATGAAGATAAGGTGTCTTGGGTCGCCAACATTGCCGGCTTCGTCAAACACTGCGATGTCGACCGGAAAGCCAGCGAAGGATTGGTGCTTCTCTCTCTTAGTGGCTTCGGATGGACTTTTGGGAACGCGCCATTCTGATCGCCCAAAGACGATCTGATCGAGATTCCATCCGGCGGCCAGGAGCCGAGCCACCAGCGGACCGACAACTTCCCGTTGCTCGGGAGTGTTCTTAAGCTGGGATTGAATGGCGGCGAATTCAGTGCCTTCGTCGCCGGGCGGGGCGGAGCGGGGGCGGATCACCCTCGTACCTCTCGTCTGAGACGAGAGCCCAAAATGTCACTTCGAGCCCAAGCGCCGCACGGACTAGCGTACGCACTGTCATGCCTTGCTGGCCCGACTCGAGGCGCTGCCACCACCGGAGGTCGACGCCTACCTTGATCGCAGCGGCTTGCTGACTGAGTCCGGCCCCTAGTCTGGCCGCACGAATGCGGCGACCAAGAGTCGCATAGACCTGCTGCGCTACCGTATCCGCCGGATCGGCCATTCGCCGTGATCATCGCTGGACGGATATCGTTCGCCACGGCAGTCATGTACCACGTAGAAAAACTACCGGCAAGCGTCGCCATCTGTGCCAGCCGAAAGCAAAGAGGCGTCGGTGGTAGAAGGCTTGGAAGGTGCGCTCGCGCTCTTAGCGCTCCGCCGCCGGCAAGGTGCCCGATCCGTCAACCACGAAAGTTGAAGAGATGAAGGTCATCCTCGCCCTGCTCGACAAGTGCCAGAAGGCCGACAAGGCGCGCTTCACGAAGATGGCGAAAGAAATCAAAGGCGTGTCCGAAGAGACAACAACGGGCGTGCAACGCCTCTACGAGATGGCCAAGAACAACCAACTGCTCATTCCCCCCATCAACGTCAACGACTCGGTCACCAAGTCCAAGTTCGACAACCTGTACGGCTGCCGCGAATCGCTCTTCGACGGCATCAAGCGTGCCACCGACGTCATGGTGGCGGGCAAGGTCGTGGTGGTCGCGGGCTACGGCGACGTGGGCAAGGGCTGCGCGTACGCGGGCCGCGGGGTTGGCGCGAGAGCCAAAGCTTTCGCGTTGACTCCACGCCACGCTCGCATGAAAGTCGATAACATTCTATAGCCTAAAGGAGAAGGAATGAGATTGCGCAGGATTGCTTTGACCGTGGGGCCCGTACCGGTCGGAACGGCTTACACGTGGTCCTATCCCAACTCGGATCGCCAAGTCTATGTTGTGCCCACCTACGGGCTGACGGTCGTTGGAGACGCCTCGGGAATTACTTGATCCACGACGGGCCGGACGATCCGAAGACGCAGCTCTATGCGACTGCGGGCTGTATCGAAATCTGTGGCGGTCCCGACGGCTTCGTGGCCTTTAATCGGCTTCTCGTCAAGCTGTCCGGGACGACCCAACCTACCCTTGCGCTTCAGCTGAAGGAGATCGGTGATTCTGCATGCATGACAATTACCTACCTGCCGGCAACACTGCCAGCCGTTACGCTCCGCTGAGGCGCTGCGGTGCCGCCGGCAGTGCGGCGCTGGTGGCGATGCTCGCCGCTTGCCCTGGATCGGTGTCGTCGAGCAAGGCTACCCCTTCATCGCCTGCTGCAACGCCGCCAGCAACGGCCGCCCGGTCAAGCATCGACTCTGGCGTCGCGGCCATTGCGGTGCCTGTCCCGGTCGAGAATGCACCCGCTGACTTTCGTAGCGCTCTTGAGGCGATCTTCGCATCGTTGTCTCTGCATTCTTGGAACGACTGGCAGATCCTCGTGGACAACCCCGAGCGGAAGGACAGGCTGGCATGGCTTGCCAAGGACTTCGGTGCCCAGGCTTTCCGCCTGGCGGCTCGCGTGGATGAAGCCCATCTGCATGCGCAAACGTCGGCCGGCCCTCTGCACGTCGGGCTCCTCGTGGCCGAGTTCCCCAAGTGCAAGCAGCTGACGGATGCGCAGAGAGCCGTCGTCAAGGCGGGTCGTTCCAACTTCGCCCTGCCCATCTTGACCCTGTTCCGGTCGAAGGCGCGTGGGCACAGCCTGCTCTTCCTCTTTTCCGAAACGACCCTGCAGCCGCAAGTCGGCCCCTTGCTTGAGCGATACGATTCTCTGCTCGGCGCCGACTTGCGTTGCACCGATGGAAAGTAGAGCCGCCACACGACGAATCCAACGCCATCGTCGGGAATCTGGCCAAAGAAATCAAAGGCGTGCCCAAGTTCGACAATCTGTACGGCTGCCGTGAATCACTGTTCGACGGCATCAAGCGCGCCACCGAAGTCATGGTGGCGGGTGGTCATCATGGAAGAGTCCAGGCCCACGTATCGGAGCCCCACGTGGCGTCTAGGTCACCGGCCAGCACCGGATCGAGAAGGCCTTCGCGGCCGTCGTGACCTCGTCGAGGGTGGGCCAGTCAAGCTGATCTTCGCGCGCCCTCGCGGCATACGGCGTCGCCCACGCGGAGAGCGGATCGGGCAGCAGCGCGGGAAGCGGGTGGGTCTTGCGGAAGGTGAAGGTCTGATCGAGGGCTGCTCACAGTCGCTTGGCGTCGACGGCCTGCAGAAGATACCGCCCGTGTGGCTCAAGGCGAGGAAGCGTCGAGGCAACGATTATTTGCGGTTGAAGAGTGAGTGGGGTCAACTCTGCGCATGGCACGGGCAAGGCATCGGCAAATCTCCGCGACAAACCGAAATGATGCCGGGTTGCGCGGCCGCCTCGAGCAGTTCGGTCTCGCAACCGTCTTGAGCTTCTTGGACCTCGAGCGGCGCTCTGGCCAGATCCTGATTGTCGCCAACGACAAGATGGGCCGGGTTTGGCTTCGCGGCGGTCAGGCCATCTCCGCGCGAATCGAAGGATCACGCCGCGCGAGTCGAGCGGCCATCTATGAACTCTTGTCTTGGGAAAGCGGATGCTTCGCCTTTACGCAGCAGGATCTTCCGTGCGCCGTCGACGAAATCGGCGAACCAACGGCGCTGCTTCTGATGAACGCGGCCCTCCGCACCGATGAAGCGGCCGCGCCCGCATACTAACCATCCGCATTTGGGCCAGCGCTCGGAGCCGCGGCACGCACGATTCTCAGAATGGTCTCTCCACGCGTGGATCGAGCATTCTTGCCGGCTGGGTGTGCCCCATCGGCGACGCTCGAATGACCATCGCGGCCCTTCGTTCTCTCTAGTAGCCGCACGTGAACGTGCTGGTGCCGCTGACCGGGAAGCTCTGTCCATCGACGGTGAACACCAGGTCCAGTCGATAGCTGGCACCGGTGCACAGCGAGCACACGGAAACGGGCGAAGCGCTGCCAGGCGTCTTTTGTTGCTGGGCGCTCCCCGCGCCGCCGGCGAGCGGGATGGTCGGGCTGTTGGCAGTGAAGTCCTGGACGACGGAAGAGGAGCTGTTGCTCACGGTGAGTGTGGCTTTGCTGAGCTGTGCGGTTGCGCCGACGGCTCCCGTGATGTCCACGGTCCAAGTGACCAAGATCGGATCCGGTGGCACCTCGGGCATGCAGTTCGCCCAGGCGTAGGAGGCGTGCAGCACGACTTGGACGTGGCTGCCGACCTCGCCGGCATCGACGGTCGCCCCGAGATCCGGCGCGGAGTCGAGCCCGGCATCGGGTCGCAACGGCACCGATCCGCCGTCGGGGGGCATGGGCTCGCAAATCCAGTCGGAGTATTCCACCGACAGCACCGGGCTCTGCGGATGAGAACAGTCGAGCAAACAGTCATTGATGCCCTCGTTGAAGCGCACGGCCGGAGTCGCATTCACGAGGTCGGTGCACAGCTTGCGACAGTCGTCGGGAGAGCTCCGTGGGCTGTAGGTGGCGAGGCAGCCCCGATACAGTACCGACCAGCGCGAGTCGTTCGGGTCGAAAGGGATCGTGGCGGTCTTGAGGACGACGCCCGGGCACATCGAGGGCGTCATGGAATTCGATGCGAAGCCGAGCGGGCTCTGGCAGACGCTGGGGACATCGATGCTCGAGCCTCCGACCGTGGAAAGATCGACGGGGCCGCCGTCGGGCGCATCGGCGGTTTCTTTTTGCTCGCCGTCGGGCAGCCCATCGGTGCGTGGCACGACTTCAGTTGGGCCGTCCGAATCGCTAGCGCCCGCGACCTCCTGCGCGTGTCCGCTCGCGCTGTCGCCGCCACCGTCGGTCCCGGCATCCGCCGGCTTTTTCCCCGAGCGCAAGGGCGAGCCACAGCCGGCCAGAACCAGCGCTGCGACGACGAATCCGCGAACAACGCCAACAGTGCGCAAATCGACCACGATGAATCGATGGTACATCGGCTCGAAGCGCCGGCCAACACCGCGGAAACACCGTGGACCGTGGGTGTGTTACGGCCAGCACACCTTGCGCCCGGGCTACTTGGGCGTCACTCGCATCACGCTGAGCAAGGCCCAGGCGGACTACCTTGGCGTCCCCGTCGAAGGACCGTGCAAGCCGGATCACTACCGGTACTGGGAACGATGGGAGGAGCGGGCGAGGCCAGCAGTGCTGGTCTTGCGATGGGGTTAGCAGGTCAGGGCTGGGAACTCTTGATTTGCGCCAGTTGCGCCATCAGATTGCTGCCGCCATTGAAGTAATGAAAGAGCTTGTCGCCGATTTCGCCAGACAGCGCTAGACCGACGAACCATCCTGCCGCGAAGACATCCTTGTAGGTTGCTCCCTGGTAGCGGCCAACCAAACCGCCTGTTGCAACGATCCTCACTGCATCGCCACCCAACTCGGCCGAGGCTCCAAGCTGGAAGATGTCTATTGGGCTCTTGGTCAGGGGAACCCCGAAAGATGGGCCGATGAGAAGGTTGTGCCGTTTGGGGGCGATCGCATCCTTGTTTGTCGTCACGGCGTCGGACACCAACTTCTTCAGGTCCGTCTTCGGGTCTGCTTTCTTCTGGTCCGCTGCTTTCTTGACGAAGTCCGAGATGGAGCTCTGGCAAAGGTTCTTGATAGCAGCCTGCGCTTCCGGGGGTAGGTCGGGATCCATCTCTTCCTGGCAGAACACTTGCTTGGCGAAAAGCAGGTTCTGCGTGTCCCACTTCTTCTGCAAGACGTCCGAGACATTGCTGGGGAGGGTCGTCGCGTTCGTGAGAGCTTCTTGGTACTGCCCCAATTGATTGAGGAAGGCGTTGTAGATTTGAGTTTCGTCTCCACTGGCCACCACAGGCCACCAGTCGGAGCCATGACCGCCGCCAAGGCCGAACAACGGAAGCAAGAGAACGGCGGAGACACCCGCGAGGTGCTTGTCGGTTGGGTTCAGCCTGCCGTACCTATCCGTCGCATAGAAAAAGGAGGGCGTTATAACCGTGTGCTCGCTGCCGAAGATCTTGGTGGCCTGCTCGAACACCTTTTGGAACTTGTCCAACTGCTCGGACGCTTGCAATGCGGCCGCATTGTTGGTCGCCTCGGCCAGATCCGTCGCCGTCTTGTCAACCGCGGACTTGTCCGCCGCAGCCTCGGCCATCATGTCCTTGGCCTGCGCAGTCTTGGTCGGCGTGGGCATCGCCAACGCAGTCGGCGCCATCACTGGAGCAATGAGGGCCTTGATGACTTCGGGCGGAAGAGTGGTCGGTTTTGCCGCCGGCGCCACAGCAGGGACCAGGACGGAGTCGGTGGGATGCGCGCTCGACGCCGCGGGCGCTTCCGGCGGGGCCGGATTCCGTGGCGATGTGAGCCCTTGGGCCCACGAGGTTCTGTTGGAGAGGATTGCAAGACTCAGTGCAATTGTGGTTACGACTAATAGGCTAGCCATCGGCAGTTTTCTGTTCGTCATGAGGAGGCCTTCCTTGGTCTGGTGGGAGAACAGCCGGAGATTACAGCGCTCAATACCAATCGCTGTCCTGCATAAGGGCAATGATCTGAGCTGTCAAGCGACATTCGTTCTGTCCTCAACCTGGGAGATCCGCTATGGCTCGGTTGCACCTGCCGCCTGGGAGCGATCTACGCAAAGCAACGATTGCATGCTGGACCTACCGACGTCGTCGCCCAGCACTTGGGCTACAAGAACGCCAACAATAGCGCTGTGCGACCAGAGTTGACGGACGACGAGGAATTGCCAGCGGGCTAGAGTAGCTGTTCGAACAGAGCGTGCACATCGATCCAGTCACGACAGGCACGGCGAGCGCAGCGAACTTGCCATCCTGGGATGCCCAAGCAGCCATTGGCATCAGCTATGTTTTTCAATGAAACGAATCCTGGAAAGGTTCGCCAGCCCTAGGACATGAGTTGGCTTGACCATCGCCGTGGAGAATCCTGATGAGATTGCGAAGAAGCGCCGTAGCTGCTCTGCTCCTGCTTGCCACCTGCAATGAGGACCATCTTGACAAGACGCTTGGCTCTGCACTGGAGTCTTCCCACGCAGCTCTGGGAACTGTGCCCGCGAGCGAAGTCGCCACTTGGACGCGTGTCGCCCCTCCGGCGCAAAGCCCCGACCCACGCTATCTGCAGACGGCCGCCTTTGACGAGACCCGCAAGGTGCTGGTCATGTTTGGCGGGCAGAGAGACAAGATTCCCGACCACCCGGGCCCTATTGTTACTGAGTCTTTGCCGGCGTCCCAGTATCTCTGGGAGTGGGATCCCGCGACTGGCAAATGGACCAACCGCGATCCTTCCGGGGACAAGCCAGGTCAGCCAAACCCGCGCGCGGGCGCAAGCATGGTCTTTGATTCGAACCGCAACAAGTTCGTCCTTTTTGGCGGGCGCTGGGTTACCGGCGATACCAACTCTCAAAGCCCCGCTTTCCACCCTTATGACAACTACCAGGATACCTGGGAATGGGATCCCGCGACCGGTGACTTCGCCAACCGTAGCAGCGAGAGCAAACCACCTTCTGTCCGCGGCCAGTACAGCATGGTGTTCGAGAAATCGACGGGCAACGTACTGCTCTTCGGGGGCGGGGTGGCCGCTGCGACTTCTATCAATGGCTACAATGCGGCCGATGTCTCGGTGGCGTCTGATGACACCTGGGAGTGGGATCCTGCTGCCGGCAAGTGGAGCAAGCTCGCTCCTGCTGTCGCGCCCAGCCCCCGCTACGACTCTGCTATGATCTGGGACAGCAAGCGCAACCTCGCCGTCCTGTTTGGCGGGATGGAATTGCCGCAGGCTGGACTTGCCCCGGTCCCCAAGCAGGACATCTGGGAGTGGGATCCAGCCAAACAAAATTGGACCAACCGCACCGCAATTGGGAGCAAGCCCAGCGCGCGCTACGGCCACGCCATGGCGTACGACCCCGGCCGCGGAATGATTGTGCTGGCGGGCGGCTATGACATCACAACCGGCAACGGTTTGGCCGACCTCTGGGAATGGGATCCGACCACGGCAGCGTGGACGCAGCGGCGCACCGGCAGCGAGCCCAACCTGCCCGCCATGCGCGCCTACGCCTCGCTCGTCACCGATTCAGCGCGAAATCTCCTCGACTTGGTGGCTGGCATCATCTCCTACGATCAGTCCGCGATGGTTGCCCCGGGAAACCCAAAGTATGCCACTGCGCCCTCTGCAGAGATTTGGGACTTGGACCCTGCCCAGGCAGTCTTCACCAACCGCACCCCAGTACAGAAACCCTGGCCGAGCAGTCGCGACACTTTCGCCATGGCCTTCTGCCCGGCCACCGGCAAGATGTACATCTTCGGCGGTCTCGGAGACACCGCGCTGCCAGTGCCGCTGGACGATTTCTGGGAGTGGGATGGGACCTCCTGGGTCGAGATCCAAAGCGATGTGCACCCCTCGGCCCGCTCGCGTGCGGCGATGGCCTGGGACCCCTACCGCAAGTCCCTCATCCTGTTCGGCGGCTGGAACTCATCCAGCGTGTCGGTCGACGACACCTGGGAATGGAACAGCAGCACCCGAAAGTGGAGCCAACTCTTCCCGACGTCCAGCCCACCATCGGGCAGTGTCATGGTTACTGATTCCGGGCGCGCCAAGTTGTTGCTCCTCAGCGCTCTCGCGACTGGCGTCGATACCTATCCCATCCCCGGAACCCAGGATGGTCCCGATGCCAACGCAATTTGGGAATGGGATGGCAGCAAGGCGACCTGGACCAACCGCACGCCGGTCCCGATCACGGGCATCGCGACTCAGCAATTCTTTCCCAGCATGAGTTTTGACCAGGGCCGTGAGAAGCTATTCCTCCTCGACACCGCGGTCACGGAGACGGAGGCCACCAACATAGGCAGCCGCGTTTTCTGGGAGTGGGATCCCATCTCAGCCGGATGGGCGCGTCGAGATATTGGCGACATGGTCGAGTTTCAGGCCTCCTGGGCACTCGTCCCGCTCGTGGCCTATGACAGCCAGCGCGGACGGCAGGTGCTGGCGACGTGGCCGACCAGGTATGACGACATGAATACCTGGGAGCTCAATACGGCAGCTCCGACGCTCTACCAACGCGACCTGTCCCCGGGTATTGGCGCGCGCATCTTTGCAGGCATGGCCTACGACAGCCAGCGCAGTGTGATGGTGCTTTTCGGCGGCTCACTTATTGGGCTGGGGAAAGTGAACGAGGTTTGGGAGTACAAGGTGACCAATCTTGGTAATGGCGAGGGGTGCACCGCCGCCACATCGTCGACCTGCGCCTCCGGCTTCTGCGTGGAGGGTGTGTGTTGTGCAGTCGTCTCCTGCTCGGGCGCCTGTCAGTCGTGTGCCGTTGCCGGGCAGGAAGGAACTTGCGTGCAGGCGGCCGCGGGCACGGAGGTTCCCGGAAGCTGCTCTGACGGACAGGCGTGCGACGGCAGCGGCAATTGCAAGAGCAAGAACGGGATCGCCTGTTCGAGTGCGAGCGTCTGTGCCTCAGGGTTCTGCGTGGATGGCGTGTGTTGCGAGAGCGCGTGCGATGGCAAGTGCACGTCCTGCAACCAGGCCAATCTTGCGGGAAAGTGCTCTGCCTACGCCGTGGGCAGCGATCCGGAAAATGAATGCGGTTCGGGCAGTAGCATCTGCCGCTCGACTTGCAACGGCGCGGGCGCGTGCGCGTCGCCGCAGCACGGAACTCAATGCGGGTCCTGTCAGATCTGCGATGGCACCGGCGCATGCATCATCCCTGATCCTTTCGCCTGCGGTCCCAGCGACAAGATCGATTCCGGCGCGGGTGGCATCGGCGGCACCGTCGGCACAGGTGGCGCGGGCGGCATCATCGACGGCGCTGCTGATGGCGCGGGCGATGCGATCGGGCGGGGTGGCACCGGCGGCACCGTCGGCACAGGTGGCGCGGTTTCAGGCGGTGCGGGTGGCAGCATCAGCGGCGCAGGCGGAAGAAGTGGCACCGGCGGCAGCAGCAGTTTCGACGCCGGAAGCGACCTGATCCCACGTGATGCGGGCAGCACCGGCGTCAGAGATGGCGTCGGCGCTGAAGATGCGAGGATGCCCGACTTCGGCGTTGGCGCCAGCGATGCGAGCATGCCCGATTCGGGCAACGCCACGCGACTCGGCAACAAGGGCTGTAGTTGTGATTTGGGCCGGGCGGCGCCCAGCGCGCCGGGGCTGCCGTTGGTTCTGCTCGGCGTCGGCTTGTTGTGGCGGCGACTGCGTCGGCGTCAATTGAGAATGGGTGCGGTAGCGGCTCTCCTGCTTCTCGCCACCTGCTCCGAACCCAATCCCGACAACGCCCCCCGCCTTGAGTCCACCCAATCGGCTTTGGGCACGGTGCCGGCGAGCGAATCTGCGACCTGGACCCGCGTCGACACGCCTCCTCCGCCAAGTCCCCTCCCGCGCTTCTTAGAGTCCGCCGCCTTTGACGAAACCCGCAAGGTGCTGGTCATGTTCGGTGGAACGTCAGGCACGCAGACCGAAAGCCAACTCCCAGAAGTGTTCCGGGATCTGTGGGAGTGGAATCCCGCGACCAGCACATGGACCGATCGTACCGCGGCGGCCGGCGGGCCAGCCGCACGCGCGGGCGTGAGCATGGTTTTCGACTCGATCCGCAACGTGTTCATCATTTTCGGTGGGCGTGCAACCGCCGACTTCGATCTTGCAGACATCTGGGAATGGGATCCCGCCAGCGGAAGCTTCACCGATCGCACCGACTCGAGCTTGGCACCGAGCGGGCGCAGCCAGCACAGCATGGTGTTCGAGAAGTCCACCGGAAAGGTGTTGCTCTTTGGCGGTGGTCTCACCGACCGCATGCACGGCTACGATGCAACCAGCGTCTTGCTCGCGCTGAGCGACACCTGGGAGTGGGATTCCGCCAAGGGTTGGGCTCAACTTGCGCCCGTTGCCGCGCCCAGCGCCCGATACGACGCCGCCTTGGTCTGGGACAGCAAGCGTGCTCGCGCTGTCCTGTTCGGCGGCATGCAAAAAGATCAAGCTGATGCGGACGGTATCCCCATGCAGGACACGTGGGAATGGGATCCAGCAAAATCGGTCTGGACTGAGCGCACGGCCGTGGGTAGCAAGCCGAGTGCGCGCTACGGCCATGCCATGGCGAACGACCCCGGGCGTGGCATGGTGGTGCTGGTGGGCGGCTGGGACATCGATACCGGCGACAGTCTGGGTGATGTCTGGGACTGGAATCCGACTACTGCCGCATGGACGCAACGCCTTGCCGGCAGCGAACCCAATCTGCCCCGCGGGCGTATGTACGCCTCGCTGGTCAGCGATTCCAATCTGAACCGCCTCGATCTGGTTGGAGGCCTATTCGACTTCCCGGACCAAACGAATCCTATCCTTCAGATGAGCGCCACCGCAGAGCTGTGGGAGTTGGACCCTGCCCAGGCGACCTTCACCAACCGTACGCCGTCGCGGAACGCGCCAAGTGGGCGCTATCAGCACGTCATGGCCTTTTGCCCGGCCACGGGCAAGAGCTACGTGTTCGGCGGCAAGGACAGCATGGACCTGCTGCGGAATGACCTGTGGGAGTGGGACGGCAAGGCATGGTCCGAAGTCAAGGGTGGCGCGCAACCCTCCCCGCGCAGGAACACAGCGATGGCCTACGACCCGTTCCGTAAGTCTCTCATATTGTTCGGCGGTGCGAGCGAGGATGACAGTGGCAATCCGCAAGGCCTCAATGACACCTGGGAATGGCAGAGCGGCACCCGCCAGTGGGCCCAGCTTCACCCCGCGTCGAATCCGGGACAACTCTACGGGCATGGCATGGTGACCGATATGGGGCGTGCAACAGTGCTGCTCTACGGCGATGTGAACTACGCGGTCTGGGAGTGGGATGGCAGCAAGACGACTTGGACCAACCGCACACCCGTTCCCTCCAATGTCACGCCCATCGTCGCATCCTTGGCGCAGACGGGCTGGGATACCACCGGTCGGTACATGACCTTTGACGAGGGACTGCAGAAGATGTTTGTCTTTCAGGGCACGAGTTACTGGAATGGTGCCAAGAGCAACAGCGTCTTTTGGCAGTGGGATCCCGTCAATGCCGGCTGGGAGTTCCGAGACAGTGGAGACTTCGTCGATCTCGGCTACGCGCTCACCGGCGGTTACGACAACACGCCTTTCCCGGTCTTTGCCTACGACAGTCTGCGCCGCCGGCAGGTCACGGCCACGAGGGCCACGGTTGCGGCTGGCGCCACCACCAGCCTCAAAACCTGGGAACTGGACGCCAAGAACGCAAACTGGTACCTGCGCACCCTAGCCACTGGCCCAACCATAGCCACCCCGCCAACCATGGTCTTCGACAGCCAGCGCGGAGTGATGGTGCTCTTCGGTGGCAGCCTCTTGGCGGATTTGGGGGATCCCAACTTGGGGATGTACGACTGGTCGAAGGCGGACGTGAGTCAGACTTGGGAGTACAAGGTAGCGAATCTCGGCAACGGCGAGGGTTGCACCGCTGCCACCGCGTCGACCTGCGCGTCGGGCTTCTGCGTAGAGGGTGTCTGCTGCGCCGTCGCGTCCTGCTCGGGCCCCTGCCAGTCGTGCGCAGTCGCGGGCCACGAAGGCACCTGTATGCAGGCGACGGCGGGTACCGAGATTCCCGGTAGCTGCGCCGACGGACAGGCCTGCGATGGCAGCGGCAGTTGCAAGAGCAAGAACGCAGTCGCCTGTTCGAGCGCAACTGCCTGTGCTTCAGGCTTCTGCGTGGATGGCGTGTGTTGCGAGAGCGCGTGCGACGGCAAGTGTGTGTCGTGCAATCAGGCTGCGAGCGCAGGCAGGTGTACTGGCTACGCTGCGGGCAGCGATCCGGAGAACGAGTGCGGCCGGGGTCAGCCCCTGTGCCGCTCGACCTGCAATGGCGCAGGCGCCTGCGACTATCCGCAAGTGGGAACGCCCTGCGGGACGGTTGAGATCTGCGATGGCGCCGGCACCTGCTACGACCCCGATGCGCCCCCCAGCACCGGTGGCGCGAGCGGAAGCGGCGGGGTTGGCGGCTTCGGCGGAATTGTCGCGGGCGGGGCAAGCGGGCGTGGTGGCGCAGGTGGCTTCGGCGGCACGCTCGCGGGAGGCGCGGGTGGACGTAGTGGCGCGAGCGCCGGTGGCGGCAGCGGTGCAGGTGGTGCGAGCAGCAGCGGCGGCGTATTTGCTGTAGGTGGCGCGGCTCCCGGCGGCACGGGTGGTTCTGGCGGCAGCCTGAGCGGCGGGGCAGACGGAGGGAACGGCACGGGTGGCTCCAGTGGCGGCGCAGACGGCGGAAGAGACTCCATCTCGCCCGACAGGGGCAACTCCGATAGCAGAACAGATCCTCTCCTACCCGACGTCGCCAGTGTCGATGGCCAGCGAGATGCAAGCCCGACCGACGCCGGCGGTAGGCTGCGGCTGGTCCGCGGAGGGTGCGACTGCAGTCTTGGTCACGCCGCTGCGGCGGCTAGACCCGTGCCCCCGCTTGCCCTGCTCAGCGCCGTCCTCTTGTTGCGGCGACTGCGCAAGAAAAGAGGAGGATAGGTGCCAAAGCGCCCGCAGCCGACCGTCGAGGCTAGTCAAGCCCCACAAGGACGAGACGGGCCAGCCCATCTGCTCCGACGCTGCCCTCTGCGCTTCACCTTGCGGGAAGATGGGAACGAGTTGCACCTATTCCACGGACTGTTGCACCGGTCTTTGTGTCGGCGGTACGACGGTGACGGACTGGGTGGGATGCCAGAGGCCGTGCACCAAGAGCAGCGACTGTTCGACCGGATGCTGTGAGATGTTCGCTGGTGGCACGAGCGGCTTCTGCGTCGACGCGAGCTGGTGTGTCTGTGGCACGAGCGGGACGGACTGTGGTCCGACCTCGGCGTCCTGTTGCAGCGATCAAGAGTGTTCGAATTTCGCGGGGGACACCGGCTACCTTTGTCGGCCCCGATGCACGACCGCCACGGACTGCCCCGACGGGATGTGCAGTGGCTATTTCGCCGGCAAGGACTACGGCGTTTGCTACCCGTAGTGTTACAGCAGACATCAAAAAGGCGCGGTCGCAATGACCCATCTTGAGGAGTCGCCACCCCAGTCTAGATAGTTGCAGCGATCTATCGAAGAACTGCCGTGGCGCACCAAAGGAGACCAAGATGAAGTCCGCGAGATGTCCGTCGAAAACGGGTCGGCGACCCTCTCTGCTAGTCTGGCTGTTTGCCGGACTGGGCTTGTTCGCCGCAAAGAATGCGTTTGCCGCGGAGTACTATGTGTCCCCGACCGGCAGCGATTCGAATGCCGGGACCCAGGCGTCGCCCTTTGCCACTGTTCAGAAGGCAAACAACTCTGCCGCGGCGGGCGATACCATCTGGATGCGCGGGGGAACCTACTCCACTACTGGCCAGATCACTCTTTCGAAGAGCGGAACGTCAGACACCAACCGCACCAAGATTTGGGCCTATACGGGCGAGGTGCCTATTCTCGACTTCTCGAACTACGGAGCGGCCAGCTCGTCGTCGGACAATCCAGCCATCGTTGTAACCGGGAGCTGGATGCATCTCAAGGGACTCGAGATCGCCAACGGGAAGGTTGGATCCAGTGGTTCCCACTCCTATTCCCTGCTGCGCACCAAAAATGCAAGCAACAACACCTTCGAGCTGCTCAACATCCATAACGGATTCGGGCCAGGGTTCTTCATCGACACGGGCACTGGCGGCAACCTGATTCTGAATTGCGATTCGCACGACAATTACGACGTCAACGGCAGTCAGGGGGATGGGCAAAACGGCGACGGGTTCGGTGTCCACTATCAAACCAGCGGCCCCAGCACCATCATTCGCGGGTGCCGCTCATGGCACAACTCCGATGACGGGTACGACCTCATCTCGCAAGAGGTCCCAGTCACGGTGGAGAATAACTGGGCCTTCAAGTGCGGATACGGCTCCTCTGGAAATGGCAACGGGTTCAAGATGGGAAGCAGCAAGACGGGCATTCGGCATCTTGTACAAAACAATGTTGCGTGGAGTAACGCGGCTTCGGGCTTCTATGCCAACCACTCGACGGGTGGCAACACCTGGTACAACAACACGTCGTACCAGAACGGAACTCAGTACAACATGTTGGCTAGCAGTTTTGATTCCTCTGGCGCCGTAACAGGGACCATTACCCTTACCGGCTCAAAGGCCCACATAATGAGAAATAACATCGGCTTTCCCGACAAGAATTCCAACATGGGAGGGGTCGACACCCAGTTCAACACGTGGGACTTGGGGATTACGCCGGCGGCCTCGGATTTCGCCAGCACGACGGATACCCCGTGCACCGGCCCTCGCGAAGCGGACGGCAGCATGCCGGCTGCATGCACTATGTTGCATCTGGCTGCCGGCAGCAAGATGATCGACAAAGGCACGAACGTCGGTCTGCCCTTTGTGGGCGCCGCCCCGGATTTGGGCGCCTATGAATTTGGCGCAGCTGGTGCGGGCGGAGGCGGAACCACAGGTACGCCGGGAACGGGTGGCGGAACCGCTAGCGGTGGTGGCACAGGAGGCGGGGGCACCACGGGATCCCGAACCGGAGGTACGACGGGATCCGGAAGTGGGGGCGCCACGGGATCCGGTGGCAGGAGCGGTGCCGGTGGCACGCCAGCGTTCGGTGGAGCACCAGGAGGCGGCGGAGACAGCGTTGGCGGAGCGCCGAGTATGGGCGGCAACACCGGGAACCTAGCAAGTGGCGGCGCCGCTGCCACCGGCGGCAGGACTGGAACGACAGCTTCCGGAGGCGTGGTTGGTGCTGGCGGCAGCGTTGTCGCAACTGCCGGCAGCGCGACCGGCGGAGCTATTGGAATGGGTGGGTTGCCCGCCACAGGTGGCGCGTCCGCCACCGTCCCCCCTGGAACCGGCGGCAAGATCGTCGCCACGGGTGGAACTCTGGCGGCCACTGCAACGGGTGGCGCGACGAGCGATAGCACCGTGATACAGGCAACCGGCGCTGGTTGCTCCTGCCGGATCGCCGAGGCCCAAACAAGCAGCGATTCCGGTTTGGCGTTGCTTGGGCTTGTCATGGTCGCCCTTCGCATTCGCAGACGACGCTGAGACGGAGCGTGGTCCAAACAAGCCCGATCTTCCTCTGGGTGAGGTCCCATTCCGAGGGTCGCTGACTGGCGGGGCGTGTTCGCGAGCACTTGCCGAGGCATCGCATCCTTCTCTCCCAAGCCCGGTCGTGATAGCGCTATCGACGGCGCCATCGTCGGGTTAGACAAGAAACGCCTGTACCTCGAACGAGACTCGGGTGGACAGGTCGCTATCGCCCGCAACAACGTCGACTATCCGGGAAGCCCGCCGTTCACGATGGTCTGATGTTCGCGTTCAAGATGGCCCGAAACTCGTATCGACCGCGCCATCGAATGACCACACGTCGGCCCCGGATGTCAGGGGACCTTCCCATGCCTACTGCAGGACACGGACGAGCGCCGCGCTCGCGGCCGGGACATAGACTGAAACGGTGTTTCCCGAGACCGTCTGAATGTAGGGTGCATTGCGAGGCCAATCGCCCGCCACCGAGACCTGGGCGCCAGCAAGGGTCACGTTCCCTGCCGCTGCCGTCAGGGTGCCGGCAGGCGTCCCCGCAAGATAGATCGCGCTCGCGCTACTCACGACAGAACCTAGATCCACGGTGGCGTTGACGCCACTAACATCGCTCCTGTTGTTGAGCACCACACTGATGAATCCGTCTGCCTTGATGGCCCACGCGGTGAAGTATTGGGCGCTGGTGGTAACGGTCGCGGAAACCATCGAGCCTGTGCCGGCTTGGGTGAAGAGGAGCATACCGTAGTATTCCGGCTGTACCTGCGCCACGACGCCCATATCCTCCTCGATCGGCTCGTAATAGAAAGGAACCTTTCCATCCATTCCATTCTCGTCGCTCTCGAAATTGACGCCGCTGCCGCCACGCTTGGCAACCTCGAACATGTAGTCGATCGCCCAGAGACCCGAGATGAACGTGTCGCTTACGCCCTGCTGACCGTGACCGGAGCAGGTGTTGTTCTCGTCCATGCGCCAGCCTGGGAGGTCGTTCTTTGTCGCTGCAGCCTGGATCGTATCAAAAATGTCGGTGAGTTTGGTCGTTGTTATCTGGAGATTGGGCACCGAGCACCCCGATGAACTGGCTGCGGCGACGTAGGAGTGCTGCGCCAGAAGGGCCAACTTGCCCGGATATTTCGCCGTAATGGTGTCAGCAAATGGAGCACTGTACGATGCGGCATTAATACTAATGCAGCCCGGGCCAACCAACAGAGCGCCTGGCGTGGCGACGATGGCATCCGCGAAACGCTCGTAATCGGCAGTTTGGACCGCCCAGCTCCCAAATTTGTCGGGCTCGTTCCCGATCTCGATTCCGATGATGCTCGACGGACACGTGCTCATGACATAGGCCGCCTCTGCCGAGGAGGCGGTCACGTCGTCCAGCTGAAAATTGACGCCATAGATAGCCTTGCTTCCCGTCGCGGCCAGAAAGGCGCAGAGTTGATCGACCCCGCCGGTCGTGACCTTTGTGTTGAATGGCCGCCCATTGGGCTGCGAAGGTGCGGACCCTTCGCCAACCCAGGTGCAAAGTTCCACATCGTTGGCTCCAAGCCGCAGCATCGGAGAACCAAGGAGCTTGTAGAGCGCCATCAAGTTCGTGTTGTTGGTGGTCAACGAGCCATTCATGATGTGCGTCTTTTCGCAGCTGAACCCGGTGAAGTCAGCACCGATCGTCCCTACTGTGGTGTCGGGGTCCACCTTCACTGTGGCCGCGGTTCCCGTACCCGTAGGACCGCCGGTCACCGGTGTTCCCCACCCGGTCGTCGTGGGCGAGGACCCGTCCGCGCTTGTCGAAAACCCGCCTGCGCTGGTGGAGGATCCGCCTGCGCCGATCATGGTCCCGCTCGCACCGTCGGTGGTGGTGCCGCTGGCACTGGTCGCAATTCCACCCATGCCGCCACACCCGGACGTGAAGACTGCGGTGAGCAGCACCGGGCCCGCGAAGCGATAGAGAACGACCGTCACCTCCCGATGATAGCAGTTCAGCAATCCCCCAAAAAGCGCGAGCGACAGGCGAGGCATTGGCTGGAACTAGACGGCGCGCGGGTCTTGGTTCACCATCAAGGCGATGGCGCCCCGATACGTCCTTGCCATGCTGGCGTGCCTTGTGTTCGCTCGGCCGGCCCTGGCTGCCGACGAGAAGCCTGGTGCAGAGCCCGACCAGGTGATGCCCGGGCCCTTCGACGGTCTCGCGCGCAACTTCGCCAACAGTTTCGTAGGATTCAATTTCGGCTTTCACGTGGCGGCCGTCGCGGCCACCGCCACCATGACCTCGCAAGACGTCGACCTGCACGTGCACCACTACTTTCACGATCACCCGCGCTGGGGACGCGCGGCATATCCTGCTGCCATTCTCGGCGTCGCTGGACCCGTGGCACTGTTCGGCGGGCTACACGTCGCGGGCCGAATGAGCGGCAACCCGGAAACCGTGGGCGCGGCCTTTGCGGTGTTGCAGTCTGGCGCGCTGACGTTGGGCTATGTGACCCTTCTGAAACTGGTTACCGGTCGGCCCGCGCCACGCGACGACTTCATTCCGTCGGTGGCCCCTGACGAAGCCTCGCTGAGCCGAACCTTTCGCCCCGGTATCTATCGCGGCGGTGTGATCGCGGGCTGGCCATCGGGCCATGTGGCGGTCACCACCGCCATGCTCTCGTCGCTGGCAGCCTACTATCCCGACAGCTTCTTGCTCAAAGTGGCGCTGGTGCTTGGCTCGGCCGGTATGATGCTCGGGGTATCGTCGTTCGAAGCAGGTGGCATGCACTGGGCCTCCGACGCCGTGGCCGGAGCGCTCCTTGCCATTCCCATCGGGCTATCCACCGGCGGTGGCATGCGCCGCCTGGTTCAAGGCGAGAAAGCGCGCGCCCAATCGGCGTGGTTCATCGGCCCGTCGCTACGTGCTGACGTCACCGGCGCCGTGCTCGGCCGTAAGTTCTAGGTCAGGTCAGCCTCTGAGCTGACTGATGTCTCTCACCGCGCCGGTGTCGGCGCTGGTGGTCATGGCGGCGTAGGCGCGCAGGGCGACCGAGACCTGGCGCTTGCGGGCCTTCGGTTTCCAGGCCAGGGCCTTGCGATCTTCCATGGCGGCGCGGCGCTTGGCCAGCGCTTGCTCGCTGATGGCCAAGTGGATGCGCCGGTTGGGGATGTCGATCTCGATGGTGTCGCCTTCTTCAATCAGGGCGATGGCGCCGCCGCAGGCTGCTTCGGGCGAGACGTGGCCGATGGAAAGCCCGGCCGTGCCGCCCGAGAAGCGCCCGTCGGTGAGCAGGGCGCACGCCTTGCCGAGCCCGCGGGATTTGAGGTAGCTCGTGGGATAGAGCATCTCTTGCATGCCGGGGCCGCCTTTCGGGCCTTCGTAGCGGATCACCACCACGTCGCCTGCCACGACCTTGCCGCCCAGGATCGCTTCCACGGATTCGTCCTGGCTCTCGAACACGCGCGCCTTGCCCGAGAACTTCCAGATGGATTCGTCGACGCCGGCGGTCTTCACGATGCAGCCCTTCTCGGCCAGGTTGCCGTAAAGTACGGCGAGGCCCCCATCCTGCGAGTAGGCGTGCTGCTTGTCGCGGATGCAACCGTCATTGCGATCCAGATCGAGGGTGTCGAAGCGACGATCCTGGCTGAACGCCTCTTGCGTTGGGATGCCGCCCGGCGATGCGGAATAGAAGGTGCGCACCGAGAGATCTTTGCTGGTTGCCGCGTCCCATTCGGTGATGGCCTCGCCCAGGGTCTTGCTGTGCACGGTGGGCACCTGGCCGTGGATGAGCCCGGCGCGGTTGAGCTCGGCCAAGATCCCGAACACGCCACCGGCGCGGTGCACGTCCTCGACATGGTACTTCGTTGTCGAAGGCGCGACCTTGCACAGGCAGGGCACCTTGCGCGAAATCTTGTCGATGTCGGCCATGGTGAACTTCACCTCGGCCTCTTGCGCGCAGGCCAGCAGGTGCAAGACGGTGTTGGTCGACCCGCCCATGGCCACGTCGAGCGACATGGCGTTCTGGAACGCCTCGAAAGTGGCAATCGAGCGCGGCAGGGCCGAGGCATCGTCCTTTTCGTAGTAGCGCTTGCACAGCTCGACCACGACGCGGCCGGCGCGCAGGAACACGGCCTTGCGATCCGCGTGCGTGGCGACCAGGGTGCCGTTGCCGGGCAAGGACAGTCCCAGCGCCTCGGTCAGGCAGTTCATGGAGTTGGCGGTGAACATGCCCGAGCACGAGCCGCAGGTGGGGCAAGCCGAGCGCTCGTATTCGGCCACGTCGGCGTCGGACACCGCTGAATCGCCAGCCTTGACCATGGCGTCGATGAGATCCACGTGGATCTCCTTGCCGGCGTCCTTACCAGCTTGGCTCGGCAGCTTGACCTTGCCGGCTTCCATCGGCCCGCCCGACACGAACACCGCCGGGATGTTCAGGCGCAGGGCCGCCATGAGCATGCCGGGTGTGATCTTGTCGCAGTTGGAGATGCACACCATGGCGTCGGCGCAGTGGGCGTTGACCATGTACTCGACGCTGTCCGCGATCAGCTCGCGCGAGGGCAGCGAATACAGCATTCCGTCGTGGCCCATGGCGATGCCGTCGTCGATGGCGATGGTGTCGAATTCCTTGGCCACGCCGCCCGCGGCTTCGATTTCGCGTGCGACCATTTGGCCCAAGTCCTTGAGGTGTACGTGGCCGGGTACAAATTGGGTGAAGCTGTTGACCACGGCGATGATGGGCTTGCCGAAGTCGCCGTCCTTCATCCCGGTAGCACGCCAAAGGGCGCGCGCGCCAGCCATGTTGCGACCAAAAGTAGATGTGCGTGAGCGGTACTGAGGCATGTTGGTTTCCTACCACGGCGGTCCCTGCGATCAAGCGATGGGCGCATGCGTATAGGCCGGTCGCTGCGGATTCGGCAATATCTGCGTGCGTGCTGCGCTCAGGTTTCGGCGCTACAATGCGCCGAATCGTGACCGAGACCGATCCCTCGCTGATGAACACCGTGCCGCACGCCGAAGCGGGCACAACGCCTGCGCCCGGCCCCGCGCCCGCGCCTGCGCAAGCCGCGGCCAAGTTCGATGCGCTGGTGGGAACCACGTTGGCCGAGCGCTATGAGATCGTTCGCCGCATCGGCGAAGGCGGCATGGGCGCGGTCTACGAAGCCCGCCACAGCATCATCGGCAAGCGCGTGGCCATCAAGGTGCTGCTGGAGAAATTCCTCGAGAACGAAGAGCTCATCGCGCGCCTTTTGCAAGAGGCGCGACTGGCCAGCTCCATCGGCCACCAAAACATCGTCGACGTCACCGACTTCGGCACCACGCGCGACGGGCGCGCCTTCGTGGTCATGGAGTTTCTCGAAGGCGAGCCGCTTTCAGAACTCATCATGCGCGACGCACCCCTGCCGGTCGAACGCAGCCTGGCCATCGTCAAGCAGGTGTCGAGCGCGCTTGGGGCAGCCCACAACAAGGGCATCGTCCATCGCGACGTGAAGCCGGAGAACGTGTATCTGGTCCGTCGTGGCGATTTGGACTTCGTCAAGGTGGTGGACTTCGGCGTGTCCAAGGCCGTGCGCAGCCAGGAAGAGGCGGGTAGCGAATGGCAGCGGCTCACGCGCACGGGGGCCGTGCTTGGCACGCCCCTGTTTATGTCGCCCGAGCAGGCAGGCGGCAGCGAGGACATCGACCATCGCGCCGACATCTGGGCCACGGCACTCATTCTCTACGAGTGCCTGACCGGCGAGCTTCCTTTCCGCGGCAACAACTACCTGGGCGTCATCGCGCAGATCCAGAACAAAGACGTGCAGCCCCCCTCGGCGTTGCGTCCAGAGCTCGGAATTCCCGAGGCGGTCGACCGCATGGTCATGCACGGTCTGGAGAAGGATCGCACGCGGCGCTACCAGCACATGGCCGCATTCGAGCAGGACGTGGATCGGTTGCTGGCCGGGGATGTTGACGTCGCTCTCGATGGCGGCGCCGAGTCGGGCTCCGCGCCGCCGCGCTCGCGCAGTCGCTGGCCGTGGCACCTGGCGGTGGCCGCGGTGTTTGCCCTTGGCATTGGCAGCGCGGCCATGCTTGCCCGCGGCAGCAAGGAAATTCAGGCCGCCAAGATTGTGTCCTCGCCCGCACCGGCGAGGCCCAGGCCCAGTGCGCCTTCGCCGGCAAACCCGGAGCCCCCAAAGCCCAGGGCCGAGTCGCCGACCACCCCGCCGAGCGATCGCGTTCGTCGTCCGATCAAGGGTCACCCGGTTCGCCCGCAGGTCGTTGTGCAAGAGGCACCGCCTCCCACGAAGAAGACCAAGGCTGACGACAAGATCGCGCCTTCGCCCTATACTGCGCCCAAGGTACCGTAGTGCGCGCGTTGGTCAGCTCGCTCGTTTTGTCGTTCTTGCTGCAAGGCCTTGCGCTGGGAGCGCAGGAACCTGGCGCCCTCGAACGCGCCCACAAGCACTACGAATCTGGCGTCGCCCTCTTCGAGGCGGGCAACAAGGAACAGGCCCTGGTGGAATTCCAGCTAGCCAACGAGATCGCGCCCAAGAAAGAGAACGTCTTCATGATCGCCCAGTGCGAATACCACCTGGGCCAACTCGTGCCTGCGCGCACCCACTACCAAGCCTACCTGGCCGACGAGAAAGAAGGAGAACTGGCCGATCTGTCGCGCCTGCGTATCGAGGCCATCAATCGCAGGCCTGGCGTGTTTGCCATCAACACCGTGCCCGACAATGTCGAGGTTCGCATCGAGGGCGAGGGCACCGCCATCGCGGGCCAGGCGCCCAACGAGTTTCGCGTGCCGCGCGGCCACTACCGGGTGACTGCAAGCAAGGTAAATTTTTCCAGCGAAACCCGCGAGCTGTCCATCGAGGTCGCGGAGACCAAACCGCTCTTTTTCAAACTCGAGCCCATTCCCGCCCACCTTACCGTGCGTACGCTTCCGCCCAACGCGGCGTTGTTCGTGCGCGGCAACCGCGCGCAGAATCCCTACGTGCAGGACGTCCCACCCGGCAACTACGAGATCTACGCCGAAGCGGCCTACTACCAGCCCAAGCGCGAAACCATTACGCTCAGCCCCGGCGAAGACCGTGTAGTCGAGTTTCCACTGACTTACGTGCAGCGCTCCGGGCGGCCCGAGCTGATCGGTTTTTGGACTGGCATCGGCGCAGTGGGCGGCGGGCTGGCGGTGCTGACACAGGGCAGCCCCACCAACCTTCAGAGGCCGCTGTCGGCTTCGCTCTTTGGCGCCGGCATGCTCGCGGGCGGCCTGGGGCTGGGCGTACTCGCGGACACCACGCCGCTTGTGCCGAATTACATTCGCGACAACCTGGCTTTGTTTCGCATCGGGGCGATGTGGGTCGGGGATGTCGAAGGCGCCACGCTGGCCATGGGGCTTAGTCAGAGTTGGACCGCAACCTGGTTGGGCGGCGCCGCGGGACTGACGGCTGGGGCCTTCGCGGGCTGGTGGCTGGATGATCTGTCGCCCAACTATGGGCGCGTGGGGCTCATCCAGAGTTCAGCGCTCATCGGCACGGTGGCCGGCGCGATTGCCGTATCGGCCATCGGGCAGTATCCCGCGACGGTCCAGCTCCCTGCGGATCATACTCCGACTCCGCAAGAGACAAGAGCCTACGACCAGTATCGCAACCAAATCAAGCAGCGCATGGCCTGGGGCATGCTAGCTGGTCTGAACGTGGGGCTGGGTGCCGGGCTGGCCATGGCGTACCTGCCTGACCAGAGTGTGTACGGCCCAAGCTGGCAACGGGTGATCATGATCGACTTGGCGGTCTTGGCTGGCGCGATCTTCGCCACCACCATCGAGTTGTGCTCTCGGAATTCCGATGTTGGTTGCGCGAACAACACCGACGCCACGCTCAACAGCCGAACGGCTCGCTTTTCCCTTGTTGGTGCCGGACTGGGCCTCGTCGCTGGCTGGATGCTCACCATGAACTACGATCGTCCACGCGACACGCGGCCCGAGCTGCCGCCGCTATCCTTCATTCCACTGCCCGGCGCCGTGCCGGTGGAATCGATGACGGGAACGCCCGAGCTTTTGCCCGGGCTACTGTCGCAGGGCCGATTCTGAGACCGGTTCAGCCGTCCGGCGCAAGACGATCATTTCGTCTTTGCTGAAGACTTCGGCGAAACCCGCGCGTTCGGCAACGCGCTTCCATTCGGACTTGCGCGGCACCAGAACGTGGCTGAACAGTGGATTGCCAAGCAAGGTCGATCGGATCTTCAATTGCGGGAAGTTGCGGCTAAACCACATGTAGCCGCCGGTATAGAGCGGCGAATCGTAGAGCAAGCCCGTCACATCGGCCTGCCGTCCGACCCAAACTTGCGCCTCGAAGCGCGCCGGGAAGAGCTCCGGGAAGTCGTTGTCCCGACCATGGCGCGCGCCATCGACAAGGACCACCGCGAGACCGGCCAAGATCACGCAGCGGACGAGCCAAGTCCGGAGACGACGGTGCCCAAGCTGCGCGCCTTCTTTGCCCACGGCAGTCACGCGGAGCCCAAGCCACGCACCCGCCACCGCCGCGGCGGCGATCAAAACGAGTGGCCAGAAGAGCATCACGAATCGCTCCTCCTTGTGTGCCTGCGTACTGAGCAGGATCGTGAGTCCGAGGGCCGAAGCAACGAATGGCCAGGTGGCACGAATGCCAACGAGGCATAGGAAGCCAAGAATGGGCAGCCCGGTTGGCAGGCGGTGGAGGAATTGTTGCCAATACCACGTCCACGGCATGGTGCCGAAGATCGACGCGCCGCCTTCGACGAGGTTGAATTTCACGTAGTGGATGAAAGAAGCGAAAAATCCCCCCCAGGTCAGCCGATCCACCAGCCCGAACGCAAGCATGGGCAAAAGCGAGGCGGCGCAAGCCACCGCGGCCAGCGCGAATCGCCGGGAGAGGAGCAGCCAAAGCACCGCCACCAGCGGCACAGGGACATGTTGAATGCGCAAGCAGATCCCCAGCCCCAGGAGCACGCCCATGAAAACCGCTTTTCCACGGCCCACGCGTCCCGCCGTGCTGGCAAGGTCGGCTGTAAGCACCAACGCACAGACCATGCACAGAATCGACGCCTGCTCGCTCAGCGTGTGGATCGAGAATCTGACCTGCAACGGAAAGGCCGCGCACAGAAGCGCGCCGACAAGCCCGCCTTGCCAACCAGCCGGGGCTGGTTCATCACCGGATTCATCGCCCGAGTTCACCGCCGCATCTCGATTGGGCCCGAGCTGTCGCGCGAGCAGGAGTCCACCGCGCCACCCGGCCCATACCAGGCTCATGCTGAGCAGAGCCCAATGCGCCTGCAACAACTTGGCAATCGTGCTGCCGTCGTGCACGCCCAGTCGCATGAGGATCGCCATCCAGGCGCCGTGATAGCCGGGCAGCACCCAAGAGCGGATCCCGTTGCGCCATTCCCAGGTCTCGATGCCCACTCCGGTCAGACGGCCCCAGGCGGGTTCGAGGTACTGGAAGAACTCGTCGGGATGGTGGGGGGGCTCATAGCGCCAGGCAAGAACGCGCAGGACCACGCCCAGAGCAACAATGGCCCCAAGTGCGATGTTGACCCGGCGCCGACTCATCGCCCCCAGGTCTCCACTTCAAAGATGCGAATGATGTCCTTGCGGTTCTTCGGCTCGAATTCGATGCGCAGGCCGCGTGCCGTCGCACAGGCAAGGTCGTGGGACGCAATCGCTTTCTTGTTCGACGTAACCTCCAGCGACGGTCCATGCCCGCTCGCGGTCAGGCAGCGCAGAGTGTAGCGATCGGCCGTCAGGCCCTCGGACTCGACCGAGCCGGCATGCCGAATCACCACTCGTTCCAGATCGTGGCTTTCACGCCAAATGATTTCGATCCAGGGATCTCGATCACGCTCGGCCGATGCCCATTTTTCCACATTGTTGGGCGAAGTCCTGCCGTCGACGAGAAAGGCCGGATGGTGGAGGCCATCCCAGTCGGCGAAAAAGGAGCTGGCACGAATGGTGGGCCCCAAATCCCACAACGAAAAGTTGTGAACTTCGGCGGGCGGGATGCGCTGCCGTGGCAGCGTGACCTCGAAGTGGCCGTCAGCCGAGATGAACAACACCAGCCCGTACAACCACACGCCACCCGCGATGGCCAAGCCCAGCATCCAGGGCTTGATCCGTCGCGGACGGTGCTCATGCGGCGGCGTAGTTTCCAGCACTCAGGCTGAATAGCACATCCTCTGGGCCGAGGCTGCGTGTGCTCCATGCGAGACGCAACAACTTGGCTCGGTGATGTGATCGGCGGCACCCTTGGCGCCCGACGGAACCACCCGTGCGCCGGGCGGCTCCCGTGCTGATGGCACCACGGTGGTGTCGTTGGTCCGCACCGCCCGGTAGCAGCTACTTCTTTGCGTTCCCGTTCATCTCGACGCGCACGGGTTTGATCTTCCAGATGTCCTCGCAATATTCGCGGATGGCCCGATCCGACGAGAACTTGCCCATGCGCGCGGTGTTCAGGATCGACATGCGCGTCCACTGATTGGAATCCTTGTACGCGGCGGACACCCGGCTTTGGCAGTCGATGTAGGATTGGAAATCGGCCAGCAGCATGAAGTCGTCGCGTTCGAGGAGACTTTTCACCAGGCCTTCGAACAGCGTGCGATCTCCGCGCGAGAAGAAACCCGAGCGCAGAAGCTCGATGGCCTCATGCAGCTCGATGTTCTGGTCGTAGATGTCGCCCGGTCGGTAGCCCTCGGCGCGCAGCTTGCGCACCTCCTCGGTGGCGAGACCGAAGAGGAAGAAGTTCTCCTCGCCGACCTCTTCGCGGATCTCGATGTTGGCGCCGTCAAGGGTGCCAATGGTGAGTGCGCCGTTGAGCGCGAACTTCATGTTTCCCGTGCCCGAGGCTTCCATGCCCGCGGTCGAAATTTGTTCGGACAGGTCGGCGGCGGGATAGATGCGTTGGGCGTTCTTCACATTGAGGTCGGGCAAGAACACGATACGCAGGCGGTCGCGCATGTCGCGGTCGTTATTGATGACCTCGCCCACGCTGTGGATGAGCTTGATGATGAGTTTGGCGGTGTGGTAACCGGGCGCGGCCTTGCCGCCGAAGATGATGGTGCGTGGGCTTTCGTCGCGCTTGGGGTCGAGCTTGAGCCTGCGGTAGAGCGCGATGGCGTGCAGTACGTTGAGGTGTTGACGCTTGTACTCGTGGATGCGTTTGACCTGCACGTCGAACATGGACTCGGGATTACATTGCAGTTGGTACTTGTTCCACGCGCTTTCGGCCAGGGCACGCTTGTTGTCGAGCTTGACCGTGTGCCACTTTTCGACGAAGGCGGCATCGTCGACGAATTTCTCCAATTCGCGCAGCTTGGTGAGGTTGGTGATCCATTTCTCCCCGATGGCTTCGGTGATGAGCGCGCTCAGACCGGGATTGGCCAGCATGAGGAAGCGGCGCGGGGTGATGCCGTTGGTCTTGTTGCTGAACTTCTCGGGCGAGACCTCGGCGAAGTCGCGCAGCACCGTCTCGCGCAGAAGATCCGAGTGCAGCTTGGCCACGCCGTTGACGGCATGGCAGCCCACGGTGGCCAGGTGGGCCATGCGCACGCGCCGTTCGCCGCGCTCGTCGATGATGGACATGCGCGCCAGGCGATCCTGATCGCTCGGGTAGCGCAGCCGGATCTCGTTGAGAAAACGCCGATTGATCTCGAAGATGATCTCCACATGCCGGGGCAGAAGCTTCTGCATCAGGCGCAAGGGCCAGGTCTCCAGGGCCTCGGGCATGAGGGTGTGGTTGGTGTAGCTCAGCGTGCGCGTGGTGATTTCCCACGCCGTCTCCCAGGGCATTTCCTTGTTGTCGACCAGGATGCGCATCAGCTCGGCCACCGCCAGCGACGGATGGGTGTCGTTGAGCTGGATCGCGTACTTCTCGTGAAAGCGATCCATGGTGGTTTCGTGCTGCTCGTAGATGCGGATCATGTCCTGCAGCGAGCAGGAGATGAAAAAGTATTGCTGTTGCAGGCGCAAGAGCTTGCCCGCCTCGGAATCGTCGTTGGGATAGAGAACCTTGGTGATGTTTTCCGAGAGCGCCTCTTCCTCGACGGCACGGCGGTAGTCGCCCACGTTGAAGGCCTGCAAATCGAGCGAGATGTTGGCTTGCGCCTGCCACAGGCGCAGCATGTTCGCGGTATTGGTGCGGTGGCCAAGAATCGGCGTGTCGTTGGGGAAGCCCTTGACGACTTGGTCGGGCACCCAGCGCACACGGTAATGGCCCTTGCTGTCCGCATAGTGCTCGGTGTGGCCGCCAAACCCAACCTTGAAGAAGATCTCGGGATGGGCGATTTCCCACGGGTAGCCCAGGTGTAGCCAGTGATCCAGGACCTCGACCTGCCAGCCATCCTTGATGGCTTGATCGAAGATGCCGAACTCGTAGCGGATGCCGTAGCCGGTGGCTGGGATCTCCAGCGTGGCGAGCGAATCCAGGTAGCACGCGGCGAGGCGCCCGAGGCCGCCGTTACCGAGGCCGGGCTCTTCCTCTTGCTCCAAAAGCTCGTCCAGCGACAAGCCAAGCGCGTCCATGGCTTGCTGGGTCGGCTCCCAGATGCCAAGGCTGACCAGGTTGTTGCCGAGCTGTGGCCCGATAAGGAACTCCGCCGAGAGATAGGCCACGGTGCGGCTGGCCTGCGAAAAATAGGTGTGCGAGGTGTGGATCCAGCGATGCAGCATGCGATCCCGCACCGTGTACGACAGGGCCAGGTAGTTGTCGTTGGGCGTGGCGACCTCGGGAAACTTGGCCTGATGGGTGAACAGGTTCTCGAGGAAGTCGCGCTTGATGGACTCGACATCGAGCCCGAAGTGGACGTCCTTACTCGACGCGATGCCCGGCTTGGTGGTGGGGTTCTTCATGGTGGATGGGGCATTGTAGCGGACAATGTGGCACCTGTCGCATTGACCTTGGCCGGATGTGCACAGCCCCGTTCGGCGACTGCTCGGGAGGAGAAGCGCAAATCTTTGGCGAAGAACATCTCTAGGGTTTGGCTGCGTCAGTCCGACGTCCGTGGTTGGCTGGCATTCTCAAAACTGGCGAGGTCGCTCTAACTGCGGAATCCGATTCTCACGTCTTTGAAACCGTGGAGGAGCTTCTGTCTCCACCAGAGCCAATGAAGGTTATTGATCTGAGACGCAAGGATCCCTATGTCTACGTCAAAATCGAGGCTGACTCTGCCTTCGTATTTGCAATGGTGGACGACCTTGTCTCTGCTGGACTCGTCTCTGAACTAGTTGAGTATGTAAAGACCCATAGGATTCCAAGGATCCTCGATCCCCCCAAATGGGTAATGTGGACGCTGGGATTGCTTTCCGGGTGGCTTGCCGCTGATACGACGCGCGGATTGGGGCTCTGGCACATCCTGCCTCTCTTGGTGTTCTTGGCTATTTCGATCATTCAGATTCGCTTTGTCCTTCGGTCTATGCCGACAGCACGCATCGTTTTTCGCCGCGAGACAGGCACTCCTATCCACTCCACTGGCGAGGATCGATCTGGGATTTGGCTAAGATATGCCTAGCTGCGCTGGTGGGCGTGTTGGCCACCCTTCTGGTGCAATGGAGTGGTGCTGTACCACCCAGTGCTCCGAAGCCTTAGGCGGCCTCAGCTGTTTCGATTCCGGTCGACGCAGGATCTGCGCATCGGTGATCGCCTTCGAACCGCGAGGGTGGCGCCAGAGGCATTTCAGAGCCACGCGGTGCCACGCGCACCCCGCGCTGCTTGCTGGCTGCTGCGCGCATGCCAGCCGGCGCAGGTGGGGCGGGTGGCGCGGGCGGAAGGGGAGCCTTCGGCACTCGGGACCACCACCCGCCCTGCCCACCCCTCGGGCTTCGCCCATGCCCTCGCCGGAGCGCGGCGAAGGTCGCGTGCCGCCTGTGCTGCAGGCGCACGCTCGAATCGTCGATTCCTGCACTCTGCGAATTGAATCGACCGTAGCCGCGCGCCGGCGAGGCCGCGCGAAGCGCGGGGTCGGAAGGGTGGGAGGCGGGTGCCGAAAAGTCCGCCCGTGACAGGACCCGACCCGCCGAAGCAGGCGGGGCGCCGAACGGAATGCTTTCTCGGGGGCTGCGCCTCTCGTTCCTAGCCCAAGCCCTAATTCGCCGGTACCGTCATCGGGTTGGGGAAGTTGCCGGTCAGGAAGAGGATTGAGTACACGCCGAGGGATTCTTGGAAGTAGTGGTCGTTCTGGACCGTGGTGGAAATCGACTCCTCCACGGCTTCGCGCCGGATGTCGCTGGTGGTCGCCTTGGCGTCGTCGAACAGGGTCACATAGGGACACATGGCCAGATTCACTGTGTACGAATTGTGGCCGTAGGCCGGGTCGCAGCCAGTCACCGCGCCGTCCGTCCCAAGCTGGTGGCAGATGGTGGAGAAGCGATTCGCATTCGGTTCGGGCGGATTCTTCTTGTAGAAGTTCGAGTAGAAGTCCTGGATGTTGTCCATCTTGGCCTGAATGCGCGACTTCGGCCCGTAGTGCAGTGACGAGTTGGCCTTGTTCTCGGGCAGGCTGGTGTTGTCGCCGAACCAGGCGGCATCGATGCCGAGTCGCCAGAGTGCGCGGCCCCATTCGTAGGGTTCGCCACCACCCGAGCTGCACGGCGTGGTGATGTTACCCATGTCGCCCATGAGGCCCGGGTGCACTCCCGTTACGTTGTAGCAACGTTCGACCAATTCCCAGACAGTCTCGGCGGTCTTGTACCAGAAGTCGTGGTAGGTCTGGCCGTTCGACGCCGTGGCAGTGCTTCCGAGCTTGGCCGTCAGGAAGTCGCCGAACACGCGGAAGTATCCGGGTGGAAAATAGTCGACGTATGTGGAATTCACCGTCTTGGGGGCGTAGTCGCACTTGGTGGCCGTGCAATAGGACTTGTCCCAACTGTCGCCGTTGGTCGGGTAGTTGTAGCCGTCGCCGTACTTGGCGTTGACTTCGCACTCCATGCCTTTCAACCAGGCGGTGGCGATATCGGTGTAGTCATTGGGCCATTGCATGGCCGCGTAGACGAGGCCGATGGCGATGTCGACGTCGCCGTCGAATGCGCTGTCGCCACTGCCGGGCTGGTCGAGGGCTAGGCAATCACTGCTCTTGGTCCAGATCCAGCCCATCATCGAGCAGTACTTGCTCTCGGACCGGAAGTGGCGAACGAAGGCCCAAAGCTTGTCGACCAAGTCCTTGTCGCCAATGGCGGCCGCGATGGCAATACCGTAGCCCTGGCCTTCGCTGACCGTACCCTCTGGGATGTCGCTGTGAACACGCGCGGTTCCCGTGCCGCAGGCATCCGCATCGAACTCAACCCAGTTCTGCTTCCACAGCTGGTAGCGCTCCCACACGAAGGCGTCGAACAGATCCTGGACCGTCGACGAGTTCGGGTAGACATAAGCCAGCGATCCACCGTAGGGATACAGGTAGTTGGTCTTCTTGTACGGGAACCAGGCCCCGTTGCCAAAGCCCACGGTCACGGGCGTGGCCGGTGGCTTGGGCGCGCACATGCTGTCGTTCCACACGCCGGTGGCCGACCAGTCGCCGTTGGTCCCGTCGGGATAGTAGTCGTAGACCTTGAAATTGGGCGGATCCACCGAGCGTGGGATGTCCGGCTTTCCGTAATACCAGCGGATCCAGTATTCCTTGGGCGTCGCCGGCAGCGGCCAGGGCTGGACCGTGTTCCATTCCGGGTTGTGCAGCTTGTCCACCGCGCGCCAGGTGGTGGTCGCGCTGAAGGAGGAGTCGGGAACTGGACATTCGAACCACGGCCGATCCTGCTCGCGCTGGCAGATCACCTTGAGGGCGTTGCCCGGACCGTTCACCTCCAGTTCGATCCACTTGGGCATCAGCGCCGGCTTGGGGAAGAACGTGAAGGTCTTCTGGCCGGCCCAGATGTAGCGGAAGTGGACTGTGTGGTAGCCGCTCGGCTGTAGCGGGCTGCACGGATCGGGCGGGGTCACGCTGCCACCGCAGCTCGTGTAGCCGGGCCCAGGGTTCGACGTGTAGATGAAGTAGGAATTGGTCTGCAGCGACCAGTCCATGCACTTGGTGACGGACGCGATGGTGTTGTCGGGAGCGCCTGCGTAGGCGATCCAGTACTCGTTAGCGGTGCGAGGGGGAAGCTGGATGCTGTTTGTGTAAAGGTTCTTGGAGTCGTCCGGGTAGCGGAAGACAATCTGCGGAATGGTGCCGCTGGCCGGCCAGGCGCTATTGGGGACGAGCACGTAGTACCAGGGGCAGGAACCGTCCTGGAACTCGAGCACCGCCTGCATCTCGCAGGTCAGGCCGACCACCTTGAGGCTCGACGGATAGGGCGGAACCGTGAAGCCCATCGTGGTGGCGAAATTGAGCGGGCAGGCCGAGCCGGGGTACGGCGTCGCTGGATCCGTGGGATCGTTCCACGGCCAGCGGAAATGGACCTTAGTGTAGCCGGTGGGCGTGGTTTCGTCCGGCGGCGTGCCCGCCTTGCAGGCCGGGTAGGTCAGCGTGCCGCTGTCCGAGGTGATGTGGAACTTGCCGGCGCCCACATTGGCCGTGGGATAGTTGCTGTAATCGGTCTGGAGGGTGGCGTCGCTGTTGCCCGAGTACTCGATCCAGATATCGCTGTTCTTCGTGTATTGCGAAATGTCGAAGTTGCCCGACTGGCCGCTGTTCGCGCACCCATCGGCTCCGACGGGCTTGACCTGGATCTTGGTGATCGTGTTCGACAGGCAGACCGAATAGTAGGTGCAGTTGGCGCCGTCGACACGCGCGCCGTAGGTCTGGTAGTTGTGGTCCGGGTCGATCATCTGTACGCCCGAGGGCGGAGAGGCCATGGTCTTCATGCTTGGCGGATCGACGGTGTTCGACCACACGTCGCGGAAATGGACACGCACCTGCCCGGCCGGGCACTTGAGGTTTTCCGTGGGCGGCAGGTCTGGCGCCGCGTCTGGCGCTGCATCCGGGATCCTGGCTGCGTCGGGGCCGGGAGGCGTGACGGCTGCATCTGGCCCAGGCTGCTGGACCGGCGGTGGGTCGTCCGACGGCGCCGCGTCGGGGAACGGCGTAAGGTCGACAGGATCCCAAGGCTTGATGACCGTCAGACCCGCATCCGCGAGTGGCGGCGGCGGCTTGACGAAAGGTGGTGGGTCGATGACCACGACCTCGGGTTCTCCTGACTTGAGCAGGAGATGTGAATTGCAACTCACCAACGCGCCAACCAAGCCCACGGCAACCAACACGGCGCGCGCATATTTCCAGGCATTGCGCTTCATAGGATCCGCCCAAGCATATCTCTCCAGTGCCTCTTCGGCCTAGAAAAGCTCGCGCGAGGCACGGAAAGACCTCGTGTCGGTCATGTCCGTCACAGGCACACACGCGGGAGTGGATCCGTTAGCGCCATAGGTCTTCCCTGGAAGCGGCGGGTTAGCACCCAGTGGAACTGCTAGCGTTTGCACCAGGCCCGCCAGTCCGCTTGCACGGCCTTGGCCATGGTGCGAACCGCGCCTGCAAGCCAGCCGGCTTTCCGTTTTGCCAGGTCGCGCAGGATGCGCTTGCGCGCCCTCGGGGTGCCCAGATGGATGTTCGCCGTTTCAAAGCCCATGGCATGCAGCAGGCGTTTTTCGTCGCGCACCTTGGGCAAGGCGTCGAGTTCGATGCGCGTGCAATGCGGCGCCAAACGTCGCACGATCCAGTTGTCGAAGACACGCAAGAACGGGTCGGGAACGCGAACCGCTTGCGCGATGATGTCGGCGTAGTGGATGGCAGAGCCGCGGTCGCCATTGGCGAACGCGCACGCCGACGGGGCGAGCGTCTTGGCTTCGCGAGCCACCTTGCCGCCGCACCAGTTGGCCACCGCCACGAAGCGTTGTCGGCCCAGGCTGCCCATCCCGGCGCTGCGGTGGAAGATGTCGAAGGCGAGGTCGCGCTCGGGCATCATGCTGGCAAGCGCCTTGCGCGCGGTCTTGGGAACGCCCTTGGGGACGGGCGGAAGTCCGCCAAGTTTGTTCCAAAACGCCACCGAGTCGCGCAGGTCGCCCGTGGCCGTCTCGCGCAGCCACGCGTGTTTCTCCTCGAGAACGAAGGGCTCTCCACCACCGTCGAGCGCTGCCGCGTAGCCGGTGAGAATAGCCTCGCACGCATCCTTCAGGGAAATCGCCGGGTGGGTAAACGCCAGGTGCGAGCTGGTGGCGAGGCGGAGAAGATCGTTGGTGTAGGGCAGGGGATAGGCCTCGTCGAAGTCGTTGATGCCCCACACGAGGCGGCCATCGGCATCGCGCCAGGTGCCGAAGTTCTCGACGTGCAGATCGCCGACGGCAAGCACCTTGGGCGCCAAGGCAAGGTCCGGGCAGACCTCGGACCAGATCTCCGCCCAACGATAGAAGGTGGCGCGGAAGAAGGGGAAGATCGCTTCGGCCATGCGCGTGTGTTTCAGGTCCAGGTCTTCGTCGACGAGCGTGATGTGCCGCCGCAGCCATCGTTCGTACGCGCGCGTGGATTTTTCGAAGCGCATGCAACCTCCAGCAAGATCCCGAGACCCGAAGCATAGCGCAGCAGCGGCACGCTGCGAGGGGCGACGCCGAAACCCGCCTTGAGCATGGCTGGAAAGGAAGTAGGCTTCCGCGCTCAAGGCGGGCCTTCGCCTCATTTCAATCTTACAAGGAGGACTCTCCATGCGAGCAGCGGTCATTACTCAATTCAACGAGCCGTGGGAGCTCAAGACGGTTCCCGATCCGCGTCCCCAACCAGGCCAAGTCCTCATCAAGATCCACGCCAGCGGCATGTGTGGCACGGACTTGCACGTTCACCACGGCCACTTCGGCATGACCCCGCCGATTGTCGCCGGGCACGAACCCGTGGGCGAGATCGTCGAGCTGGGCGCGGGCGTCACCGATCTGCGCGTCGGCGATCGCGTGGGCGTGCACTGGAACCAAAAGGGTTGCGGGCGCTGCCGCACCTGCCAGTCGGGCAATCAGTACGCCTGCGCCAAGGCGCAAAGCTGGATGCACATCGGCGGCGGCAACGCCGATCTCATGCTCGCGTGGGCGTCGGGCTGCGCGCTTCTGCCCGAGGGGCTGGCCTACGAAAAGGCCGCGCCCATCTTTTGCGCCGGCTACACCGTGATGAGCGGCTTGCGCAACGCGGATCCCAAACCCGGCGAGCGCGTGGCCATCTTGGGGCTGGGCGGACTCGGGCATTTGGCCTTGCAGTTCTCGCACGCTCTCGGCCTTGAGACCTGGGCCATCACGGGTCAGGCCAACAAGACGGCCGAGTTGAAGTCGATGGGGGCACACGAGGTACTGGTGACCGGGGACGATCTCGGCAAGACCATGCGCGATGCCGGCGGCTTCGACGTCATCCTGTCCACGACGAACCACGCGCAACAAATCGGGTCGGCACTGGGCGGACTTCACCAGAACGGACGGCTGATCAACATGGGTGTGGCGAATGGGCCCATCCCCGTCGATCCAATCACATTGACCATCGGACAGCGGCAGCTTCGTGGTTCCAGCCAGGACGAACGGAGCGATCTGGTCGAGGCGCTGGAGCTGGTGGCCGCCGGCAAGGTCAAGCCGATGATCGAAGTCTATGCACTCGAGAAGGTCAACGAGGTACGACACCGCCTCGAAGCTGGGCAGGTCCGCTACCGGGCTGTCTTCGCGCAAACCTGAGTCAGCGACACCTTGTGAAAATGGGCGCCCTCGGCCCATGATTGCCGCATGCTGGTTGCCGAGTGGATGACCCGAGATGTCCTTACCGTCGGGCCTGGAGACAAGGTTCAGGTGGCCGCCCACATTTTGGGCAAGCGACGGATTCGCCAGGTGCCGGTGGTCGAGGGCGACTGCCTGGTGGGACTGGTGACCAAGAGCGATCTTCTGCGTGCTTGCCCGCCCGATCTGAATCCGTTCTCGCTGATCGGCTCGGTGGCCACCGAACTTGAGCACCCGATCCGCGACATCATGACCACCGACATCATCACCGCCCGGCCAGAGTCGCCCCTGGAAGAAGCGGCCCACCAGCTGATCGACCGCCGGATCAACGCCTTGCCTGTGGTCACCAACCTGCAACTCGTCGGCATCCTGACCGGCTCGGATATCTCGCGGGCTCTGCTGGCGGCGCTTGGCGCGGGGACGCCAGGCGTGCGCATCACCTTCGACGTCGCAGATCACGAAGACGTCTTCGCGCTGGTGAGCTCGCTTTCCGCCAAGCACGAGGCGCGCGTGCACAACGTGACCACCTTTGAACAGGGCGGCCACCACGTGGCCATCGTTCGCCTGGACGAGGAGCGAGCCGCCATGGTCGAGGAGCTTTGGCAAAGCGGCCACCGTGTCTCCAGCGTGGCGCGCTTCCGCTAGATTTAGGAACGCGCGGGGATGTGCACTTCCTTGATGGCTTCGCGGAAGCGCAGCTCGACCTCCTTGACCTGCAGATCGACCTCGATCAGGCGCTTGACCACCACATCGAGACGCGCCGAGGCCTTGGCCAGACGCGCGGTCAGGGTCTTGCGCAGATCGTCGGCGGCCTTGTTCTTTTCGATGGCCTTGACGTTGTCGCGGGTTTCCTCGGTGGATCGTTCCAGCTCCTGCTGTTCGCTGCGCAGGCGGCTCATCTCGTCGGTGAGTTTCTTCCAGTCATTGCGCAAGCCAAACGCGGTCTTGAGGGCCGCGGCGCTGGCCTTGTCGGAATCCGGCGCATTCAGGTAGCCCTTGACCGCCTCTTCGGCCAGGGACGAAAGCCAATCCACCGACTGCTGTTGCCCCTGCCGCTCGTCGAGGACGAGCGTGGCGGTTGCCTGCGGCGCCAGCTGGAAGGGCACGAGGGCACTGGCGGTACCGAGGTTGTCCTCGGTGTCTTTGGGCGGACCGATCAACTTGCTGCCAGCCTGGCGCGGGTGCTTGAGCCACAGCTTGGCAGCGCGGGAATTCCCGCTCTTGATGGTGTAGCGCGTGCGCGGCCCCACCTGGCGCTTGACGATGAGCTGGCTCATCTCGATCTGGTACAGGGTCGAGCCTTCCTGGATGTACTCGGTGTTGCGTTCGACCGCCAGGCTCTGTTCGAGCGCGAAGGGCACGGTGGCGCTGGCGCCCGCGGGAAGGCCGTCGATCACGCCCTGGCCAAGAAAGCCGCCCTCGCCGAAAAACGCCAGGGGACCGCGTTCGAGCAGCCCCCTGGTTTGGTTGGTGAAGCGGGCCACGCGGAAGGGATGGGCGGCCGAATCGGGCACGCCGGGATCGGGGGCGAAGAGAAAAGAGGACTCGCCCGGTACTTCTTTGTCGAGTAGCAGGAGCATGGTGGCGCTGCCATTCGGCACGGTCACAGGTTCGGGCAGCTCGTAGCGGGTGGCGCCGCCAGTGACGGCCACGGCCGCGAGGGCGGCTAGGTTGCGCGGGCGGGAGGGAGCCGCCGGGCGCGGCGACCCCGAGTCTCGGCCGAACAGGTTGGCCGCCAAGCTGCCTTGCGCCCCGATGATCTTCGCGCCTCCCTTCGCGAATTCCCTCTTGGCTTTGTATGCGGCCATGGGTTTTCTGGATATCTTCTCTTTGTCTGCTCCGGAGGAAGCGCTCTCTTCCGCGTCCATCATTTCCATCGCCGGGGCCGCGGCCGGCGGCGGCGACGGTGGTTCAGCCAGACTGGTTTCCGACTGTGGCACCACGGCCATCACCTCGTTGCCTTCGACCAGAATCGGCCGGCTTGGGATCACCGGCGTTTCCAGCTGCGTCTGCAAGGCCAGCGGCGCGTCCGCGATGACGGTCAGCCGCGTGTTTCGCCAATCCTCGCCCGAAAGGTTCTGCACGATGCCCCAGACTTGCAGATGAACCTTGTCCTTTTCCAGCACCAGGCGGTACGACGGCCGCCACACGGGCGCCTCGGCGATGTAGCCGACCGCCAGATCGTGCTCCTTGCCGTCGAGCTCCATGACGACGGTTTCGAGACGCTTCTTGGGATCCTTGGGCGCGGCGGTCTTCTTGGGGTCGGCGTCGCCGGGGGGCGGCTCGACATCGTCTTCCCGGTGCAGCGGGAAGGACGCGGCTCGCACCGAGCTTCCGCCCTTTTCCATCACGGCGAAGCTGGCCAGGAAATCGCCAACCTCGTCGCCGCGCACGCGGAAGCTGACCTTGTCGCCGGAAACCCGGCCTTCGCGCTCGAAATACGCCACGCCGTTGCGGTAGATGACCACGCGCTTGAGCGCCAGTCCGTCGACCTCGACCGGCGGCGACGTGGCACAAGAAGCGGGCAGAAGCGAAGCGAGACCGAGTGCAAGCAGCGCGCGAGTTGACATGGCCGCGGATCATCGGCCAGTTTCCGATCCCGCGCAAGCGCACCTGAAAATGCCGGCGCATGCGCTAGGATAGCCGCGAACCCATGAACGTAGGCTACCTTATCAATCAGTACCCCCGCGTGAGCCACAGCTTCATTCGCCGAGAGATCGCCGCCCTGGAACAGCAAGGGGTGGTGGTGCATCGCTTTTCGATCCGGCCTTGCCGGGACGAGCTTGCCGATGCTCGCGATCGCGCGGAGATCCCGAAGACCACCGTCATTCTCAGCAGCAAAGCCGGCTTGCTGGCGGCTGCCATGAGCGCGGGCCTGCGCAGCCCGCTCAGATTCGCGCGCGCCCTGCGCGAGGCCTTGCGCTTGCACGCACGCTCCGACCGCGGCTTGGTCGCGCACCTGGCCTACTTGGCCGAGGCGTGCGTTTTGCTTGAAGAGCTTCGCCGGCGGGAGATTCGGCACCTGCACGCGCATTTTGGGACAAATCCCGCTGCCGTGGCGCTCCTGTGCCGATTGCTGGGCGGGCCGGACTACAGCTTCACCGTGCACGGGCCCGAGGAATTCGACAAGGCGCCCCTGCTGGCACTCGACCGAAAAATCGCCAAGGCCAAATTCGTCGTGGCCATCAGCGAATTTGGCCGAAGCCAGCTGCTGCGACTGCTGCAAGCAGAGCAATTTTCCAAAATACAAGTGGTGCACTGCGGGCTCGACGTGGATCTCTTGAATGCCGCGCAAGAACCGATTCCCGATGTTGCGCGCTTGGTGTGCATTGGGCGGCTCAGCGAGCAGAAGGGTCATTCCATTCTGCTCGAGGCCGCTGCGCGGATGGCCAACGACGGAAAGAACTTCGAGCTGGTGCTCGTGGGCGGCGGCGAGCTACGCGAGGTCTTGGAGCGAAGGATGCAAGCGCTCGGTCTCGATAGGCACGTGCGCATCACGGGCTTCGTCAGCCAAGAGCGCGTGGTCGAAGAGCTGCGCGCGGCTCGTGCGCTGGTGCTTCCCAGTTTGGGCGAGGGGCTGCCTGTGGTGATCATGGAAGCCTTTGCCCTCGGCCGTCCGGTTCTAAGCACGTTCATCGCCGGAATTCCCGAGCTTGTAACACCTGGTCAAAGTGGTTGGCTGGTGCCCGCGGGCTCGGTCGAGGCGCTTGCGGCGGCACTTGCCGACGTACTTTCGTGTCCCATCGAAACCCTTGAGAAGATGGCGGCGCAAGGCAAACAAGCGGTTCGCCAGCGGCACGACGTGCACGCGAGTGCACATCGTCTGATCCAACTCTTCGAGGGCACATGATCGCAATTCTTGGTGTGCTGCTGCTGCTCGCGGCCGTCGTCCTCGCCGTACCCACGGCGGTGCTTTGCACGGAGTGCCTGCTGGGGCTGTTGCCCCGGCGCCCGAACCATGAAGGCGTCGACGAAAAACCTTCGGCGATTGCCGTGGTGATTCCCGCGCACGACGAAAGCAGCGTGATTGGCCCAACCGTCGAGCATCTGCGCCAGCAAATAGGCGCCGGCGACACCCTTCTTGTCGTGGCCGACAACTGCGGCGACGACACGGCCAAAATCGCGCAAGAGGCCGGTGCAACGGTCATCGAACGGGTCGATCCCGAGCATCGCGGAAAGGGCTACGCGCTGTCGTTCGCGATGGCCTATTTGAAGGAACACGAGGTTCCCAGCGCCGTGGTCATCATCGATGCCGACTGTCGCATCTCGGACGGTGGGGTCCGTCGACTCGCATCGTTGGCTCTCAAAACGCGAAGGCCCGTGCAGGCTGACTACACCCTTGACCCGTCGCCGTCAGCCAGCCCCGGCGCCCGCATGTCGGCCTTCGCGTTCCAGGTGCGCAACCGAATTCGGCCGCGCGGGCTTGAGCGCCTGGGCGGGACCGTGCACCTTGCAGGCACCGGCATGGCTCTCCCGTGGGAGGTCTTTGCCAGCGCGCCAGACATGCAAGGTCACATCACCGAGGACTTGGCTCTCGGGGTCGAACTCACGTTGAGCGGACACGGGACTATGCTTTGCACGGACGTTCACGTGACCAGCGATCTTGCTCCCAATCAAGCAGGGCAGGCCACGCAACGGCAGCGCTGGGAATCGGGGCATTTGCAGACCTTGGCGAGGTACGTGCCCAGGCTCCTTACCCAAGCCCTCGCGCGACGTAAGCCCAGGCTGCTGCTTTCGGCGATCGACTTGGCCATTCCACCCTTGGCTATGCACGTGACCTTGTTGCTTGGCGGGTGCGGACTGGGCCTTCTCGGATTGCTTCTTGGAACATCGTCACTGCCAGCGACCCTGTTCACAGCCGAGATTGTGGGGACGGCAGCCAGCATCGGGCTGGTGTGGCTTGTCGCGGGCCGCGATGTCCTACGATTCGAGGATTGGCTGAGCCTTCCCGGCTACGTCCTGTCGAAGATTCCAGGCTATCTGCGACTACTCGGCCGCAAGCGCGACCTCGATTGGAAGAAGACGGAACGAAAGACATAGAAGACATCAAGCGCATGGGTTCGCGAGATGCAGTCATTGCACGACATAGATGTGTAGCGCGTAGGGGGCGAAGTCGTCCGAGAGTTTCCCTCCTGATAGGGTCACCGAACGCGACGACTCGTTGAACACCGTTCCGCTTGCTGCAGCCCCCACCCCCGTGAGCGCCACGGATGCGCCGTTGACTTGCGTGTTCGAGAGGTTGAGAACGAAAAAAATACGACAGTCTGTCCTGCGCCAGCCCAGCGCCACGGCGGCCGGATTCGTCCCAAAATGCGCGTGCAGGTGGCCAATCTTCCGGCGCCGAAGCTCCCCCAGCAACACGCAAGCCTCGGCCAGATAGGCCAGGTGCGCCACCAGGCCACGGTCGGACAGTGGTGCGTGCAGGCGCAAGGTCTCGCGCAAGGTACGCACGAATCGTAAAGGGCTGCGCAAGATCGCGGCGAGAGCCGTCGCCATCACGCGCACCTTGCCGTTGAGAATGACGGCGGTCTTCGGGATCTCCGCGCGATCACGCGCATCCGCCAGCTCGTCACGGCAAGGCCGGATCGAAAATCGATGCACCAACACCCCACGCTGTTCCAGGGCGGCAATCTCCCGCTCACGACTTGGTTTCTATCTTTGTGAAGCCGCGTAAGGCTCGGCGATGACATTGTGGACGGCATGGGATCCCGTCTTCGCTCATCGCCCGTCCCTTTCCGGCACCAGACGGTTCCGTCCTCTTGGGTGTCAGGCTTGGGTCTCGCCCTCGCGCCCTCCTTCCCTTTTCCGTTCGCCAGGTCCGCCTATCTCGGCTACGCTCTGGATTGCGCGCGTGCGTCCCATTCAGCTATCCCTTGCCTGTCGGCGGTCGCCAGTGGCGAGACCTTGAAACTCTAGGAGGTACCGATGTCCTATCGTGGTTTTGCTTTTGCGTGCTTGAGAATTCTTTTCGTGACCTCTGTTCTCGCCTGCAGCTCGAACACCAATACCCCGCCGGCGACCAAGGACGCTAGCTTCGGTCGGGACGTCAATCCCAGCGACATAGTAAATCCAAGCGCGGATGCGTCGCCAGTGACCGACCTGACCGTGACCGACCTGACCGCACCTGAGACGGGTGCGAGCATCGATTCGTTTTCCATCGTCGATACAACAGACACCGGCGTTCCGGATCTGCCTAGTCCCACCGATGGAATCGACATAGCGGATGCTCCTGCGGGTGAGCCGTCGGTGAGCGACCTCGCGGCACCTGCGCTTGATGCGAGCATCGATCAGCTATCTACCATCGACAGAATAGACGCCGGCACTTCGGATCTGCCGAGTCTCACCGATGGAATCGTCGATCAAGCCCCCCCTACCGATCAACAGATCCCGGTCTATCAGTACGACGCCGCTCTTCGCAAGGACGGCCCCAACGTGGCCACCTTCGACGGTTGCAGCGTCTCGAGCGGCCTATGCGGTGCATCCAGCATTCTCGTCATGGCCCCGCATCCCGATGATGACATCATCACTTCCGCGGGCGTTATCGAACGCGCCGTTCGACGTGGCGATCAAGTCCATGTCGTGTACCTCACCAACGGCGACTTCTCCGGCACCGACGAAGGTGCCGAGCGACAGAATGAGGCAGTCGCTTCCCAGGACGTGCTTGGGGTTAGCGAGGACAATTTGGTCTTCCTCGGCTATCCCGACGGATACACCGAGGATCTGCGCACGACCTACACCGGGCCGACCGATGTGATGACCACGCTGAACGGTGTCTCACACACCTACGCCGCGCATGGTCTAGGCCGGATGGACTACCACAGCTATGCTTTCGGCTCGCCCGGCGCCTACAACTGGCCCAATGTGGTGGGGGACATGGCGACCCTTCTCGGCACGCTGCTGCCCAACGCCATCTTCGTCACCTCGGGAACCGACGGGCATCCCGATCATCAGAGCGCCTATCTATCCATCGTTCAGGCATTGCCGCGGGTCTTCGCAAGTCACCCCGCGTACAAGCCGACGATCTACACGACGTTCGTCTGGCCACCCGACGCCAACTGGCCCAACCCGCCGGACCCGACTCAGTATTTCTCGCCCTTGGCCCTGGTAGACACGGGGCTGCAATGGAGCCATCGCAACAGTCTGGACGTGCCGCTCAGCATGCAAACCACAACGCTTGAAACGAACCTCAAGTACCTGGCTATCGGCGCGGAAGTCAGCCAGGGGGGCAACGAAGTCGGCGGCTATATCGGGCTGTTCCTCCACAAGGACGAATTCTTCTGGGGCGAGCGTCCCGCCGATCCTGACAACCTTCCACCCGTGGTCAATGCGGGTTTCGACCAAACGGTAAAAGGGGGCGCGTTCGTCACGCTCGATGGATCGGGGAGTCTCGATCCCGAAGGAGCCGCGCTGTCCTATGGATGGGTGCAGGCCGACGGGCCGGCCGTTGCACTTTCCAGCCCCACGTCGGCTCGACCAACCTTCACTGCTCCCTCGAACCTTATCTGGCCGACGACGTTCGCCTTCGAGTTGCAGGTGGCCGACGGTCTAGGCTGGTCGATTCCTGACGCGGTCAGTGTCATCGTCAATCCAACCACTCCTGCTCCGACGAACGTTGCTCTGAACGCCACCGCGGTGGCCTCTTCCGAAGATCCATCGGACGGAGGGACGGCGGCCAAGGCCATCGACGGTGTACTGCAGGGATACGGCAACGGCGACCCAAAGTATGAATGGTCGTCCTACCGAGAAGGGGCGGGCGCTTGGATCGAGTTGAGTTGGACGACGCCTCAGCTGGTGAGTCGCATCGTGCTGCACGATCGCCCCAACTTGTCGGACCAGGTACTGTCTGGAACCCTCCTGCTAAGCGATGGAACCACGATCCCGGTTGGCGCTCTTTACAATGATGGCCTCGGCAACGTGTTTGACTTTGCCCCCACGCTGATCACGAAAGTTCGGTTCACAGTCACTTCGGTGAGCGAATCGACTGCCAATGTTGGCCTCGAGGAATTCGAAGTCTACAACGTCCCCGGCGGCACCTAACACTACTGATTGAAATTCTCCCGTCGCCGTCGCTGCTCCGGACCGCGCCCGCGGCCTCGCTCCTCGGTCAAATACCTCGAGTATTCTCCCTCGTCGTTCGTTGCGGTCGGGGCGCGGACCGGCCTTCGAATGATGCCGACGTTTCCATCGTCCTCGTGGTGTCCGAAAAGTCGTCGCGAGGATTCTGGAGTGAATTCGCCGAGATGCGCAGCCCACTACCGAGACACCAATGCCGCGCATCGCACCGCTCTCTTCTGAACCATTGCCATGCAAAGACACCGTCATGAGGAGACGCATCTCATCGCCCGAATTCTGGCGATGAGTTTCGGGACACCACGGGGATGACCCTCGGCTAGTGATCCTTTTTCGGCAATAGACGAACGTGCCAAACGCGGACTTTTCCATCAGTGACTTGTGAGATCATCTGAAGGCGATCAGGCTGCGATTCTAGTTTGAGCAAGGTCGATTCGTCCATAATGACGTATTCGCCCGGCCTAGCAGATTCAACTGGGTCTTCGCTTGCACCGAGGAAGAGGCGCCTATTCGCTCGAAGGTACGCTCCGGTATATTCCCCGAGTGGATAGACGTTGGGGCCAAGACGCGCACCGATGTTTGCAAAGGCAACGGCCCTGCTTGCCGGCCCGCGAAACTGATCACTAGGCGGCCAAACGAGCATGCTGCAAATGGCGTTACACACCACGGTCACGAAGATGATGGCTGCCCTATAGAATGCAGCCTGGGTTTTCCCCTCCTCACGCCGATAAGCCCAAGCAGCTATTGGCAGGAAGAGCAGCGGGATCACTGGCAAGAGAAACCCCCATGCGGCAGCACCACCGGAGGTCACCAAATATAGTGCCAAGCACACCAGAGTTGGAATGAGCCAGGCCAGACTCAAGCGTCGATTCCGAAGGAGCCAAAGTAGGCAGTAGATCGCAAAAGGCAGCAGCACAGGAAACCCGCCAACCAACTGTTTCGCATGCGAAAGTAGTCCAGGAAGCATTTGGCCGTCCTCGCGAACGGAATTCATTCCCAAGTCCAGAAGTCCGCGATCCCCATAGAGGAGACTTGGCCAATGGCGACAGAAGAATAGCCCATAGATCAGGATGAATCCCAAGAAGCAACTTGCGAGCGCTTGGCCCTGGTCACGCCACCGGTGCCGAGGCTCTGACGGAAGCAGAAACAGGGGTGCAAGGACAATTGATGCGATGGACACGGTTAGGGCGTAACCGAAAACCAGGCCTGCAAGGAACGGCTTGTTCTTACGAAATAGGACGAAAGCCCAGTATCCAGCGACCGCCTGTACAAGATAGGAGTTCGCATAGAGCGAGCAAAAGAGGAAGGTCGGACATAGACAAATTCCTATGGCTATGGCTGACGACAGCAGCGCACTCCCGGTGAAGTCCATGAATAGCGCAGTCAGCCCCAACAATCCAACACAACCGGCAATTGCAGATGCTATATTGAGGGTCAGGTCCACGGTCCCTGGGATCAACTGATTGCAAATCTGGGCGTAGAGAAAGTACCCCCAATGAATAGCCCGTTCTTCGAGATCTCCAACCTCGATTTGGCTGGCGTAGAGTGCCGCATCACCCGGACCAGTTGCACCATTGAGCAACGCAATCAAGATGAGAGCGAGCGTTGCCCATGATAGGAACCTAGTCGTTGTGGACTCGCGTTCTGCTAGAGAGGCGAAATGCTCGACGGATAGGCTATGTGCCCGGGCCGTGATCAACGCTGCTCCAAAGATGGACCAAGCAAGCGGAATGGAAATCAACAATTTCGCGGTCGTTCCTTTCACAGCGAAAGTCAATGCCGAAGCGGCCGCGAATATGAACAGGGCGGCAAATGTCTTGAGGACAGTGAAAGAACGTTTTTTTGCCATGGCTCTGATGTTGTCCTTGAAGACTGGGTGTTTGCGAGAATGACTTACTACTGGCGTCGTCTTCCAGGCAAACTACCCTATACCGCTGTGGTTGGCCACAGGCGGGACAGAACTAGCCAGAAGGCCCGGTCGGCCATGCGGATGCGGGGCCGACCCGACGCGTGTGTAGGTTTGCCTGCTGCTGGCGAAGGGCGAGGTTCTCGAGGGCCAACTCCGCGCGGGTGCGGAAGGTAGAACGCAGCGCTCCAAGGAGGCTCATGAACAGGGCGGCCATGGCTGGATCATGCATGAAGGTCGAAAGTCACGGTCAGACCGCTCATCAATCGTCGTCACCGTCGGAAAAATGGCGGCGCGGATGACGACCTGGCGAAGGACAGCGGTCAGAGTGCGACTAGCCGTGACATTGCCTTCACAATCAATCGGTTGGTGAGATTGGGGCGGAGAAGAGCAATGTGGTTCTCATCGAGCCCCATTCGTGCGAGCACTGAGAATCCGCTATCCATATAGACCAAACCTTCACATCGCCGCATCAGTTCTATCTCCAAGAACATCTCTCGAGTAACGTCTGACTCAATTCCCGCATTGCGAATGCCACCGTATTCGCTCAGTTCAATGGAACTGGCCTTCAATTGATGAAGGGGGCCTGCACCTTGCTCTAGAAACCGCTTGGGTCGGACAACGAGTGTCGGCAAGACTCGCCGCATACCTTCCACGACTTGCGCGGCATCGCAGAATAGGAATGGCACTGCATTCTTCATTCCTGTCTCTGACGAGAGTCTGTGTAACTCTGTGGCAATCTGTCGATAGAAGCGTTGCTCCGCGCCTGCCTGGCTCGGCGTGCCAACCAACGATGGTGGCATGTTGTCGGAGAACCGCCCGAACAGCCCGGGTCGGTGAACGTCGTTGCGACTGTTCGCCGCCAACTGACGCATCAATGCAATCGGCTCAAGCCAGTATGCAGCTCGCCAGCCGACGTTTTCGCCATTGCCATGGCGGATGTGGATTGCAACTGCCGGAGCGGTACCCACATGTTCATTCCAGAACTGCTGTGCCTCTGCGCGGATGGAATCGACAGGTCGGAGCCCGCCCAGAACTTCCTTCATCGCCGCCCGAGGTGGTGGGGGCTCTATCCATTGGTTCAGAACGACGGTGGGCTCGAGTGGATCCACGTTGGACGTCACCATGGGGTTGACCACCGCGAGCTCCTCGGCGGTATGCTTCATGTGTTCCGGACCCGCCAGAATCGCCTGGGTCCATTTGTTCGGAAGGATCGGCGTTGGATACTCGATGGCATTGACGCTGTCGTCAGCAATGACAGTAACGCCCCCAAGAGTCTGGCGCAGCTCGAAGAAATCGAGGAAGCTGTTGTGCCGCCTGGTCGGGTCTGCATTGAATCGCGAGCCTCTCCAATCCACGACCAAGGTTCTGTTAGTTCGACGTGCGAGCCACCACGCACCAATGAGACAAGAAAGATGGTCCCCGATGCCCCCGAAACAGTGTCGAGCCACGACGTAGCGAGTTCCCATTGAGCTATCCTAAACCTGATGAAACGATTCCCACCTACATCATCTTTTCGCAAATTCAAGATCAGCTGGCCAAACTCGACGGTCTATAGTCATTTCGAAGCGTTTTTTGGGAGCGTCGGAGAACCTTGGCGGCATGCGGCAGCGAGGCCATGACGGCAACCACGCAGCGCGTGTGACCGGGTTTCTGGGGCCTGACGGGGCTTTTTCAAGCACGCGGGGCAGTCTGCTCCATCCCGCCCTGTTCGACGCGCGGTCAGTTCAGCCAGTCTCCGCCAGATTCCGAGGGCGGCGGTCGTGCGGGGCAGAGTTTGGGCGCCCGTCGCCACCGGGTCACGGTGTCGGTGAAGATTCGCAGGGCTTGGCCGAGCAGTTTCCCGTCGAACGCCAGCGGGAAGCGCAGCGGAAAGGGCATGGTCACTCTAGGGCCTGCCGGCCCAACCCCTGCCCCACGCGGCTTCGCCGCGCCCGTCAATGAGAGTCCCTGTCCAACGGCAGAGATGAACCAGGTGATACCAATCGGCATCGTTGCGGGAAAGCCGCGAAACCTCCAAGCTCATCACGATTCCGACCTCGCTACATGCTTGCTGCTCGTTCCATCCCATGGCTCGCGCTTGCTCGGCGAAGCCGTACTGTCGATTTTAGCTCTCAAGGTTCTCGCGCACCTGTTTGAGCGACGATTGTCTGATGTACACGAATGCTGCGCGCTCGTGGTGTTCCGGTCCGCATGGGCGTGGCCCTCCTTCACCGCCCACATGCCAGCACGTCCCGGCCACGGAAGCTTCAGCCTTGATGTCGTCGCTGAAGCGCCGTCACCAGGTCTGCCAACTCTCGGGCAGTCGCTTTGTTTGCAATCGCCCGGCTCGTCGTTCGCCGACGTCCGAAGTTCGGTACGATGTCGGCAGGATAAACAAGCCTGGGGGCGAATACCGCACGGCTTGTAGGGTCTGGGACTACAAGACTTGTTTCCTTCGGACTACACGAAGATCAGTCACACTACAGCAGAAGAGGAGAGGAATCCATAGTATCTATTAGATGCGCCGACCGCTAGCGATCGTAAGAATATTGAGAACGAAGGACTTTGCGGCAGCATTGAAACATGAAGCAGAGAGAGGCGCCGAGCACTGCGACTCTCTTCATGGCGAAGCCGGAGCGGCGCCTTGGTTCCTAATCTTGACAAGAGTCGCATATGCGCTCGCGACGATGTCCAATCAACGACTTCCCCATCGAGGTGACGTGAAGTTGTCGCGCAGAAGCACCTACAGCGACAAGCAATGCCTTCACAAGGCCAGAGGTTTGCCTCTACTGAATAGAATTGAGCCCCGTGCTTTCGACGGTGAATGTCGGTCGCGCTTCTGCTTGGTAGTTGACTCGTAGTCTTCGCTCAGAAAAGCGTCGAGTGCCGCCAACGCCAGTGTGGCAGTTGCCCAAATGTGGACCGTATTGCGAGATGGCATTTCGTGAGGTGGTGACCAATTCATTGACTATGCGTGTCTCTTTACTATCTAGGCATTCACAAATGAGGAGTGTACGAGGTCGCTTCGGTCTCGGCTCATCCACAGAAACACCGCCGTGGATTCTGAGGATCGAGTTTCATCCATTTAGCGTCACGTGCAATCACACAATGTAATTTGAGGAGAGATCATGAACCAGAAGACCTATTTCCACCGCATTGTATTGTTTGTTCTTCCGATTGCTGCGCTCGCTGGGTGCACGGGTGTACAGAATCCGGTGCACGAGGACTCCATCCCGAGCAACTCTGATGCAGCCACAGGCCAAACTGATGGCCCCCCAACGCCCTCTCCAGAGGCATCTGTTACAACTATGAACGCGGAGTCGCTTGCGGCGAGGTGGGGACACCGACAGCGGAGGGGAACCGGGGGCACAACGGGAAGTGGGACTGGAGGCACCACGGGCTTAAAGACCGGCCAGGACGCCGCTCCCGAAACCCAAGGAACCGGCGGTGTGGCCGGCTCAGGCTCAGGCGGTGCAACCGGCTCAGGCGGTGCAACCGGAGTGGGCGGTGCAACCGGAGCGGGCGGTGCGACCAGGGATGCCGGGCTGGATGTAACTGCCGGTGTGCAGCGTGACGGTCCCCGCATTGACGGGCCGTCTGATGCCGTCCGGCCTCCTCCCTCCGACGCCGCGCCTGGCGCCACGATGTACGTTGCCAACGGGCAAATTTTCGACGCAACCGGCGTGGTGTTTCTGCCCTGGGGAGTGAACAAGGCCCACGTAGACCAGGGCAACCCCGGGCTCGAGCTCACTGGAGCGAACGCCGCCCGCGTGAATCTCTACTTCCGTTTGCCAAGCTCGGTCACGACAGATCTTTTCGATCGCTTCTACGCCGCGCACATCGTTGTCATCCCTGGCCGCTGGGAGGCGACGTGCATGGAGGACAACACGTTCGCGACGACGCTGGCTTCGCAGGTGGACGCATGGGTAGCCGAGGCCGCCGCGTGGAAGAAATACGAACGTGGCTCGATGATCAATATCTCGAACGAGGCTGGCCCCGAGAACTCGACCATCTGGCGCGACCAATACATCACCGCCGTCGGGCGCATGCGGGCGGCCGGTTACAATGGCCTTCTAATGATCGACAGCGGTGGGTGCGGACAGGACGTCGATGATATTGCCAACTACGGCGCCGCTGTGCTCGCGGGGGATCCGTTGCACAACATCGTCTTCTCGCTCCACGTCTACGGTGACACGCCAAACGTTGCGACGCTAAACACCAACCTCGATCGGCTCAAGGCAACGGGACTTTCGTTCTTGATTGGTGAGTACGGACCTGGCCGCAACATTGGCCCGTCGCCGACCAACTTGGCGCCCGCGGATCTGATGGCCAGTGCGCTTGCACGCGGCATCGGAACCCTCGCGTGGGCGGCCGATGACAACGACCAAGCGAATTCGATGGCGGACGACAACTGGTTTTCGTTGTTCTTCAACCTCGGAACGGCCTTCACGGGAACCGCCGCCGACCTGACGAACCTGACGACTTTCGGCAAAGTCGTGATCAACGCCCCCACTGTCGGCCTTCGCGCGGTCGCGAGGAATGCGGGCGGTTTCTGATGGTGGTCCTTGGAGCGTAGTGGTTTCAGTGCGACCAGGAAAGGCTGGTCCGAAGGGAAAGAATCATGCGATGAGTTCATGAAATTCGGTATGTCATCCAGCGGGTGCGAATCCCGTCCGGCGAAGGGGTAACCGCCCCAACCGGTAGCGAGCCTTGCGACGGACGCGGCAAGGCGGCCGTCGATGCGTAGGCGCGCGAGCGTGCGGGCCGAGGGACAGCGGCCACGAAACCTATGACGATTCCGGATGCCCAGGGTGCTGAAATGCCTGAAGGCAACAGCGGCCTTCCCGCAAGAGAAGTAGGCGAGGGGAGGCCGCATCCGGCTCCTCGGAAGGAACCGGCAACAAGGGGAGCCGGACAAGAATCTCCGACGCGCAACTCGTCTGCGGACGCACGAGCTGCCGGCCGAAGGGCAAAGAACAAGCGTTCGCGCCGAGGTAGGCGAGTGGCAAGGGGAGGTGTCGGTTGGGCTTGGATCTATCGACGAGGCCGGCGCCCGCGGTCAGCCTAGCGTGCTCTAGGTGCCGCCGGGGACGTTGTAGACTTCGAATTCCTCGAGGCCAACATTGGCAGTCGATTCGCTCACCGAAGTGACTGTGAACCGAACTTTCGTGATCAGCGTGGGGGCAAAGTCAAACACGTTGCCGAGGCCATCATTGTAAAGAGCGCCAACCGGGATCGTGGTTCCATCGCTTAGCAGGAGGGTTCCAGACAGTACCTGGTCCGACAAGTTGGGGCGATCGTGCAGCACGATGCGACTCACCAGCTGAGGCGTCGTCCAACTCAACTCGATCCAAGCGCCCGCCCCTTCTCGGTAGGACGACCATTCATACTTTGGGTCGCCGTTGCCGTATCCCTGCAGTACACCGTCGATGGCCTTGGCCGCCGTCCCTCCGTCCGATGGATCTTCGGAAGAGGCCACCGCGGTGGCGTTCAGAGCAACGTTCGTCGGAGCAGGAGTGGTTGGATTGACGATGACACTGACCGCGTCAGGAATCGACCAGCCTAGACCGTCGGCCACCTGCAACTCGAAGGCGAACGTCGTCGGCCAGATAAGGTTCGAGGGAGCAGTGAAGGTTGGTCGAGCCGACGTGGGGCTGCAAAGTGCAACGGCTGGCCCGTCGGCCTGCACCCATCGATAGGACAGCGCGGCTCCTTCGGGATCGAGACTCCCCGATCCATCGAGCGTGACGAACGCGCCCCCTGAAACCGTTTGGTCGAAACCCGCATTGACCACGGGTGGAAGGTTGTCAGGATCGGCGGGACGCTCGCCCCAGAAGAATTCGTCCTTGTGGAGGAACATGCCGATGTAGCTGGTGGCTTCGTTGCCCCCCTGGCTGACTTCCGCGCCGATAGCCAGGTACTTGAGGTTCGTTTCAAGCGTTGTGGTTTGCATGCTGAGCGGTACGTCCAGACTGTTGCGATGGCTCCATTCCAGCCCCGTGTCTACCAGGGCCAAGGGCGAGAAGTACTGAGTCGGGTCCGGCGGGTTGGGCCAGTTGGCGTCGGGTGGCAAGGCGAACGTCGTGTAGATCGTCGGCTTGTACGTGGGGTGACTTGCAAAGACCTGCGGCAATGCCTGAACGATGGATAGATAGGCGCTCACGTTATCGGGATGGCCGTCGGTTCCCGACGTGACGAAGATAGCGTCGGGCAAAAGCGTGCCGAGAAGGTTCGCCATGTCTCCCACCACATTGGGCCAGTTGTAGGCGCCGGGGGAGCCGAAAGCATAGCTGTGGTAGTCCGTCCGGCCTAGACCATGCGCGGCGTAGGTGTGTGAGACACCGTTCAGCGTGGTCATCACATCGGTCGGCCCGGTGTAGGTCGTGCGCAGATCCTCGGTGTATCCGTCGGGATAGCCAAGGAAGACCAAATTGTCCTCGCTAACCCCAAGCACGTCCTGGGAAGCGACTGCCTCATTCTGTCGCTCGGCACCTTCGTCGATGCCGGAGGAGTCGCCGTTGGTGAGGTACACGACATGGACTTGCCCGCCACGTCGGACGGCGCGTGCGATGACGCCCGCGGAGGTGATGATGTCATCATCGGGATGCGAGGCCATGACGAGAATGTTGGACGGACCCAAGGCGCCGCTCGCAACGCTCGTTTGGGGGTCGCAGGTCAGACTGTCTACGGACGCGCCTGCCGATGTATCCACGGATGCGTCCACGGATGCGTACGCAGATGTGTCCAGGGATGCGTCCACGGATGCGTCCATGAATGCGTACGCAGATGCGTCCAGGGCTGCGGCCGCGGACACGTCTGCCGAGGTGTCCACGGATGCGTCCAGCCCGACGGGCGGGCTGGCGTCTGGGACAACCCCGGTGTCTCCACCTTGTTGCGTGTCCGCCGGTGTGTCGGCGTGGTCTGCGTCTTTCTTGTTAGAAGAGTTGTCCCCACAAGCGATGCTGGTCAGCACCAGTCCGAGAAGCCCTGCCAGCGTCAAGGCGCCTATGTTCTTCCTGACTATTGCTTTTGTCATGTTCTCCAAGTACCGCGTTATTGAGACTTGGTCAACAGACTTGGCCTTCTTCCACAACAGGCGTTGCGCCTCTTTCCGGACTTTCGGCTGCTCGTCCTTGCGGACGACGACGCACGGCTTGGCGCAAGTGCAGTTCGCGACTCTTCCACTGTCGGACTCTCTCATTTCCTTCAGCTTGCCGGCCTTCACCGGCGCACCGAGTTTTTGTACACTACGTGAGAAAGAAAGTTACGGAAGCAGGATCTAAGCAGTACTCTGCCCTCATCGCGCTTGGACGACCCTTACCAACCCATCTGCCAAGGACGACGTATGCCAGTTCGAGTCATGTACGCATCAGGACCCGGCGATGTCGTCGAAGCCCACCGTTCCTGGCGGCAGGACCGGCTGCACGACAGCGAGGTTTCGATCACGTACTCAAGCCAGCTCGAAGACGCGCTCAAGAAGATACCGTGCGTCCTCTACATGCAGTCGAGCTGTAAGCGGGCAGAAGTCCTCATCGACGGCTCGTGGACGATCGAAAACCGGCCGGACCGGCACCCGAAGGCGAGGGGGGGGTTCTTTCACGTTGTCCAGACCCTCAACGGTCTCGGGCTGCTCTTCCGGGCGGTGCGTTTCAGGGCCGACGTGGTGTTCATCGATTCGGGCCGAAGCAACTGGTTTTCTCTGATCCCGTTCAAGCTCGCGCACAAAAAAGTGATTCCTATCCTTCACAACGCGTTCTGGCCCGCCGGCGAGCGGCCGAGTACACTCGTGAAGCGATCGATACAATGGCTCGACTCGTGGTTCTGGCGTTCCGTCCCTTGCGCCATCATCGTGGTCTCCCCGGAGTGTGGGCGGCAAGTCGCCGAACTCGGCGGGGGCAGATCGGGTCCAATCCTTCAGATCCGAGCCCAGTACCGTCCAGGCTGCTTCGACACCATCGCACCACCGCCTCCACATGAACAGAAGCCGTTTGTCGTG
>Ga0265316_10000318_pt1 | contig 53440 bp, 30 predicted proteins | sample 4522metaG_FD_202092 | JGI IMG/M metagenome (GOLD analysis project Ga0265316, IMG submission 202092) | Rhizosphere microbial communities from Carex aquatilis grown in University of Washington, Seatle, WA, United States - 4-5-22 metaG | ecosystem: Host-associated > Plants > Roots > Rhizosphere >... | reverse complement strand
ATTGGCGATCGACGTTGCGGAGGCTCCGCATGAGGGCTAGCTTGAGCGGTCTTCGTGGCGCGTGGGCGATGGCCGGTTTCTCCGCGATGATGGCGCTGGTCCCCGCATCGATGCCAGCGCAGGATGCGACGTTCCATGTCGACGTGAAGCTGGTCAACATCTTTGTCAACGTGGCAGATAAGAATGGCGCGATCGTAGGTGGCCTGACCAAAGACGATTTCGCCGTGTTCGAGGACAGCCGGCCGCAGGAGATCGCACTCTTCGAGCGGAAAACCGAAGTGCCGCTGAATCTAACTTTGGCCATCGACACATCGGGAAGCGTGCGCAAGGATCTGGACGAAGAGGCAAATGCGGCGCGGCACTTTGCCCGCGACATTCTGCAGCCAAAGGACCAGATGAGCGTAATCGAGTTTGCCACAGATGTAACCGAGCTGTCAGGCTTCACCAACAATCTTTCGCAGATCGATCACGCCGTGGGCCAGCTGCACTCCGATTTCGCCACCGCGCTCTACGACGCCGTCGTTCTCGGTTCCGAAGGCTTGGGCAAGCGAGAAGGGCGTAAAGTGCTGGTGCTGGTCTCAGACGGGGACGACACGGCAAAGTCCTCGACCTACGCGCAGGCGCTCGAAGCCGCGCTGCGCAATGAGGCGATGATTTACTCGCTGATCGACGTGCCCATTGAGGCCAGCGCGGGGCGCGATACCGGGGGCGAACATGCGTTGATCACTTTGGCCGAGGAAACAGGGGGTAAGTATTTTTACGTGGGCGAGGGCGGGTTGGACAAGGCATTTGCCAAGGTCAGCGACGATCTGCGCACTCAATACTTGATCGGCTACTATCCGCAGAATCAAGAGCCCGGAAGGATCTTTCATCGAGTGGTGGTGACGATTCCGCGCGCCGCTGCGAACGAATTCAACGTGCGCAACAAGAGCGGGTATTACGCCGATAAGCCGGCAAAGGGCAATTGAGGCCGGTCACCAAAATTTCCCCAAAAACTGGTTGATCCCCTGAGAGTTGTGGCCCTCCCAACGAACTTCGGCGCAATTGCATCTAAAATGGCAACATGACTTCCCCATTGTCGTCGCGCCGCCGCTCCAAGACGCCTCCGCCGGGCGAAACCGGCCAGGAAGGGCTCTACCTGCGCTCACTGAGCGATCGCCAGGTGATTGTGAACATCAAGTTGAGAGACGGCGAGACGGTGCGCGGGTGGATTGAGTACTTCGACGACTCCATGCTGCGGCTGACGCGCGAAGGTCAGCCCAATCTGTTTATTTACAAAAACCAGATCCGCACCATCAGCGAGGCCGGCCGGCGGCGGGCACCGCGTTATGAGACCGCCGACGGAGCGGGACCGGACGGACACGGTCCGGACGGAGACGGACGGCACGGGGCTGGGCTGTGACGGGCGCAGCAGATCCGGCGATTGCGCAGAACCTCAAATATGTTCCCAAGGCCGCCGAGATCGCGCGCACGGCTGGAGCGCGCCTGCGCGAATTCTATGCGCAGGGCGTAGAGACCGAATACAAAGGCGACGTGGACATTGTGACCGTGGCCGACCGCACGGTGGAGAAACTGATCCGCGCGGCGCTGAGCGAGGCTTTCCCGGATCACGGCGTTTACGGAGAGGAAGGTACGCGCGAACGGATGGAAGGCGAGTTCCGCTGGTACGTTGACCCGCTGGATGGGACGACGAATTTCGCGCACGGATTTCCGCAATTTTGCGTGTCGATGGGTTTGGAGCACCGGGCGCCGGGCATGAAAGCCGGCGAAGACGGAACGCTGGTGGCCGGGGTGATTTACGATCCGCTGCGCGACGAGCTTTTTACGGCTGAGCGCGGGCAGGGCGCGCAATTGAATGGGAAACCAGCGAGGGTTTCGCGCACGCCGGAGCTGGCCGAGGCACTGCTGGCGACCGGCTTTCCGAGCCGGAAACGCCATGCGAGCCCCAACATTCACTTTTACCAGGAGTTCACATTGCGTTCGCACGGAGTCCGCCGGGCAGGTTCTGCGGCGCTCGATCTGGCGTATGTGGCCTGCGGACGCATGGACGCCTTCTGGGAGTTCAATCTTAATCCATGGGATACGGCGGCTGGAATCCTGCTGGTGGAAGAGGCCGGCGGACGAGTGACGGACTTCGCCGGCGGGCGGTTCCAGCTGAAAAGCGAGGAGATTCTGGCATCGAACGGGCTGATTCACAAGGAGCTGATCGGGTTCTTTGGCGATATGTTCGCAGGACGGAATTTGACGCCGATTCCTACGCCGGAAGAGTTTGCGCAGGCACGGGCGAAGCGAGCGAAAACCGGCCGGGAGTGAGGCCAGCAGCCCTTCCCGCATGGCAAAACGCGGTTGAAACAGTGGAAGTCAGGCTGCGGGGCCGTATGCTACTATCAGCGTCGTAAAGATCAGAGCGGATCGCTCCACCGGGTCCTGAGTTACCGTACTCCGAAGCCATTGCAATCAAGTGGCTCTTTCCTCAAGAAAGAGCCACCTTGCACAACTTCTAAAAAAGGCTACATCCACTCAGGAACCGGTAGATCGCGAGGCCGCGGGAATCCCCGGAGAGAGCAGAAATGGCATACGTCATTGCAGAACCCTGTATCGGCACCAAGGACAGCGCCTGTGTGGACGCCTGTCCCGTCGATTGCATTCACCCCAAGAAGGATGAAGCCGGTCATGCCGAAGCCGATCAGCTATTCATCGACCCGGTCGAGTGCATCGACTGCGGCGCGTGCGTGCCTGTTTGCCCTGTGTCGGCTATCTTTGCGCAGGACGATCTGCCGGAGAAGTGGGCCCACTTTACCGAGAAGAACGCCGCGCATTTCGGTCGTTAGCCGGCAGAACGCCAGCCAGTAGAAATGGTCTCTCAGGACGCGCATCCCGCCCGGCGGAATGCGCGTTTGTGTTTGCGGGCGAGCCTGGCGCAAAGGCATTTTAAAGGTTTGGGTTTGTGCAAGTGTGAAGCCCAGCTACCCCACCCTAGCGAAGCTAGGATGGGGCACCCACGGCCCAGTGCGATGATGAGTAAGCATGAGCGTGCTCACATCAGAGGCGGTGGTTCTTCGCACCTGGCCGGTGCATGAGTCCGACCTGCTGGTGAGCTTTTTCACGCGCGATTACGGTCGGCTGAAGGGCATGGCCAAGGCGGCGCTCAAAAGCCGCAAGCGGTTTGGCGGAGCGCTGGAGCCGATGACGGTGGCGCGGGCGTGGTTCGCGGAGCGGCCGCGGCAGGAATTAGTGAGGCTCGACCAGCTGGAGATTCTGCGATCGCCATTGTCGGCGCCGGTGGACCAGGCGCGCATGGCAGTGCTGAGCTTTTACGCCGAGGTGATCGACGAGGCCCTGCCCGAGCGCGATCCGCAGGCGACGGTTTTCCGGTTGCTGGCGAGCGTGCTGGAGCAGACGAGCGCCGTTGAGAGCGATCCCAGGTCTCAGAATCGAGACCTGGGGCACCCGCAGCGGGGGCCTTGGATGGCGCTGACGTATTTCTCGTTGTGGATGACGAGACTGATGGGCCTGCTGCCGGACATTGGCCACTGCATGGTGTGCGGAGAGTCACTGGGTACGGGCGAAGTGCGCTTCAACGCGTACGCAGATGGGCTATTTTGCGGAGCGCACGCGAATGGATCGGGAAGCGGGCTCTCGGCCGACTCATGGCAACTGGCGCAACGGATGCTTCGGGCGCCGTCGTCGAGTTTTGCGGGCGAAGCGTGGCCGCGGAAGCGCGGGCAGGACCTGCGGCGTTTCACACTGCAGACGCTGGAGCGACATTTGGAAAGGAAGCTGAAGACGGCGGAGGCGCTGGCGAGGCTGGGCGGGTGAGGGCCTGGACTCAATGAGACTCGCCCTATGTTCCAGGGTTCATTTCTAAAGTAATGCGAAGGAAGACTAACTCGCCTTCTCAATTCACCCTGGCTGATAAAATCCGAAAGAGTCCCGATGAGAGAGAGTTGCCAGTGTCCGCTGCCCAGCCCGAAGCGCGCGTAAAACCCACATCGCTAACCTTCCAGGATTTGTTGTTCCGCCTGCAGGCGTTCTGGGCGGAGCGCGGATGCGTGCTGCAGCAGCCCTACGACGTGGAAGTGGGCGCGGGGACGATGTGCCCGGAGACGTTTTTGCGCGTGCTGGGGCCGAAGCCCTACAAGGTGGGCTACGCGCAGCCTTCGCGACGGCCGGCGGATGGGCGCTACGGCGAGAATCCCAACCGGCTGTTCAAGCACACGCAGTTTCAGCTCATCCTCAAGCCGCCACCGGTGAACGTGCAGGAGCTGTATCTCGAATCGCTTGAAGCGATGGGGATCGACCTGAAGCAGCACGACCTGAAGTTCGAAGAGGATAACTGGGAGTGGCCGGCGGGAGGCGCATGGGGCGTGGGCTGGCAGGTGATGCTCGACGGACTGGAGATTACGCAGTTCACGTATTTCCAGCAGTGCGGTGGCATGGATCTGGACCCCATTTGCGCGGAGCTGACGTACGGCATGGAGCGCATCGCGGCGTTTCTGCAAGATGTCGACTCCATCTACGACATTGTGTGGGCGCGCGATCCTGCTACGGGCGCCGTGGTGACCTACGGCGATGTGCGGCTGGCCGAGGAGCTGCAGTTTTCTGTGTACAACTTTGAGATGGCTGACGTGCCACGGCTTTGGGAACATTTCAATTCCTACGAGGCCGAGGCGCAGGCGCTGCTCGAAAAAGCGAATGCCGTGCTGACAGACGAAAATGCGAGCGTGACCGAGAAGCGGAGATTTCCTCTGCTGGCGACATACGAACTAGCGCTGAAGTGCTCCAATCTCTTTAATCTGCTCGATGCGCGGGGCGCGATCAGCGTGACGGAGCGCGTGGGAGTGATCGGAAGGATTCGCGCGTTGGCGGTGGGTGTAGCGAAGGCGTGGGCGATGCAGCAGGAAGCGGGTCAGCAAGTCAGCGAGTCGGCAAGTTAGCAAGTCAACCCGTCGCTTCTTTTGCGAACTAAGAACTGTGAACTGAGAACAAACGTATGGCGGATTTTCTACTAGAGATCGGGCTCGAAGAGGTTCCGGCGCGGATGATTGCCGGGGCCGAGGCCGAGCTGGGCACACGCATGAGCGATCTGCTGAAGCGCGAGCAGTTGCTCGGCGAGGACGGGAAGGTCACGACCTACTCCACGCCGCGGCGCCTGGCGGTGCTTGCGGAAGGCGTGCGGGCCAAGCAGGCCGACAACGAAAAAGTGGTGATGGGCCCGTCGTGGAAGATCGCCTTCAAGGACGGCGTGCCGACGGCGGCAGCCGAGGCCTTTGCGAAAAAGGCAGGCATTGCCGTGGAGGAAATAAAGAAAATAGAGACGTCGAAGGGCGAGTACGTTGGCGCGACAGTGAAACTCATCGGCCGGACGGCGGCTGAGATTTTTTCCGCCGAACTGCCGAAAGAAGTGCTGGGGATCTACTGGGCCAAGAATATGTACTGGCGCGCCGCGAAGCCGGAGCGGTTTGTGCGGCCGGTGCGCTGGGTCGTGGCGATGCTGGACTCAGAAGTGGTGCCGCTTGAGATTGCGGGAATTGTGGCGGCCAATATGAGCCGCGGGCATCGGATTCTGCATGGTGAGTCGCCGATCGTAGTCGATGCGGCCAGGAGTTATGCCGAGGCGTTGCGCGCGGCGTTCGTTGTAGTCGATGTGGCCGAACGCCGGCAGACGATCCGCAAGGCGCTGGATGCGGAGACCCGAAAAGTAGAAGGCGCGCGGTGGCGCGAGGACGAAGCGCTGGTTGAGACAGTGACTCACCTGACGGAGTGGCCGTCAGTGATCCTGGGCGAGTTTGAACGGGAATACCTGGAGCTGCCCGAAGAAGTTCTGGTGACTGTCATGCGCGACCACCAGAAATACTTCGCCGTGGAAGACGCGCAAGGCAAATTGGCGCCGCACTTTCTGGCGGTGCTGAATACGCAGGCTGACGATGAGGGCGCCGCGATCATACGGCACGGCAATGCGCGTGTGCTGCGGGCGCGGTTCAAGGATGCGCGGTTCTTCTGGGACATGGACCAGAAGACGCCTCTGGCGCAGCGTATGGAAAGCCTGAAGAACGTGACCTTCCAGAAGGAACTGGGCAGCTACTACTGGAAGACTGAACAGAACCTGGCAGTCGCGAACGCGCTGGCCACGATCGTCAAGAGCGCTGACGCTCCGTTCGACGAAGCCGCGCTGTTCAAGGCGATTGAGCTGGCCAAGACCGACCTGACGACGGAGCTGGTAAAGGAGTTCACCGAACTGCAAGGGATCATTGGCGGCCTCTACGCTCGGGCACAAGGCATCGGAGATAAAACAGCGCAAGCAATCTACGACCAATACACGCCGGCTTCGATCGAGGATCCGATTCCGGTTTCGGTGGAGGGGCAACTGCTTGGCATCGCCGATCGCGTGCAGACGATCGTGGCGATGTTCGGGATTGGCAATGCGCCGACAGGATCGAAGGACCCGTTTGCGCTGCGGCGGGCGGCGAACTCGGTGGTGAAGATTCTGGCTGAGTCAGGGTTGCCGCTGACCTTGAGCGACGTGGTCAATTCGAGCGGCGTGAGCGATGCCGGCAAAGCGCAGGTCGCAGAGTTTTTCCACGAGCGGCTGCAATTCTTTCTCAAGGACGTGCGCGGGTTGGCGTACGACGTGGTGAACGCGGCGCTCGCAGCGGGCGCGGACGATGTGCGCGACACGATTGCGCGCGCCGAGGCGCTGACTTCGGTACGGGGCTCGGCGGATTTCGCCGCCGTTTCGGCTGCTTGCAAGCGCATCAAAAACATCCTGCGGCAGGCCGAGGAAAAGGGCTTTCGCCCCGATGAGCAGAAGATCGGCAAGCTCGCCGGCAAACTTCCCCTCGAGGGGATTGACCTTTGGGATCGTTCGAAAGAGATTGCGCCGCAGATTGCCAGGCTCCGCGAACAGCGGAATTACAGCGAGGCGCTGGCGTTGATTGCGACGCTAAGGCCAACGATCGACCAGTTCTTCGACAAGGTGATGGTGCTCGATGCCGACGAGGAAGTTCGCGGCGCGAACCTTGGGCTGATCGCCGAAGTTGTGCGCAATTTTTCGCCAATTGCCGATTTCAGCGAGATCGTAACCGGCTAAGGCGCCGAGGCCGGTTGGTGGGAAGTTGAGTTCTTGCTATCCCACCCTAACCGCGATGAAGCTGCGGTTAGGATGGGGCACATCTCGGCGCGGGTTTTCCAGCCACTCTACCGGCCGTCGAGAAACGCGCGCACCACCTGACCTGCCTTCTCCGAATCGTTCCCGAACGAGATGTGTCCGTAGTCTGAATCGAGGACGAAGACCTTGGCGCCGATGGCCTTGGCAAAGTCCTCCGCCGGCAGTGGATTGACCATATGGTCCTGCGCGGCCACTAACACCAGAACGCGGGTCTTCACGCGGCTCTCCGCATCGCTCATCGCGCCGCTGTGAGCGACGTCATGATGGATCATCGCCTCCAGCTGATAGAGCCAGTCGTTGGCGTCGAAGGGAAGAATCCCCTTGGAGTAATAGGCGGAATAATCGGCAGCAAACTTTTCGGGTGGGTGCGCGCGCGCATAATTCGCCGGAGTGGTGAGGTTCATCTGGTGCAGGGCCTCAACCGCGCCCAAAGGTGGCCGCTGAGTATAGTGGCCATTTTGCCAGGCCGGATCGGAGCGGAGCGCATCCTCCTCCGCGTGCCAGAGAAGCAGATCGTAACCGGTGAGCCGCGGCGAACCCACGATGGGAATCGCCACGTCCATGAAGTTGGGGTAATCCACCATCCATTCGAATGTCTGCATGCCGCCCATGGAGATGCCCATGACCGCGTGCAGATGCTTGAGACCGAGCGTCTCCGTGGCGAGGCGGTATTCGGCGCTGACCATGTCGCGCGTGCTGAAGGCGGGGAACATGACGCCGGGCTGAGCCGTGGAATTCGACGGCGACGAGGAAACTCCGTCGCCGAATGCGTCGACGGTAATGACGAAGTACTTCGATGGATCGGCGAGTTCATTCGCGGCGACAAATCCGGTCAGGCTGTCGCTCGTGCCGGAGAAATACGACGGAAAGAGTAAGGCGTTCGAACGGTCGGCGTTGAGTCTGCCAAACGTGCGGTAGCCCAGTTTGCAGCCGGTGATCTGCTGCCCGTTTTCCAAATTGCAGACTCCCAGATCAGCGAACTGCTGCTTACCGTCGGGTGCGGGCTGTTGCGCCCTGCTTGCCGTGAGGATCGCGAAGGAGGCCAGAAGCGCAAGGAGCAACCGGAAGGCATGTTTTCGCATGACCAAAAGTCTACATCGCGGAAGGCCGAGGGCCTCAAGAGTCCCGGAAGACGCTCGCAGCACGTCTAAAATCAATACAGATGGCAGACACGCTTTATTTGAGCCTTTGGTACCCGAACCTGCGCCTGGAGGCGCTCCCCGACAAGCTGATTGCGGTGCTGCGAGCCTTTGCTTCGCATGGGGGCGAGGCGAAGGTTTACTCGGCCACAGTGTGGCCGGTGAGCTGGAACGAGACGCCTGTCTTTGAGCGGATCTATGGGCGCTTGATCGGCTTGATTGAACCGGGCCAGGTACCGGGTGCCGAGCCGCGCCTCGCCGTGGAAGAAGCGACGGAGCTGCTGCACGAGGACTACGCCTACGAGTTCCAGATTGGGTGGAACTTGTGGGAGTTGGAGACGGCAGGCGCCGGGACTCAAATCACGTCTGTCGCAACGGACTCCGATCGGGAAGACGGCAAGTCAGCAAAGCTTGATGCGCGTTGGGCACTAGGTCCAAAGCTGGTGCGCGTGACGGGGTACGGGCCGCTGTTTGATGAGGGTGCGTACGAGCAGGATGGTCACATCCGGATCGATTTCGGCAGCGATGCGCCGTTCCTCGAGGAGGATGTCGACTTGAGTGAAGTGGGCGCGAGACACATCGCAGAGAATGTGCGCCAACTGGTGGAGCTGACGGCGGGGGTGGAGAAAGCGTCGGGCGCGACGGCACGGTTGCTGTGGAGCGAGCTGGGCGAGAGCCTGGCAAAAAGGCTCGCGGCTCGACTCGGAATGGAAAACTAGGCGTGCGCATCACAATCGAGCGAATCCGGACGCTGGTGCTTGTGGCGGGAGTGCTGCTGCTGGTCACGCTGGGAGTGTTCCTGGTGCGAGCCAAGTTGAAGAATGTGCTGAACCGGCACGATTTGCCGCATCGGCTGGCCAAGGACATCGTGCAGGAGGCCAACGGATTCACCATTGTTCACGCCTTTGGGGCGCACTCGCAGTACAGGATTCACGCGTCGAGAGAGGTAGAACTGAAGAGCGACTTCGTGGAGCTGCACGACGTGCAGATTGACCTTTACGGCGCAGATGGAAACCAAATTGACCGGATTTCCGGCGACATTTTTGAGTACGACCAGAAGACAGGCCAGGCCACGGCGCAAGGACCGGTGGAGATGCTGCTGACGAGGCCGTCAGCGAGCACTGCAGCGGCCATGGAGACAGCGAGCAGGACGAAGGGGCGTGTGATTGCCGAAGTTGGTGCGTCGACAGGTCCACTGGGACAAATTGACGTGAAGACGAGCGGAGTCACCTTCGATCGGAACTCCGGCCTGGTGACGACATCGCAGCAGGTCGATTTCTCCACCGCGCAGGGCAGTGGCAGCGCGACGGGCGCGAGCTACGACTCGCAGAGCGGCCATCTGACGCTGGAACAGGCCGTTGAAATGACGACGCATCGCGGAGCGGATGAGGTGGAGATTCACGCGCGGCACGCGGAGCTGGACCGCGGCGCGCAGACGTGCGTCCTTCTGCAAGCAGTGACGGGGTACCACGGCGGTCAAGTGAATGCGGCCGAAGCAAAGATTCTGTTTCGCGCGGATGGGTCGGCGGAGCACTTGGATGCGAAGGGGGGATTTACGGTGGCGACCGCAAACGGCGGGCACCTGGCGGCTCCGGTGGCGTGGATGGATTTTGACGAGAAAAGCGAGCCGCGCCACGGACACATGGAGGGCGGCGTAACGATGGATTCGGCGAACGAGGGGCGCACGATGCATGGTACGTCGCCGTCGGCAGAGCTGGTGTTCGGCGCGAAGGGCGAGCTGAAAAGCGCACACCTGGAGCGCGGCGTTGAGATGAAGAGCGAGGAGACGAACGAGGAGAGCGCGAGACCAGATGCCGGAAGCGGCGGGTTGCGCATAAGACGAGTGTGGCGCTCGCCTGTGGTGGACATCAACTTTCGGGTGGCGAAGGTCACAGGCCGGGGACACGCAGAAAACGGACAGTTGGAAGTGGAGTCGATGCGCGGTTCGGGCGGGGTGACGATCACGAGCGAAGGCCAGCGCGGCAACGCGGCGTCAACGCCTACGACGATGACTGCCGATGTGGTGACGGGAACCTTCGGAGCGGGTTCGGTGCTGCGCGCGGTCAACGGCGCGGGACATGCGAAGATCGACGACATGACGGCGGCAGGGGCGAGGCAAACTGCGACAGGCGACCGGCTGGTGGCGGAGTTTGAGGGAGGCGGGGAACAGGGATCAGGGATCAGGGATCAGAAAAGCCGCCAAACAGGCAGCAAGGGAGCGAGGCAGCCAGGGGGCGAGGCAGCCGTTGGCGGGAGTGGGGTGTCAGGGGCAGAGGGGTTGCGGACGGCGGAGCTGGATGGGAATGTGGTGCTGTTTGAGCAGCCGGCGCAGAAGCCAGGCGCGCAGCCACCGCTACGCGCGACGGCCGGCAAAGCTCTATACGAGGGTAGGGGCGAGTGGTTGCATTTGACGATGAGTCCACACGTGAACGATGGCGGCATGGAGTTGACTGCGGATCGAGTGGATGTATCGCGTCAGTCGGGAGATGCCTGGGGACGTGGCGACGTGAAGGCGACGTGGGCCGATGCGGGCCAACAAGGTGGAATGAGACCAGGCGGCACGGCAGAGGGCGGAGCGACGCTGGGTGGCAAGGGACCGGCGCATGTGGTTGCAGCGGAGGCACAACTGAACCAGTGGACAGGCGAGGCGACCTTTCGGGGTCATGCGCGCCTGTGGCAGGAGTCGAATTTCGTAAGCGGGCCGGTGATCGCGCTGAACCAGCACCTGCAGACACTGGTGGCGCGAAGCAGCGATCCCGCAGAACCGGTGCGAGTAGTGATGCTGAGCGCGAGCGCGCCGGGTGCGGGCATCGGCGCCGCGCAGAATCCGGGTTCAGGCGGAGATTCGAGCCACTCGTCTACAGCCGCTTCAGTGATTCGCGTGCGCGGAGGGGATCTCAAGTATTCCGACGCGGACCGCAGGGCGATTATGCATGGAGGCGCGCTGGGCGCAGTGATTGCGGAAACCGGTACCGCGACGTCTTCGTCCGATGTAGTGGAACTGCTGTTGATGCCGCCGGGAAGTCACGACGGAAGTGGCGGTTCGCAGGCGCAAAGCGGTGGCACGCAGGCGCAAGTCGACCGGATGAAGGCAACGGGACATGTAGTGCTGACGATGCAGGGCCGGCGGGGGACCGGAGAACAGCTCGTGTACTCAGGCGCTACCGGAGAATATGTGCTGACAGGCAGCGCCGCCGCGCCGCCGAAACTGAGCGATCCTGAGCGCGGAACCGTGACCGGCGAGGCTTTGATTTTCGATAGCCGCGATGATAGGGTCAGAATCGAAGGCGGCGGGCGCGAGACTGAAACGCAAACGACCGCCCCGGAAACGCACGGGAAATAGGCGCCAACGCGCTAGCGAGACGCATGCAAACATTGATTGCCGAGGGGATCGGTAAGAGCTACAAGCGGAGGCAGGTTGTACGAGACGTTAACCTGCGAATCTCCCGCGGCGAAGTGGTGGGTTTGCTGGGGCCGAACGGTGCCGGCAAGACCACCAGCTTTTATATGATCGTAGGACTTGTTCAGCCCGAGAGCGGGCGCGTGCTGGTGGATGAGACCGACATCACGCGGGTGCCGATGTACCTGCGAGCGCGGAACTTCGGCATCAGCTATCTTCCCCAGGAGCCTTCGGTTTTTCGCAAGCTGACTGCGGAGGAGAACATCCTGGCGGTGCTTGAGGCCCAGCCGCTGGGCAACCGGGAACGGAAAACGCGTGCCGAGAAGCTGATCAACCAGTTGAATCTAGGCCACATCCGCAGCACGCGCGGGTATGCGCTTTCTGGCGGCGAGCGGCGGCGGGTAGAGATTGCGCGGGCACTGTGCATCCAGCCGAGCTTTATTCTGCTCGACGAACCGTTCAGCGGAATCGATCCCATCGCGGTGCTGGAGTTGCAGAAGATCATCTTCGACCTGAAGGCGAGCGGCATTGGCGTGCTGGTAACGGACCACAACGTACGCGAAACGCTGACAGTTACTGACCGGGCGTACATTATTGCCGAGGGACGGATCTTTCGCACCGGAACACCGCGCGAACTGGGCAATGACGTTGAGGTGCGGCGCATCTACCTGGGCGAGGGATTCTCGCTAAACTAAGTGAGTGGACGTGCCCTTAAATGAGGCATATTCTGAGGGTTCCTGCGGCGGGAGAGGGGCCCAAAGGCATTGTTTTCTTCTAACGATTCCGGAATGGGCCAAGCTCCAATTCGGGACAATGACGCAAACTGGTGATTCGATCTGAGACAGTTTCTGGATTAAGCTTTAACACGCACGATTACACTCGCATTGAGCCAAAACGGGAAGATACGTATTCATGCCACTACTGCAACCAAAACTGAGCTTGAAGGTGGCCCAACGTCAGGTGCTGACGCCGGGCCTGATGCAGATGGTGAGCGTTCTTGCGTTGAACAAGCTGGAGCTCAAGGAGATGATCGATGCGGAGATGGTGGAAAATCCGGTCCTGGAAGAGATTGACGAAACAGTTCCGATGCTGGATGAGGTTGCAGGCCGCGAGGAGCGGCTGGAGCGGCCAGTGGAGGAAGCGGCCGCGCCACCCAAGAAGGACGTTTTCGACGAGATCGATTTCGGCTCGTACTTCCAGGATTATCTTGACCCCGGCTATCGCACACAGCCGGAGTACGAAGACAGCGAAAAGCCCTCGTTTGAGAACTTTCTCTCCCAGCCTACGAGTTTGTCCGATCACCTGGCGTGGCAACTGGGCGCCCTGAGCCTGGACCGAAAGCTGCTTGAAGCAGCGGAGTTTGTGGTTGGCAACCTGGATGAGGATGGTTACCTGGCGGCGAGCGAAGAGGAGCTCGCCGCTGCTTTTTGCGGCGTTCCGGCCGACGTGGCAGCAAACAATGGCCATGCAGCGGAGTTCGCCTCGGCGCTGGATCTGATCCGGCGAGGGCTCGACCTGGTGCAGGATCTGGATCCTGCGGGAGTGGGGGCACGCGATCTGCGACAGTGCCTGGCGCTGCAGATTGAGGCGCAGCAGCAAGAGTTTAGCCATTTGTACGGGGCCGGGACGGACGAGATTGACGAGGAGCCTGCCGCGGACCCGCATGGGAGCTTCCGCGCCGAAGCCGAGGCCAAAATCGATGAGCGGCGGCGTGCGATGGAAGTGGCGGAGCTGATTGTGGAACACCACTTGCCTCTTTTGCAGAAGCGCGACGTGAAGGACCTGGCGCGAGCGGCGCAGGTAACAGTGGAAGAGGCGCACGCAGGGGTGGAGTTTATCCGCACGCTCGACCCGCGGCCCGGACGAATGTACAACCGCGAGCAAACGCGGCTGATCGAGCCCGATGTGTATTTTGTGAAGCGCGGCGCCGAGTGGGTTGTGAGCATGAACGAAGAGGACCTGCCCAGCCTGCGTTTGAGCCAGCGCTACCGGCGCATGCTGGTCTCCTCGGAAACCGACAAGGAAGTAAAGGAATATGTAAAGGAGCGGTTCCGCTCGGCAATGCAACTGATGCGGAACATCGCGCAAAGGAAGAGCACGATTTTGCGGACCTGCGAAGTGATTGTGCGGCGCCAGCAGGAGTTCTTCGACAAGGGCGTAGAAGGGCTGCGCCCGATGATGATCAAGGAAGTGGCGGAGGAGATCGGCGTTCACCCCTCGACGGTGAGCCGCGCCGTGGCTAACAAATACGCGCACACCCCGCAGGGAGTGCTCGAGCTGCGGTTCTTCTTCTCAGAAGGCGCGAACGGACCGGAGGGCGCGGACACTCCGCTGCTGGTTTTGAAGCGCAAAGTGCGCAAATTCATTGAGGACGAGGATGCGCGGCATCCGCTGACCGATGACCAGCTTGCGGCGATGCTCCAATCGCAGGGGATTCAACTGACGCGGCGGACCGTGGCGAAGTATCGCGAGGACATGAACATTCCGTCGACGCACCAGCGGCGGAAGAGGGACTAGAAGCTAGCCCTTAGCTCTTAGCTTTCAGCATGTTCGTGCGAAGGTAGGCACAGCGACTTCCCAGGTTTCAGAATCGAAACCTGGGAAATCACTAGCCCAACTGGGTCCACAGAGGCTCTGCGCTCCGGCAGTGAGTTGCCAAAAGTTGGAAGTTTGCTGTTACGGGCGCGACGGGATCACGCCGGGCTGGAAGAGATCCGACAGATCGGTTGCGTTGGCGGCGTCGCCCAGATAGGGTGATGATCCCCCGGTCGCTCTCACGTGGAAGATCTCCTGCAAGGTGCGCAGATCGGAAGAGTGTGTGTAGGGAATGGAGCTTGCGTAGGGCAGGCCATTCTCGTTTTCGTGTGCCAGCGGAGAGATGACGATCTCGCCGACGGTGTGGTTGAAGTCGTCGGCGTTGTCATTGGCCTCACCGTCATCTTCGCTTTCATCCCACCAGAGAATGATGACGCCGCCATCCTTGTAGGCTTTCGAGTCCATGATTAGGGGAACCAGCCGGCTAAGCGCGTTGTCGCCTGCCTTGATCTGCGACGCATCACCGGTGAGGCCCGCAAAGCCGCCGGTCAGGGCGCTGTGCTGATCGTTGTACTGGTCCGGAGTGATCCAGTTGTAATCGGCCACGCGGTCATTGGCGAGATCGAACGAGAGCTGCTGTAACGGCGCGTAGTTAAGCCGCAGCGGGTTTGTAGTTGTTGCATTGTTGCCTCCGTTGGTGTCGGCAAAGAACAGCATGGGATTGTGCTTGGGCGCGTAGTTGTATTGGCTTGAATCGTTATATGCGTTCAGGTAGTCGCCCGGACCGAATACACCGGAGAAGCCGGCCAGCGGAACAGTCCACCCGCTCTCAGCGAGGGGCACGTTGATGAGCTTGCCGCTGCTCGTGGTCAGGTCGATGTCCTCCTGATAGGACTTCCAGGATCTGCCCGCCTTTTGCAGGAGCCCGCTCAAATGCTGAGTCGTCGTCTGCGCGTTGGGCGGATTGTCCTTATAGGGATCGTCGTCGTTGAGAATTCCGAAGTTGGTGCCGGCTTCAGCCCAGAGGTAGTTCGGTTCCGAAGGATGGATGTGCGGATTGTTTCCGCCTTCCGTGGCCAGAACGTTGTGATAGGCAGTCGCGTAGGAAACCTGTTTGCTGATGTTCACGAGCTTCCCGTCGATAAAGGCGGTCGCGGTGCCGCTGACAAGGCTGTTGATGAACGGGGCATTCGGGTTTTGGAAGATGGGCTCAATGCCGCCCGTTACGGTCGTGGGCTGAGTCCAATCGTGATTCTCCAGGGCGATGACGAAGACGTGCCTGACATCGCGATCGTCGAAATCATGATCGCCATCATGATCGCGGTCCTGGGCGCGCGCGTACCAGCAGCCGAATGCAACCAGAAGCGCGAGCGCAGCCAGATTACGGAGTCGAGGGAAGAGAGACATGCGAACCTCCAGATTTTCGGGGATTTTTGGCACGAGTGGGTGCGCGCCGTCCCTGATATTCAGGGGAACCTCGACGACTCACCGATGCTGGAGGTTTTTTAGCAGGCGATTGTTGCGAATTGATGATGAGCGGATTAAAGAACGTCCCGCGGTCGTGCGCTCGATGTAAAAATCCTGCAACAAGCTTTGCAGCGCCGCATCTTGCGGATTAACTTCGTCGAAGCCCCTTGAACTGCGAACTTGTTCTGAAGCCGGCTAGTGGCAGTCCTTAAAACACAAGTTCTGGCTGAAGAACGGCAGAACGTGGTTCTGGAATCGATCGGCAACCGCACTTGTGTGCGTGCCGGGAAAGATCTCGAAGGTGTTGGCGACGCCGTAGTTATCGAGAATGCCGTGGAGCTTGCCGGCGTCGAAGCGCAGGCCATCCTGATCGCCAACGTCAATGGCAATGGCGTGATACTGCTTCAGATTTCCGATGTACTGATCGATGAATGCGAGAGGCGAGTTGGTCGCGAATTTCGCCACGATTTCCGGTTGCGGATCGCCGTCCTTGGTTGGCAGGTCGAAGTACAGCGGAGGGTTCTTGGGATCGGGAGCCCACGCCGCCGCGTCTGCATAAATGGCTGCGCCGAAGCCTGGCGACTGTGCCGCCAGGTCCGCTGGCGACTTGGCTGCCGCCGCTTTTTTCTCACCGCCAATCGCCCGCTCCTTCGCCTGATCGGCAGGACCCGGTCCGCCGCCGCCCATAGGCGACATGCAGCATGGACTCATGATGTAGATGCTGCCGAAGATGCCGGGATCCTTCATGGAGATGCGCGAGACGCCATAGCCGCCCATGGAATGGCCGACAAGGCCGCGGCTCGAAGGGACGGGGATGGTGCGGTAGTGCGCGTCAACATAGGCGACGAGATCGCGCGCGATGAAGTGCTCAAAGTCGCCTGTGGTGACGGAACTGGAGTACATGGAGCCGCCGTAGATGGACTTGGAGTCGGGCAGGACCACGATCATCTCGTGGGTCCCGAGAGCGAAGGAGCCTTCGATGGTTTGAGGTACATGGATTTCGTGCGTCCATTGCTCCGCGCCGATGAAGAATCCGTGCAGTGCATAGACGACGGGATAGCGGCGAGTCTTGCTGATGGCGTAGCTGGGAGGTAAAAAGACAAACACGTCGCGATCGACGGCTTCGCCTTCGAGGTTGCCCTCAAGCGACTTGGCGTGAACCTTGATGTGCTCCACCTGGACGGGCTTTGCAGTCGGGACGACAGGTGGCACATTTGTGGCGACCTGCGCGATAGCGGGCGCGGAGAGTACAAAGGCCAGCGCGAGAGCTATAACAGGGACGCCAAACAGCTTGAGTGTTTTCATTGCGACTCCATTGAACCTATTGGAACTGACGTGAGTGCCGTACGCTGCCGTCTCGTTTGCAATGCACGAAAGAACAGTGGCCGAGAGCGAGCCATTGAGAAATCGTTTACCAGAGTACCACCTGTTGTGAAGCAGGTGGGAGCTGACAGCTGAATGCTGCTCTTACATTGCTTCGGGGCTTTCAATGCCGAGGAGGGCGAGAGAGCCGACGAGCTCCCGCAGGGCGATGGCGGCAGTGGCGAGCAGGAAGGTTTTGCGCGCAGGGTCATCTTCCGTGAGGATGTGGTGGCGATGGTAGAAGTTGGCGAACTCCTGTGCAAGCTGGAAGGCATGCTTCGCGAGATAGGCGGGCTCAGAGGTGGCGATACATTGCTCCAAAACCTGGGAAAAACGACCGGCGCGCAGCCATAAGGACCAGATGTCTTCGTTCTCGTCGCCGGAGAGAAAGGCGCCAAGATTGGATGAGGGCAGGCTGGCGAAATCAGCGAGCACGGCGTCGGCCGTCGTGTTGCCTTTGCGGAAGATGTTGCGAATGCGAACGACAGCGTACTGAATATAGGGTCCGGTCTCCCCCTCGAAGCTGAGCGCGTCTTTGAAGTCGAAAGCGATGACGGAGTTGCGTGTGACCTTGAGCATGAAGTAGCGGAGAGCGCCGATGGCGATCTGCTCGGCGATTCTCTGCCGCACGGCCGCATCGTTCGAGGTCTGACGCGCGTCCACTTCGGCGCGCGTGGCGGCGATGAGCTTATCGATGAGGTCGTCGGCCTTGACGCCGAAGCCCTTGCGGCCGCTGACTTCGATGTAGGATTTTTGCTTGTCTTCATCCGAAATGTCGTAGCCAAGTTCGACGGCACAGCGGGGCGTAAGCGCGACCATCTCATAGCTGAAGTGCGTGTAGTGATCGGCCTGATTGGTGTAGCCCATGCCGCGGAGCGCCTGGATTACGTTGGCCTGGGGATCGGACTGACGCGCGTCGATGACGTTGTAGATGGCCGTGGCGCCGCCGAAGCCCGGATGGTTTGGCTCGCCGGATTCGGCGGAGATCCAGCACTCGTGATCGGGATAAGTAAAGAAGCGTTTGTAGCCGAAATCCTTGCCGAGCAGGCCGAATTTCCAAAGATGATAGGCAATGTCTTTGCCGACGTAAGTGACGGTGCCGTTGGAGCGGACGATGACCTTCGCGTCTTCGTCGGTGTCCTGGGTCGTCTCGGCTCCGGGGCGCGTCATGACCCAGCAGCCTTTGTTCTTGCCCTCGTTCTCGAAGTAAAGGACGCCGGTCTGCTTGAGCTTTTCGAAGGCGGCTTCCCAGAATTTGAGAGCTAGAATTTCGCTTTCGCGGGGCAGGAAGTCGTACTCGATGCCGAGCCGAAGCATGGTTTCAAGATGGCGGCGGAGCACCGCGGTGGAGATCAGGTCGGCGATTTCAGCCGTGTCGTTGCCGCCGTGCTCGATAAGGTGCAGCGTATCGAGGCGCAAGAGCTTCCGTTCTTTTATCTCTTGCTCGGTTCCGGTGGCATACCATTGCGACGTGCGGGCATAGAGGTCCCAGCAGTAGTAGTCGATGCGCTGGCCTTTGCGCGCGAGCTCAGCGAGCAGCGTGTGAACCTCGGCGACAGTTTTCTTTTCCAGATGCAAAAAGCCAACCACGACGTCGGCGACCTGGACGCCGGTGTTGTCAATGTAGTTTTGTACGTCAACTTTATACCCGGCAGCGCGAAGCAGGCGGACGAATGTGTCGCCGAGGATCGCGTTGCGCAGATGGCCGATGTGCGCAGCCTTGTTGGGATTGATCGAGGTATGTTCTACGAGCGAGTGGCCACGCTCCGAGGACGGCGGACTCCCCGGAAGAACGACCAGCTGGGCGGCCTCGGCGCGGTCCAGATATGCGTTGATGTAGCCAGCGCCGGCCACTTCGAACCTGGCGAAGCCGGAAAGCGAGCCGATAGCCGAAACGATCTCCTGGGCGATGATTTTCGGCGCCTTGCGCAGTTTGCGGGCCAGCTCGAAAGCGATGGGCGTGGCAATTTCGCCCAGACGCAGTTCGGGCGGAGTCTCCAGCGCGATGGAGCCGATCTCCAAATCGTATTTCTCTTTCAGGACGGCGCGGAGACGATCCGCGAGCCGCTTTTCGAGTTCGAGAACCACGCGAGAGCCTCAGAAAAATGCTTGATTTTCCTAGTGATTTTAGCATCCGCGGTGAGGCGGCCATTTAATGAGCGGTAAGCGAAGCGCAAAAAGCGCGCGGCAGGCCACTCAAGCGCCATGGCTTAAGATGGAAAGTGATTGCCGATCGTGCCATCTCTTCTTCTGTGCGCGAACGGAACGCGCTCTTCATGACCGATTCTGGATCGAATTCAAACCGGTTTTACCTGACCACGCCGATTTACTACGTGAACGCGCGGCCGCACCTGGGCCATGCTTACTCGACGATCGTGTGCGATGCGATTGCGCGGCGCAAGCGAGCCCTGGGGATCGAGACGTGGTTTTTGACGGGAACCGACGAGCACGGACAGAAGATCGAGCGCTCAGCCAAGGCAGCAGGATGCACCCCGGATGAGTTCGCGACGAAAGTGTCGGGCGAGTTTCGCGGATTGTGGGATCGACTGGGGCTGACGTACGACGATTTCATCCGAACGACAGAAGAACGTCATAAGCGGGGCGTGCAGAAGCTGTTTGCGGCACTGCGCGACAACGGGTACATCTACAAGGGCTCGTACACGGGACAATACTGCGTCTTTGACGAGGCGTATGTGGACGGGCCGCCGGGAACCCCGTGCCCCGATTGCGGGCGGATGACGGAGACCGTGAGCGAGGAGAATTACTTCTTCAAGCTGTCGGCGTTCGAACGGAAGCTGCTGGAGTTTTATGAAGCGAATCCGGGGTTCATGGGGCCGGAGTCGACGCGGCGCGAGGTAGTGAGCTTTGTCCGCAGCGGGCTAAGCGATGTTTCAATCAGCCGCACAACCCTCACTTGGGGGATCCCGGTCCCCGGCGACGAAAAGCACGTCATCTACGTATGGTTTGACGCGCTGGCGAATTACATCACCGCGCTTGGATATGGCTCAGACGATGACCAAAAGTTCAGAAAGTTCTGGCCGGCGGATATTCATCTGATCGGGAAAGAGATCAGCCGGTTCCATTGTGTGTACTGGCCGGCATTTCTGATGGCTGCGGGAATTGCGACGCCGCGCTCGGTGCGAGCGAACGGGTGGTTGCTCTTCGACCAGGGCAAGATGTCGAAGTCGCGGGGAAATATTGTTCGCGCGGAGACGGTTCACGAAGTGCTGGGCGCGGATGCGTTGAGGTACTTCCTGCTGCGGGAGATTCCTTTCGGACAGGACGGAAATTTTTCCTTTGACGCCCTCGTGCAGCGGTACAACGGCGACCTGGCCAACGGCTACGGGAACCTTGTGAGCCGCGTGGTGAACATGGTGCACAAGTACTTCGGCGGTGTTTTGCCGGAGGCTGGCGCTGAGACGCCGGCGGAAATGGCGCTGCGCGAAAACGCAGAAGCGGCGATTGCGGCGTTCGGGCCGGCGTTTGATGAATTGAGCTTTTCCGAAGCCCTGAAGTCGTTGTGGGCGCTGGTAGCGGAGACAGACGGCTATTTGACAGCGAATGCGCCGTGGAAGAAGCTGCCTGAACGCTCGGACGCGGAGCACGCTAAGCTGCAGGCACGCGTGCTTGCGACGGCGGCAGAGGCGATTCGCGTGATTACAGCGCTGGCGTATCCGATTCTGCCAGACGCGGCATCCAAAGTATGGGAGCAGCTCGGGCTGGGCAAGTTGGCGGATGCGGCAAAACTGGGATTTCTTAAGGAACTCGCGTGGGGCGGATTGAATGCGGGGACAAAATTCGGCGAGCCCTCGCCTCTGTTTCCGCGAGCAGAGAAGGATGTGATCGATCGTATGCAGAGTCTTGAAGACGAAAACAGCCGCAATGCGGCGGAGTCGGCGAGCGAGCGGGAGATTGTCGCGCCGTCGACAGCACCATCGGCAACTTCCGTCAGTCCTGTTGCGTCGACTGAGGGCGAGAAGAAACCCGGCGCAGGCAGCACAACAGCGACGACTGCAGCTCCGGACAATTCAGGGAAGACGGTGGAAACGGCCAAGGTTCACCAGGTGCCGGCGCCGATGGCCAGCAGCCGCCTGAATTCAACGCCCGCTCCAGCGGCCGGCGGAGCCCCGCCCATTCCGGTGCCGCAGCAGGGAACTCATGCGCATCCCGCGGCTGAAGCTGTCGCGGCTCAAGAAGGCCCGCGGCACATCACGATCGATGATTTTGCCAAGGTGGAATTGCGCGTGGCGCAGATCCTTGTGGCCGAGCGCGTTCCCAAGGCCGACAAATTACTGCGCCTCGAAGTCGATCTGGGAACCGAGAAGCGGCAGATTCTGGCGGGGATCGCGGAATACTACGAGCCGGAGAAGCTGATTGGGCGAAAGATTGTGATCGTCGCAAACCTGGCTCCGCGAAAGATGAGGGGGCTGGAGTCGAATGGAATGCTACTGGCCGCTTCGCTCGAAGGCGGAGCGCCTGTGCTTGCTGGTTTCCTGGAAGATGTGCCGCTGGGCGCGCGGCTGAAGTGAGACAGCGTTCAGCCGTCAGCTCTCAGCCTTCAACTTCTGTGCGCAGAGATAAGGCGGCAGCCTTCAGCACCTGCCTGTGCGAGCAGAGCGAGCAGTTGCTCAAAGCAATGGTGGTGCGGAAGGCGGGACTTGAACCCGCAAGCCTTTTGGGCGCCAGCTCCTAAGGCTGGTGTGTTTGCCATTTCACCACTTCCGCGCGGTAGGGCGGCACAGGCTGGGCCTGGCCACTTCAAGTCTAAGGCATTTTAGGAAATGCGGTCATGTCTTTGGTGCCAGGCGCGTCGACGTGCCTTCCCACCCTAAACGCATAAAGCGCGTTTAGGACGGGGCACCCAGTGCTCTGCGTGTGCGCGCGTTATTTCTTCTTCTTTGAAAAACTCCCGCTCTTGCCGCCGGATTTCGACTCGAGACGAATCTCGCGAATGACGATGGCCTTGTCGAGCGCCTTGGTCATGTCATAGACGGTGAGCGCGGCAACGGCTGCCGCTGTGAGAGCTTCCATCTCCACGCCGGTGGGCCCGGTGGTTGAAACAGCGGAGGTGATGCGTACGCCGCCGGCGACGATTGCAGTCTCAACATCGACGTGTGTAAGCGCGAGGGGATGGCACATGGGAATGAGATCGGCGGTACGCTTTGCGGCCTGAACGCCGGCGAAGCGCGCCACTTCGAGCGGATTGCCCTTGGGATTGGAAGGCAGCGCCGCGAGGACGGCTTTTGAAAGCTCGACGAATGCCGATGCGGTTGCGGAACGGCGCGTTGGCTGCTTGGAGCTGACATCGACCATCGAGGCCTGGCCCGACGAGTCGAAGTGCGAGAGGCGCGAGAGTTTGATGTGCGAAGGCTTGGGCATAGGATTCCTCAGGGAAGCAGAATGCGGACCGTCGAGTCTGCGCGAAGGCGATCGGCATCTTCGGGTACGACAAGGAAACAGTTGGCCCGAGCCATCGCGGCGAGATCGCCCGAGCCCTGCCAGGGAACGAGCGCGACCTCAGGCGTGGCGCTGGCAAATGTGCACGCAGCGGGGAGGAAACGGGTCAAGCCGGTTTTGGTTTTGATGTCTTCGGTGAGACGCGCGAGGGCGAATCGAGGGCCAAATTCTTGTCGTCCGGCGAGAGCAGCCACAACCGGTGCCCCATAGAGCAGGAAAGTCACGGCAGAAGAAACCGGATTGCCGGGCAGGCCGAAGCACTTCGTGCTGTTCGTGTTTTGGATTAAATCGGTGGAACGGCGGGGCATCTCGCCAAATACAAGCGGCTTGCCGGGCTGGATGCGGACGCCGGTGAAGTGAAAGCGTGCTCCGGCGCGGATCAGGGCTGGTTCGACCAGATCGAATTTGCCGGCTGACACGCCGCCCGTGATGAGGAGAAGATCCGCGGCAGCCGCGCGGGCAAGAGCTGCGTCGAGGGATTTGGCGGTGTCGCGCGCGATGGGGAGAATCCACGGATCGCCGCCGGCGGCAGAGACCATTGCAGCCAGCATCGCGCTGCTTGAGTTGCGAATCTGGCTGGGGCCGGGCGCGGAGCCGATGGACACGAGCTCGTCGCCGGTGGAGAGGATGGCCACCCGCGGCTTCAGGAAGACATCGAGTTTGGTCGAGCCGCACGAAGCAGCGAGCGCAATCTGCGCTGAGGTGATCAGCGTGCCGGCGGGTAGGAGTTTGTCTCCTTTGCGTGCTTGAGCGCCGCGGGCGACGACGTTCTCTCCTTTTTTGATTTTGCGCGGCGGCAGAAGACGAATGACGCGGCCGGATGATGCGCCAGCTTCCTCGACGTGCTCGAGCATCACGACAGCGTCAGCGCCTTTGGGAACTGGTGCGCCGGTCATGATCTCCCAGGCCGAACCAGGCGGAAGAGAACCGGATGGAGACTGCCCGGCACGGGTTGAGCCAACGACGGCGAGGGGGCGATGCGCCGAGACCTCACCCGCCCGGCAGGCGAATCCGTCACGGGTGGAACGCGCGAAGGGAGGCTGGTCAGCGTCGGCGCGAAGCGGCTGAGCGAGCACACGGCCGAGAGCCTGATTGAGGCGCACGCGCTCCGCATCAGGCCGAAGCCGTGCGAGCCTTGCAGCGCAGGCAGCGACCATTGCGGCAGCCTCGTCGTAACTGGGCAGTGCAGGACTCGACAATTTGGAACTGCGGCGAGCCGGACTCATGGAATGGATTGTAGAGGGTCCAAGGCGCGTCGCGTTATTTCTGCGGGCTTGCGCTGGGAGTGTTTGTTGCTTCGCCTGCTCTTTCGAGGATTGTGGCTACTTCAGCGGCATGGGTGCCGGTGGGAGCGAGCTGAAGATACTTGTGGAAGGCATCGGCGCAGCCAGGCGGCAGAATAAGCTTGTTGGTTTCAGGATCGACGCGGGCGTCTTCGGCAAGCCCCGCGGCCTTGATGTAGTAAAGGATGGCCTGGTTCGGATCGGCCTGGATGGCTTTGTCGGCTGCATCAATTTGCGCGGAGAAGTTCCGCGCGTTATAGAAGATCACTGCCTGATTGTGGAGGTACTTCGCGGCGCTCGACGGATCGGCCTTTGTGGCTGCGTCAAACGCGGCGTTCGCTTCGTCGACCATGAGAGTGCGGGCGTAGACCTCACCCAGACCGGCGTATGTGGCCCCCACAACCTCTGGCCGCGGCGGATCGGCTTTCAGCGCAAGGTCAAGAGCCTTCTTGAAGTTGGCTTCAGCATCGAGGTAATTCTCAAGACCCGTTTGAGCCCGCGCGAGATTGATCCACAGGACTGGCTCGGTGGGGTCGGCAGTCGCATCTTTCCTCATCAGGGTTTCGATTTCCGACAGCTTGGCATTCTCGATTTCAGCGGTCATTTCATCAACGCCCGCATCGCCCGGCGCCGCAGCCAGGTTTTGGACCGCAGTGACACGAGCATTCTCCGCAGCCTGAAAATCGAGATTCACAACTTGCAGGTCGGCTTCGACGGAGGAGGCTTCGCGCCTGGCATCGGATGCTGAGGCGGCGTTGGCATCCCTTAACGCCCGCAATTGATTTTGTTGTTCCGGCGAGAGTCTGGCGACAAATTCCCGGCGGGTCATATCGACGTCCTGGGCCGTATCCTGCCCGGCGATGACCTGGACCCCGCTGATGTAATCGACTATTTTGCCTTCGGGTGTTTCGGGCGCGCGGTAGACGACTGTGTATTCTCCCGGAGGCGCCTGACCGGAGTAATTGCCCGAGGGCGAGACGGGAAAGTTGTAGCTCAAACTTACGCCACCGTCCACCGAGAGGCTGACTGTGCCGTCTTTCTGCGGTACGCCGGCGGGATTGATGACACGGCCGTGAATCTGACCCGCGTCAGTGGCGGGCTGCTGCGCAGGCAAGACGACGACAGCGAAAAGCAGGCCAACCACGGACGAGAGGCCCCCGGCAAACATGCGCAGACGGAGCGCAGGACACATGAAATGAATTGTAGTTGGCGTCGGGCAGGCACAAAAGGCGCCCGCAGTGCGGACGCCTCTTGAGGCAAAAGTAAAGGCCGCCGGATTAGTGGGACTTTGGCGCCTTGTACGAAGAACTGATTTTTTCTCCCGCCTGTTGCAGAATGCCGGCTACTTCACCGGCATAGGGACCGTCGGGCGCCAGCTCAAGGTACTTTTGATAGGCTGCGACGCAATCGGGTGGTAGAACAATGCGGTTCGTCTTGGGATCGACGGTCGCGTTGGCGATCAACCCCTGACCCTTGATGTAGTAGAGGAGGGCCTGGGTGGGGTCAACCTTGATGCCCTCATCGGCCGCAGCTGCCTCGGCGGCATTGTTGTTGAGCTGATAGAAGATGACCGCCTCGTTCCTCAGAAAGAGTGCGGCGTTGGCGGGGTCGGCTTTGGCAGCCGCGTCAAAGGCCGCATTGGCTTCAGGAACCTTGTTGGTGCGCGCGTAAACTTCTCCGAGACCCTCGTTGGCCGCGCCAATGACAGGCTGGCGCGGCTTTTTCGATGCGGTTTCGAGGTCGAGCGCTTTTTTGTACGACGTAATGGCATCGTCATAGTTCTTGAGCCCGGCCTGCGCGTACCCGAGGTTATTCCACAGCAAAGCCTCATCCGGCTTGGCTCCAGTGTCTTTCGTCATCAAGCTCTGGATATCGGTGTATTTTGCGGTCTTGATTTCCTCGACCTTGGCGGCGATGTCCACTTTGGAAGCGTTCGCGCCGAGGGCCTGCGTCGCGGTTGCGAGGGCGGTGTCGATGTCTTTCTTGTCCTGGCCAACGGCTTTCAGGTCAGCGTTGAGATTGGCGATCAGCGCGTTTGCCTTGAGGGCCTCTGCGTTCACTTTTCTCAGATCCTCAAGCTGCTTCTTTTGTTCAGGCGTCATCTTGTCGATGTATTCCTGCCGCGACATATCGTCGTCCTGTTCGATGTCTTGTCCGGCGACGATCTTGATGCCACGGATTTCGTCCACCATCTGGCCAGCGGGAGTATCGGGGGCACGATAGACCAACGAGTAGGTTCCGGGCTTTGCTTCGCCGGAAAAGGCGCCCGTGGCATCGACCGGGAAAGTGAAGTCCAGCGTATGGCCGCCATCGAGCGAGAGGCTCTCTGTGCCGCCGCCCTGGGGCTGTCCCGTGGGATTAATGACGCGGCCGTGGATCTTGCCCGTCTTTTCGGCGGGCTGGGTCTGCGCTTGAGCGGATGGGATAGTCAATGCGAGGAGGCCCGCCGCAGCGGTAAGGCCCAGCAAAAGTGAAAGTGTGCGTTTCATGTTATCTCCTTGAGAGTAGCGGGACGAGTGCTGGCCGCTGTCTCTAAAAATTTCGAATTCCAAGTGCCGAGCGGCGAACGAACGTGCGAGGCCGCGGCATGTCTTTCCTCTTGGCGCGACGCTGGGGAGCCGTGACTCCAGTCCAAACGCCGTTTTCCCCTGATGAGTGGACAGGCGCAAACACGCAGGTCAATTCAGCAGGGCATGATTCCAGCCAAACCAACGTTAAATCCAACCCAGCACCCCGCACAAGGGGATTAAGCCCAATCGTCCCACTGCGGCCGATGACAGGGCCGACGCGAAATTTGCGCACAGTGGTTTAGGGTCCCAGGCCGTCTGTCCCAGAAGGACGCCGATTGGCGCCATCCGGATCAGCAAATGCAATGGTAGTGCGGCGGGCGCAAAGCCGCATGTGGCGTGTATCACACACTAGAATCTTGATATGAGGACTTCGATTCGCACAGCCACCGCAAGGGATGCGGCGCAGATTTTGGAGTTTATTCGGGCCCTGGCAGCCTTTGAGCGCGCACCGAATGCGGTTGTGGCGACTGAAGAGGGCCTGATCCGGGACGGATTTGGTCCCCGCCCCTTTTTTGAGTGCTTGATTGCCGACTACGACAACGTGCCAGCCGGATTTGCCCTTTACTTCTTCAATTATTCGACATGGGTAGGCATGCCTGGCATCTACGTCGAGGACCTGTTTGTTCTGCCGGAGTTCCGGCGGTTGGGCATCGGGAGGGCTCTGCTAAAACGGGTTGCCGCGATTGCGCTGGAAAACGGCTGTCAGCGCCTGCAATGGCAGGTTTTGGATTGGAACACACCCGCGATCGATTTTTATCGCACGATCGGCGGGGAGTTCATGGATGAATGGCGCACGGTTCGCCTAAACGGCGCGGCGCTGAAGCGGCTGGCCACAGGGGTCGTGGCAGGCGGGACCGACACGCCATGACATCGGCGGACTGCCGATTTGAGGACCGCGACGTGGCGATGAGAAAGCAGCCGAGGACAAAATGACGAAGATACGCGTGATCGGAGGCGGGCTCGCCGGGCCTGAGGCAGCACTGACGGCCGCGCGGCTGGGTTGCGAGGTCGATCTCTACGAAATGCGCGCGATCGTTGACGGGAAGCCTCGTTTGACACCGGCGCACCAGACCACTGACTTCGGCGAGCTGGTCTGCTCCAATTCTTTGAAGAGCGAGTCGGTCAATACGGCGCCGTGGTTGTTGAAGCAGGAAATGCGACGCGCGGGCTCGGCGCTTTTGCGGATTGCGGATGAAACGGCTGTACCGGCCGGCCACGCGCTCGCTGTGGATCGCCTGGAGTTTTCGCGGCGGATTTCAGAGGCCATCGCTGTGGAGCCGAAGATTCGCGTGATTCGGGAAGAAGTAACTCAACTCGGCACGTCACTCGTCCGAGACGAGAACAGCACGAAGTGCACGATTGTCGCGACCGGGCCGCTCACTTCCGATGCGCTGAGCCGGGAGATTGAGCGGTTGACCGGCGCGGGGCATCTTGCGTTTTACGATTCGATTTCGCCGATCGTCGACGCCGAGTCGATCGATATGAGCCAGGTCTACTTTGCCGCCCGGTGGGACAAGGGAACGGCGGATTACATCAACTGCCCGATGGACCGCACCGAGTACGATCGGTTCCTGGATGCGTTGCTCGCGGCCGAGCCGGCTGAGGAAAAAGAGTGGGAGAAGCTCGAATACTTTGAGAGCTGCCTGCCGATTGAAGAGCTGGCGCGGCGCGGGCGCGATACGCTGCGCTTCGGTCCGATGAAGCCAGTAGGCCTGCGCGATCCGCGGACAGGAAAGACGCCGTGGGCGGTAGTGCAACTGCGCAAGGAGAATTTGCGCGCCGACAGCTACAACCTGGTCGGGTTTCAGAACCATTTGAAATTCGGCGAACAGGCACGCGTGTTGCGGCTGATTCCCGGCCTTGGGAATGCGCGGTTCCTGCGCTACGGCCAGATTCACCGCAACACGTACATTTGCGCGCCGGTACTTCTTGACGAAACTCTCGTTCTAAAGGGAAACGCGCGCGAGCGCATCATGTTTGCCGGGCAGATCTGCGGCGTGGAAGGATACACCGAGTCGATTGCATCAGGCATGCTGGCAGGGATTTACGCGGCGGCGTTCGCGCGTGGCGGAGATGCACTCCCCGTGCCGCGAGCGACGGCCCTGGGTTCGCTCATTCACTACATTACGCACGCCGATGCAAAGAACTTTCAGCCAGCCAACATCACCTTCGACCTGCTCGAGCCCCTTGACGAGGAGACGCGGAGGCGGGTCCGGGATAAGAAGGAGCGGCATCGGATCGTATGCGAGCGAGCGCTCGCTGCGTTTGACACCTGGAAGGCAGCCGCGGAACTTTGCAGCTAAAATTTGCGTAGCTCTGTGGTACGCTGGGCCCTTCCCCGAAAGGAATGCTATGCAGCCGATCTCCGCTGTCGATTCCGTTGCGCCTGCGGTTGAACGCACAAAGTTGTTTCTCTTCCGGCCGTTCAGGTGGAGCACTTATCTGAAGCTCGGCCTGGTGGCGATCATTACAGAGGGCCTTGGGAGCAATTTCCACTCATCGTCGCCGCACGTGGATCATAGCGCAGGGCATGGCGGATTGGGGGCGACTTCAGGCTTCTCGCCGTTTCACATAACGCCGCAATGGATCGCGATCGGCGTAGCGGCGGGTTTGCTGGCGATGATTTTGTCGATCATTATCTTCTACCTGATCACCCGGCTGCGTTTCGCGTTCTTCCATTCCCTTACTCGCAACGTAAAGGAAATCGGACCGGGATGGAGGCTCTATCGGGACCAGGCCTCGCGGTTTTTCTGGCTGAACATTGTGGTGGGAATCTGCTTCATGGTGGTCCTCGTGCTGGTGGCAATTCCTTTCGCAGCCGGGTTCTGGCGGCTTTTTCAAGCAAGTCAGCAAGGCGGCCACCTCGATGTGGCCTTGTTGCTGGCGCTGGTTCTGCCCCTCATTCCGATCATCCTGCTGCTGGTGATCGCCGCAGTCCTGAGCGACCTGATTTTGCGCGACTGGATGTTGCCGCATATTGCGCTGGAAAACGCGACAGCCAGTGAGGCGTGGCGGCAAGTGCGGGCGCGCATCCGGGCCGAGAAGAGGCAGTTTCTTGTTTACGCAATCCTGCGCGTGATTCTGCCTACGATCGCGTCAATCGCCGTGATTATTGCGCTCGCCATTCCGGGCTTATTGCTGGCAGGAACGATTGGAGTGATGGAGTGGGGAATCCATTCGGCGTTCTCAGGCTCGACGGGATCATCCTGGCTGGTCGGTATCGTTCTTGAAGTCTTCTTCGGCCTGGTTGCGTTTGGCTTTGCGCTGTTGGCAAGCATCTGCATCGGGGGGCCTTTGAGCACGGGTGCCCGGGAGTTCGCCCTGGTCTTCTATGGCGGCAGGTACAAGGCACTTGGAGACATTCTTTATCCATCCCAGGCAATCGCGGGTGGAACGAGCGAAACTGTCTGATCGGCCGATAAGAACACCACCGGGAACCTTTCTGTATTCTCCAGTGTCGAATAGAGGGGTGGCACGTGCACGGCGAGGGCGTCGTGTGGACGTGTACCCTGAAGCTTGGGCGTCCATCGCAAAATTGTGACGATCGCTTTGGGGAACGGGGTTCCGATTGATGCATAAAGTGGCGGTTCTGGCGGGATGGGCGGCGCTTGGCTGCGGCGCAGTTTTTGGGGTGGCGCAGGGCGAGCAGCCGACTGCAGCGGAGAAGAAATCTGCGACCACCATCGTTCTGCCACCTTCGCCGAGGGCGCTCCTTCCCGATGATTTTGACGGATGGGAGACGACGGGACCATCGAAGGTTGTGACCGACGCGGCGCAACTCGACCCGGCGAATGCGGCAGCCCTGAAGGAATACGGATTCAATGCTGCGGTGCTGGCGGATTACAAACGCGAAGGCGACACCCTGAGCATGCGAGCGCTGCGCTTCGACGATGCGAGCGGGGCATACGGCGCATATACCTACTACCGCCAAAATGGCTGGCCCAAAGAAGACATTGGCACGGGAGCAGCCTCAGACAACAAGCGGGTCATCTTCTGGCAGGGGACGACGGTGGTGGATGCGACGTTTTCGCGCATCGGACCGATGACGGCCGGAGAATTGCGCGAGATCGCTCACCAGTTGCCGGTACCAACGGGGAATCGCGGACTGATTCCGCCGATCCTGGCGAATCTGCCGCAGGCAAAGCTTGACGGCCAAACGACACACTACGCGGAGGGGCCGGCCGGCTACACCGGATCCGGGGGCGCGCTGCCCGCCTCGCTCGTGGCGTTCGACAAAGGCGCTGAAGCAGTGACGGCCAATTACTCGCTCATTTCCGGTCCGGCGACACTGACAATCATCGACTACCCCACGCCACAGATTGCCGAGGCGCAGGAAGCGGCCATTCGCGCCTATCTAAAAGCCGGTAGCCAGGCGCAGCCGCCGTGGCCGAAGCCGTTGACCGATTCTGACCAGGCATCGCTGGAGGTGCGCCACAGCGGGCCGCTGGTGGCCGTGGTGAGCGGCGACGCGGTGCCTGACGACAGTCACAGGCTCCTGGAGTCGGTGCACTACGAGGACAGCCTGACAGCAGTTCCTGAGCCCGTGGAATCCGACGTGGAGAAGACCAGCAAGCTTCTGTTGGGGATCGCTGTGCTGACCATCATCGGGGCCGCAGCCGCAATCGTACTGGGCGGGTTCCTGGGCGGCGGAAGAGCGCTTTACCGCATGGCGCGCGGCAGACCGATCTCGTCGGTCTACGACGAAGAGTTCATTCATCTCGATCTGGCAGAAAAATGGGACGAAAGAGTCGAAGTCATCGAGGTGATTGAGAAGCGGCATACAAAGGGTTAATGCCGCGCATGCGCTGTGGAAAAATGGACTGAAACCCAAAGAAACACCGCAAAATCACGGGAAATGCCGAAGCGTTCGAGGCGAATAGTCGGCGAATAAATAGGGCCTTCGCAACAGTGGGTTCTATTGTTAAATTATTGAAATATAAGCACTTATTTTCACAAACATTTTCTCTTGACACTGCCTCCCCCCGCTCCTAGTATGCAGCCAGAAAGTTCTAATGGCTTTGGCTCCGTTGGAACTATTCTCCCTGAGGAGAGAGCTGCCCTGTTGCCGGGCGGCTCTTTCCGTTTATCGGACCCCTAGCCGGCTTGGGGAACCTCTGGAGTCGCTGGATCGGTCCATTCCTTACCGCATTGCTCGCATTTCCAGGAATTGACGGGATCGACGCCTTCAAGGACCGGGTCGCTGGCGCCGCACTTTGGACACGAAGGCGCATCGAACTCGGGGATTGCGGCCTCGGACTCTGCAATGATCTCGGGCGGGATGGGTCGGGCAGCAATTGCCCGAGCCTGATCAAGCTGGTCGGCGGCGACTAGCACGCACGGATAGCGGCGGCCAAATTCGCGCGCTTGTTGAACCCAACTTTCGATTCTGGCCTGCAGCAAGGCTGCAGAGAGTTCCCGCGCTTGCTCATTGGTATCGCATTCGCACAGCACTGTTTTCCACGTGTATTCATGCGGTCCGGCGTCATCGTCAGAAGAATTCGGGGCGTCGGGAACGAGTTCGGGTTGCCGCGAACCGAAGGCGAGCGCTGTTGGTCCAAGGATGGAATCGAAGACTGAAAGCGCGGAATCGTTTCGCCAAACTTCTGGCGCATTCGATACCAAGCGGGGCGATTCCGGTGCGGCTCTGGCTTTCTCAGGACCGAGGCCGCGGCTCGTCATCTCGGCGCGCAAAGCCTGCTGGGCGCTTTCAGTGAGATCGTTGAAGTCCGCGGCAAGCTCGCGCAGCTCGTCGTCGCTCAGCTCGCGATAGTGCGCCGTGAGTCTTTGCCATTCATCGATCGGGTCGGCTTGCATGGGCATCATTGTAGCGCTGAATCGAGGCGTGCGGGAGGTCCACGCGGCTTTACCTCGATCCGGCGCAACGATACAATCGAAAGGCAGGACAATCAAGGAACAGGCCGACGTAGCTCAGTTGGTAGAGCAGCTGATTCGTAATCAGCAGGTCGTCAGTTCAAGTCTGACCGTCGGCTCCAGAATCCATTCGAATTCAGGATGTGTAATGGCACGGCCTCTCGCGCGAGAGGCCGTTTTCATTTTTGCGGCGCTTCGCTATTGGGCAGAATTCCGTGAAGCGCAAAAAGATCGGGGCCCCCTTACACGAGTGAACTGTGTAAGGAGGCCCCGGTTAACGAACAACCCAGTGGATCGCCCTACTCGAGGGTGACCGTCAAGGTTGAGCTTGATTTGACCGATCCCGATGCGCCAGCAAGCCCTGCTGCAGGAGTCGCGGTGATGGTGGCTGTGGACGTAACAGGCTGCGTTGTCTTGCTTGAGGAGGTCCCACCGCAGCCGGAGACAAAGCCCAAGCCTGCGAAGAGGACCACCAACAGCACAAGCATGTAGAGCCGGTTGCGCTTCTTGAAGCCCAGGAAGCAGAGCGCTACTGCCAGAGTCGCCGGGAAGAGCGGCCTGAAGTCCTGACGGACAACGGATGCCGTCGACGGCGGCGTAATGGTCAGCGTCGTGGTTACGGTTGTGCCCTGAGGCAAGCCCGTTGTCGAATTCTGGGCAAAGACAGTTACAGGGTTGGGATTGAAGGTGCAGGAGTAGCCGGTTGGCAAGCCGCTGCATGAAAAGGCAATGGAGCTCACTGCGAAGTTATTCACGGAGGTAAGCGTGATCTGCGTTAAACCGACCGTTCCCGGCTGAATCGTGAGCGAGGACAGCGAAAGACTCATGTTCAGGTTCGGGTTCTGTCCAACGGGGTTGACTGCGAACGTCTGCGCGAGCGGCATGGCCGGGGCAAAGGTAAGGTTGTCGCCGAGTTGAGTAGCCGTAATGGTGCAGGCGCCGGCCGAGGTGACTTTGGCAAACGTAACTGTGGAACCGGCGACTGTGCAGACCGACGATGTGCTGGAAGTGTAGGTGACCGGGAATCCGGAACTGGCAGTTGCGCTGAGCGTCAAGCTGGCGCCGCCAACCTGCGTGCCCGGATTCGCCCACGTGATGCTTTGGAGCGGCAGGCCACCGAGAACACTGATGGTGATCTTTGCCTGCGTGGCTGCCGCGTAGTTGGCGTTGCCCTGCTGATTCCCGTCGATGATCAAACTGGCCGGGAAGTTCAGAGACTGGTTCGGCACTAGCGCTATGGTCGCCGTCGTAGTTCCGTTCGTCACGGAACTATTGAGGATGGTGAAGATCACGGCATTGCTGGGATCCGGGCTGAGGGCGATCAGATTATTCGTAGCGCCGCCCGTGGCCTGAATGCTGACCGTTGCGCATAGGGTGATGGGCGAGCACGACGCAATGTAGTGCAATGGTGTCGCGATTGGAGTGAAAGTGATGGCCTGAGTCGCCTGGTTGACGACCAGGACATCCTGAACCTGCGGAGCGGCCAGGTAGTTGGCGTCCGCGGCCTGGTTTGCATCGAGCACGATGGTGCCCGCAGTGGTCACCGTCAGCGTTGCTGACGAAGTGTTGCCGGTTACGGTCGTGGTGGAAATAGTTCCGGCACCGGTGCTGGATGCATCGACCGAGAAGGTGACCGGAGTGGAGGCACCGCCGCCGAGGGCGCTCAGGTTGACTGTCAATCCAGGTGAATACACGATCGGCGAGGCCGGCGGTGTGAAGGAGATTGCCTCCGCGGACTGGTTGATTGTGAGCGTCAACTGGACCTGCGGTGCAGCGTCGTAATACGTGCCACCCGCCAGGCCGCCCAATTCGTTGGCATCGATAACAATGCTGCCGGCCTGTGTAACCGTCAGCGTTGCTGACGAGGAGGTGCCAGTTACTGTCGTGGCGGAGAAGGTCCCTTTGCCGGTGCTGGATGAATCGACTGTAAAGGCGGCCGGGTTGTTGGAACCGCCGTTGGTTACCTTCACCGCGATCGTTTCGCCGGGCGAGAAGGTATAGGTGGTTGTTGTGGGGGCCGTAAAGGTGAGCGCCTGCGGAGTGGTCATCGCGAAGCCGGTCACCGTTGCAGTTCCCAGGCCGCCGTTGGTGGTATCGGTGACGGTCAAGTTTGCTGTTTGAGAGTTGGGCTTCGTCGCCGTGAAGGTGATGGTGGCCGGATAGGAAGAGCTGGAGACTGCGGTGGCAAAATTGGCCGAAATCGTCGAGCACGTTGTGCCGGCCGTAGCACCAAACTCCGTATTGGAAGACGCGATAGCCAGGGTTGCAGCCGTTGCGCAGGGCAAAGCGTTGTCAACGACAGTTGCGGAAGCATTGACCGGAGCGCCCTGATACTGGGCGTTGGGCGTCGTTAAGTCGCCGAGCAGAGCTTCGCCAAGGTTGTCGCCGCCAGCGTGATAGACCACGACCCACTCGTTACCACTGGAGTCAAGCTCCATGCCCTTTGCGCCGAGCGCGGATACGACGTACTGGTGCGCAGTGTCGGGACCGCCCGTTTGCGTATTGGGTATGGCAAACGTTCCTTCGTTTTGGGTCGCATAGTAGATGGTGCCATTGGATGTGACCGCCACGCCGTCCAACTGATTGTCGTAGTTGCCAGGAGAGGCGACGGTTAAGGTTTGCAGAAGGACTGGCGTTGCGGCAAAGCCTGTGCCCGCTGTGTACTTCAGTTCCATGAGGTTGGAGCTTGCGGATTCAAGGTTGCTGAAGTTGGTCCCGCTGGTGTAGACACCTTCGGTGAAGAACATATTGCCCCATGGATCGAAGGCAATCTGGCTGACAGCATTCACATCGGAGTAAACCAGGGTTGCGGCGCCGCCCGTCTGACAGGCCACGGCGCACTCATAGATTGCGCTGGTGCCCGGCGATGCCGGAACCGTCACCATGTAGAGGTTGCCGGAGGGATCGAAGGCAATCGCCTTCATTCCGCCGCCCGGATTCGTTGCAACGGTGCAAATAGCTGTATCGGTGCCGGTGCAGTTGGGCGCCGATGACAGGTCGCTCAACGCCACATACGCGCCATTCACAAACGGAATCTTGTAGACCGCCGAGTTGTAAAGGTGCCCCATGTAGAGGTTGTTGTGGCTGTCGATCGCGAATACGCCTCCACCGCTCATCGACACCTGGTTGACCAACGCGCCGGTACTTGCGTCAACGAAGTCGGTCTTGTTGTTGTAAGTGGTTCCGACGACGATCAGGCCGTTCTGCGTTATGGCAAAGCTTCCGCCCGCGGGATTCTGTCCGTCGGTGAAGGCGCCGCTCTGGTAACTCCAAACGATCTGGTTCATCAGCATCGCGGGAACGTCGGATGCGACCACGGTATTGCTGATAGTGATGGGCGCCTGAACCTGCGTTGCCGCAGCATACTGATTGCCGTTGGCTGCGCCGCCCGCCTGGTTAGCGTCGACTTTCACGGAGCCGACTGAGACCGCGGTGAGCGTGCTGCCGACGATGGTCGCACAGGTGGGACACGCCGAGGACGGATCGATCGAGAAGACGACCGGATTGCCGGAAGCGCCGCCTGTAGCCGACAACGTGATCTGCTGGCCGATTTGCAACGCAGTAGGCGGACTGAAACCGGTGATGGTCTGCGGCAGAATCGACGACACGGTGGCTGTGCCGCTCATGTTCACGCTGAACGCAAACGCGGGAGTCGCGATGTTGATCATAGCCGTGCCGGTTTGAGGTCCGTCAGGCGTCGAGGGCGGCGGGGCGAAGGTGCCCGTGAATTGGCAAGCCGCTCCGGGAGGCCCGGAAGATCCGGCTGTACATGCATTGGTCGCCGCCGGAACGAGAGTGAACATGGTGTTCGTAGGCTCAGTAACGTCAGGAGTTGCCAAGGTTGCGGCGGTGTTACCTGCGCTCATGAGGTAGACCGTTGCGGAGTTGGTTACGCCATCCGAAACGGTGCCGAGGTTGACGGCAGCAGCAGTACGTTGAATCGCGTAGGCCGCTTTGCCATGGCCACCGCCAACGTACAAGTTACCCTGCCAGTCCAACGACATCGCATAGGCTTGCGGAGCGATGGTTTCGACCGTGATCGCACTGCCTGGGGTCAGCGTACCGCTCAAATTGGGAACGCGAACGATGTTGCCTGTCGAAGCGTCGGAGACAAACACGCTGCCTGAAGCATCCACCGCGACGGCGACAGCCTGTGTCACATTGGGAGGCGCGATAGTGGAAATGGCGCCTGCTGGCGAAAAGATGAAGACCTCGTTCATCGTCGAGTCAGCAACATAAAGGTTGCTCGATGAATCAACGGCAATTCCCCATGAAGATTTGAGGCCGTTTGCCGCAGTCGCAAGGGTGACGCCGGACTGACCGACGATCGGGTTCCAGAAAACAACCCGCTTGTTTCCATTATCGGAGATGTACAGTGTGCCATTCGGTCCCACGGCAAGCGCGGTCGCGTTTGCCAATGCCGTGCCACCGAAGGTTGTGGAAGAGGAGATGACGGTCTTCTGCGTTCCGGCCACAAATGCGCCGGCGGTGCCGGTATTGGGAATCTCCACAACGTCGGGCACGCCGTCGTCGGCAATGAACAAATTGCCGTTGGCGTCAAAGGCGAGGCCGTCAGGATTGATAAAGCCGGAGCCGACCACAACCGGCGTCGTCGTTCCCGTGGCGAACTCGGAGACCGTGCCCGCGCCGGGGTCGGCCACAAACACGTCGCCGGCCGGATCCGCTACCACGTCTGTCGGGTTGGTGAGTCCGGTGGTATAAGCGGTGGCCACGCCTGGATCGACGTTGCCGGTAGCTCCCTGGCCGACGCCCGAGAGCGCTGCTGTTCCGCCGGCGCTATTCGCCGCATCAGTGATGGTCACTGCCGCGTTGCGCTCGCCGACCGCGATGGGGGTGAAGTTGACAGTGACTGGAAATGACGCGAATGCGGCTGCGGTCAGCGGCCCTGATGCGAAGACGCCGTTCCCTCCGCCGAATGTGGTGGAGCAGGTGGTGCCGGCAGCTGCGGTGAATTCGCTGGTGGGCACGCCAAACTCAGTGACTGAAACCGCCAGCGTCGGAGGCGTAGTGCAAGAGGCTGCGGCGTCGAAGATGGTGGCACTCACTGCTGTAGCGGCGGTGCCGGTGGGAGAAGCGCCGAGCGCCGCATTGCCGACCGGAATGAAAGAGACAACATCACCACCGTTATAGGGGATTCCATAGAGGTTGCCTTTGGAATCGATCGCAACGCCCTTTCCGCCTTGGGTGGCAACCTGATAAATCAAGCTTGGCGCGGGGCCGCCTGACTGCGTATTGGGAATAGCAAAGAGGCCGTCGCCGTTGACGGAGATGTACAAAGTGCCAGTGCCGGAAATTGCAAGGCCGCTGATGCCGTTGCCGTAACCGGCCGCGTTGGTGTAGCTCTCCACAAGGGTCGGTGAGGCGGCATAGGTTCCCGCAGTGAGTGGAATTTCGTAAAGGTTGGTCGCCTTGGTTTTGCTGTTGTTGCCATCGACAAAGAAGATATTGCCCCACGGATCGAGCTCGAACGCGCCCACCGGATTGGCGTCGGAATAGATCAGCTTCGGGGTCGCTGAGGAGCTGGCAATGCAAGCCAGGTTGCATTCGAAGATCGAGTTGGGGGTCGTGGTGGGTAGAGTGTTGGTTTCGAAGAAGAAGTTGCCCTGCCCATCAAAAGCGACGCCGGCGTAGCCCTGGCCGCCAAGGGTCCCGAGGAATGCCGAAACGGCAGGCGCGAAGATGCACGGCGCCGTGTCGTTATTTCCGCCAAGGCAGTTGGTGGTTGGAGCCGTGGTCCAGCCTACATACTGGCCAGTCGCGGAATTGTAAGGAACCTTGTAAACATTGGCGTTGTAGTTGCCGCCAAAATACAGATTGCCGTAGCTGTCGAGCGCAGCATTCGAGGCGCCGACGCCGGATGCCAACGTAGTGTCAGTGCCGGAGGGGGTGATCTGAAGAAAGTTGGATGTATATCCATCGCCGACGAGGACGTTTCCATTGACGCCGATAACAAACGTGCCGCCCACGGGCTCCTGGGAACCGTCCCAACCGCCGCCCGTGAGCGCGCCCAGCTGTACAGGCGCGCCGGAAACCACGATGGGTGGCTTCTGCGCGTGAACAGGTGCACCAAGGCAAAGGGCCAGCAGCGCGAACAGGGCCACCCATGTTCCTGCCGCAAGGGACCGCACTGGACTCGTCAATTCGTTCATAGTCGTTTGCATTCCTTCTCCTCCGATCTGTTTCCATCCCCGAACCGGGGAATCGCTGACGGTCCGGTTTGTCCCGTATCGTCCTTGGCCAACATCAAACTCGTGTCATGTTCCGCATCAAGCCACTAGCCCCGCTCTCAGCAATCTCAAGCGGAGGTCAAAACTCGTGTCCATCAATTCAACATCGATTGCCTCTTGAACTCCTGCTCCGTTCGAGCATCCGCGCTTCGAAATCCTTTCGCGAATCGATGCCCATGCTGGTTAGCCGTTCCGGTCAACGTTTCACTAGAACTGCCGCGCAAGATTTGGCGCGGAATGCCGAAACAAATCTCCCCATACATTCCCGTGAAAAGCCGGGCAAACCGACATAGGAAAAAAGAATCCCCCAAAAACCGGCGGCGGACGCCGGCACCCCTCCGCACACGGAACGGCCAAGCGAACTTATTTGGACTCCGTGCGGATAATCATACAAATTTGGTAACGGTACACCGTACTCGACAAAATTTGCCATTGTCAAGTGAAAAACGTTTGAGTACAGCGCAGCAGGGAGGCGGAAAAAATAGGGTTATGAGGCCCGGCACCGGTTCGCCTGAAGGCGGAGAATCTATCTTCACTCCCTGGCGATGGGGGCTAAAGAACGGCAGGTTGGAGTATTAACCGACCCTGCCGAGGCACGCCAGCGCCGGCCCGGAACCGAAAATCATGATACCGTTATCTGTGCCTGGCGACTTGGAGGCAAAGCGGAGTGCTTTCAATGTGGGCTTTTCCGCCTCGAGACCACGGAACGCCTGTCCGGTTTCGAGCTACGTCAGGCGGCCCAGAGATTTGGCCGGACAGAGGATGAAAGACCGTGCACCGCAAGAGGAAGCGGAGATACACGGAAGAGGTTGGGTCATGAAGAGGACGGGGCGGCAGGCAGTCATTTGGCTCGGTATCCTGGCGAGTTTTTGGGCGGCGGGGTGCGGGGGTGGATCGAATTCGGGCGGAGGCGGGACGACCAAAACCAAGCCAACTGTTACGGCATGGCCCGCGGCGAGTGCGATCACTTATGGCCAGACGCTGGCTTCGTCGACACTGACCGGGGGCACCGCGTCGGTATCAGGCACCTTCTCATGGACGACCTCAACAACGGCCCCCGGCGCAGGGACACCCAGCGAGGGTGTGACCTTCACACCTTCGGATACGACCGACTACAACACGGTGGCGGGCTCTGTCGGTGTGGTGGTGAGCAAGGCGGCGCCGACCGTGTCGGCATGGCCTACGGCAAGCGCGATCGCTTACGGCCAGACACTGGCTTCGTCGGCGCTCAGCAGCGGGACGGCGTCGGTGCCCGGCACTTTCTCCTGGACGACGCCCGCGACGGCGCCTGCCACGGGGACGGCCAGTCAGAGCGTGACCTTCACCGCTACGGATGCGGCTGACTACAACACGGTGGCGGGCTCAGCCAACGTGACCGTAAATAAGGCGATGCCTGCGGTATCGGCATGGCCGACGGCGAGCACAATCACATACGGCCAGACGCTGTCATTGTCAGCGCTGAGCGGGGGCACAGCTTCGGTGAGCGGCGCCTTTACCTGGACTGCGCCCACGCTGGTTCCCAGCGGGGGGACCCCCAGTGAAAGTGTGACCTTTACGCCCGCTGATACAACCGACTACAGCACAGTGATCGGCTCCGCGAGCGTAACAGTGAACAAGGCGACGCCGACAGTATCAGCATGGCCCACGGCGAGCGCGATCGCTTCCGGCCAAACGCTGGCTTCATCGATACTGAGCGGGGGCACGGCGTCGGTTCCCGGCTCATTCTCCTGGACGACGCCCGCGATGGTACCCGCGACGGGAATGACCAGCCAGAGCGTGACCTTCTCCGCTACGGATGCGGCTGACTACAATACCGTGGCGGGCTCCGTGAGCGTGACGGTGAATCCCGCCGTCGCTTACACGTTGACAGTGAATTCCGCCGCGCCATCGAGCGGCATCTCGATCTCGCCCGTCTCCCCCGCTGACAACAACGGGGCAGGCTCGGGAACAACACCGTTTACGCGCACTTACTCTTCCGGCACTCAGGTCACGCTGAGCGCGCCGCTTTCCTACAACAGCTATTCTTTCGTCTCCTGGAGCGGATGCGCGTCAACGAGCGGGTCTGGCGGAATCAATTGCAACGTGACGGTCAGCGCCAACACGACTGTAACAGCAAACTACAACCAGGCAGGAATTTCGTCGATTACCGTGGCCCCGAACACTGCGACGATCGGCGCGCAACAGCAGTTCACAGCGACGGTGCACGGCACTGGTAGCTACTCGAGCGGCGTGACCTGGTCGCTGGCCTGTCCCTTGTGCGTCGGCTTGAGCCCAGGCACCCTGAGCGCCACAGGCCTCTACACCACACCATATCCAGCTCCGGCGAGCGTCACGATTACGGCAACCAGCACCATGACCGGCTTCACCAACGTGAGCGGCAGCGCGACCGTCACGCTAAGCCCGCTGGCGACGGCGAGTGGCCCAGCGCTAGTGGTGGACGTAGGCACGCCGGCGAATCCGAGCGAGAACCCGCATACCATCAGCCCGTACGTATATGGAATGAACGGGTATGTTCTGGATTCAGCGTCGGAGAAGATCGCCAACCCCGGTCTTGTGCGGTGGGGCGGCGACGGTACTTCGCGCTACAACTACGTGAACAACTGGACCAGCGCTGCCGCAGATTGGTACTTCGAGAACTTCCAGGGCGCGGGGTCCATGTTCCCAAACGCAGGCTCAAGCTCCAACTTCACGCAGTTCTTCCAGGGCGTGAACAATGTGGGAGCGGCGGCTCTGGGCACGGTGCCGGTTCTGGGTTGGGTCTCAAATGGGACGAACGCATGCAGCTTCACTCAGACAGCATTCCCCAACCAGGTGAGCCAGAATTCAAACCCGGCCTTCAACAGTTACAACGGCCGGATGTGCGGCGAAGGCTACTACGCCCAAGGATATGGAGGATGCACAAGCTCGAACGGCTGCGCAATCCTTGGGAGCAACACGATCGCCCAGATCACCAGCACTTCGGAGCCTGCACCGAGCATTACCGACCCGGCGACTCCGCTCCCCGGCTCTTCTAGCTCGGCGCTGACTACGTGGGCGAATGGCACATGGTCGGGCGGATGGGTGAATTCGATTGCAACCAATCCAAGTTACGGCAACGGCGCCAGCGGCAAGGGCGTAGCTATTTGGGATCTGGACAACGAGCCAACGTGGTGGGACGCCGTGCACCGCGACGTGCATCCTGTCGCCTTTACCTATGACGAAGTGACGAACGGAGGAATTGGCACGGCGTTGGCCATCAAGACCGCCGATCCGACGGCTCTGGTCAGTGGCCCCGTGATCGACTACTGGGAAGCGTACTTCTACTCGAAGAAGGATATTGAAAGCGGCTGGAGTTCTGGTTCGCCCTGCTACCAGCCGTGGAGCAACCCCACCGACCGCGAATCGCACGGTGGCGTGCCGATGATCGAGTACTACCTGCGGCAATTCAACAGCTATTCGCAAAAGTATGGCATTCGCCTGCTCGATTACCTCGATATTCACGGGTATTTTGCGCCGGACTATCCCGCTAGCAGCGGAAACTCGGTGGCATTTACGACTGCTGGAGACACCGGGGAGCAGGAGGCGCGCATGAATGCCACCCGTGTCTTCTGGGATCCGACCTACACAGACCCGAACGATCCGCAGCCGAACTACATCACCGATTCGAACTACACCACCAGTTGCTCGGTGCCGGCGCAGGCTCCGCAATTAATACCAATGATGCAGAAATGGGTCGCAAACGATTACCCCGGGACGAAGACAGCGATCGATGAGTACAACTTCGGCGGCCTGGAATCGATCAACGGCGCTCTGGTGCAGGCCGATATTCTGGGCATCTTCGGCCGCCAGGGCCTGGGAATGGGTGCGTTCTGGCCGTCCACCAATTACAGCCAGCAGGGCCCAGGCAACTACGCCTTCGCGATGTACCGCAACTACGACGGAAACGACTCCACATTCGGCGACACGTATCTCTACGCGACCAGCGCGGGATCCGGTGGCGATGGCGAGGGCCAACTGGCGGTTTATGGCGGACAAAGAAGCTCCGACAACGTCATCACCGTAATGGTGATCAACAAGACTTACGGCTCGTTGACCTCAACCATCAGCCTGGAGAACTTCGCGGTGGCGAGCGGTACGACGGCCCAGGTTTACCAATACAGCAATGCGAATCTGAATGCGATCATGCAGCAGGCCGGCATGAGCGTGACACCGCCATCCGGCAGCGGGACGACGAGCACGATCGACAGTTACAGCTTCCCGGCGCAATCGATCACGCTGTTTGTGGTGCCAGATTAAGGACCCAGCAATCCAATGGGCGCGCGCGTCGTACGCAAGAATGAGTGACCGCCGCGGGGCGCGGGGTCACTCAGCGCCCGATCTTCAATGGTTATGGAATTGTGATCGAGCAGGGCATTTCATGGTATCGCAATCATGCCCTGCGAAAAGAAGCGGAGCGCGTCTCGGTAACGGCGCGTTTTCCAATTCGGCCGGAAATGCAACAAGCGAATCCTTACCGTCGCCTCCATCGAAAGATGGAGGCGCGAAGGCCGGCTCTTCGCAAGGGCGGCGAGGCCGCAGTTTGTGCAAAGGGCGAGCGCGGGGCCAGAACCCTGAGGCGCGGCGCTGGAAAGGCTCTCCTGGATAGAAGCCCTCAGGGAAATGAGCACAAGGAGCGGAGCGATTTTCCTCTGATCAATCGCAGGGTCTTCCTGATCTTGCGAGCAGGCGAGCTCATCGAATCCCGACCCTCAAACCAGAGCGTCGCTTCACCGAATTCGGAGTGGACGAGTTCCCCAGGCGAATGAAGACGATGGCGTTTTCAGAGGCCGGCGTGTCTCCGCGGATTGATGCAAAGCGCCCACCGCAAAGGGCCGGAGAGCCTCAAAGACAGGCAAACCCGCGATATCGATCCCATCATTGAAAAACCCAGAAAGAATTCACTTGACAGAGTCTCACCCCAAGCTTCAGAATTCCCTGTCATCAATGCAGAACGAGAATCTGCGTCCGAATACTCAAAGGCTTAAGTTGCACTTAGGGGTTTAGTTGGGGTGTGCAAAAAATTAGGGCTGGTGTGGGGACCGGGAACCAGCTGTCAAAGACACAAGGGAATGTAGCCGACGGGGGGACTACTATGAAGTTCTTTTCAGGGAACAGGCCGACTGCCTCGTTGCTGGTGGTGCTAACCGCAGTGCTGATGTTGGCGCCGATGGCGCTTCGTGGGCAAGCGACAGGAAATGTGACTGGCGTTGTTGCGGACACGACAGGGGCAGTGATTCCAAAAGCCGCGGTTGTATTGACCGACATCGCGAGCGGAATCAAGCGCACCACGACCAGTAACGGCGATGGGGCTTTTGCTTTTGCTGGTGTAACCCCCGACCTCAGTTACCAGATCACGGTGACGGCTGATAATTTTGACCCGTGGCAGTCTCAGCCGTTCCCGGTGCGCGCCGGCGACCAACTGAGCTACTCGGACATCAAGTTGAAGGTCGGCTCAACCGCCGCAGCGGTCACGGTAGAAGCGCAGGTCGATTCCAACCTGGCCGCGCTCGACACTGGTGAGCGCAGCGACATCATTACTTCGAAGGATTTGAATACCCTCACCATCGTCGGCCGCGACGCCGGCGAACTGGTGAAGATGTTGCCCGGATTCGCGCTGTCCACCGGCGACCAGGGCCTCTTCAACCGCCCGGGATACAACAACGCGGTGGTGGGCTTAAGCGGCCCCACGTCAGCCTATATCGCCAATGGCTCCGGTCCGGCCGGCATTGCCATCGTCAGCGACGGCGTTTCGCTTACCGACATTGCTACGAATTCGGGGTCGGTGCAGCAAATGAACGTCGAGATGGTCTCCGAGGTCAAGGCTACGAATTCCTCGTATGGCCCGCAGTACGCGAAGGGACCCGCAATCATCAGCTCGTCGACGAAGACGGGTGGCGCCACGTACCACGGCTCAGCCTATTTGGTGGCACGCAATGCGGTTTTGAACTCCAACGATTGGTACGACAATTACCTCCGCCAGTCCCGACCGGACGAACAGTACTTTTATCCCGGCGGTAATTTTGGCGGTCCGCTGCCGATTCCGTTTACCGATTTCAATCACAATCGGGACAAGCTGTTCTTCTTCGCGGGGTACGAGTATTACCACCAGGTCTTTGAGGCCGACCAGCAGGCGATTTCCTCCTGGGTGCCGACCGCGGCCGAGCGGCAGGGCGATTTCAGCGCGGCCTCGCTCGACGCCGAGCTGTGTGGCGCGCGCCCCGACGGCAACCCCAATCCCAACGCCATTCTGCCCATGTGCTACGTGGATAGCTTCTTGCCGAATGGAACTGCGGTTGCGAACAACAATGCCAATCCGTATATCAACGGCGCCGGCGCGGCGCTTGTGAACTGGTTCCCCAAGCCCAACGCGGATCCATTCACCAACCCGTTTGGCTACAACTATATTCAACAGCTCCAGCAGAACCAGAACGGCAGCGTATTCCGGTCCACGCTGCAATACAACATCAATTCGAACAACACACTGTTCCTGGTCTACGGGCTGCAGAGGGAGATTGACGAGGATCCAGTTGATCTCGGCTCATTCCCGACTGGTTCGGTGCCTTATCCCGGCGCCATCACGACCGGCGATGTTTCCAATGTGCTTTCCGCGCGCTACACGCGCTTCTTTGGCGCGAGCGTGACCAATGAGCTCTCTGCCGCGATGTCGTTCGTCAGCCTGCCGGGAAAGATGGGTAACCCCTTGGCGGTGGATCGGTTTGACATTCCGGGAAATGGCGGACTGGGGTTCAATTATCTGGGAGCGTACAAGAACAACAATGACTTTTCCGTGCCTGCCATTGCCAACGGGGCTGGGAACGGCTATCCAAATCTGCTGATGCCTGGCGGATTCTACAACAACCGGGTCCACACCAAGAAGGTCGATCCAATTGTCCAGGACAACGTGAGCTGGCAGTTGAAGAACCACTTCCTGCAGTTCGGCATTTACGGTGAGCAAGGCACCTATAACGGCATCTCGGATGTGGGCGCCTATCCTCAGGGTGAATACACTTTCAATCCCGGAAACTCGTACTTCGAATATTCGCAGACCAATCAGGCGCCATATAACGGCTGCGTGAACCCGAACTCGTCCGGCAATCTGCGCAACTCCGGCGCAGCTTATCTGGGAAGCTGTTATAACCCCACGGCGATGATGTACGAGGGGTATGCCGATTCCTTTAACCAGTCGAACTTCACGCCACTGGTTGACATGCGTTATACGACTGTGGCGGGATTCGCCATGGACACGCTGAAGCTCCACAACTTTACCTTGACCTTCGGCGCGCGCTTCGAGCACCTGGGACCCTGGACCGACCGTTACAACAATGGCCTGGCCACATTCTCCGACAGCCTTTACAAGTCGCAGTGCAATGGTTACACGCGCAACTGCAACAGCGCCGGCGACCCGGGCATCACGTGGGCTTCCCAAAAGAGCGGCGTATCGAACTCCGTCAATTCACCTACGACAATCTTCGTGACTCCTCGTCTGGGGGCGTCATGGGACGTTTTTGGAAAAGGCAAGACCGTATTACGCGGCGGCTGGGGCATGTACCGCAACCAGGAGCAGTTCAATCCTTACGCATTGGCTGCTTCCACCGCTCAAGGTTATAAATTCACGAACCTGGTGGGAGCGCTGACCTACAGCCAAATCGACAGCCAGTCACCCACATTGCCTCCTGATTTCAGCGCCTATGTAATTTCGCCGAACGATAATGTTCGTCCGATCTACTACGAATTCAATGGCGGAGTCGACGAAAGTCTGCCCTGGCATTCGCACCTGTCTGTCGCGTATGTCGGCAACGAGAGCGTCAACCTGGGATCGTATAGCGGAAGCAACAGTTACAACAGCGCATCCGACATTAACATCATCTGCGGAATTGAGACGGGTTGTCCAGCGAACAATAACCCGAACATGGCGGGCGCGGGCGACAATCTCTTCAATATCGATTACTCGCATATCCCCACCAGTTTGACGTCGCTTTATGGCAACCCGGTCATCGACGGCATCGGCGGGCTCGGCACTCCGGAGTACGATCTCTACCGCCCCTACCCGTTCTATCAGCACATCTACCAGCTCAAGCATAACTTCTACTCGAATTACAACAGCGCGCAGATCGAGTGGGACAAGAACGCCGGAATGATTTCGTGGGGCGCCAACTACACCTTCGCCAAGAACCTGGCGGTCGCCTCCTCGTACAACAACCAACTCGTCGATCCGGTGAATCTGCGCAACGACTATAACCCGGTGCCGTACGACCGGACGCAGACTTTCAATATCCATTACCTGCTCGACCTGGGCAGGCGCTACAAGGGCGGAAACTGGATCTTCAAAGAGCTTGCGAATGGTTGGCGGATTTCTGGAATCTCGCAGCTCGCGAGCGGCTTCCCGCTGGCCTCGGAAAACGGCAACAACTTCGGTTTCGGATATGCCGGCTTTGCGAATGCGGTGCAAGTCTCCAATCCAAACCAGGCAAACCAGCAAGCTCAGACTTCGTGCGAGAACGTCTACGGGATCAAGCCTGACAAGAACGGCAATACATTCTGCGTGAATAACATGAACCCGGTGGTGTGGCTGGGGACTCCGGACGTGCAGTTGATGCCCGGACTGGTAAAGGGCGTAAGCCTCAAGGGCGGTTCTCATTCGCACCAGTTCATCAATCCCCTGGCGTTCAGCATCCCGGCGCCTGGAAGCAATGGAGCTTATCGGCTTCCTTACCTGCGCGGCCCGGCGTACATGGACCACGATTTGACGGTGATGAAGGATTTCTCGATGGGAGAAGGAAGGACCTTGCAGTTGCGGGCGGCGGCCTTCAACTTCCTTAATCACCCACTGGTTTCGTTCAACAACAACAACACGACGAACCTGAATCTCGGTCTCCAGGATGCGGTCGTTGGTCAACCGGTAACGCAAAACATGCTTCAGTACCAGGATTTCGGTATTGCGAATATCAAAGTCGGAAACAGGCTGGCGGAGTTGGAAGCGAAGTTTACGTTCTAATGTGCCTCGTCCGGGCAACCGCTGCGCGAAATTGCCGCGATACCCGGTTGGGGGCTGGCAAACGGCCGGCATGGGCGGAACGGCCGGCCGAGCAGGATTAAGAAGTGCGGCGTCCGTCTTCTGGTGAATCCGCGGAAGCGGGCAGACGGGTAAGCCGCTCGTAACGGGATTTCTGATTGAGCTTGTGGGAGGAAGTGTATGGCCATCGAATCGACAGTCATGTTTCGTAGAGTTGCACGGATCGCGTGCCTGGTTCTTCTTGCCGGCCTGTTGCCGAGCGTTGCCTCCAAGGCACAGTTGCCGATCAAGGCGCCGGCTCCGGTCTCGGTGGGCTCAGTCATTCCCTTCAGCCATGGCGGCACCGGCAACTGGATCCAGATTTATTCAATGAAACAGGATCCGATCTACGGGCATATTCTCTTCCTGGATTCCGCCGGCAGCGTGATCTACGACATGGCGCCGGGCGCATCGTTTCCGACAGAGATCATGGCGCCCGAACCGTCAAATAAGAACGCGTCTGACTGTTCGGCGCTCGAGTACAAGGGCTCGTACTGGAACGCCGCCATTGCGTTCGATAAATGGGACAACCTATATATTACGGATCGTTATGGTTCTGCCGTCCAATTCTGCCGAGTTCCATACAACGCTGCCGCGGGCACATGGACCTTCAACAATACGTACATTTGGAAGGGGCCTACCTACACCAACGCCAGCAACCAGACGTTGTCGATTCCGCCCCAGGATCTCCAGGTGGGAGATGACGGCGTTACCTTCTATGTCAGTACGTCAAGCACCTCGGCAATCTACAAGTACACGGTCGATGTAAACGGCACCGTCTCTGGAGTTACGGCCCTGATCACTGGCCTGGAGGCTGGGGCTACCCAACTTGCCGTCGACCACGCCGGCAACGTGTATTTCGTTGAGAACCAGGGTGCGTATCCCAACAATGTGCATGGCATCCGCGAAATTCCCGCTGGGTCCCCCACCATTGTCGGTGACGGGACTGGAACAGCCGAGTCTGCGCTGAAGCGCATTGATCAGGGCGGCTGGAACGGCATCACCGGCATGTTCATTGATCCCCAGGGGAACATGTATTTCGGCAGCACGAACAACATTTCTTACGGTGGGCAGGCGGATGGCGTCTTCATGATCCCCAATGAGGGCACGCCGTCAAACCCGAATCTGGTTTGGGCGGATACGGCAATGATTTCGCCGGTGGATGGCGGATACCCTCCGATGGTCGATAAAAGGGGTTTCCTTTGGATCGCAACCAGCTACTACAACAACTGGGCACCTGCCGGTGTGAACGGCCCGCAGTGCGATACCACTACCCAACAGGCCGCGACAGCGACGTGTTTGTTCTCGACTATTGTGCTTTGGAAGCCCGGCGCTCTGAGCCTGGGAACTTCTCCGGTAGGTGGGCCGAGCACATTGCCGATCACAGCTTATGCGGAATCAGCGGGCGGCGGATCGCTGACGCTGACTGCGAAAAACTCCTTCACTGAAAACGAGGTGGTCACGATCTCTGCAAAGTCGGGCGACCCCTTGTACGCACTCAATGGGCTCAACTTCTACGTATCAGGAACCGGCCTGAGCAGTACGGCTTTCCAGGTTTCGACGAGCGTTATCGCTGCAGGCGCAAGCGGCTCTACTTCTGCCATGGCATCCGTCAACCAGACGCAAGCCCTGTATTACACGTTCAACAAGGCCACTACGCCGGCCAGCTTCGCTCTGGCGCAACCAAGCAATGCAAATTTCACGCCCGTCGCTAACAATCCAATGTTGAATAACCCGCCGCCGACAAATCCGGTGCAGCCATGCGCCGCGGGCACTTTGTATCCCGCATTCAGCGCCAACATGACGACAACCAGCGCATACAGCTGGTGCCCGTATTACGTGCAATTGAACACCACCAAGGCCGGCCCCGTCGAAGGCGAGGTGCAGTTGCTCGACTCCGGCAATAGCGTTATCGAGGGCAGCAACGCCTACCTGGGCGGTACAGGGCAGGGCGCGGCTGTTTCGGTGGTTTCTTCGGCCACCGTTCAGTCCATTGCTTCCGGGCTGAACCAACCGAAGCAAGTGGCCGCTGATCTTTTTGGCAACACGTACGTCGCAGACGCGGCCTTGAAGGCCATCGAGAAATACCCCGCCGGCACCACCAGTCCAACATCGGGCAAAGTCCTTGGCAGCGGCCTATCGGCGCCCTCCGGCGTAGCGGTTGACGGTGTCGGCAATCTCTATATAGGGGACTCCGGCAACATCTACCTGATTCCGTTTATCAACGGTGCCTTGGCTACGTCGCAGCAAACAAAGATTGCCTCTGGTTTAGGCACGGGCAACCTGAATCTTGCCGTCAATGGCGAAGGAGATCTTTTCGTAGCAGACGAATCTGGGAAACAGGTGCTTGAGATCCCGAATCCGCAGACAGAACTGCTCGCCCAAAACTATCCGCCGATCGTGCTTGGATCGGGATTCACGGGTCCGTCGGCGATTGCCACCGACAGCTCGGGGAATGTCTGGTTGGCCGATGGATCGAATCTGTGGGAGATCACCATACCCTGGGGAAGCGCGACCAAAGTTGCAAGTGGTCTCCAGGCGCCAGTGACCGGTTTAGCCGTGGACCCGTCGGGATCTGTCTTTGCGGCCGAAGCCAGTGGGCTGGTGTGGATTCCGTATAGCACGACTACAGGCGCACTGAATATCAACAGTCAGATTCTGTTGACAAGCGGATTGGGCAGCGGCCCCGCCATACCGTGGGGCGTTTCGCTTGACGGAAACCAGAATGCCTACGCGTCGTTTGGCTCCGGGTCAACCGCCGGTTTGGCGCAACTCGGCATTGGCGGCTCGTACAATTTCAGCGCCGTTACCGAAATCAATCCCAACGTTCCGACCGAAGTGGATGCGCAAATTCTCAATCTGGGTAACCTGCCACTGACGGTCTCCGACGACCCAACGATCGATCTTACTTCCGGTGCCAATGCCAGCGATTACACCGTAGCGCCGGCAACACAAAACTCGCCGGCTTGCAGCTCCACCACGAATACTCCGCCAGGCGGTTCCTGCTACCTCGGCATGGTTCTTCAGGCACCATCTGCGGGCCAGACAAACGCTTCCATCGTGGTTATGAGCAATGCCGTTAACGCGACGTCGGGCGTCAATATCGCCGTGTCGGGCAATGTAATCCAGGATCTTCGGCCGGCGGCCACGGCTGCGATTGCAGTCACACCTGTCACAGGTGCAGGTTGCGCAGGCGCGACTTATCCGGGGTGCAACACGATTCAGGTGACCGTAAGCGCCGGCGCAGGCTTCGGTACGCCGACGGGGACGGTGACGCTTTCAGTGGGAAGCGCCATCGGCAATCAGCCCAAACAAACCCAAACCCTGAATAGTGCAGGTGTCGCCACATTCACTTACAGCGCGCTGTTCGGCGGGACCTATACCGTCAACGCGGATTACAGCGGTGCAGGGACAGCGGGCGCCACCCAGAACACATGTTCGACAACCACCTGCTTCTCCGGGGCCGCAGCCAAGGGCACTTTCACAATCGCCCGGGCAATCCCGACAATCACAGTTGGCCTGCCGGTCACGAACAGTCAGTGCCTGAACTACACCACTTTGACCAGTGGGACCGCTTCGCCTAACTGCGCCGCTAATCCGGGACTTGTGACCGTGTGGGCCGGAAACACCTATGTGTACTGGACAAAGCCTATCTACCTTTCGGCTATTGTGAGTTCATCGGTGGGAACGCCGTCAGGCACCGTAACCTTCACGCAGAATGGACAACCTGCCGATCCGACTCAAGGTGTCAATGGGGCCATTGCGCCGAACGGCAATGGCGTTGCGACGTTCCTGCTGCAGAATCTCAACGTGGGTATCTACAATCTGTCGGCTGCCTACGGCGGCGACGTGAACTATGCCCCGATAAGTCTTGCAGCGCAAACTTTCTACGTAATCACTCCAAGCATTCAAATCACAGCGTCTGGAGGCGCGACCATCACGCCCGGCGTCCCAACTCAAGTGACTCTGACGCTGATGCCGCTCGTGGGGTTTGGCCAAAGCGTGAGTTTGGAGTGCAACTCGTCCGATGCGCCGATCAAGCTGGCTGCCACCAACCCTGTATCCACGTTGCCTCAGTACTCCGAGTGCTCATTCAATTACGCCAATCCCAGCACGGGCACCGTGGATGTGGGCAAGAGCGGCACGGGTCCGACGACCATCGTAATGACCATCAGTACAAACGTGGCGGTCAATGGTGGAACTACGGCATCTGTTGCGAGGCAGTCGCCCTGGGCGCTGGCCGGCATGTTCGGTCTCGGTTTGGTTGGCTTAATCGCCGGGCGCAAGAAACTCTACCGTTCGATGGCTGTAATCTGCATTGCGATAATGCTCTCCGGCTTGTTCATGGGCATCACCGCTTGCACCAACGCCGGGTACTCCACGCCGCCACCTGCGCCAAAAGTGGCGACACCCGCCGGAACCTACCACGTGCAGATCATCACTTACGATCCGGAGGCGCTGATTCAGAACTCTCTGACAACGCCGATGTTTACGCTCCCCGTCGATGTTCAATAGCGGTTGCGTAGTCCGGGTTGAAATAAGCAGCGCTTTCCGGGAGCTGGAGGCGGCTCCCGGAGAGCCAAGAAGAAGGCAAAAAGCCTCAATCCGCGAAGGGTCGGGGACCGCTCGCGGAAGATTGATACGAGTTCGTTTCGGGAGGAATGCAATGGCCACCACGTCGTTCACCGTACTTCGCCGGTTTGCCGGCTTTGCATTTACGCTGATGCTAGTTGGCCTCTGCCTAACTGGAGCAGCCGTAGGTCAAGGTTCACCGCTGGTGACCGCCAGTTCTGCCGCAGGTTTGTCTCACCCCACCGGGTGGGGAACCATCCAGGAGTCGGCGGTCGATCAGGCCGGCGACTGGTTTGTGGTGGATTATGCGAACGGCGCGCTTTACGAGTTTCCTGCGGGCGGAGGAGCGGCGATTGTGATTGGTTCCGCGTCCCCTACGGCGAGCCTCGGCGGCGGTTACCAAAACCCCGTCATCTTCATCGACCCAGGCAACAATCTCTACTTGGGGGCCAACTGGAACAATTGCATCGTCGTGTTTCCGTGGGATGCGGCAACGAAAACCTGGACCGGACTGACCACTGCCGATTCTGGCGGTAAACAACTGTCGCCCGGTAACCCAACGACGACGATCTGTACCAACTCCGGGAACAACAATGAGCCCGAAGCGTGGGCACAGTACAGCGTCAGCGATCTCACGGGCTCGGGTCTTGGCTACTTCCAGCCCTGGGCCATTGGCCTCGGGAACAACAACGACCTTATTATCGGCGACCAAGGCGGCTCCAACGGCATCGACGTTCGGGAACTCTCCGTTTCAGGCGCGTGGTCCAATCCCAAGCAGGCCGGATGGAACTGGTCGCCAGCTGCGGGTTTCGCCGCACGTCCGATCTCGATTGCGCAAGATCCGGAAGGCAATGTCTACTTCGTTGAGGACGGCGGGACCCCAGGGGTCCTTGAAATTCCCGGGACCGCAACGAACGGGCAATACACGTCAGACACGGGCCTGGCCCGCGTGGACCCGAATCTGCCTGCCGTGAAGGGCGTGGCTATCGATGCTGCCGGCAACCTCTACATTAGTGATTCGCAAAAAGGCGTCTTCATGGTCCCGAATCCGTCGGGAACCCCGCAGACCTCTTCGGCAGTCCTGATTTCCGGGGTGCCTGCTGGTGGCCAGGTGGCCCTGGATCCTGTGCACAATTTCATGTACGTTCCAACTTCGCAGTCGCAACCCAACGGCCAGGCGGATGTGGCCAAAGTCGGCTTTGGGTATGCCGAGTTCGGTTCATCGGCCGTAGGCAAAACAGGCACAGGCGGGTCGAATGTTGTCTTTGGCTTTAACGGCGCGGTCACGCCAGCGAGTT
>Ga0265316_10000316_pt1 | contig 53551 bp, 51 predicted proteins | sample 4522metaG_FD_202092 | JGI IMG/M metagenome (GOLD analysis project Ga0265316, IMG submission 202092) | Rhizosphere microbial communities from Carex aquatilis grown in University of Washington, Seatle, WA, United States - 4-5-22 metaG | ecosystem: Host-associated > Plants > Roots > Rhizosphere >... | reverse complement strand
GTGACGGCCCGATTGCCCTCGGCAGAGGAGCGTGAGGTCGATGCCGCGCGCGAGCACTTGACGAGCACACGCGGAGCTGATGATGCCCGTGCCGCCGACGAAGAGGACGTTCATCGCGGCGCGGATACTACTCTTCGGTGACCGGACTCTCCACCCGAAGGCGCACCCGGCGATCGAGCGCTGCGGCGAAGGCGCAGGCGCATGCCGACAGGCAGGCGGCAGCCCCGAACACCGCGGCGCCCCCCGCCCGGTGATAGAGCGAGCCCCAAACGACCATCCCGGCCACGGACCCGGCTCCCATCGCCGTCGCGAAGAGCCCTTGCGCCGTTCCGAGAGAATGCCGGGAGAAGCGGCGCGATGTGTAATGGACCGCCGAGAGCCACGCGAGGCCGAACGTGAGCGCGTGCAAGGGCTGGAGCGCGAGCAGAATCGCGGGCTGTCGCACGATCGCAATCAGCGCCCAGCGAACCGAGGCTACGCCGATCCCGAATGCGAAGAGCGAGAGCGGCGCAAACGCCCGCAGGAGGGGGCCAGCGCACGCCATCATGACCACTTCGCTGCCCGTTCCAAGTGCCCACATCCACCCGACCGTCATCCGCGGAATGCCGAGATCGAACAGATGAATCGAGAAGCACAGGTCGTAGGACGCGTGGCCGAACTGACCGAGGAACACGGACGTGAGAAAGAGCCGGAAGTCGCCCTCGAGCAGCAATCGTCGCGCGCCGTGGCGCGCCCCGCGGTCGGGGAGATCCGCCCGGCGGGGCAACCGGAGCGACGAGAGAAGCGCCGCGAAGATCACACCCGTCGTCACGGCCGGAAGTACGACGGGATCGCGCGGGTCCACCCATCGCGCCGCAAGGAGCACCGCCGTCAGAAATCCGATCGATCCCCAGAGACGCAGCCGCCCGTACGTCGTTCCCGCTGCCGGCGCGAGTTCGAGAGCGACCAGGTCGGCGACGAAGCTCATCGGGGATCGGAAGAGCGCGAAGACGAGCGCGCCCAGGAACAGAACACCGAAGCCGGGCTCGAGCCCCGCGGCTTCGGCCGCCGTGAGCGCGGCCCCCATGACGAGCGACGCGGCGCACGCGAGCTGGAGCAGTCCTCCCCGCAGCTTCAGCGCGTCGGCGAGGGCGCCGAACGCGGTCGGCGCGATCACGCCCATCGCGGGCGCCGCCGCGGCGATGAGTCCGAGACGAATTCCGAACATCCCGCGTGCTTCGAGCCACCTCGGGAAAAAGGGCACATAGACGCCGCCGACTGCGAGCGCCGTGGCGTAGTACACGCGAAGCGCCAGCGTGCCGCGCACGGTCTTGGTCATCCTGGGGACCGTCTTCATCGTCTGACCGCGCCCGCGCCCGGCCGTCCGCACCACGCGTTTCCATGCCCCATCTTGGGCGCGCCGCTCACCGTCCGGACATGACCGCCAGAGTGACCGCTCCGCCGACCACGAGAGCCACGAGACCCACGAGCACGGGCAGGAGCCAAGCCGGCCTTGCGGGCAATCCATGGGGCACGAGGTCCGTGTCGAACTCCGTCGGGGGCCTTCCGTCGTCTTCCCCCTGGGACGTCGCGCCCCGCGGCGCCCGCGGCCCGGGGGCGAACGGATCGGCTGCGACCGCGAGCGGGGCTATGGGCGGGGCCATCACCCGGGGGACCGCCTCGGCAATCTGGCGAGCGAGCTCCTGCTGCTGAAGAGCGGCCCATTGCAAGTGGTCCCCCGCAAGGCCGTAGGCACGGCCCACGGCGTCGGCCAGAGCGCCGACGCTGCGCGTCCGAATGTTGTGATTCTTCGCGAGCCCGGCCTCGAGAACGTCGTCGAGCGCAGGGGGCACCGGATACTTGCCCCCGGCCGCTTTCAGGGACGGGGGGACTGGGTCCTTCGTCATGATGGCGAGCAAAATCGAGGGCCCGTTGCTCCCCCCGAACGGCACCTCGCCCGTCACGCACTCGTAGGTCACGGCCGCCATCGCAAAGACGTCCGCGCGCGCGTCGATCGTATCGAGGCCCTGCGCCTGCTCCGGGGACATGTAGTAGGGGCTCCCGATGGTCGTCCCGAGAACGGTCAATTTTTTGCGACTCCCACTGCGGTCTTTCACCGACCCGAAGTCGAGGACCTTGACGGTGTCCCCTTCGCGGGTGCCACACAGAAACAGATTGTCGGGTTTCAGATCGCGATGGATGAAGCTGCGCGCGTGCGCTTGATCGAGGCCGATCGCGACCTGCGAGAGCATTCGTACGACGCGCTCTGGAGAAAGCACCCTCTCGCGCTTGAGCACGTATCGAAGCTCCTCGCCGTCCAAGAACTCCATCACCAGGAGCCAGGCCTTCTGCAGCGGATCACGCTGGAAATCGAGGACCCGAACGATGTGCTCGTGCGGCAGGAGAGCGCTGATTTCGTATTCGCGCTTGAAACGCTCCAGGGAAACGTCGTCCCTGGCGACGTCTTCGTGGAGCAACTTGAGGGCGATGCGCGAGTCGGTTTGCTTGTCTATCCCTTCGTAGACGCGTCCCATCCCGCCGTCGGCCACGACGCGGCGGATCTCGTATCGGTCGCACATGCGGGCGCCGATGCGCGGATCGTCGGCCGACGGAGCCACCGGGGCCATGCTTGCCGTAGTTAGCGGGGTGCCGTCGGCCGGGCAGAATCCGCCGTCGTTGGGGAACACCCGTTTGCATACCGGGCAACTCTTCATGTCCGCGGGACCGGCCCGGCGAGCATGAGGACGAGCCTATCGCGCCTGGGGACCACTATGGAAGACCGACCGGGTGTGCGCACCTGCGCACGCCCGGCTCAGCCTCGCTCCGACGACGCGTCGGTTCCGACGGAGGACGGCGGCACGAAGTAAATGAGGCGGTGACACGACGGACACTGCTCGAGAATCGGCTCGCGACGCAGTCTGTGGAAGAGCTGCGGCGGTAGCGACATGTGGCACGCCTTGCAGGTACCGTCGGTCGTCTGGGCGATCGCGGTCCCCCGTTTTGCGCGGATCATGTCGTAGCGCCGGTAGAGTTGCGCGGGTAAGGCTTTGACCGCGGCGTCACGCTCGACGCGCTTGCGCTTCGCCAAGCCGTCCACTTCGCTCAGCTTCGAGCTGATGTCTCCTTCCCGCGCGGCTAGCTCGTCGGCGAGCTTCTTGTGCTCCGCTTCGGTGGACTCGATCTGCTGGCGCGCCGCATCTGCGTCCGCCGTGAGCTTGCCGATTTCGTCTTCGCGATCGCGGACGAGCTTGCGCAGCTCTTCGAGTTCGCGCTGGGCCGCGTTCGACTCGCGTTCGGTGCGGGAGCGCCCGAGCTTGTCGCGCGAGTGGTCGAGCTGTTGGTTCATGTTGCGCACGTCCTGAATGAGCTCACCACGAGTCTTGTCCATGGCGGCGAGCGCACTTCGGTCGGTTCCGAGTCGATCGTCGAACTTGGCGATTCCCGACTTCAGTCCATCGAGCGTCGAGCGCTCTTGGGCGAGTTGGTCCTCGAGTTCCTTTAGCTGGGCGTCGATTTGCGCGAGTTTCTCGAGGGCTAGGATCTGGTCGGGGATGCTCAATTCGTGACTCCGGGACGAGGGAGACGGCGTGTCCGGGTACATAGCGCAGGCGCGACGAAGCGACCACGGCTTGAATGCGGTCGCACGCGGAGCAGAAGAAAACGGCCAAGACGCCAAGGAGTCCCAGGGCCGCGGCGTTCGTTGGCCGGTGGCCGCTCAATGGCATCCCTGGAGTCCTGGCGGTTACTCTCTGTTCCTCGGCGGGGGGATGGGGGCGCGTAAAGGCCGCGTGGGCCCACCTGGGTTCGAACCAGGAACAGCCCGGTTATGAGCCGGGGGCTCTGACCGATTGAGCTATGGGCCCCAAGCTCTTGCCGGGCGGCGGATGCCACAGGCAGAAACTAGTCGAAAGACCCCGAAGACGGAAGCGTTGGTCAGCGCGAGCAGTCGAAGACCCGAAGCTGCGCCGCCTTGTCCCGCGGCGTCGCCACCAGCACGCGTCCCGGAGCGGGGGCAACCTCGGCGCGCGACTCGGAGCCCGGCGCCAGCGAAAAAAGCACACGCGCCTCGTCAAGCCCTTGTTCGGCGCTCGGGGAACCCGCGATCTCGCCCTCGCCGTCGAGCGGCAAGAGCCTGACGTCCTCGTTCGGGCCCACCCACGACAGCCACGGGAGAGGCGCCTCCACGAACGCGGGAGCGCCCCGGCCGAGCCCGTCGGTGAGCAACGCCGATGGAGAGTCCGCGCCGTCGTCGCTCACGTGCACGCGGATCAGCGCTCCGCCCGCACCGTCGACCGATTCCGCGTCGTCTCGAGCCACGACGAGAACTTCGGGCCGAGCAGGGCCGAGATGAGCCAGGGCATCGTACGTGGACACGTGGCCCGAGACCGACGTCAACCGCCGCACCGGGCCCGTTACTTTACCCGCGACATCGACCGCGACCATCTCGAGCCACCCGAAGGCGCGCGCCTCGCCGACCGCCTCGATGTTTGCCGACCCGTCGGCCGCTCTGGAGGACTCCGGCCGGCGGGCGATCCAGAACACGAGAAAGCCGTCGCCGTTCGGAACGGCGCGCGGCATTTCGGCGTCCGACTCGGGCGGAGAGAGGTCGTTGACGACAGCGCTCCGCTGACCGACTTGGAACGACGCGCCGCGGACCACCCCGCGCGCCGCGAACGGCTGCGGCGCCGCGTCGGAGCCTGCGCCCATCGCCGTTTCGTCCCAGACCGCGAGGCCACTCGCGCCCGAGCAGGCGAGGTCGAGCGCCAGAGATTCGTCGCTCCGCTGGGGAACGTGGATGACCGCCGGGTCCGGTCCTTGCGCGCCAATGAAGTAGAGAGCGAGATCGCGGGGGACGTACGTCGCGGCGTTGACCTGGGTAGTGGCGTGCGACGGCCGCACGAACACCGCGGCGACAAGCTGGTCCCGACAAGAGGTCAAGCGCGGCGGAGGCGCGTCGCCGAACGCGGGCGCGAGGTCGACGATGCGAACCTCCGTGGCGGCGGCGTCCATCCGAGCGACGGCGGCGACGCGCCCTGCGGAGGAGCGATGAATCAATCCAATCGCGTACCCGCCGGCGTGCGGGACGCCGTCGCCGATGTCGAGCTCATCGAGCCCGGCTCCGTCGTCGAGCTGCAGAGCGCGGTCGGTGGGACGACAGCGCGCCGCCTGGACCGCCGGCCGCGGAGTCGAAGGAGCATCGGTTGCCGGCGACGCGAGCGCCGCGTCTTGCGGCCCGGCGGCGCTCGCGCCGGGCTCCCTCCGGCACGAAACGAGCGCAGCGCCCACCAGGAGAACGCGCAGTATGCCGCTCGATCGCCGCATCACGGATCGAGAAAACCGTCGATCACTTCGAGGGCGAGCTCGTGACGCTCGAGGGGGGGCATCACGTACGCGCCGGCGACCCGGTTGCGTACGGCGGCCAGCATTTCCCGCGCAATCGCCACGCCTTCCTTGCGAGCCACCGCGCCGCTGCCCGCCTTTCGCATTCGCTCGCGAACCGCCTCGGGCACTTGCATGCCCGGCACTTCGTTGTGGAGGAACTCCGCGTTGCGATAGCTCGCGAGAGGCAGCAAGCCGACGAGCACCGGCAGGTCGAGCGGAGCGCAGTCGTCGAGGAACCGGGCCAGCAGCGCCGGATCGTAGACCGGTTGGGTCATGACGAGCTCCGCGCCCGCTGCCTTCTTCTGTTTGAGCCGCGAAATCTCGCGTTCGTAGTTGAGCGCCGCGGGCTCGGCGCCGGTGGCGAGAACGAAGCTCGTCGCGGCGCCGAGGGGCTTGCCGCCTGGATCGACGCCGTGGTTCAACCGCGAGGCGAGCTTTAGAATGCCGATCGAGTCGAGGTCGTAGACGGCCGTCGCGTCGGGGAAATCGCCCATTTTCGGCGGATCTCCGGTGATGACCACGAGATTCCGAACTCCGAGGTCGTGCGCGCCGAGCAGGTGCCCGAGCGTGCCGAGGAGGTTCCGATCGCGGCCGCAGACGTGGACAATCGCCTCGATTCCCGCCTCGCGTTGAATGCGCACCGCCATCGCGAGATTGCTCATGCGGGCCTGCGCGCGCGCTCCGTCCGCGATGTTCACGACGTCGACGCCGCCCGCTTTGAGCATCTTGGCCGCTGCAACGGCGCGCGATGGGTCGAGGCCCACCGGCGGGTTGACCTCCACCGACACAACGAACCGCTTGCTTGCGATCTTCGAGGAGAGCCCGCTGCGCTGCTCGAACGGAGTCGCTTGCAGCGCGCCCGGCACGATCGAGTGGACGGTCGCGAACGGTTCGAGCGCCGCCGGCGGAGGCGGTTCGGTGCCCGGCGGCGCCTCGACGGCGCCAGCGGTCATGCGGGCCGCCGCTGCGATCCGCTTGATGTGTTCCGGGGTCGTCCCGCAGCAGCCGCCGACGAGGCGAACACCCACGCGGATCATGCGTCGCGCATAAATCCCGAAGTACTCGGGCGTCGACACGTAAACCATCCGTTCGTCCACCCGGCGCGGGAGCCCCGCGTTGGGCGCTGCGAGGACGGGGAGGCCTGCCGGGATCATCTTTTCGGCGGCCGCGAGCACGGACATCGGGCCATCCGAGCAGTTCACGCCCACGATGCTCGCGCCCCACTCCCGGACCAGACGCGCGACTTCGGCGGCGTCGGTCCCTTCGGCCATTCTACCGCCTTCGTCGAGCGACACGCTGGCGATGACCGGAACCCGCCCGTCGCTCGCTTCCACGGCCGCCTCGACCGCGATCCGAAGCTCCGGCGTCTGCCGTATGGTCTCGACGATGATCGCGTCGACCCCCGCCTCGACCAGTGCGCTCGCCTGTTCCGAGAAGACGGCCTTGACCTTGGCCAGGTCGTCGGCGCTCGCCCCGGTCGCCTCGCCCTGCCCGGGCTGGCCGAGAAAATACCCGCTCGGGCCGATCGCCCCCGCAACGTAGGCCTGTCCGGCCGCGGCGGCGCGGGCGATGCGAACGCCGGCCGCGTTGAGCTCGCGGACCCGCGACTGCAATCCGTATTTCTCGAGCCGAAGCGCGTTTGCCCCGGACGTGTTGGTCTCGAGCATTTGTGCGCCGGCGCGCAGGTAATCGGCGTGGACTTTCGCGACGAGCTCGGGCCGCGACACATTGAGCTCTTCGAAGCACGAGCTGTAGAGCACTCCACGCTCGTAAAGCTGCGTTCCCATGGCGCCGTCGACGACGACCACGCCGGCGCGCACGGCCTCGATGAAGGGGGGGGGGGGGGGCAGGAGTGCGGACGAGCTTGAACTCATGGCGGCGGCGGCAACCGATTGCAAGTACGACCTCGGCCCGCCGCGCGCAAGTTCCGGCACCGCGACCGTCGACCGGGTTTGCCGACGCTGATACCGTGCCGCATGCGGTGGACCGGCGGCGGCGCACACGTTCGTACGACGCGCATCCTCTTCTTTGCGGCTCCGCTAGTCGTGGCGTGCGCCGCCCCACCGCCGCGCGACGCGGCGAACGCCCCGCGGCCGACGGTCGCCGCTGCGCCTTCGCCGGTTCCGCCCACGCCCGACCTCACAGCGTCCTGGCCCGACGCGTGGAACGGCGCCTTCGCCGGCCGGGGCGAGCCGCACGCGCAACCCATCGCGCTCCCCCGTGACGCACGGGGGCGGGCGCGCTGGCTCGCCTTCGCCGGAACGCGCGAAGTCGCCTGGGGGGCGTGGCGAGTGGCACGAGCGGAAGACGGCACGATGGAGATCGAGCCCGTCGAGCGCTGGCCTTCGGGGGTTCGGGTCGCCGGCGGGGTGGTCGAGGGGGGCGTCGTCTACGTGCTCCTGGAGAGCGTCGGCGCGCTCGACCAGCCGGCGGGCCTGCGGGCGGCCTGGATCGACACGGGGGGAGGACCTCCGTCCCCCTTCGAGGCCTCCCCGATGGCGCTCGCCGATGTCCGCGACCCCGAGGAGCTGGCTTCTCGCATCAAGCACCCGCCCCCGGTCGAGCGAGACCCGGCCGCCCTTCTTTCCACGTTGCGCGCGGCGGGCGTTTCGGCCGCCGCCCTTGCAAACTCGCTCGCGAAGGAGGGGGCCGACGTCCGCATCGCATGGCAGGCGCTCTTCACGCAGCGGGTCGGGCACGTCGACGCGGAGTCGGCGGCATCGTCGCCCCTCGCCGGAGCCATCCTCTCTGTGATTCATGACGCCCTCGTCACGCAGGCGTGCGGCGCGGACGCGTGCGAGGCATGGACGGAGGGAGGGAGGGCAATCGTTCGCTTCGTGAAACAGGAGGGACGCTGGGTCGTTCGCTCGGTCATCGAGGACGCGCCCGTGACGCGGTCGCCCGGCACCGTCCAGCCCAAGACCGTGCCGGGCGAAGCCGACACGACCGAGACCCGGTCACTCCTTCTGGCTCGTGCACGGGAAGTCCGGCAGGTGATCGGCCAGGCGACACTCTCGTCCAACGGAGGGACCCTCGGCATCGGCTTGACCGATTGGGCCCCAGACTCCCCGGTCGTGGTCGTGCGCGAGGGGGTTGCCCTACGCGCGTTCGTCGTCGAGGCCGGCGCGGTTCGGGCCGAAATGACGGATGCGCGCTGGGACGCCGCGTTCGCAGACGTCGACGGCGACGGGCGAACCGACGTCGTGATCCGGCTGAGCGGCACCGGTGCGGGCGGATTGCCGGTCGCATGGACAGAAGCGTTCCTCTCCCCTCCCCCGTCGATGCAGGTATCGTCGCTCGATGCCGACTTGCCGAGCGCGCTCGCCGTCATGGACACGCCCGACGCGAGCGCGGCGGCGCGAGAGGCGGCTTCCATTCCGCTGCACGGCGTATCGCACGACGAGGTGTGCCGACTGCTTGCGGGTGCGACGACGCCATCGGGGTTCCGTAGACAAGCGTCGCCCGACGCGCGGCTGATGCACTTCGACGAACCCCGGAGGCCGACGTGGCGGCCGAAAGTGATTCCCATCGGAAAGCTGGCGATCGACGATCTTCGCGCAATCAACGCGCACTGCGCCGAGATGATTTGCAGCGCGAGCCGGCCCTACTGCGCTTGGGTCGGCGGCTCGGACTCGGAGCACTTCTGGTTCGGCTGGCGCGACGGCCGCCTCGAGCTCCTCGGCGCCGCGGACTACAACGGCGAATGAGCCGCGCCCCACCGCGATGAACCTTCTGGCGCGCGAGCTGGGCAGCGCTTTCCCGGAGCTGCGGGTCAGCGAGGACGACGCTGATCGCGTCGCCTACACGCGCGACATGTGGCCTCGTCACCACCTGGCCGTGCGAGCGGGGCACCCCGCGGGGAACCGGCCCGGCGCGATCGTGTGGCCCGCATCGACGGACGGCGTGGCACGCCTCGCGCGCTGGGCGTCCAGGCGCGGGGTGGCGCTGGTGCCGTTCGGTGCGGGGAGCGGCGTGTGCGCGGGCGTGCTTCCGCGGGCCGACGCGGTCGTGGTGGACTTGAAGCGCATGGCGCGGGTCCGGGGTCTCGACGTCGAGGCGCCGGCGATCGATGTCGAAGGTGGCCACATGGGACTGCCGCTCGAGAAACTCCTCGAACGCTCCGGTTTCACGCTCGGACACTTCCCGTCGTCGATCCTCTGCAGCACGGTCGGCGGTTGGGTCGCTACGCGGAGCGCTGGGCAGTGCTCGGGAGCCTACGGGAAGATCGAGGACATGGTCGTCGCCCTGGAGTGCGTGACCGGAGACGGTGACGTTCTGAATCTGCGGCGACGCACCAGCGCACCGGATCTGGTCCCGCTCATCGTCGGCAGCGAGGGCACGCTCGCCTTCGTGACCAGCGCAACGCTGCGCCTCCACCCGGCCGTTGCCTCGCGCAGCTTCGGCGCCTGGTCGTTTCCGGTGATTCGACAAGGCTGGGAAGCGATGCGGGAGATCTTCCAGCAGGGTTTGCGGCCAGCGGTGGCGCGACTCTACGACCCGTTCGACGCCATGCTCGCCCGGCACGCGCGGGCGAAGTCGGCGGCGACGGAAGCGGCGCCCCACGCGCCTGGCATGGGGGGCGTGGCCCTGCGGGGGCTGCTGAGGCGGCCGGGAATGCTCAACCACCTTCTTCATTCGAACGTCGGCTCGCGCATGCTTGGCGGCGCGATGCTGATCGTCGCGTTCGAGTCCGCGACGGAGAGTGGGACCGGCCGCCCGGCGGATCGGGCGCGGGGGATCGCACAGTCGATGGGCGGCACCTGGCTGGGCGAGGGGCCGGCGCGGGCCTGGTTCGCGCGCCGGTATTCGGTGAGCTATCGGCAAGCGCCCGTCTTCGCGGACGGGGCGTTCGTCGATACGATGGAGGTAGCGGCGAGCTGGTCCAAGCTCGGCGGCTTGTACGAAAGCGTTCGCCGGGCGGTGGGGCCTCACGTTCTGGTCACGGCCCACTTCAGTCACGCTTATCCGGACGGTTGCTGCATCTATTTTACCTTCGCCGGGAGCGGAGGCGGCGCGGGCCCTTCGAAGGTCGGTTGGGACGCCGCGTGCGAGCAAACGTACGACGACACCTGGCGGAGCGCTCTCCGCGCAGCAACGCAGGCGGGCGGCACGCTTTCTCACCATCACGGAGTCGGCCGATCGAAGGCGCCGCGCCTGAGGGCGGAGCTCGGGGCCGGGGTCGAGGTCGTGAAGGGGCTGATGCGGGCGTTCGATCCGGCGGGCATCCTGAATCCGGGGGCGCTGATGCCAGCATCCACGTCCACGTCCACGTCCACGTCCACGTCCACGTCCACGTCCACGACGGTCCAGATCGATCGCGAGAGCTTGCTTGCTCGGATCGACGGGTCGACTGAGCTGGCCGCTGCGGAGGAACTCTTGAATCGCGCGGGGCTGACGCTCGCCGTGGACGGGCCCCTTGGGCCGCTCTCCCTCGCCGAGTGGCTGGCGCGGGGGGCACCCGGCTCGCGCGATGGCTGGCTCGACCCGGTCGATCACCTCGTCGCGGGTCTCGATGCGACGCTTGCCGGTGGCCAATCGCTGACGCTACATCCCGCGCCCCGCCGCGCGGTGGGGCCCGACCTCACGGCGATGCTCGTTGGCGCCCAGGGGCGTTTCGGGCGAATCGACGCGGCATGGCTCCGCGTGCACCGGCTCGGGGTCGAGCGACCGACTTCGCCGCCGTTCGAATGCGACCGCGACCCGGCACCCAACGCCGGAGAGCAGGGGGTGCTCGACGCGATCGGCAGCGCGCTGGAGCGCGCAGGCGCGATCGCGGAATAGTTCGGGCGGGGTGTTACGCTCCCGGCATGACGACCTGTCTTTTTTGCAACATCGTCGCGCGAGCGATCCCCGCGCAGGTCGTGCTCGAAAACGAGCATGTCCTCGCATTCCGCGACATCCGCCCCGTTGCGCCCGTTCACGCGCTCGTCATCCCCAAGCGACACATCACGGGCGTTCACGACGTCACTGCGGAGGACGTTCAACTCGTGGGGCAATTGTTGCTGGCTGCGCGCGACGCCGCAGAGCAGCTCGGTCTCGGCGAGGGCGGCTACCGTCTGGTGATGAACCAGGGCGCGGACGCGGGCCAGAGCGTTGCTCATCTGCATTGCCACGTGATCGGCGGACGACCGATGGCGTGGCCGCCGGGCTGACCAAGAGCGAGCGTCCAAAGGCGTCTCGCGCTACGGTGCACGCTGCCATGTGCGGCCGAACGGCACTCACGGCCAGCCCCGAAGACCTGCGCGCGGCGCTCTGCCTCGACGAGCTGCCCCGGATCCAGCCGCGATTCAATGTGCCTCCGTCCCAGCCGGTCGCCATACTCCGGACACCCGAGAAATCGAGCCCGCGCAAGCTCGAGCTTTTGCGATGGGGGTTGGTCCCCTCGTGGGCCAAGGACGTGCGCATCGGACATAAGCTGGGGCTGGCGCGCTCCGAAACGGCCACGACCACACCCGCATTCCGCGAGGCGATTCGGCGGCGGCGATGCCTGGTCGTCGTCGACGGGTTCTTCGAGTGGCAGCGCGCCGGAAAGCAGGCCAGTCAGCCGTTCTTCGTTCGACGTGCCGACCGTGGACCGTTTGCGCTCGCGGGCATCTGGGAGCGGTGGGTCGGGCGAGACGGAGAGGTCATCGAGTCGTGCGCGATCCTCACCCAGCCCGCGCGGCCCCCCGTCCAGGCCATCCACGACCGAATGCCGATCCTCCTCGAGCCCGACGCGTGGGACCGCTGGCTCGACCCCGACCTTACCCAGGTTGCGACGCTCGAGCCCTTGCTCCAGCCTCGCCAGCCCGCGCTCGTCGCGTCCCCAGTGAGTTCCATCGTCAACGACCCGCGCCACGACGATCCGCGATGCCAGGAGCCTGCGGCGCAGCCAGCCCAGCTGAGCCTCATCTAAGCGTCAGCCGTTGATTTCGGCGTCGATTTCGGCGAGCCGGAGCCCCGCAGAGAGGCGAATCAGCGCGGCGTCAATCGCGGCGCGGTCTTCTTCCGTCGCGTGCAGCCCGGCGACCGCCGCGCGCTCCGCGAGATAACGCACGCACGCGAGCTCGAGGTCGTTGAGCAGGGCCTGTCGCCGCATTTTCATCGCGGGAAGGCTGTAACTTAGCTCGACTCGAGCCGCGACCCGAGCGACGCGGAGCGAGCGGATCTCCCCTTGAGCACCCGCGATCTGCCGCACGATCCCTCGGAGCAGGGTCGCCCGGCGGCGCGCCCGCCGCACCTCGGGATTCTCGAAGAGATCGAAGCTGCGGTTGCGCGACAAAAGGCCGGGCACCAGCGTCATCCCGACGACCAGCGCTTCGCCCTCCGTGCGCATCGTCAGGCCTCTGCATCCTCGCCGGCGCTCGCGGCCTCTGACTGCGGACTCGCAACAACCACCCCCGCCGCCTGCAGTCGCTCCGTTTCGCGGCTCGTGCGCAAGGCGGTGACGAGCTCGTCGAGATCTCCGTCGATGATCCGATCGAGCTTGGCCAACGTCAGCCGGATTCGGTGGTCGGTGACGCGGTTCTGGGGAAAATTGTAAGTCCGTATCTTTTGGCTGCGCTCGCCGGTAGAGACCATGCTCCGGCGCGTCGCGGCTTCGTGCTCCTCTTGCCTCACGCGCTCGCGCTCGAGCAGGCGCGCCTTCAGGACTTTCAAGGCCTTCGCCTTGTTCTTGAGCTGCGACCGCTCGTCTTGGCACTTGACGATGATGCCGGTCGGCTTGTGGACGAGCTGCACGGCGCTGTTCGTGGTGTTCACCCCTTGGCCGCCCGGACCGCCGCTCGCGGCGATGCTTATCTCGAGATCCTTCTCGTCGACGTGTACTTCCACGTCGTCGGCTTCCGGGAGGACGGCGACGGTCGCAGTCGACGTATGAATTCGGCCCTGCTGCTCGGTCGCCGGCACGCGCTGCACGCGATGCACGCCTCCTTCGAAGCGAAGCTGCGAATAGACGTCCTTGCCGGTGACGAGCGCGATGCACTCCTTGTAGCCGCCGCTGGCGCTTTCGCTGAGCGAGAGAACTTCGACCTTCCACCGCTTGCGCTCGGCGTACCGCGCGTACATTCGAAAGAGATCCGCGGCGAAGAGTGCCGCTTCCTCGCCCCCCTCCGCGCTCCGAATCTCGAGAATCGTGTTCTTCTGGTCGCTCGGGTCGGGCGGAAGGAGCAGGAGCTGGATCGCTTGCTCGAGCTTTCCTCGTTGTCCTTCCAATTCGACCAGCTCGGCTTGCGCCAGATCGCGAAGCTCAGGGTCGGCCAGAGCCTCCTGGTTGTCCGCGATCCGCTTTGCGAGCTCGCGATAGGTGGAGAACGACTGGACGAGGGACTCGAGATCGCTCCGCTCTCTGTTGAGCTTCAGCTGCTTGGCACGATCCGCGAGTACGTCGGGGCGGCACAGTTGCTCCGCGAGATCGTCATAGCGGCGAACGAGCTGTTCGAGCTTGTCGATGGGGAGCATGCGAGCCCCTGTAGCATACAGGACACCGCGTCCCCGCGCGCTTCTCTGCGCCCTGTCTTTCCAGGGCCCTCAGGCCGCGGGACGCAAACGCTCGGCGGCAAGGAGCGCTCCGTAACTCTCGAAGGCCACGTCGTCTTCGCTTGGGTAGGCGTGACCCTGCTCCTGCCGGAAGAGTGTCGCGCGCAGGCTCGCGAGCGCGACTTCAAGCTGGTCGTCGCTCGGCTCGGCGGTCGTGATCTTCTGCACGAGAAAGCCAGGCCACAGGAAGACCCGCAACGGTCCATCGCGAAAGTAACGGGCGAGGATACGCTGGAGCTCGAAGGTCACGGCCGCGATGACGGGAAGGAATGGCAACTTCACGAAGAAGAAAGCCACGTTGTCGAGGAGGGCGCTCCCCGTGTGGATGCGCGGAAGGCTCGCGCCAATCGCCGTGAAGACGACGATGGACACGAGCGCCACCATGACGAGGAACGTGGTGCCGCAGCGCGGATGCATCGTCGTCCTCGTGCGAGCGGCCTCCACCGTCATGGGTCCTCCCGCCTCATAGTTCGTAATCGTCTTGTGCTCGGCGCCGTGATACTGAAAAACCCGGAAAATTTCCGGCACGCGACGGATTGCGAGCAAATACCCGACCACGACGGCGAGCTTGAATGCGCCCGTGAGCGCCTGAAAAAGCGGGCTTTGGACCTCGAGCCCCAGGCCCATGACGCGGCTGAAGCCCGCGGCCGCAGCCTGGGGAATGGCCACGAAGAACGTGACCGCGACGGCGAGCATGACCCACGTACCGGCCCGTTCTCGCGGCCCGCTCGGACGGCCTCGGCCGGCGGCCTGGGGTCCGCTACCGTCGGCGGTAGCCAAAGCAAAGAGCGCGAACCCGAAGGCGCCGAGAACGCCGAGCCCGTGGGGCGCGGCCTTTACGGCCTTCTTTTCCGTGGCGTCGCGCACGGCCAAGTCTTGCTCCAGCTGTTCGACGCTGAAGCGAAGGGCCTCGCTGCCCAGCTTGAGCGATTCGACGACGGAAGCGACGCCTCGCAAGAGCGGCCAACGAACCACGCCTCCAGGCCCATCGCGCATTGCGCGCTCGCGCACTCGAAGTGACCCATCGCTCCGGCGTACGACGATGGCAAACGACTTGGGAGCCCGCATCATCACGCCCTCGAGCAGCGCTTGCCCTCCGATGTACGGGCGCCCGCGGCCGCCGGCGCCGCCCTCTGCCGTCGTGATCGACATGCTGAGAGTATAGGTCGGCAAGTCTGCCGGCGCCGGCCTCTGCTTACTTGGCGCCCTCGGTTGCTCCGGCGGCCGGCGCCTGCGGCGCGGACCTGGCGACGACGGGGGTCTTCTTCTCGTAGCGCTTGCGGAAGCGATCGACACGACCGGCCGTATCGATGAGCTTCTGCGTGCCCGTGTAGAACGGGTGGCACGCTCCGCACACGTCGATTTGGAAGTCGCCGTGCGTGGATCGGGTGACGAAGGTGTTGCCGCAAGCGCAGGTGACGCGCGACGGAACGTAATTGGGGTGGATGCCGTCCTTCATGGCGAGGCCGGACAACGTAGTGCCTGGGTCGGGACCGCGCAAGGACCGAGCCGCGTGGTCGGGCGCGCCACCCCCCTCCCGGGAGACCCGAACCAGCGCAACTTTTCGCCCTCCTCGGCCGATGGACCGATTGAAAGGCGGCCGTTCAAACTCCCCGTTTCTCCCTCTCCCTGTGATATTCACATCCCCGCCACAAGAGTCTTGACACGAAGGAGTGCGCACCATCATGGCCGAAGGCTTGAACCGTGTGATGCTGCTCGGAAACTTGGGAGCCGACCCCGAGCTGAGGGTAACCCCCGGAGGCCAAGCGGTGCTCAAGCTCCGCCTCGCCACGAACGAGACGTACCTCGATCGCAGCAACGTTCGCCAAGAGCGTACCGAATGGCACCGCGTGACCGTTTGGGGAAGGCGGGCGGAGGCGCTCGGCAAGATCCTGCAGAAGGGTGACCTCCTCTTCGTCGAGGGTCGGCTGCAAACGTCGAGCTACGAGAAAAATGGCGAGAAGCGCTATTCGACCGAAGTCGTCGCCAACAACATCGTCCTGCCCGGTTCCGGCCGCGGTCGCGGGGAGGGAGCCCCGATGCGCGAGGGCGGCGTGAGCGGCGGGGGCGGGCGCTCGCAAAGGGAGCCCGCCGGGATCGACGCTCCGTTCGACGAGGTACCCGACGCGGGAGGGGGCATGGGCGGGGGATCGCTCGGCGGCGGGGGCGGCACCGAAGACGACATCCCCTTCTGATGCGGCGCTCGCCCACGCTATAGTCACCCGTCCCCCTCCTTTCCAGGCGTTGCTTCCCCATGGCTCTCGACAACCTGCGTGAACGCATCGACGACCTGGACGACCGGATTCTGAAGCTCCTCGACGAGCGCGCACGCGTCGTCGGCGAGGTGGCCCGGGTCAAGCGGGAAGCAAACCTCCCGACCTACGATCCGGAGCGAGAACGGATGGTGCTCGATCGGCTCGCGGCCCGCGCCGGACCGTTCCCGGCCGAGGCCATCCGGGCGGTCTACCGAGAGGTCATGAGCGCGTGTCTCGCGCTCGAGCAGCCGATCAAGGTCGCGTACCTCGGGCCCGAAGGGACGTTTTCGCACGCGGCGGCTAGGACGCTGTTCGGACTCGCCGCGCGCTACACCGAAGCCGCGACCTTCGAGGGGGTGTTCGATGCGGTCGCGAGGCGGGACGCTCAGCACGGGGTCGTACCGATCGAGAACTCGACGGAGGGTTCGTCGAACACGGCGATCGACGCCCTCATCGACGGCTCCCTCTTGATCCGTGCCGAGCTCGAGCTCGAAGTTTCACAGTGCCTGCTGACGAGCGCCTCGGGCCTCGCGTCGATCGAACGGGTGTATTCGCACCCTCAGCCGCTCGGCCAATGCCGCGTTTGGCTCGCAAAAAACCTTGCGCACGTTCAGCTCGTCCAAGCCCAGTCGACCGTCGCCGCCGTTCGCGAGGCGCTCTCCGACCCGCGCGGCGCCGCCATCGCGAGCCGACTTGCCGCGGAGCTCTATGGCCTGCCCGTCGCGCGCGAACGCATTCAAGACCGGCCCGACAACGTGACGCGGTTCGCGCTCGTCTCGCTCGAAGACGCGCCGCGCACGGGCGACGACAAGACGACCGTGGCCTTCAGTCTGCGCGAAGGGCAAGGCCGCGGCGCTTTGATGCGCGTCCTCATCGATCTCGACGAGGAAGGGATCAACCTGACGCGCATCGAGTCGCGCCCGAGTCGGGAGAAGCGCTGGGACTACGTGTTCCTCGCCGACCTCGAAGGGCATCGAGAGGACGCCAACGTCGCTCGCGGGCTCGAGCGATTGCGCGCCAAGTGTCCGATGATCAAGCACCTGGGCAGTTACCCGAAGGCGCGGAGACCTTCCGCCCAAGTGGCCCCGTGAACCTCACCCGATGACATGGAAGCCATCCGCACGCTGATCGTCGGCGCTGGGATTACGGGGCTGGCAACTGCTGCAGCGCTTTCCGCCCGGCGCGACGACGACTACCTCGTGCTCGAAGCGGCCACCGAGATCGGCGGCTGGTGCAAGACCGTGAAGAAGGAGGGCTTCGTCTGGGACTGTTCCGGACATTTCTTTCACTTCAAGCACCCGGAAATCGAAGCTTGGCTGAGGCAGCGGATGCCGGGCCAGCGCATCCGCGTCGTCGAGAAGAAGTCGTTCATTGCCTACAAAGGGAGGCGAATCGACTTCCCATTCCAAAAGAACATTCACCAGCTGCCCCAGGACGAGTTCATCGATTGCCTTCATGATCTCTACTTTGCGCGATCGAGCGACGTTCCGCGGCCCCGGCCCTCGCCCGAGAGCAACTTCAAGCAGATGCTCTATGCGCGCTTCGGCGGGAGCATCTGCGAGAAGTTTCTCGTCCCGTACAACGAGAAACTTTATGCGTGCGACCTGTCGACTCTCGATCGGGACGCGATGGGCCGCTTCTTTCCGCACGCCGACCTGACCGAAGTCGTGGGCAACATGAAGCGCCCGGACAACGCGAGCTACAACGCGACCTTCACGTACCCCGAGGGAGGAGCGATCGAGTACGTCAAGGCACTGGCAGGTGAGCTTCGTCCCCGCAGTGTGGCGCTCGACGAATCGCTCGTCTCGGTCGACCTCGATCGCAAGATCGCCCGGACGACGCGTCGCGAAATCGCGTTTCAGCGGCTCGTTTCGAGCGCTCCGTTCGACCGCTTTGCCGCGATGTGCGGCCTCGAGCACGACCCGAAGGCCTGGGTGTACAGCAAGGTCCTCGTTTTCAACTTGGGCTTCGACCGCAAAGGCGATCGAGACGTCCATTGGGCCTACTACCCGGCGCGGGACACCATTTTTTATCGCGTCGGCTGGTACGACAACATTTTCGACGCCGACCGAATGAGCCTGTACGTGGAGATAGGGTTTCCGAAGGACGCCGCCATCGACGTCGCTGCGGTCCGCGGGCGCGTCTTGGCCGACCTTGCGCGCGAAGGGGTGATCACCAACCAGCGCTTGCTGGCCGAGCACTGGGTCGTGCTCGACCCGGCATACGTACATGTCACCCAACGGTCACTCGCCGAGCACAAGCGGCTCGCGGCCCAGCTCCGCGAGCGCGGGATCTGGTCGCTCGGCCGCTATGGCGGCTGGACCTATTGCGCGATCGAGGACAACATCGTCGAAGCAAGAGCGCTCGTCGACGGCTTCGGCTCCGACGACACCTCCCCGGTTCGACCGGGCCAGGTTGAACCTTAACCACCCAATCGCGTATCAGGGTACCTCCTCGATGGCAGCCGCCGTGCAACGAAGCCAGCCCGCCTTACAACCAGCGGACCCCCACATCTCGATCGTCATTCCCATCTACAACGAGCAGGCGATCTTGCATGCCGCCGTCGTCGATCTGCGCGAGCGGCTGAAACCGCTCGGGTGGAGCTACGAGATCATCCTCGCCGAGAACGGTTCCAAGGACCAGACCATCCCCATCGGCCACGAGCTCGCGGCCAAGTACGACGACCCAGAAGACGGCCAGGTCAAGCTCATCTCGCTCGGCGAACCGAACTACGGGAAGGCCCTGAAGCAGGGGATCTTGCTCGCGCGGGGGGACATCGTCCTCTGCGAAGAGATCGATCTCTGCGATACGAACTTTCACAAGAGCGCCGTGGAGATCCTCGAGACCGGCGAGGCCGACCTCGTCATCGGCAGCAAGCTGGCGGTGGGCTCGGCCGACGATCGGCCGCTCATCCGGCACGCCGCCAGCATCGCCTATTCGACCCTCCTCAAGGTCATGCTGGGCTACCGGGGCACCGACACGCACGGACTCAAGGCGTTCCGGCGTGCGCCGCTTCTCGACGTCGTGCGAGCCTGCCTCGTCGACAAGGACGTCTTTGCCAGCGAATTCGTGATTCGCGCGGACCGCGGCGGCGTACCCATCCGAGAGATCCCCGTCCACGTCATCGAGAAGCGCCCGCCCAGCATCAATCTGTTCAAGCGGGTCCCCAACGTCCTCAAGAGCGTCGCAAAGCTCACATGGTCGATTCGCGTCCGCGGATGAGCGAACGAACCCGATGCGCATTCTCTACGGCGTCGTCGGCGAGGGGCTAGGGCACGCGATCCGCAGCAGCGTCGTCTGCGAACACCTCATCGCGAAGGGGCACGAAGTGAAGATCGTGGTGAGCGGGCGCGCGCATGCCCTGCTCGCCAAGAGCTTTCGCGACGTCGTCGAAATCAAGGGACTGACGATCCGCTACGTCGACAACCGGATGGACCGCGACGGCACGCTCGCGAGAAACGTGCTCGCCGCTCCCTGGATGCTCGCGGCAAACGTCGGAGTGTATTTCGATCGCGTTGCCTCGTTTCGGCCCCACGCGGTCATCAGCGATTTCGACTCGTTCGCGTATTTCTTCGCGAAGCGCCACCGCCTGCCCATCATGTCGATCGACAATCAGCAGATCATCAGCCGCTGCAAACTGGGCAAGTTCGCCAAGCAAGGCGTCAAAGTCGACTACCAGGCGACCAAGGCGTTCGTGCGCGCCAAGCTTCCCGCCTGCGACCACTACATCGTGACGACGTTTTTCTTCCCCACGATTCGCAAGCGCTACGAGAAAGAAACGACCCTCGTGCCCCCGATCGTGCGTCGCGCGATCGTGGACGCGAAAAAGCGGGCCCACGCGGGCGATCACGTGCTCGTCTACCAGACCTCGACCACCGACTCGCGCCTGGTCGACGAGCTCAACGCCGTCGAGGACGAGAAGTTCGTGGTGTACGGGCTTCGCAAGAACGCGCGCCGCGGCAATTGCACGTTGAAGGAATTCAGCGAAGAAGGTTTCGTCGAAGACCTCGCGGCGGCCCGGGCGGTCGTGACCAACGGCGGGCTGACGCTCATCGGAGAGGCCGTGTACCTCGGAAAGCCGGTCTTCAGCGTTCCGGTCGGCAACCAGTACGAGCAAATCCTCAACGCGCGGTACCTCGAAGAGCTCGGGTACGGGCTCGCCGCGGAAAGCATCGAGGCGGAGTTGCTCCGGCTCTTCCTTCGGGAGGCCCCCAAATACGCTTCGCGGGTGGCCAAGCACAAACAGGACGGCAACCGCGAGCTCTTCGACGTAGTCGATCGAGTGCTCGAGCGCTTCGCGCGCAAGGCCAAGCGATCGAAGCGGTCGCTGGAGGCGCTGGAGAAAGACGGCGACGCCTGAGGCCGGGACGAGGCGCGCGCGCCGTATGTAATCTGCTAAAGCGGTACCGTGCCCGCGGACTTGCCCATCTCGGTGCTCCCGCCGCCCCTCGCGATGGCGGTCGCGCAAGAGCCGCTCCCGTCCTCGTCGGTTGACGTCGCCATCATCGGCGGCGGAATCAACGGCTCGGGCGTCGCGCGCGACCTCTCGCTCCGCGGGCTCAGCGTTGCGCTCTTCGAGCGCAATGACCTCGCGTTCGGCGCAAGCGGCAACTCGAGCGGCATGATCCACGGCGGCGTCCGATACCTGTCGCGGTCGCCTCAAGTGACCGAAAGCTCGTGCCGCGACTCGGGATACATCCAGCGCATCGCGCCGCACCTGCTCTTTCGCATCCCCTTTTTGATGCCGATCCGCCAAAGCGCGCGCGGGCGGATCGCGCTGGAGCTCATCGACGCCTATTTCCGGGCGTACGACGACTATCAACCGCTCAAACGCGGCGAACCGCACTGTCGGCTGGACGCGAGCGACATGGCGCGCCTCGAGCCGGGCCTCGTCGGGCCCGTCGTCGGCGGCATCACGTTCGACGAGTGGGGGGTGGACGGCGCGCGCTTGTGCGTGCTCAACGCGCTCGACGCCGTGTCGCACGGGGCGCGCATGCACCTTCACACGACCGTGGACGCCGTCGAGCGAATCGTAGGGAGCGACGCAAAGAGCGGTCGCTATTCGATGGTGGCGCGCGACCGGCTCACCGGGGAGCAAGTCCGGGTGCGTGCCCAGGTGGTCGTCAACGCCACCGGCGCATGGAGCCCGGTCACCGCGGCGCTCGGGGGACTGCCGCAAGCGCGGGTGCGCGTGCGGCCAGGCAAGGGAGTTCACGTCGTCCTCGATCGGCGCCTGACCAACTACGGCATCCTTTCGGAGGCGATCGACGGCCGGCAGATCTTCTTGGAGCCGTGGCAAAACATGAGCGTCCTCGGAACGACCGATGACGACTACTACGGGGACCTCGACGACGTGCGAGCCACGAGCGAAGAGGTGCGCTACCTGGTGCAGGGCGTGGCGCACGTGTTCCCGAGCGTGCGTACCGCGCGCGCCATCGGAACGTGGGCCGGCGTGCGGGCTACCCTTTACGCCTACGGACCGAACGAGGACGCGCTCTCGCGCGAGCACGAGATCGTCGATCACGCCGCCGACGGAGCGCCGGGCATCTACTCGATGATCGGCGGCAAGCTCGCGAGCTATCGCCTGTTCGCGCAAGAGCTGAGCGACCGAGTCGCAGGGCGTGACTTCGACGTCCAGGTGCCTTGCGCCACGCACGTGCGCCCCCTGCCCGGCGGTGACGGCATTCCCAACGCGCTCGAACTCGCCGAAAAGTACTGCATTACGCCGGTCGCCGCGCGCCGACTCGTTTACCGTCACGGCACGATCGCGCTGCGGATCCTCGAACGGACGGCGCGCCGTCCCCGCGAGCGAGACGTCACGTGCCCGTGCGAGCCCGTCCTCGAAGCCGAAGTCCGTCACGCGATTTCCGAAGAGATGGCGCGCACCGTCGAGGACGTCTCCAGGCGTACGCGACTGGGCCTCGGAGCTTGCGGCGGGATGCGGTGCGCGATGCGCTGCGGTCAGATCCTCGCCGAAGAAACGGGCCTTCTGCCGCGGAGAGGGCAAGCGCTCGCGGGCGAGTTTTTGGTGCGTCAGGCAAAAACGCGCATGGTTGCGCTGGGGCCGGAACAAGCACGCCAGGAGGCGCTCGCCCTCGCGCACCTTCGAGCCTCCGTGGGCGAGCTTTGAGGCACGTGCTGGTCGTCGGCGCCGGGGTGGCCGGAACGGCAGCGGCATTGGCGGCCGCCCGCGCGGGCGCGCAAGTGTCGGTGCTCGACGGCGGAACCGGGGCATCGACGTTGACGACCGGGGCAATCGACGCCAACCTCTGGCCACGCGCCCCGACCCGACCGGCCCCGATTGCCGCCGCGACCCACGATACCCTCCGTTCACTCGGTGGATACACGCTGCCGGACGCGGGCGCGCGTCTCTTGACGCAGTCGGGGATGGTGCGGCCTGCGCGCGGCCACGACGATGCGCTGATCGACATCAAGCCCTTCGCGAGCGTCCGCGTCGGGGTCGTCCGGTGCGAACGACCGGGGTGGGACGCCGATGCGCTCGCCCGAGCGTGGGGCGAAGGATTCGAACCGCTCGACGCGCTCGTCATGCGCTACGCCGACGAGCGCATGCTGCCCGACCCCGACTTCGCGATGCGGCACGATGACGAAGCGCGCCTGGGCTGGCTCGCGGAACGGCTGCGCGACGCCCTGGCGCGCACCGGCCACGGAATCCGAGCGGTGGTCCTCCCCTCTTGCCTCGGCGTCGAATACCCCAGAGCGCAAACGCTGTCCGAACGGGTGGGCGTCCGGTGCGGGGAGGCGATCGCTTCGCCCGGCGGTCCATCGGGGCTTCGTTTCGAGCGGGCGCGCGACCGCGCCCTGGCCGACGCCGGAATCGAGCGCGTGCAAGCGCGCGCGACAGGCGTCGACCGAAAAGGAAACGTTTGGCGGGTCGCGACGGATTCAACCGCCGACCGGTTTCTGGAAGCCGACGCAGTCGTCCTCGCGACCGGTGGTCTCATCGGGGGGGGAATCGACTACTCGCCTGCGGAATCGATCTTCGCGTCCGCCCTTCCACCCTTCGCGCGCCGTCCTTTTCGGCTGACGGTCGACGCGCCTGCCGTCCTCGGAGCGCACGGCGCCCCACTCGAGCTTCCGAGCACCCTCTTCGGCAGCCCGCCCGAATCCGTCGTCTGGCCGGGGTTGGACGACTCGCTCATGGATTGCGTCGGCGTACTCGCCGACGCCGACGGGCGGACCGAATCGGGTCTTTTCGCCGCGGGCGATTTGCGCGCAGACCGACCTCGCGCGTGGCTGGACGTCCTGGCGACGGGCGCGGCCGCCGGCGCAGCGGCCGCGAAGACCGCCCTCAACGCATCGGCTGCGACGCAAGTGCCCGCTGAAGGACCTCCCATCCGACCTTGAGCACGGCGTCGCTGCCTTTCTCGGGATCGTCCGGGACGTTGCGCGCATCGCTCCTGCTGGGCTCCGGCACCGGGGAGGCGGCGTCGGCCGCCACGACGACGACGTTCGAACGCACCGCGGGCCCCGCGGCCGACTCCGGCGCGAGGTGACCTTCTAGATCTTTTTCGCGGTAGGAGACCGACCCCTCGTTCTTCTTGATCTCGACGGCGACGTCCGGATGGACTCCGTCGGCCTGAATCGCGTGACCGCCCGGCGTGTAGTAGCGCGAGACGGTCAAGCGCATGCCGGCGCCGCCCGGCAGTGAGACGATGGCCTGAACGCTTCCTTTTCCGAAGGTCGGCTCGCCCACGATGCTCGCGCGCTTGTGGTCCTGCAGCGCGCCGGCAACGAGCTCCGATGCGCTCGCCGTATACTGGTTGACCAGTACGACGCACGGCGGGTCGACGAACGCGCCCCCCGACCGAGCCTTCACTTCGTCCACGATGCGCCCGCGGTGGCGCGCGGTGTAAATGACGCCGTCGTCGAGAAACTCGTCGGCGACGTCCGCCGCCTGATCGACCAGCCCGCCGGGATCGCTGCGTAAGTCGAGGATTATCCCCGCGAGCCGCCCACCGGCCCGGGCACGGAGCCTGCTCGCCGCATCGAGGAGCTCGTCGTGCGTTCGCTCTTGAAACTGCTTGATGCGCACGTACGCCACACGGCCCGAGAGGAGCTTGGCCGCGACGCTCGGGACGCGGATCACCTCGCGCACGAGATCGAACGACAGGAGATCCGGCACGCCCTGGCGCCGGACGCCGATCTTCACGTGGCCGCCGGGAGCACCTCGCAGATGCTTGATGAGTTTGTCGAGCGGCTGCGAGGTCGCGTCCCTGCCCTCGACGCTCACGATGACGTCGCCGCTCGCGATTCCCGCTCGCTCTGCAGGAGACCCCTCGATGGGAGCGAGCACGACGATCTGGTCGTTTCGCGTTTCCACTTCGATACCGATACCGCCGAACTGCCCTTGGGTATCGCTTTGGAACGCCTGGAACTCCTCGGCGTCCATGTAGCTCGAGTGGGGGTCGAGCTCGGCCACCATCCCCTTGATTGCGCCGTTGACCAGCTTGGCGCGATCGACCGCATCGACGTACTCCCCCTCGACCTCGACGAGCACGCGCCCGAGCTGCTCGACGGCGCTGTAGGGCGTTTCGCCGCGGGCCGCGTGAGACCCCCCGCCCAGGGCCGTCATGCAGGCACCTCCGGAAAATGCACACATCGCGAGAAGCACGCCCTTGAGCCCGACGGGTCGCATTTCCATGCACCGTAGCCGCGCCGCGCGCCGTTTTCGACCGGACGGGGCCGCGCCGGCCCGGATCAAAAAGTCGCACGACCCATGCGAAGAAGTTTTCTGCGGCGGCCGGGACCTTGTAGCCTGCGGACGCTACCTTGCTCAGCTTGATCCCCTCGTAAGTCAACCGACGATCGAGGTATCCTCGTGAAGGCAAGCGCAGCGTTTCCCGCACCTTTCCGGCGGCCTACATGAAGGAGGCTCCCCTTGGCGACGAGTGAGAAGGAACCGATGGCCAACCTGCCCGGCTCGAAGACCGACAAGCGCAAACAAAGTCTCTACTTCCCGGAGTCGATGCTCCAAGAGATCAAGGAAGAGGCGGCTCGGCTCGACCGCTCCCTTTCGTGGGTGGTTCAGCGCGCGTGGAAGATTTCGCGCGTGGAGATCAAGAAGCTCCCGAGCGTCAACGATGTGGAAGGGGGCGAGGACGAGGAGGGGGGCTGAGCCAGGCGAAGGACCGAACTGGCGGAACAGTTCCACCCGAAGGGGCGCGGACGGACGATCGAACTTCGTTCGCGCTCGCCGGGGACGGCACCCGTTTGTTCGTGCGCACGAGGACGAGCGCGCACGCGCCAGGTGAGGTGCATGCTCTTCTCAGTGATGGAATCCTCTGCGACGGATTCATCTGGAAGTACCTATGGGAAGAGCTGGCACCAGTCGTTCCGCTGGTGCACTGGCATTACCGGGGGCACGGGCGTAGCGCTCCCCCGGCCGACCCTGGCCGCATCGACATCGCGGCGCACGCCGACGATCTCGGGTCCGTGCGCCGGCACGTCGGTGATCCGCCTTGCGTCCTCTTTGGCCACTCGATGGGGTGCCAGGTCGCTCTCGAGGCCTACCGCGCCCGACCGGAGAAGGTACGCGCGCTCGTACTGCTGTGCGGGAGCTTCGGAAATGTAACGAGCACGTTCCACGGCGTTCCGGTGCTCGAACTCATCCTGCCGAAGCTGCTCGACCTCGCGGAAAAGTCGCCGCACCTCGTGCGCGCGGTGTGGAGTCGGCTGCCCCCTCAGCTCGCCCTGAAGATCGCCCTCAAAGCGGGCGAGATCGACCCGGAGCGGGTACACCCCGAAGACGTGCTCCCGTACCTTTCGCACATGACCGACGTCGATTTCCCGATGTTCTTGAGGATGCTGCGCGCGGCCGGAGAACACACCGCGGGCGACCTCCTGGGGCGCATCGAAGTTCCCGTCTTGGTGGTCGCCGGGGAGCGCGACACGTTTACGCCGCCATTCCTGGCCACGGCGATGACCGAAGCGATGCCGCACGGCGAGCTCCTCATGGTTCCACGCGGAAGCCATGTGGCCCCGATCGAGCAGCCGCAGCTCATCAACGATCGGATCAAGAAGTTCTTGAAAGAGCAGGTGCTTTGCCCATGAAGATCGCCGTCCTCGGCGCCTCCCAGGGCACCGGCGCGGAGGCCGTGAAAGTTGCGCTCTCCCGCGGGCACGACGTGACGGCGTTCGCGCGTAGCCCCGAGAAACTGACGCTGGATCACCCCAAGCTCACCAGGCAGAAGGGCGACTTCCACCGGCGCGACTCGGTCGATGAAGCGGTTCGCGGGCAGGACGCCGTCATCATCACCGCCTCCGCCACCGGCCTGAAAGGGTTCCGTGAAAACCCGAACTACTTCTCGCAGGGAACGGGCTACGCCATCGAGGCCATGAAGGCCCACGGCGTTCGGCGACTGGTCGTCCTCAGCGCGATGGGAACGGGCGAGAGCCGCAAGCTCATGAACTTCCTGATGGACAAGCTCGTCGTCTCGTTCTTGCTCAAGGCGCCGTTCGAAGACCATGAGCGGCAGGAAATGCTCGTGCGCGACAGCGGTCTCGATTGGGTCATCGCCCGTCCGGGTCGGCTCACGAATGGGCCCGGCCGCAAAAAGTACGTCGTGAAAGCCGAGATCGCGCCCGTGCCCTCGTCCATTTCGCGTGCGGACGTCGCCGACTTCCTCGTGACCGCGGCGGAGGTCGATACGTGGCTTCGCAAGGCGGTGCAGCTCGGGGGATGACCGCGGAACCAATGGTCCTACGCCGCGAGCAATCAGAGCGACGCCTCGGAGAGCCCCATGCGCGCCGCGACTCCATCCCGGTACGCATGCCACATCGGGAGCGCCTGCTGGCACGTGTCGATGACCGCGCGTTCGTCGTCGGTCGTGTGAGCCGACGCGAGCACCATCCGCCATGCGTCCTCGCGATGCTCCCCTTCCACTTGCGCGTGCGCCCGCGACAGCTCCATCGCCTCTGGAGGGCAGCCGTAGTGTTTGACGAGGGGATGCGCCCGCACCACGTCCTCCCCACGGGGCCGTACGTAGTCACCCGCGAGCTCCGCACGCTCGTGGACGCTCCCCTCGACGAAAATCGTCAGGAGGGCGAGACCCGCTTGCCAGGGGGACGCGCTCGACCGCTCCCGGAGGAAGTCGCGATAGCGAAGCGCAGCAGGGTGCAGCCACGGGTCGTCGTCGACGAACGCGTCCGCTTGGAAACCCAGCCCGGCCATCATTCGCAAGAAGAGCTTCGGATGCGCGGCCGTACCGGATAGGCCGCCGGTCTGCTCCTCGTAGAGATTGCGCGCGAGCGAAGCGCGTACTTCGTCGATCGGCGGGACGATACCGAGCGTGCGCGCGAGCAACACCGGAAAGTCACGCACGTACACCAGGTACTCGTGGCGAAAATGGGTCAAGAGCTGGCTGCACGCGAGCCCCGGCCGGGTTAGCGCCGGGTACGCCCAGTGATGCTTTCGGTCCATGACTTGGAGGAGGGCCTCCCGAATGGACAGCGACGACGAAATCACCCGCGCACTGCAAAAAAAACAGCGGGCGGCGCTTCTGAGCAACGCCGCCCGCTTGGGGTCGTTCCTACCACCTGAGCCGTGTGCCGGACGACATGAACCCCTAGCCAACGGCTAGGTGGGAAGCGCTGACCGCGCTTAAGGCTTCCGAGTATTGTCCGCTCCGTCGGAGCGGCCCGGCTTGCACACCGAGCGGTCATAGCCTCCCGGGTTCGTGGTTGTTCGGGATCCATGTGATGCCGGCAGTCACGTACCCTGCAGAGGGAACAATCGGAAGATACCATCGGTACCCCGACGGTCAACGAGCCCCAAAAACTGGGCCAACGGCGAGAGGCGTGCCTACATCCTTCTCCGCCCATGATGACGTTCGACCCTGGACGCAGCTCACCTTCTACCGCTCCCGGCATGACGCACGGGGATTTGCGATTCGCCACGGCCGACGAGCGGGACGAGGCCAGCGTGCGCCTCGGACGAGCTGGAATGCTCGTGGCGGAGCTCGAGGGCGTGGGACCGTCGGCTCGCGGGCGACTCGCGGAGCTCATCACCGAGACCATCGAGCGAGAGCTCACCGCGCGGGGCGAGGCGAGCCCTGGCCTGGCCGACGCGGCCGACCGCGACGCTCTCCTCAGCGACCAACTTTTCCGTGCTCGGAGGTCCGGCGCAACGGGAATCGCGGTGGTGTTGGGACCACTCCGGGCAGCGACCGGCGCGATGGGTGCGCTGGATCCGAACGACTGCGCCACGTTGCGTTTTCTGGCGGGCGCAACCCGCGAGCGGCCTTTGACCGTGCTGCTGGACGCGCGTGACACCCAAACGTCCGCGTTCGGCGATCCGGTCGCGCTGAGCCAGCTTCTCTTGACGCCGCCTTCGCCGATGTCGCTCCCGCCGGCCCCGATCGTGCCGGCCCCCGCGGCCGAGGTCCCGAGCACCGATACGTGGCGCACCTGGACGCTCCAGCTCGCCGCGGCTCGCGGTCCGCAGCCCATCGCCGCGCTGGAGCAGATCTTCGCCGAAGCCTACGTACCGCTCGCGAACGCAGTGGTCGCGGGCCTCGATGATCCTCGGGCGCGCCGCGCGCGCGACGATTTCCGCAACACCTTCGCCGCGGGGTACGTGGAGTCGTTTCCGACGTTTGCAGCGACCACCAAGCGACCCCGAATGGTCCTCGACGTCCACGATGTCGCGGGGCGGATCGCGCGGCTCCACGGCGCCCGCACGATGCGACTGCTCCTCGTCGACGCGATGCGATGGGACCTTTCCCGAGCGATCCAAGCGCGAGTGGTCGCGAAGGTCGGTACCCGCGCCGCGCTCACCGACGAGGTCCTGCTCTGGAGCGCGCTTCCCACGACGACGAGCCGGCAGCTCGAGACGATCGCGCGCGGCGTCGATGCGTTGCGCGCGCCGGCGGCCGTCGAGCAGGAGGCGCAACCGCTACGCGGTCGCAATGCGGAGCACGTCCGCCGTATGCGGGTCGGGCCGCGCGAGCTCCACAAGCTCGACATCGTCGAGTCGCGCGTTCAAGCGGCGCGCGGCGATCTGATGCGAGAGCTGCCGGACATTGCCGAGGCCGCGGCTGAAGCCGTCGCACGCCACGTCGAGACGCTCGCTCCGCGCACGCTCCTCTTCGTGTTCGGAGATCATGGGTTCACGATCGACAAGAGCGGAGTGGCCTGTCAGGGCGGCGCTTCGCCCGAAGAAGTCCTCGTGGGCGCGTTCGCGCTCCTGGTCGGCGAAGTCCACTAGCCGAACGTGAGAAGCGCGACTCGTTTGCTATTGTCACGCATGAACTTCGGGCGCTTCGGCTTGGCTTTGCTGATGCTGATCGGATTGCTCGAGAGCACTCGGGGATGCAGCTCGGACAGCGGCGACGGGGGGACAGGAGCCCGGAACGTCAATGGCGCAGTGACCGACGCGGCCGGGGCGGGCGTCGACGCGACCAATGACGCCTGGCGGGGAGGCGGTGCGACGACCGACGGCGCCTCGATGGTCTCGAGTGGGGACGCAGCGAGCGGGACGCTGGACGCTCAGGGCGAGACCGCGGCCGCCGCCGTGACCGACGCGAGTCCTTCGAAGGGCGAAGGCGGCAGCATCGGCGCGGCCGACGCCGCCATCGGCGATCCGTGTTCGTCGCGCGCCGGACTCCTCTTCTGCGACACGTTCGAGTCGGCGACGGCGACGCCGGCCGCCCCCTGGTCGACTTCGACCATCGGAAGTGGAACGGTCACCGTCGACGGCACGACGCCGGCCCACAGCGGGACGAAATCGATTCACGTGTCCGACGGCGACGGCGACTACGACACGCTGCTCGTGCTCCACGATGCGTCGCTACTCCCCGCGCAAGGAGGACGTTTCTACCTTCGCGTCTTCATTCGCCTCGGGGCGGCGATGAGCGCGGGTCACAACACGTTCATCTTGGGGGATCTCTTTGCCTCGACCGGGCAAAGCAACAACCTCCGCCTGGGGGAAGACTACCAGATGCTCATGTACACCGTGATGGGCGACGCGCACGGAGCCCTTTCGAACGCCGCCTATTACAACGACGGAATGCTTCCCGGGGTCCAATTCGCTCCGCAGACGTGGACTTGTCTCGAAGTCTTGCTCGATTCCAAGAAACCGGAAATCGACGTCTGGGTGGGAGGCGTCGAGGTTCCGGATCTGCATCACACCGACTACCCGATCGACGACTACGACGACTTGAAGTTCGGGTTCGAAAAGTACGCAGGGCCCGCCGTGGACGTGTGGTACGACGACATTGCGATCGGGACGCAGCCGATCGGATGCGACTGAACGACCGGCTTCGTCCACTTCAGTCCGACCGGCGCCCATCGATCCGAGCTGGGACCGCCCTTGCGCCGCGCTTGGACTTGCGCGCACGGCGGGCGTATGCCACGCGCGTGCCCATGGCCGGAGGCTTCTCGCCGCTCCTTTCCCGCTGGCTCGCGCGCGCGAGCGACGATCGCGTCGTGACGTACGACGCGGGCGGCTCGACCACCTGGCGAGACGCTGTCGCTGCGTCCGAACGCACGGCCGCCTCGCTGCTCGACGGGCGCGCATCGCTCGACGGCGACTCAATCGCGCTGCTCGTCGCTCCCGGGGCGAGCTTCGTCGCGGCCTTCTTTGGCGTGCTTCGCGCGGGTGGCACGGCCGTGGTCCTGTCGCCGTTGCACCCGCCGCCAGAGACGAAATTCCTCTGCGACGATGCGCGCGCGCGCACCGTCGTCGCGTCGGCCGACCTCGTGGACCGCATTGCCTTCCTCGCACCCGAGCGTCGCATCTGGACCGCCGAGGACGCCGCGACGGGCCGGAGCGGCCAAGTCGCGGCCGATCCCCGGGAGGGCCATCCGGCGCTCCAGCTCTACACGAGCGGTACGACGGGCAAGCCCAAGGGGGCGGTGCTGACCCACTCCAACCTTGCCGTGCAGCAAGGGCTCCTCGGCCAGGCCTGGGGGCTTCGTGAGGACGATGTCCTCCTGCACGTTCTGCCGCTGCACCACATGCACGGCCTCGCGATCGCGCTTCTCTCGACCATCGGCGCCGGCGCCGCCACCCGGTTTGCCGGTGCCGGCAGCAGCGCGCGCTTCGACGCGGCCGCGACATGGGACGCGATGGAATGCGCGAGCGTCTTCATGGCCGTGCCCACTATCCACGCGAAGCTCTTCGCCGCTTTCGACGCCGCCGACGGCCCGACGCGCGCCCGGTGGAGCCGGAGCGCGCGCGCACTTCGCCTGGTCACGAGCGGCAGCGCGGCGCTGGCGGTGGCCATCGGCAACCGCTGGCTGGACCTCACCGGCGCCTACCCGCTCGAGCGATTCGGGATGACCGAGATCGGCGTCGGGATGAGCAACCCTCTCGCCGCGCCCGGGCGCCGGCCCGGAATGGTGGGCACGCCGCTGCCTACCGTGAAGATGCGCGTCGTCGACGAGGTCGGCCGGGCCGCCGAGACGGGCGAGCTCTGGATCGCCGGGCCGAGTGTCTTCGAGCGCTACTACGATCGCCCGGAGGCGACCCGCGAGGCGTTCGTTCTGGAGGGCGGCGAGCGATGGTTCAAGACGGGCGACACCGTCGCCTGCGATTCCGACGGATTCGTCCGCGTCCTCGGCCGGACCAGCGTCGATATCCTGAAGAGCGGCGGGTACAAGCTCAGCGCGCTCGAGATCGAGGGCGTGCTCCTCGAGCACGGCGCGGTCGCGGAAGTCGCCGTCGTCGGCGTCCCCGACGCGACGTGGGGCGAGAGGATCGTCGCTTGCGTGGTCCCGCGGGAAGGGAGGGAAGAAGAGTGCGGCGAAGAGCGGCTCCGCGCGTTCGCCAAAGAGCGGCTCGCGTCCTACAAAGTCCCGCGAGAGGTCGCTGTCATGGGCGATCTTCCGCGCAACGCTCTCGGGAAAGTGCTGAAGCGCGAGCTCGCGAGGAGACTGACGGACTGACCTTAGAGCCCGCGCATGGCCGCGCGCAATTCGTCGCTCTTCGCCAACCGTCCGTCGACGCGCCAGACGACGCGCCCCAGTCGATCGAGCACGACGGTAACAGGGACGGCTCGGACGTCGCCGAACGCACCGGCCCCGGCCAAGGTCGGCGCGTCGGCCAAGGCCACGGGAAACGGGATGGACAGCGATTTCTTGTAGAGTTCGACGATCTCGCGGCTGTCGCGACCGTCGACCGCGACGACCGCGTAGTGGACGCGATCGCCGTCGTTTTTCGCCATCGCCACGAGAAAGTCGACCTGCGCTTGGGCCGCGAGACTCGCCGTCGTCACGAAGGTGAGCACGGTCGGCTTGCCGCGCGTCGCCTCGGCGCTCATGGGGCGCTCGTCGAGCGATTCGAACGCAAAGTCCACGGGGCCCGACAGCCCCCCGGCGGCGACGAGCGGCGCGTCGTCGCGCCCGACGGGGCTCGACCGCGGGGGGCTCGCCGGCGCGCACGATGCCGCGACGAGAACCAGTGCCGCCGACAGGGCCGCAGCCTCAATCGTCGCTTTTCTGCCCGATGAACTGATCGTCACGGTCCGCGAAGAGCACATTGAACGTGGTGAGCGTTCCGTAGCACCCGGTCACGTACTGCTGAAGCTGGACCTTTTCGTCGTCGGCGAGGCGGGGGTGGCTGTTGATTCGCTGTTCCAGCACCCGCAGTTTGTCGCGGATCGTAACGATCTTCCGAAAGAGCCCGTCGATGGGGATTCGCTTCTCTTGAAGTCCCTCTTTGCCGGGCTTGAGGATCATCTCGCCCCCGATCCACTTGCCCGCGATCTCCACTTCGCCCACCCCGAGCTCGTCGCGGATCACGTCGGACAGCACCCGGCGAAATTGTTCGGCATCCATCTCGAGTAAGTCCTCCGGAATAGAAAGGGGGATCGCCGCGTCGATGGCAATCGGTCCGAGCGCCGAGGTCGAAGCGCGCGGTCGGGGCCGAGGGCGCGGACCGGACGTACGGGCAGGCAGACGGGCTTTGAACTCGCCTCGCCGAACCCATTGAGAACACGTACTGGTCTCGTAGAGAGGGGACGGCCAGACGCCGAGCAAACAGTCGCCCGCACGCCGGACCTCCCCGGCGTCGTCGATCTTCTCGATGACGCGCACGAAACGGGCACACGTTCCGCAGCGGCGTTCGAGGTCGTCCGGCATGTCGCGCCCGGACGAGTTCTATCAGGGCCTCGGAGGGACGGCATCCCCATCTTCGTCCAGATGAGGGCCGAACAAGTAAGCAAACGACGCGAGCGCAGAGTGGAGAGGTCGCTGCGCGCGCTTGTCGGCCAGGATCGCGTGGGCGAGTTCTTCCACGACGATGTGGAGGGGCGTCGGTTCGACGGGAACTCCATGGACTTCGCACAGCGCCGGGAGATCTCCCGCGTGGCAAAATGGGTCGTGGCGCACGACGAGAAAGCCGCCGCTCGGCGTATAGCGGCAGGTGAGGACCTGCACGAACTCGAGGTACAGCGGGGCGACGAGAACGCAAGCGTGCGTTCCATCGCTCGCGACCCCGCGGAGCGCGATGGCGTCGTCGGGCCTGTCGATCCTCGGGTGGGGGTCGGCTGCAAGGGCTCGCTGAATGCGGCCTCGTCTCGCCGCTTCGAGTTCGACCGCGAGCAAAGGAGCGTAAAGCGCGACCGGCCGGACAGAGAGCAGAGGCCCGTCGACTTCGAGGGCGTCGAGCCACGCGTCCCGAGCCTCGGCCGGGAGTGATTCGTAGGCCAGGGCCGCCGCCGTGGCCGCCTCCGCGTCCGCTCCAAGGGCCGACAACCAGCTTCGCCACGCCGAGCCCACCCGTTCGTCGTCCCCGGCGCGATCCGGCGCGGGCGGGCACTGGAAGGGCACGCGGCCCGAGCCTTTCCTCGGCCCCTCGTCGTCGTCCTCGGTGCCCATCCGGATCGTCCAAGCTACCAACCGCACTTGCAACGCCGCAAGAGGACGCTGCTATGGTGGGCGGGACCCTCACACGCATGGCGTGCCACGGATGAACACCCAGGTGGACCTCGGCCGACAAGAGAGCTCCGGCGACGCGCCCGAAGTCCTCGCTCGATTTCATGCGGAGCTCGACCTCGTCGATATCGTCGCGCGTCAATTGAGGCGCCGCATCGCGCCAATGTCTCCGGTCGACGACTTGCGCTCTTTCGGGCGCGAGGGCCTCCTTTCGGCGGCGCGAACGTTCGATGAGTCCCGTGGGGTTCCCTTTCGCCGATGGGCAAACATTCGGATTCGGGGGGCGATCATCGACGGCGTTCGTCAGTGGGGCGAACTTCCGAGACGTCTTTACCGGGACCTTCGCGCACACGAAGCGGGCGACCGAATGCTCGAAACGTACGACGAGGAAGACGCCTCGAGCGCCGCCAGGACGCCCGAGGATGCGGACGCTCGCCTGACCTCCTATCTCGCCGGAATCGCGACGGCCATGACCGTCGGGGCGGTGGCCGCGGAGTCGGCTGCGGGCTCCGCCGAAGGGGAAGCCGCGACCCCGGAGGACTTGGTTGCGAACGCCGAACTCTCGGATCGCTTGCGCGCAATCGTCGCCGAGCTCCCCGATCGAGAGCGCGCGATCATCGAGCGACACTATTTCGGCGACGAGACGCTCGAGGCCGCCGCGGCGTCGATCGGCCTCTCCAAATCGTGGGGCAGCCGCCTCCATGCCCGCGCAATCGAGAGCATCGCGCGGGCGCTGAGCAAGACTTAGTTCGCAGTGCCAAGCGTGCTAAGCGAACCGCGCATGACCGTTCGCGAGCGAATCGTCGTGGCCATGAGCGGTGGCGTGGATTCGTCGGTCGCCGCGGCCCGCCTGAACGACGCCGGGTTCGACGTCGTGGGCGTCACGCTCCACCTCTGGGACTATCCCGAGCCGGAGCCCGGGCAAACGGGCGGCGGTCGCTGCTGCGCCCCGGAGGACCAGTACGACGCGCGCCGAGTCGCCGATGCCCTCGGGTTTCCCCACTTTACGTTCGATCGCCGGGCGCTCTTCGCGCGGTCGGTCGTGGAGCCGTTCGTCGATGCGTATCTTTCCGGCGAGACCCCGAGCCCGTGCACGGCGTGCAACCGGGGGGTCAAGCTCGGCGAGCTCTTCTCCCTGGCGCGTCGTCTCGGCGCCCTGCGCGTCGCGACCGGGCACTACGCACGCATCGCGCGCGAGCCCGACGGGGCGGTCCGGCTCCGGGCCGCCGCCGACCGCGCGAAGGACCAGAGCTACTTCCTCTACGCGAGCCCGCGGGACTGGCTCGAGCGGCTCGTCTTCCCGCTCGGCGACTCGACGAAGGGCGAGGTTCGCGCCGAGGCGGTTCGACGCGGCCTTCCCGGCGCAGAGAAAGGCGAGAGCCAGGATCTTTGCTTCGTCGGCGGCGGCGCGCGGGCCTATGCCGACTTCGTCGCGCAGCGCGCACCCGATCGAGTGCGCCCGGGGCCAATCGTGGACGACGAGGGGCGTGCGGTCGGGGCGCACGAGGGGGTCCATCAATTCACGATCGGTCAGCGAAAGGGACTCGGCGTAGCCCTCGGCAAGCCCGCGTTCGTCACGCGAATCGACGCGGACGAGGGGACCGTGCACCTCGGCGGCGAGCAATCGCTACTCGCTCGCGGTGCGGAGCTTGCGGATGTGTCTCTCGCGGATGGCGTGGCGCTCCCGGCGCGGGCGCGGGTCCGGGTCCGCTACCGGCACGACGGAGTAGACGCAGTCGTCGTCGGTTCGTCGCGCAGCGGGGCGAGCGTCTTGTTCGACGGGCCGGTGCGTGCCATCACGCGGGGTCAAATCGCGGTCTTTTACGATGGCGATCGCGTCCTCGGAGGCGGCCGCATCACCGCGACGCTGTGACCGCAGGCGTCGAGCGAGACAAAGCGTGGGCAATGTCCCTGTCCGCGCTAGGCTGCCGGAGCGTTGAAGACACTCGCTTGCCTGGCGCTCGTCGTGTCGCTCGTCGCGATCGTTGCGCCGGGATGCGCGCTGGGGCAGGGCATCGGTTGCGTATCCGGCACGCTCGACGTCCAGGACTGCTGGTCGGGCGGGTTCGACTTGCACCCGGACTTTTTCGCAGCCGTGCCTTCGAACAGCGCCGCCCTCCAAATCCGCATTCAGCACGGGATCGACTTCGAGACGTTCAGCGACGGCCTGCTCATCCTCGTGGATGACGTCGGGGCGATTCGTGGATCCAGCCTGGGCCAGCCGTTGGTCGTCGGCCTTTCCCCCGCCGTGACGCCCCCCGGCGTGCCGGTACAGGCCGTGGCCAACCCGCCGCTCGTCCACGCGACGCTGTACCTCGAGCGCACCTGCCCGACGCAAGACGTCGCGCTCTACGCGATGGACGCGGTGAGTCTCGAGCCGGACGGAACGTGCAACCGTCCGATTGGAATTCCCGAGCCTCCGCTCCAGTGCGACACGGGCAGCGCCATGGCGGATGCCGGCCCGGCGCTTGGGGGCGATGCGGGCGCCGCGCCGGACGGCGGTCCCCTTCTTTCGACCGACGCGAGCACCGGAACGGCGAGCGACGCCGCACCGCCGCCGACCAACTCGTGCACCGACTTTCAGTCGACCGCAGTGTCGGCGACCGTGGCGACGAGCATGATCAAGTTCACCGCGCTCTTCGACGGAGACGAAGGCGCGTCGAACGCGGCGCAGCGGCGCACCGTGGCGGACTTCGACCTTTACCTCGCCGATCCGCGCGAGGGGTGCCCCGGCGGGTTGGGGCCTCCACCGCGGTGCCGCGGACACCTCAAGGGCCGGTTCGACTTCTATTTCGATCGGGGTCGTCCGGCGCAGCCGTTCCCCTGATGGGACACCCTGGCTCTCGCACACTTCGGGCGCAATTGACCATCGCCTCGCTGGCGCCTGGCGGCGACGCGGTTGCGCACGTCGAAGTCGACGGCGAGCGGCGAGCGGTGTTCGTTCCGCACGCCGCGCCCGGCGACGTGATGTCCGCCGAGGTCGACGCTTCGCAGCGACCGGCGCGGGGGCGCCCTCTCGAGCTGCTCGTCGCGGGCCCCGACCGCGTCAGCCCAGCGTGCCCGTGGTCGACGCGATGTGGCGGGTGCGATTGGATGCACCTGTCGGTCGATGGCCAGACGCGCGCGCACGTCGAACACCTGCGGGCCGCCCTGCCCTCCGAATGGAGGCAGACATCCATCCTCGTCCATCCAGCGCCAGCGGCGATCGGGTATCGAACCCGCGCGCGTGTGCACGTGCGTTGCAGGCGCGGGAAGGTCGCGGTCGGGATGAACGAGTCGAAGACGCATGACCCGGTCGACGTGGACGCGTGCGCCGTTCTCGAGGCGCCGATCGAGCATGCCCGCCGACAGGTTGGAGGCGTTTTCGAAGGTTCGCGCGGGCACGGCGAAGTCCAGATCGCTCTCGGAGCCGACCGAATGGCCGTACTCGATGCAACGTGGAGCGGCGAGCTCGACGCTCAGTGCTTCGCGCGTCTCGAACAGGCGGTCGCGAGGCGTGACCTCGCAGGCGCCCGCGTGACGATCGAAGGCGCCAGCCGGCCCGCGGTCATCGGAGACCCCACTCCGTGGGCGCGGGCTGCCGACGGGGAGCCGCTCCGGCTCGCTCCGGGCGGATTCGCACAAGCGAGCGAGAAGATGAGCGCCATCCTCGCGCGCCACGTCGCGGAGCTCGTGCGTCCCTTGCGCGTGGACAAGGGGGTCGAGTTCTTCGCCGGGGCCGGAACGATCAGCGTGCTTCTGGCGCGCGAAGTTGGCGATCTCGTCCTCGTCGAATCGAGCCGGGAGGCATGCGACGCGGCTCGAGTGAACCTCGCGGCCCGAGGGCTCACCGGGCGGGTCGTGGAAATGAGCGCAGAGGACTATCCGTGGAGCCCGGCGACGAAGCTTGCGGTGCTCGATCCCCCACGGACCGGCGCGCGCGCCCTTGCCGAGCGGCTCGGACCATCGCGGATCCAGCACATCGTGTATGTCTCTTGTGACACGCAGACATTGGCGCGCGACTTGAAGCTTCTCGCGCCCGCCTACGATGTGCGATCGGTGGCAGCCTTCGAGATGTTTCCGCAAACGAGTCACGTCGAGACCGTGGTGCTGCTCGAGCGCCGGCGCGGAGGGGCGCGCCCGTGAAGACCGCGGTCGATGAGCGCTTGCGCCGCGAGGCGAGCGCGTTCGTCTTGCGCTTCGCCTGCGAAGACTGCGGGCACGCGGCGATGGACGGGGAGCTCCTTTGCACGCTCGGCTATCCCCCGGCACCTCGCCGCGCGGCGCTCGACCAAGCGGAAATCGTGTTCTGCAAGGAGTTCGAGCTCGTAGGGGACTAGCAAGCCGTGCGGACCCATCCCCCGACGCTCATCACACTGGTGCGTGCGGCCATTCGCGACGACGGCCTCGTGCCTCCTGGAACGACCGTCCTTGCCGCTGTGAGCGGCGGCCCCGACTCGATGGCACTGCTTCACGTCCTGGCCCTGCTTCGGAAGAGCTTCGCGTTCGGCCTGTTTGCTCACGGCGTCGACCACGGGTTGCGACCCGAGGCGGCCGCCGAGCTCGACCTCGCCGAAGGCTTCGCCCGGACTCTCGACGTACCGTTCGACCGCACGCGCGTCAGCGTATCGCCCGGCGGAAACATCCAAGCTCGGGCGCGCGTGGCGCGATGGCAAGCGCTCGCGGCCGCCGCCGCCGCCGCCGGCGCCGCTCAAATCGCCACGGGTCATCATGCCGACGACCGGGCGGAGACGATGCTCATGCGCCTCCTACGCGGGACGCGCGCGCCGGGACTAGGAGCGCTCCCGCCGCGCGATGGAAACCGCGTCCGTCCGCTGTACCGCGCGCGGCGCGCCGACGTGGACGCTCACATCGCCCGCCACCACCTGCCCTATGCGGTCGACCCCTCGAACCGAGACCCGCGCTTTTTGCGCACGCGGGTCCGAAGCGAACTGGTCCCCGCGCTGGAGCGTCTGAACCCGAAAGTCGTCGAACACCTCTGCCGTCTGTCCGATGAAATCGCCCTTGGACTGAGGCCGAAAGACGGCCCCGACACGCCGAAAAAGGGGGCTCCGGTCTTGCGACAGGGTCGCCGGGGGTGAAGGTGGGATGGCAAAATGCTACGAAAATGGGGAAGGCAAACTGGATGCGATGTGACGCCGATGTTACGCATCATAAGGTAGTGAGTCGTTGAAGTCGCCAGGCATTGCTCGGGCCATCCGAGGCCGAAGCGTGCGAAATCCACCGAGGTCGACGTGAAGCAATCACACAAGACGCTGCTCCTTTGGGTCCTGCTTATCGTGATGTTCTTGGCGATCTGGCAGGTCCTGCAGCCTGGCGAGAGAAAACAGCAGGTCAGCTTTAGCCAGTTCATGACCCTCGTGCACTCGGGGCAGGTAACCGAGGTCCACATCAAGGATCACGAATACGGGTTCCTCCAGGTGCAGGACGGGAAGAACACCCAGAAGGAAACACTGGGCCCCATCGCGGACCAAGCGCTCATCGACGATCTCGAGAAGAAAGACCCCGCTGCCGGCCGTACGCCGAGCGACAAGCTCCAAGTCTTCTTCGAAAAGGAAGACTCGACCCCCTTCTGGTCCTCGACGCTCGTCACCCTCCTCCCGATGCTCTTCATCGGCATCATGTTCTTTCTCTTCATGCGCCAGCTCCAGGCGGGCGGCGGCAAGGCGATGTCGTTCGGCAAGGCGAAGGCCCGGATGCTCAGCGACTCGCAGAACAAAGTGACCTTCGCGGACGTCGCGGGAATCGACGAGGCCAAGGACGAGGTCGAAGAGATCATCGCGTTCCTCAAGGACCCGAAGAAGTTCCAGAGACTTGGAGGCCGAATCCCCAAGGGCGTTCTCCTGATCGGTCCTCCCGGCACCGGCAAGACCCTCCTGGCTCGAGCGATCGCCGGGGAGGCCGGTGTCCCGTTCTTCAGCATCTCCGGATCGGACTTCGTCGAGATGTTCGTCGGCGTGGGTGCGAGTCGCGTCCGCGATCTGTTCGAACAGGGAAAGAAGCACGCGCCGTGCATCATCTTCATCGACGAGATTGACGCGGTCGGCCGCCATCGGGGCGCAGGCCTCGGCGGAGGACACGACGAGCGCGAACAGACCCTCAACCAGCTCCTCGTCGAAATGGACGGCTTCGAATCGAACGACGGCGTCATCATCATCGCCGCGACGAACCGGCCCGACGTCCTCGATCCCGCGATCCTCCGGCCGGGACGCTTCGACCGCCGCATCACCGTCCCGCGTCCCGACGTGCGAGGCCGCGAAGAAATCTTGCGCGTGCACACCAAGCGCACGCCTTTGTCGCCTGACGTCGACCTCGAGGTCATTGCGCGAGGAACGCCCGGATTCTCAGGCGCGGATCTCGAGAACCTCGTGAACGAGGCTGCGCTGCTCGCCGCGCGTCAGGACAAAGATGCCCTGAACATGGCGGACTTCGAGCTCGCGAAGGACAAGGTCTACATGGGGACCGAGCGCCGCTCGATGGTCATCAGCGACGACGAGAAGAAGACGACCGCCGTTCACGAGGCCGGCCACACCCTCATCTCGGTGCTCATCAACCACCACGACCCCGTCCACAAGGTGACAATCATCCCGCGCGGCCCGGCGCTGGGCGTCACCTGGTACTTGCCGAAAGACGATCGGCACAATCTCTCGAAGGAGCAAGCCGAGAGCAGCATCGCGGTGGCGCTCGGGGGACGCATCGCCGAGGAAATCGTGTTCGGGCGGATGACGACCGGCGCGGGCAACGACATCGAGAAGGCGACCGAGATCGCCCGAAAGATGGCCTGCGAGTGGGGCATGAGCGAGAAGCTCGGGCCCCTCGCCTACGGAAAGAAAGAGGAGTCGATCTTCCTCGGCCGCGACTACGCGCAGCGTACCCAGGACTATTCGGAGCAGACCGCGCAAGAAATCGATCAGGAAGTCCGCGCGATCGTGCAACGGCAGTACGTGCGGGTGAAGGATTTTCTCACGCGCGACAGCGACAAGCTGAAGCGACTTTCCGACTCGCTCATCGAGCGCGAAACGCTCGACTCGGAAGAAATCGCGGCGGTCCTCGAAGGGCGCGAGCTGCCCAAGCGCGAGCGGGTAATCATCCCGACCTACGCCGAAAAAGACAAGGCGAGCAAAGAGAAGCGGCGCGTCGCGAGCATCTTCGGCGGGCCGCCGAAGCCGGCGACAAGCGGTAGCTAACGTCACCCCCCGGCCCCCTCTCCGCGTGCGGAGAGGGGGAGCAGCGCCGGTATCGCGAGATCCGCAGACACCCCTCTCCGCTTGCGGAGAGGGGCCGGGGGTGAGGTTCTCTGCCTCGGCGCGAGCCGCGCGTCGGGCTTCGTAACCCTGGCGAAACACGGGGGGTACGGAGAGCGCGACGACCTTGCTCTCGCGTAGAGGTGGGACTACGTTCCCGCGTCCGAGCAGACGACACGCCGGCAGCATCGCCGCCGCGTGCTGCAACACCACCTGCTGAGGAGGCATTCGAAAATGGCCACGAAGATCGCCATCAACGGCTTCGGTCGCATCGGTCGCTGCATCGTTCGCGCGATTGCGGAACGCAACGTGAAGGATCTCGACCTCGTCGCGATCAACGATCTGACCGACGCCAAGACGCTCGCGCACCTGTACAACTTCGACAGCGTGCACGGACGGGCGTCGCACCCCTCCAAGGCGCTGGAAGCGGCGATCGATTTTGGCTTCTCCAAGCCGAAAGTCGTGGCGGAAAAGGACCCCGCGAAGCTTCCGTGGAAAGAGCTCGGCGTCGACGTCGTGCTCGAATGCACGGGCCTCTTCACGGACCGCGAGAAGGCAGCCGCCCACCAACAAGCGGGCGCCAAGAAGGTGATCATCAGCGCCCCCGCGAAGGGACAGGACGCGACGATCGTCCTCGGCGTGAACACCGAGGCGTACGACCCGGCCAAACACTCCATCATCTCGTGCGGCTCGTGCACGACGAACTGTCTCGCTCCGGTGGCCAAGGTTCTTCTGGACAACTTCGGCATCCAGCGCGGCCTGATGACCACGATCCATTCCTACACGAACGATCAGGCGGTCCTCGATATCCCGCACCGCAAGGGCGACCTGCGCCGAGCGCGCGCCGCCGCGGTGAACATGATCCCATCCACCACCGGAGCCGCGAAGGCTCTCTCGGAAGTCATCCCCGCTCTGAAAGGGAAATTCGACGGGCAGTCGATGCGCGTCCCGACGATGGACGTCAGCGTCGTCGACCTCACCTTCGAGACCGAGAAGCCGATCACCAAGGACTCGATCAACGCGGCGATGAAGAACGCGGCCGAGACTGCGATGAAGGGGATCCTCGACTACATCGACATCCCGCTCGTTTCGGGCGACTTCATCGGCGACCCGCACTCGTCGATCTTCGACGCGACGATCACGCAAGTCATCGGCGACAAGTTCGCGAAGATCTTCTCCTGGTACGACAACGAGTGGGGATTCTCGAACCGCATGGTCGAGCTGACTCAGCTCGTCGCCGCGAAACTCTGAGGGGGGCTGGTCGGACGATGAGCAATCCGTTGCAGGGGATCCGCACGATCCGCGAGCTGCCAATCGAGAACAAGCGCGTCTTTCTCCGCGTCGACTTCAACGTGCCGCTCGATGGCTCGACCATCACGGACGACTCGCGCATCCGCGAGGCGCTCCCGACCATCAAGCACGCGCTCGAACGCGGGGCTCGGCTCGTCTGCGCCAGCCATCTCGGCCGGCCGAAGAAAGGGCGCGATGCCAAGTATTCGCTCGAGCCCTGTGCCGCACGCCTCGCCGAACTGATCGGGCAAGACGTCGCTCTTCCCGAAGACTGCGTGGGCGACGCGGCGAAGAAGGTCGTCTTCGACCTTCGGGCCGGCCAGGCGTGCCTGCTCGAAAACCTTCGCTTTCACCCCGAGGAAGAGAAGGACGACGAAGCGTTCTGTCGTCAGCTCGCCGAGCTCGCCGATGTCTACGTCGACGACGCGTTCGGCTCCGTTCACCGGGCGCACGCGAGCGTGCACGGCCTCGCAAAGCTTTACCGCGACCGCGGCTGCGGATTCCTGTTGGAAAAGGAGATCGCCTCTCTCGGCAAACTGCTGACCGCACCGGACAAACCGTTCGTCGCGATTCTCGGCGGGGCCAAGGTGAGCGACAAGATCGCCGTCGTCGAGTCGCTGCTCGAGCGGGTGAATGCGCTGCTGATCGGCGGCGCGATGGCGAATACGTTCCTTGCGGCGCGCGACCACAAGATGCAAAGCTCGCTCGTCGAGAGCGACAAGCTCGCGCTGGCGCGGACCCTGCTCGACAAGGCCCGCGAAAAGGGGGTCGACCTCGTCCTGCCCGTCGACGTCGTGGTGGCTGCAAGCACCGAGGCTTCCGCGGGCGAAATCGTGGGCGTCGACGCGATTCCTCCCGGAAAGATGGCGCTCGACATCGGGCCGGCCAGCATCCGAGAGTTCAGCCGCCGGATTTCGAACGCGAAGACCATCTTTTGGAACGGGCCGATGGGGCTCTTCGAGAAGACGCCCTTCGCCAACGGGACGTTCGCCATCGCCCGCGCGATGGCCGACTCCCCCGCGTTCACCGTCGTCGGCGGCGGAGACAGCGCGGCGGCGGTCTACGCCGCGGGCGAGGCCATCGCCAAGAAGATGAAGCACATCTCCACGGGCGGAGGGGCGTCGCTCGAGCTGGTCGAGGGCAAGAAATTGCCGGGGATCGAAGTGCTTCGGACGGGCGCGTCGTGAACCCCGGGCGTCGCCCGCTCATCGCGGGCAACTGGAAGATGAACCATGGGGGACCGAGCGGCGTCGAGCTCGCGACGGCGATTGTGCGCCTCGCGAGTGAGTTGCCGCACGTGGATCTCGTCATTGCCCCACCGTTTACGGCGCTCGCGGCTTGCGCCCACGAGTGCGACGGCAGCCGCGTCGAGGTCGCCGCGCAAAACCTCTACCCGAAGGACTCGGGCGCCTACACCGGCGAAGTCAGTGCGCCGATGCTGGTGGACGCGGGCTGCGGCTGGGTCATCGTCGGGCACAGCGAGCGGCGCCAATACTTCAGCGAGAGCGACGCCTTCGTCGCCGAGAAGGTGGTCGCCGCGCTGAAGGGCGGCCTTCGGCCGATCGTTTGCGTCGGAGAAACGCTGGCGGAGCGAGAGGGCGGACGCACACTCGAAGTGGTCGAGCGTCAAGTGCGCGCATGCCTGGCGGCCATTGCCTCGGCCGATCGCGAGGTGGCGATCGCGTACGAACCCGTATGGGCGATCGGAACGGGGAAGAACGCGGGTCCCTCGGAAGCGCAGCAGGTCCACGAGGCCATCCGTCGTTGGCTCGCGGAAAAGTCGATCGCGCTGGCGTCGCGTACCCGAGTGCTTTACGGCGGTTCGGTCAAGGCGGACAACGCCCGGGCTCTCTTCGAGTCGCCGGACGTGGATGGGGCCCTCGTTGGCGGAGCGAGCCTCGATGCGGCCTCCTTCACCGCCATCGCCCGAGAAACCGGTGCTTTTCGCCGATAGCGGCGCGATGCCGGCGTCGAGCGTGCTCGCGTACAGAAGTACGCTCCGCGCGCTCGCCGCCGGCCTCGCTTGCTCTCGACGAAAATCACGCGGTTTCTCGCGGGCTGATCGGTTTGAAGTGCGGGCCGATCGGTTTGAAGTGCGGGCCGATCGGTTTGAAGTGCGCAGGCGATCCGCTTGAGGGCGCGAAATGTTTGTGTTCCTGGTTTCGCACCGATCGCGATGTGACTGTGTCCGCATTTGAAGTGGGAGCTAGACTCGCGATAGATGTCCTTGGCCGAGAAACACGCTACTTAGGTCCCGTCCCATGCTGACCACCCTGCTTCAAATCGTCCATGTTTCCGTTTGTCTGTTCCTCATGCTGGTCGTCCTGCTTCAGCAGGGAAAGGGCGGAGGAATGGGCGCAGCGTTCGGTGGAGGAGCGACGCAGCAGGTCTTTGGAGGCCGCGGGGCGGGCAACATCCTGACCCGCGCGACGGCGATCTGTGCCGGCGTCTTCATGCTCACGAGCGTGACCCTGGCCTACGTCTCGTCCTCGGGCGACCGTGAGCTCAAAGCGCGCATCGTGGAAGAGCAGCGCAAGGGCAAGGGCAACGAAGGCACGCGGGTGAAAGCGGCCAAGCCGAAGCCGTCCGCTGCGCCCGCCGAACCGGCACCGGCAACCGAGGGGAAGTAGCCGAGGCCGCCCTTCTGCGTTGCGGTCAGCGGGCCCGTTCTTCGGCCGCGGGCGAGCGAACATGCAGGCCGCATTCGCGCTTGGTGGCCTCTTCCCACCACCAGCGACCGGCCCGCTCGTGCTCGCCGGGCAGCGTCGGTCGCGTGCACGGCTCGCAGCCGATGGAGATGAACCCGCGCTCGTGAAGCGCGTTGAACGGCACCCCGTTTTCGCGGATGTACTGCCACACTTGCGCGGACGTCCACCCAGCCAGTGGATTCAGCTTCACGAGGGGGACACCGGACGCACCGGAAAATGTCCGATCGTTTTCGACGACGGCAATCGCAGATCGCGTCGCCGGGCTCTGATCGCGGCGCTGCCCGGTGGCCCAGGCGCGAAGCGTGCCGAGCACCCGCCGCAGAGGCTCGATCTTGCGAACTTCGCAGCACTCGCCGTGTCCGTCCTCGTAAAAGCTGAAGAGCCCCTTTCGTTTCACGAACGCCTCGAGCTTGGGCGCGTCGGGAGCCAAGAGGTCGATCTGCAGGTTGTACCGCCGTCGCACCGCATCGATGAACCGGTACGTCTCGGGGTGCAAGCGCCCGGTGTCCAGGCAGAAGACGGAGAACGGGAGCCCGAGGCCCATCTCGCTTGCCATGTGCACGAGAACGACGTCTTCCGCGCCACTGAAGGCGATCCCGAGGGAACCGCCCCAGCGTTCGATTCCCCAGCGCAAGATCTCCGACGGATGTCGGACGGAGAGCTCGCGCGCGGTGGTCTCGACGTCCACCACGTCGGGCGCGTCCCCGCGGGCGCGCGCCGGAGCCAGTCGCTCCTGGACGAGCTTGAGCACGCTCTCGTAGACAATCGGCGCTTTCTCGCCGTCGTCCACGAGAAAGAAGGGCGCGAGGGTCACGCCGAGCCTGGCCCCGAGCTGCATCCCCGCGGACGCGGGATCCGATTCATCGGCCCATACGACCTCGTCGATCCGGTCCCAGAGTCCACGACTTCGTAGGAGTTCTTCGGCCTGGACGCACTTGCGGCAGGTTTCGCCGTTCGCCAAGCGCTTCTTCACCATCGTGATGTGCATCGGCCAGGAGGAGCATAGTGTCTCGGCGCAGCGTGTCACCCAAGCTCCCCGCCGACTCGACGCAGGGCGCCCCGCCCTCGCCCCGCCCCGTACCGTGGTGGAATCGGCCCGCGCTCGACGCGGCCGTTCTCTGCGCGCTCAAAGTCGTCGTAAGCGCGTGGATCCTTCGAAGTGGCTTCACGCACATCTCCGACGACGACTACGCGCGCACCGTCATCGCCCAACAGTTCGCGCACGCGCCGCGGCTCGACCCGAGCGGTACGAGCTGGCTCCCGCTGCCGTTCTGGGTGGAGGGGAGCGTCATGGGGATCGCGGGCCGATCGCTGCGCGTCGCGCGCGCGGTCGCCGTGTCGCTGGGCGCAGCCAGCGTCGCTGGCCCATATGCGGCGATGCGTGCAGTGGACGTACCGCGAGCGCCGGCCCTGGTGGGGACAGCCGTCGCGATGATTCTCCCCTGGAACGCGTGGCTCGGGGTCGCGACCGTACCGGAGGGATGGGCCGGCGCACTCGTGGCGGCGTCTGCCATCGCGATGGGCAGCGTGCGGGCGCGGCCTTGGGCTGCCGCGGCCTTGTCGATCGCCTCGCTTTGCCGCTACGAAGCGTGGCCGGCCTGCGCCGTCCTGGGCGCGATTGGATCCTGGTACGCGCTTCGCGGGAAAGACGCGCGTCACGAAGCGACATGGTCCCTCGTCGCCCTCGCCGGACCAATCGCCTGGATGGCGTGGAACGCCCACGCCCACGGGAGCGCCCTGCACTTCGTCGCGCGCGTCAGCGCATTCCGCCACGCGATCGGCGCGGCCGACATCCCCCTCCGCGACAAGCTGCTGGGGTACCCGCGCGCCCTGGCGGAAGAAACGCCGGAGGCAGCGGCGCTGGGCATCGTCGGCGCGGCGGGGATGATGGCAAGCCCCGCGCTACGCGCGCGCTGGAAGTGGGCGGCAACGACTTCGGGCGCCATCCTTGCGTTCCTCGTCTGGGGAGACGTGCAAGACGGAGCTCCCACGCACCATCCGGCGCGGGCTCTCGCCGCCCTTTGGTGGATCCTCACCGGCGTGGGAGTCGACGCGATTTTCGTCTTCGTTTGGCGATGGACCTGCGAGCGCAGCGTGTGGCGCATCGGCTTGTCTTGCGCGGGCGCCGCGGTGGGGATCGCTTGGTGCGCCGGGCTGCCGTTGCGGTGGGACGCTTCACCGGGACGGAGCGAGTCCGAGCTCCGCGACGTGCAAGTGGCGCGTGGCCTCGACATGCGGGCGCGCGGCGTGGCGTCGGCGTCGATCACGCCCTGCTCCTTCGAGCATTTCGCGCTCCTCGCGGCGTGGGGCGCCCCGGAGAATGCGGAGGTGCGGAAGCGGACGGGCGAGCCGCCGACGGATGCCTGTCCCAGCGTCGTGGAGCGGTGAAGGGGGGCCGGTCAGGCGCGGCGTTCGACGGCGACCAGGCGACGCTCGCGGTCGTCGACACGATCGTGAAGCGCGCGGTCTTCGCGGAGAAGGTCGCGGACATCGCGGACGGCGTCGGCCACGGCCACGAGCTCGCTCGCGAGACGTATTTCGGTGTCGGTCTGGCGGCGATCGAGTCGGTCAAGACGCAGGTTGGTTTGGTCGAGCCGCTCGTTTGTTTCGCCCAGCTGCGCGCGAACGCCTTTCACCTCGTCGCGGACGTGGGCGACCTCTCCGCGCACGCCCTTCACTTCGTCGCGAATGCCCTTCAGAATCTCGATGGTCCGATCGGTGCAAGTCATGCTCAACCCCTCTCTTGCTCGATGGCGGTCAGGCGACGCTCGACGGTTCGACTCCGGTCAGCGCGGCTCGATAGGCGCGGATCGCGTTGCTCGTCGAAGGGCGATCGAGGAACGACGCGAGCTGGTCGACGTCGATGCCGGGTAGCACTTCGCTCCGTTCAATCCGCTCGTACTGGTCGCGGCGCAGCGCATGGAGCTCGATTCGCCCGCGCCGCCAGTACCAGACCTCGCGCACGTTGAGCTTTCGGTAGACTTCGAGCTTGTCGATTCCACCCGAGGTCCACACGACTTCGATCGCCAGGTGCGGACGCGGGCGCTTCGTCGCGTCGCCGAAGATGTAGCACTCGTCGGCCTCGGCGCCGCGCTTCATGCGCTTGTTCTTGAGCGTCCACGAGCCGAGCGTGCTGAACTCCACGTTGCGCTCGAGGCACCAGACTTCGACGAGGCGACCGATCGTGCCTTTGAGCGCCTCGTGATCGAACGAGGGGCTCATGATCTCCAGCTCTCCCTCGAGGTAGGTGATGCGTGGAGCCGAGTGGTCGCCGCGGATCTCGAGGATGCGCTCGTAGTCTTTCCACGAGACGTCATGAAGGCGAACGAAGTGGTCTTCGCGAGACTCGTCGTCGTGGTCGAGGAGATGGGGTGCGGCGGTCATCGTTTCTGGCTCGCACAGTATGCCGTGAGCCGAGAGCAACCGCTATGCCAGGGGGGACTTGGGCGTTCTGCGGCGGGCAGGGCAAGGGCAAGGGCTGTCCTGGACGCCAGGCGGCCGGGGCCGTCAAACGCGACGTTCGACGGCGGAGGGGCGTCGCTCGCGGTCGTCGGCGCGGTGGGGCAGCGCTCGGTCCTCGCGGAGGAGATCGCGCACGTCGCGCACCGCATCGACCACGGCGACGATCTCGGTCGAGAGTCAATCGTGCTCAATGGGACGGAGCGAGGACGAGTCGCCGTGCCCGGGCATTCCGCGCATAAGGCGGCACGCCGACTCCGGCTCGCCCGACGTATGCCCGCCCTCGGAGAGTGGTTCACCACGTCACGGTAACTGGCATAGACGAATCGGCGGTCAACCCGTTGCCCAACTGGCCCCAGCCGTTGTAGCCCCAGCACGCGACCGCCCCGCTCGAAAGCAGCGCGCACGCGTGCTCGTAGCCAGCGGCAATGGCAGTCGCTCCGCTTAAGCTCGACACCCCCACAGGGACAGGCATCGACAACCCGGTGGTCGGCCCGTTGCCGAGCTGACCGTGGACATTCTCGCCCCAGCACCGAACCGTACCTCCCGAGAGAAGTGCGCACGAGAAGTGCCCGCCCGTTGCGGTGGCGCTGACGCCGCTCAAGCTCGATACCGGCACGGGGACCGATGATTCGTTGGTCGATCCGTTGCCGAGCTGGCCGGAACTGTTGGCGCCCCAGCACGCCACGGTGCCGTCCGAAAGGCGCGCGCAGGCATGGCCATCGCCCGAGGAGATCCCCACTGCGCCGCTCAGGTTAGAGACTGCGACTGGCGTTCCCGAGCCATTTGAGGTCGTCCCGTTGCCGAGCTCGCCATCACCGTTGAAGCCCCAGCATTCGACCGTACCGCTTGAGAGCAGCGCACACTGGGAGGAATTTCCTGCCGCGATTGCTGAGACACCACTCACGTTCGTCAAGAGAATCGGCGTCCACGCACACGTGGAGAATCCGAAAGGGCATAATGCAGTCGGCTGATTGCCGAGCGAACCGTTGCCGTTGTTGCCCCAGCTTTGCACGGTGCCGTTCGACAGAAGGGCGGACGAGTAGTACAAGCCGACCGACACGCTCACAACACCGCTCAGCCCCGAAGCGAGGACCGGGTTGGACGAATTGGTCATTGCCCCGTTGCCGAGCTCCCCATTGGTGCCCTCGCCCCAGCATTCGACGGCACCGCTCGAAACCAGCGCGCACGAGTGTTGATCGCCGAGAGAGACGGCGGTCACGCCGCTCAGGCCCGAAACGGCGACGGGCGACGACGTGGGTCCCGTGGATGTCGATCCGTTTCCAAGCTCTCCGTGTTGGTTCTCGCCCCAGCACGCCACCGTGCCGTCCGAAAGCGCGGCGCAGGTGTGATATCCGCCCGCACCCACGGCGACGGCCGGGATGCACTGCCCCGCCCCAGAGCATTTGGGGCAATTTCTGGTGGTTTGCCACCGTCCGTCCGACCCACAGGCCTGCACGTTGTTGCCCGAGCACCGCGCCGCGGTTGGCGCGCACAGCGCGCCGCAGAGTCCGGCCGTTACCGAGCCGCTCTGCCAGGCTCCTGCGGCGTCGCACGTTTGCGGAACCGCGCCGCTGCATTGCGTCGCCTTCGGGGAGCACGCGACACAGGCACCCCCGAGGCAGACCGGCGCATTGCCCGTGCACGTCGTTCCGCATGTAGACTTTGCGGCAAGAATGGACTGTTCGACAGTGTGCCAGAATGTAGGGGATGCCCGGGACAGCCCGGTCGGCGCCAATGCTATCTTCGGGGCACGATGGTCGCCGCACAGCACCCTTCGATGTCGGTAGACCAATGGGCCGCGTTGGACGAAGACGTCCCCGGCGAGCTCGTGGACGGAAGCATCACGGAGGAAGAGGTGCCCAGCATCGTTCACGAGTGCGTCGTGCGGTGGCTGATCCTCCTCCTCGCGCCCTACTTCGAGGCCCGCGGCGGCCAGGTTTTCGGATCTGGCGTGAAGCTGGCTGTCCAACCAAACCGCGGGCGCCTCGCCGATGTCGTATGCTTCGGACCGGGGAAGCGACCGGAGCCCCGGGGCGCCGTCCATGTCCCGCCCGACGTCGCGATCGAAGTCGTTTCCCCCTCGGCCGCTGATGAACGCCGTGACCGGATCGAAAAGCCCGAGGACTACGCCGCGTTCGGCGTTCGCTACTACTGGGTCGTCGACCCGGAGCTTCGCAGTTTCGAAGTCTGGGAGCTCGACGCGCGGGGTCGGTACGTGCGTGCTTGCTCCGCGATCTCGGGGCAGATCCACGTCGTGCCCGGTTGTGACGGCCTTGTCGTGGACGTCGACGCGCTGTGGGCGCAGGTCGACCGAGTTCTCGGCTAGTACCGAGGGCTGGGCGGCGGCGGTAACCGACGATGAACGCGAACGCGTGCGCGCTCACCTCAAGTGGGGGAATGGCCTATAGCGACGAGGACAGCGTGATGTGCGGCCCGTGAACGGACTAAGTCCACATTCTCGGAGGCCGGCCGAGAGGCAGCTTCGATCCATCCTCGCGTCGCTTCCGCACAAGGAATCGTTCCTTCACGCTTGCCGGTACGTAGACGACTGGGGGGCACTCGTCTCGTCCGCACAAGCACACGGCGTCGATGGCGTACTGGTCGCGGGAGCACGAAACGCCGGGCTCGTTCCGCAACACCCGGCTTGGGACGTCGCGACACGACGAATGCGCAGGAGCACGATTTGGAGGGATGTGCTCCACAAGACCCTCCACGATGTCTTGGCCAGTCTCGATGCGCACGGGATTGCAGTCGTGACTTTGAAGGGACCCGTGCTCGCGACACGGTTGTACGATGACGAAGTGGTGCGCCCGTCCACGGACCTGGACCTCCTCGTCGAACCTTCGTCGCTTGAGCAGGCCGCAGTCGCGCTGAAACCGCTGGGCTACGCGCTCGAGGGCGGCGAAATCGGGCGCTTCTTTCGCAACCATCACCACCACGTTCACTTTACGCATCGAACATTGCCAACGCTCGAGCTTCACTTCGACGCATACCGAGGGTTCGGCACTTCTTTGGCCGCCGCACCGCTGTTGGCTCGTTCTACATCGTGCGCCGCCCCGGTCTGGAGCAAAGCTCGAGTCCTCGCGCCCGAGGACGAGTTTCTTTACTTAGCAGTCCACGCGGCCAGCCACAGATTCGAGCGGTTGGTTTGGCTGTATGACTTGAAGCTCTTGGCCCTTCGCCAGCCTGATTTGCGCTGGGACCTCATCGCGGAACGCGCGCGGACCAACCATCTATCTGCCGTGGTCTCGTTCGCCTGCACCCTGCTCTCCGAGGAGCTCGGCGCTCCACGCTACGCGGATCGCTTCTTACGCCCGCTGGGCGAAGCGAGACGCCTTGCGGCACGGCACCTCGTCCTACCTCAGTCGAGCCGTCTGGTGAACGGGGCCGCGCACTTCGCCTTCTGCACGCTGCTATGCGATGACGGCACCAGCGCGACGACGTTTTTGAGTCATTACTTGCGCGTCAAGCTGCTGCACGAGGGACCTCGACGGCTGCGATCGGGGATCATGAGTTGAATCCATGGTCGCAGTTACAGTCGGGCTACCGTTCTTCGACGCACAAGACTCTCTGGCGGCCGCGATCCGTTCTGTGTTCGCGCAGACCTTCGCCGATTGGGAGCTGCTCCTGGTCGATGACGGGTCTAGGGATAGGTCGCTCGATATCGCGCGCCGCGTGGCGGACCCGCGGGTCCGCGTCCTGTCGGACGGCAAGAATCGAAGACTCCCCGCGCGCCTGAACCAGATCGCCGATGCCGCACGAGGCGAGTTCGTGGCGCGCCTGGACGCGGACGATCTGATGCACCCGGAGCGGCTCGCGCGCGAAGTGCGCGCGCTGCGAGAGCGGCCGTCGAGCGATCTCGTCGGGACCGCTTGCTTCGCTTTGAGCGATCGCTGTCGAGTGGTGGGCGTGCTCGGCACCGACCCCGTTTGCACGAACCCGTATCGAGTGCTCCGTCGAGGTCTGCTGGCTCACGCAACGATTCTTTGCCGGACGCAATGGTGCCGATCCAACCGCTACGACGAGCGATACCCCCGCGCCGAGGACCGCGAGCTATTCTGTCGCACGCTGGGAAGGGCTCGCTTTGAGCACATTCGCGACCCCCTTTACTTCATTGGTAGCCGAAAGAGCACTACCGCCGTGCTTCGCGACTACATTCAGACTTCGCGCGACAACAGGCGGCTCTTCGCTCAACATGCTCCACGCCTCGTCGGGAGCCTTTTCCTGCCCCCACTGTTCATGGAATCGATCGCAAAAGAGGCAATATTCCGAGGGGCAACCGCCTTGGGCCTTCAGCGAATGCTGGTACATTCGCGTGGGCGACCGGCCTCGGCGGAAGAAGTGCTCGAAGGGGATCGGGCGCTCCGGTGGATACGCGATACTGGCGTCCGTGGGCTGGATTAGCGTCGCACGGATCGAAAGAAGCGCCTGTTTTAGGTGAACGGCCATGCCTTTCAGCGCATCTGATCTAGAACGCGGCGAGCGAAATCGTGCGCTTGGAGGTATCTGTCTGGTAATACCTCGCGGACCATGACGTATGTATAGCCTGCACGACTACGCTCGGATGATAGCGGACGAAGCGCGCGTTGGACCTTATGTGCGGGCGCTCAAGGCAGTCGTCCGCCCGGGAGCGGTTGTTGCCGACCTCGGCACGGGCACCGGCATTCTGGCGCTCGTCGCGTGCCGCCTGGGGGCGAGCCGTGTCTACGCCATCGATACGAGCGACTCGGTCGAAGTGGGGCCGGAATTGGCGCGCGAGAATGGCTTCGCCGACCGCATCGTCTTTTTCCGCAGCGATTCGAGGGAGGTCCAGTTGCCC
>Ga0265316_10000315_pt1 | contig 53625 bp, 48 predicted proteins | sample 4522metaG_FD_202092 | JGI IMG/M metagenome (GOLD analysis project Ga0265316, IMG submission 202092) | Rhizosphere microbial communities from Carex aquatilis grown in University of Washington, Seatle, WA, United States - 4-5-22 metaG | ecosystem: Host-associated > Plants > Roots > Rhizosphere >... | reverse complement strand
CTTCCCCACGCCAGACTGAAACCTCTTTTCGGAATGCTTCGATTTCCTTGTCCATGTCGACCTCCATGCGCATGAAGGTCCCATGGTTCACCGCCTACGTCAGGAGGGGGCCGGGCGAGGTTTTACGGTTGAATAGCTACCGGAACGGAGCGGTAGGGCGTCCGCGGACTCGGTTCTTCGGAAACGCGTTCAGCTGCGCTGCCGAGCCGGACGACCGAGAAGGCCTCCAAGCATGGCCACCGGGACCGTGACCGCCGCGAGCGCGACTTGCGACCACATCGGCGAGGATCCGCCGGCGCCGCCGAGCATGAGTAAGCCGACGATGGCCGAGCATGTTCCCGTGACGGCAGCGTTGAGTAGGACAGCTGTCTTCGCCATGTATGCCGCCAGGTAGCCGCCAGCCACGCTACAGAGAAGCCCGGTGGCTGAAAAAAGGACGTCGAGCCAGTGACCCGAAAAGGCGCCTTGCAGATTGGCTTGGGCAGCCGCTGGGTCAGGCGCGGTTTGGGTCTGAAGAAGAACGGCGGTGCGAATTCCGATCACCATGGAGATCGCGGAAGTGCACAGCCGCGTGCCCGCGACGTCCACTGCGGCGCCGAGAGCGATCGCGCCCCACCTGAGCGAGCCGCGCGCGCGGACTCCCATATCAGCGCTTGGGTCAGGCGAGATGATCGGCGGCTCAGGCACTTTGCTCTCTCTACCCACCAACGTTACACCAAGAAGTTGCGAACGATGAACATTCGTCGCGTGGCCCGCTCACCGTCCTTGCAATCGCGCTCCTACGCCGCCGACGATGAATTCCCCCACCCGCAGGGTGGTGTGCTCTCGTTCTAGGCGTTTACAGCGAGCCCGCGATTTGCCATCGTCGTCAGGTGAAACAGGCGGAGGACGTTGCGTGAATTTCGTGCGCATGGGGCGCGGGCTTGTTCGGGCACTTCCACCTGCCCTGTTCGCGCTCCTGGCGGCTTGCGGCCCGCGATCACCGGCCAGCGATGCCCGGCCTGTCCCGAGTGTCGTTGTCGAAAGAAACGTGGACGTACCCATGCGCGACGGCGTGCGCCTGCGCGCGGATGTCCTGCGACCGGCTGGGCAGGGGCCGCTCCCCACGCTGGTGTACCGAACGCCATACGACAAAGAGCAAGAACAGCGAGAGTACAGTACCTTCCAGCACGCGCTCGAACGCGGCTACGCGCTGGTGGTCGAGGACGTGCGCGGTCGCTATGCGTCCGACGGCGACTTTCGTCCCTACCAGCAGGAAGGCCGCGACGGCTACGACACCATCGAGTGGGCCGCGGCCCAGCCCTGGTCGAATGGCGCGGTCGGGACTTTCGGTCTTTCCTATCCAGGGGCCGCGCAGTGGCTGGCGGCGGTGGAGGGGCCACCGCACCTTCTGGCGATGGTTCCGGCCATGACCTTCGCGTCACAAGAGGGTTTTGTCCACGCCAGCGGCGCGTTCGACATGTCGTGGATTGGCTGGGTGTGGAATGAGATCGCTCCTGATCGCCGCCGTCGCCTTCATCTGGCCGGACCATCGGGCGCCGAAGAAGCTGTTGGCACCTGGCGTGCTGAGGGCGCTTCCATGCTCGGTGTGCTGCCCCTTGAGCGCATGGACCGGCTGCGCGAGGTCGCCCCATTCTATTACGAGTGGCTAGGGCACCCGCCCGACGACCCCTGGTGGGCTTGGCTCGATCTGCGCACCCGGTACGACCGAACCCAGGCCGCGGTTCTCAATTTGTCGGGCTGGTACGACGAGGGCTACGGCGATGAAGGGGCGGAAACCAATTACCTGGGACTGGTAGCCGCCCGCCATGGACGGACCGCGAGCGCGGCGTTGCTCCTCGGCCCGTGGGCGCACGGCGTGGCGGACACGGGCAGCGCTGTCGCAGGCGAGCGCCGCTTCGCGGACAACGCCAAGATCGGCTACGATGGCGTGGTTCTCGACTGGATGGATCACTACCTGCGCGGGGTGAACAATGGCGTGGGCAGCGGTCAGCCCATCCGCTACTACGTGATGGGCGCGGATGTCTGGCGGGAAGCCGCGGACTGGCCGCCCGCCGCGGTTCGCACCGCCTATTATTTGCGGCAGGCCGCGCCTAAGCGTGCAGGTCTGCTGTCTCCAATTCGCCAAGGCCGCGGATCCAGCGCATTCGCCTCCGATCCCGCCCACCCAGTGACCAACAAGTACGACAATCTCGGCGGCCATGATTACCGCGACTTGGCCTTGCGCAAGGACTTGCTGACCTTCGACAGCGCGCCCCTGGCCGCGGATACCGAAGTCACTGGTCCCATCGAGGCCAAGGTTTTTGTCAGTTGCACCTGCCGCGATCTCGATATGTGGGTGCGCCTCTACGACGTGTCGCCGGACGGTACGGCGTTCAACCTCATGAGCCCAGGCCCCGATGTGGTGCGCGCCAGCTACCGCGACAAAGCAAAAGGACGGCAACTACTGCGGCCAGGGCAGATCTACGAACTCGACGTGCGTGGTGCGGTGACGAGCAATCTATTCAAACTAGGTCACCGCATGCGCGTGCAGCTCAGCGGCGCCTTCTTTCCCGATTTCTCGCGCAACCTGCAAAACGGCGAAAGCGAAGTCACGTCGAAGGCCCTCCACAAGGCCACCATCCGCATCCACCACGACCCGGCGCACGCCTCGCGCATCGTGCTGCCCATCGTGGAAAGACTCTAACTCTCCCAGTCGACGAGCATCGGGATGTCGGGAATAGAACTCTGGACGGCACTTGCTCTCCGACGGACTACCCATGGGTCGAACCCGGCGAATCCCTTCTGATAACCTTGTCTGCCGTGCGCGAGCCAGTGCCTGAACTGAACCACCTGTTTGAACTCACCCACGGCTTTGCCAGCATCTGGATATGCCTCTTTCCATACGTCGAGAAGATCCTCCAAAGCCGTGCGCTCGCCGAGCCTGTCTCTCAGTGCAGCTAACCTGACATTCAGGATTCCGTTGCCAGCCTCGCTGGTACGCAGGAGAAAATCTTCGCGCAGGATGGCCTCGAAACTGGCCACAAGAGCAAGTGAAACCTCCAAGTCCAATTCCTCGGCCATCTCGCGCAGAACCTCTGATAGTTCAACGGGAGTGAGAGCAAAGAAGTCGCTCGCAGGCGGAATCAGCGGCGCGATCTCAGGTCGGTCGAACAGTGTGGATGTGATTTCGAACGAGGCCGTTGCCCTGTCGTAGTAACGCCAAATCTCTTCTGGTCGTGTCGGCACGGCTAGCTGAGCAGCAGCTTCATGGTTTCTTTGAATGTACCTTCGTTCAACTCCTGGCCCTTATCCCTTGGCTCGCGGGACGAGACGAACCACAGCTTTTCCGCGTTGCGCACAAGAAGGCGCCGCTTGGGTCCGCAGACCAGATCGACACGGCCAAGCCCGCCGATGATGATTCGCGCGACGGGCTGCATGGTGACCACTTTGCCTGCAGCTGTGATCTCGAGAACCGGCACTTCGTACGAGCCAAGCCGCTCCTCATCAACTTGAGCTTGTGTGACTGCGAGATCCAGAAGACCGTCCGCGCGTTCGAGGCGCAGCCACGCTTGAACCAACTCGACAAGATTGCGGACAGCCTCGACCCATTCCGCCCGAACTTCCGCGGCGCTCATGTTGGACTCCTGCTGTTGATCCTTTTGCTGCCGAAGAAACTCCGAAAGCGACTGGCCTGCCATTCTGCACCTCGACGTCTACTATAGCGCGCGCGAGTCGTTCAGGTAAGGGCGCTGCGCTGGCGCGGTCATCAATCGCGCTTTGGGGTTGCCGGTCTATTCGACCTTCTGCTTGTGCGGCCGCAATCCCTTGACCACCAAGCCGAGGCCGGCGGCGATCATGGCCAGCATGATGAGCGTGTTCATGAGCGTCGTGCTCTGAAAGTAGATGTCTAGGTTGATGAGGATGCCGGCCAGGATGAAGAGCAGGCCACCCACCAACAAGAACCAGCCGAGCACGGACTTGGCGTTCACGAACAGAATGCCGATGCCGAAAAGCAGGGGAATGAGGCTGATGCCAAAGCTGCGTCCGGCGCCGCCCAGGCCCATGAAGTTCCAATATGAGGAATGGACCTGCACGTGGGAAAAGAGCAGGTAGAAGCCGATGGCCGCGACGAGGACGCCGATGAAAAACTCGCCCACGCCGCCGGACGTGCCGCCAGCCCCTTCGAACTTGCGTTTGCCGCCGAAACTTGCACCGCTGTCGCTCATGGTCGGCGATTGTACACCGGGCAAGCGAGATCCTTCGTGTTTCCAAACTGATCGCAAATCGCCTTCACAAATTTACAAAACTAGCCCAGGACTCGAAACCATGGTTGGGCCAGATTGGCCAGTGTCTAGGAAAGGAGGCTAGGAAGATGCAAGCTTCAGAAACGATCGCACAGGCTGAATCGACTGCAACGGACGCGGGCGACGGGAGGGTGCATCTGTGGGCGGATTCGGTGGGGGCGGCGGCAAGGCAGCTCGGCGTCGTTCTGACCCTTGCCATCGCCGTTCATCTCGCAGGCAGCCTGCTGTTCGGCCGCTAGACACCGGCAGCGGGCGCGGAAAGGAGAAGCCAATGCAACACCCCGTGCAGTAGCGCTAGCGCTACTGCACTTTTCCGAGAGCGCATTTCAGGTAATCACCTTCGGGGAACACAGGCAGGGTGGGGTGATCCAGGCCGGCGCCGGTCAAGGCTTCGAGCACGAACCGGCGCCCGGCCTGGTGGACACCGGTTTTCACAAGCGTCAGGAACTCGTCGCGCGGCACGTGGCTCGAACAGGAGGCCGCGCACAGCAGGCCGCCGGGCTTTACGACCTGGGCGGCCAGGCGATGCAGGCGCAGGTAGGATCGTCGCGCCGCCGCCACACTGTTCTTGGACGGAGCGAAGCTGGGCGGATCGGAAATCACGATATCCCAGGTTTCATGTTGCTCGATGGCCTTTTCCAAGAACGCGAAGGTGTCGCGGGTGTGAAAACCGGCGCACGCGAGATCGAGCCCGTTGCGCTCGAAATTGCGTCGCGCCGCCGCCATGGCCGGGCGGGCGATGTCCACCGTATCTGTGCGCGTCGCCCCGGCACAGGCGGCGTGAATCGAGAAACCACCCGTGTAGCCGAACAGGTTGAGCACGGTTTTTCCCTTCGCGCGCGCGGCCACGGCCAGGCGGTTGTCGCGCTGGTCGAGGAAAAGCCCGCCCTTCTGTCCGCGGCCCACGTCGACGATGAAGCGGACGCCATGCTCCAGGATCTCGAGTTCGTCGTCGTGCTGGGCGCGGGTCTCGCGGTCGATCACCTTGCGCAGGGGCAGATCCGGAGCGGACTGCGCGATCAAGTCGGGCAAACCCGCGTAGAAGGCGCGGCTGCCTTCGCCGTCGTAGCGCACGGAAGCCACGTCGGCATAGACGTCGACGTGAATGCCGGGCAGACGGTCTGCTTCGCCGTGCACCCAGCGAAAGGCATTGGTCCTGGACAGATCGAGCCGCGCGCGCCGCATGGCCAACGCGGTCTGCAAGCGGCGGCGCACGAGAGCGGCCGGATCTTCGATGGGAACCAGATCGAGCACGCGAACCGCGATGGGTCCGTGTGCGTCCCAAAAACCGAACACCACCGCGCGCCCCTGCTTGTCCACCACGGTGACGATTTCTCCCGGCGCGATGCCAGGACGATGGGCAAGGGCTTCGCGGAACACCCACGGGTGCCCCTGCCGCAACCTGCGACTCAGATCTTTCCGCAAGGCCAACGTGACCGGCCGACTCATGACCTCGTTGCATCATACGCCCACTTTTCAAGTTGCGCACCCTTAAGCAATGGTGTGAGAGAGCCGAAAAACTAGCTGATTGGTGTCAGGGGGCGGGGGCGGCGTTGTCCGGGGGGGACTAGTCGCGATGGCGAAGCCGGGCTTTGCCCGGCGTAGCCGAAACGCGGGAAGGTATGGAAACCCTTACAGGGTTTCCATATCAACGTTCTGGAGGGGTGGGGCCGGCGGTGCCGCGACTTGGGGCGGGCAAGTGGGCGGGTGTGATAGCCGCGGTGCCGCCGGAAGGGTTTCCTGTGATAGACGTAGTCGTCTTGCAGAGGACGACCGCGTGACAAATCCGGAAAGCCAACCAACTATCCCTGCTCCCGCGCCCAAGGGCACGTCGAGCTTCTTCGACCGCCTGAGCGAACGGCAGATGACCCTGCTGGTGATCGCGGTCGGCCTGCTTCTCTACATTCCGCTGGCCGGGACCTACGGCCTTTGGGATCCATGGGAAACCCACTACTCGGAAGTCGCCCGCCAGATGACGAAGCGGGGCGATTTCATCAGCCTGTGGTGGCCAGGGTCGCCGCGCGACGCGGATGTGTTCTGGTCCAAGCCGGTGCTGACGTTTTGGTTGATGAGCATCGGCATGCACATCGCGCGCATCGGCCTGCCCGGCAACGATCCAGGCGAAATGGCGCTGCTTTCGCGCACCGAATGGGCGGTGCGCGTGCCGTTCTGCCTGCTCGGCGTGCTCGCCATGTGGGGCGTGTACTTGGTCGTGGCGCGCTTCGTATCCCGACGCGCGGGCTTTCTCTCCGCGCTGGTGATGGCGACCTGCCCCATGTTTTCCCTGATCGCTCGTCAAGCCATGACCGACATGGCCTTCGTGGGGCCCATGACCATGGCCCTGGCGCTGGGGGCCATCGCGCTGCTCGACGACCGCGACGAGGTCTTGCCTCGCCGGGGCAAGGGCTTTTTCAGCTATCCCCACCACTCGGCATTCTTCACCACGGTCGGCGTATTTCTTTTCCTCGTGGTGCCCCAGCTCATCATCGACTCGGTCCAGCTCAAGGTGAGGATCCCCTGGGGCAACCGCGAGTTCATGATGTACGGCGCGGTGGCGATGATTCCCTACTATGTGGGCTCGCTGGTTTTCCTGTGGTTTTGCATGCGGGCGCGCTATCGGGCGCCGCTTTACCTCTACATCGCCGCCATGCTTTGCGGGGTCGCGGTGCTGGCCAAGGGACTCGCCGGTGCCGGCCTGCCCATCATCATCTTCTGCGCCTATCTCATCTTCACTTGGAACTGGAAGCGGCTCAAACGCGCGCAGCTTCTGCCCGCGGTGCTGGTGTCGGCCCTAGTCATGGTCATCGTGGCGGCGCCCTGGCACCACGCCATGATCATTCGCCACGGCTGGGCCTTCTGGAACGAGCTGTTCGGGGACAACCACTGGCGCCGCATGATGCTGGGCCGCCACGGCGATCGCGGCAGCTTCGAGTACTTCCTGCGCGAACTCGGTTACGGCATCTTGCCCTGGGTGGCGCTGGCGCCCTCGGCGCTCGCCGGCGTGGTCATGCACAAGGTGGACGACGCGCGCAAGCAGGCGGTGTACTGGTTGGGCGCGATTTGGTTCGTTGCCGGGTATGCCTTGGTCTCGCTTTCCATGACTAAGTTCCACCACTATGTCCTGCCCGCCATTCCAGGCCTGGCCATCGTGATCGGTTGTTTTCTCGACGACGTTCTCATTCGGAAGGACGTTCGCCGTACCTGGCTGGCCGCCTTGATTGGGGTTCCGCTTCTCGTTGTGATTCTTGCCGACCTGCTCTACGCGCGCAATGCCGCGCAGAAGTTCCTGTGGCTGTTCAGCTACGACTATGTCCACAGCCCGACTGGCCGCCCCTGGCCGGACTCGCTCGATTTTCGCGCCCCACTTGTGGTGATGGGCGTGCTCATTGCGCTCACCACGCTGGCCCTGGGGTGGAGAAAGCTGCTGCGTCCCGCGCTCGTCGGGCTGTGCCTGATGTCGGTCGTCTTCACCTACTTCCTGCTCGACGTGTACATGCGCCAGGTGGCGCCCTTCTGGTCGCAGAAGGAAACCCTGGCCGAGTACTACCGCCACCGCAGCTCACCCGACGAGAAGCTGCTCGCCTACTCGATGTACTGGAGGGGCGAGACTTTCTACTCCGAGAACGAGATCTACGATGACCCGCGGAAGGAAGACCGCACCGTGTTCGACCAGGACGGCGCCGACGATCAGATGAAGGATTGGATCGCCAACCACCGCGGACGGCGCGTGTTCATCATTTACGAACGCGGCCGCCAGAGCCACGTGCAGCAGCTTTTCCCCGCGGAGAAACGCTCGACCTTTAAGGTCCTGTACGAGAAGAACAACAAGTTTTCGCTGGCCCAGGTCGAGATCTAATCCTGCGAGGAGGCCTTCGGCACTCGGGACCGCCCCACACCCTACCCACCCCCATAGGCGTTAAGCGGCACCACGTAGGCGCAACCCGAAAAGCACCAGCAAGGTGATGCCGGTCCCTCTTGTAGCGGCAGCGAGCGGCTGCTCAGAAGCTATGGTGCTATTCTACACTTGACGCACGTTCTGAAGACGAGAAAAATGGCACAATGTCCCAGCACGATGAACCGGGGGAACCCGAGCGCGTAAGCGGTGAGACAAGCGGGCAGGACTCGCCGAGCGCGGCTAGCGAGTCCAAGGAGACTCAGGGCGTGGTCCCCTTGCGTGCGACAGAAATCCCACCTGAGGCCGTGGCCGGGAATCTCACAGTGGAAACGCTCAACCGTTACCTCGCGGCGGCCGCGGAAGATCGCGAAGCCGCAGAAGAGCGCTCCGCGGAAATCATTGCTCGCTTCTCGAAACTGACCGTCGCCATGATGTGCGTGACCATGGTCATTGCGGGCGCCAACGTGGCCATGATCATTCGGCAGTCGAGCACTACTCAACCTCAGTTGAGCGCGGCTCAACCTCCGGCAGTGGCACCACCTCGGACCGTGGAAACGCCCGTCGTGGTCGCGCCAGCGGCGCCGCCGGTCTTGCCAACGCCTATGTCGCCCGCGCAACCAGAGTCTCCGCGGCCCGCGGAGAAGATCCCACTGCTGGGCTCGCCGCCGAATGCAAGGGCGAGGCAGACGTTTGCGCCGGTGCCGCCGCGGTTTGCCCGGACCGCGCCGCCTCGGCCCCAGCCGCTGCTTTCGGCCAGGAGCGTGGACAACAATCCGCACGAATCCGGAACCGCTGAGCGCTGGTGAGACTGGCATTCAGAAAACATGACGGTTGAGCACGTAGGAATCTCGGTGCGCGATCTAGAACAGATGCGCCTGTTCTACGTCGAAAAGCTCGGGGCGATAAGTGGCGCGCTCTATGAGAACGCACGCACGGGCTTTCGTTCCTACTTCCTTTCCTTCGGCGAGGGCGCCCGGGTCGAGATCATGAGCCGACCGGCAGCTCAAGGAACCGGAGAACCTCCTTCCTTTGGATACACACACATCGCGTTCCGACTCGCCACGCGACAAGCCGTGGACGAATTGGTTTCCCGGCTTGCAGGCCAAGGCGTCGTCATCTCGAGTCGCCCTCGCACGACGGGCGACGGATACTACGAGGCCGTGCTCGAAGACCCCGAAGGCAACCGCATCGAATTGGTGGCGTGATGGAAAGCTGGGCGGACGAGCGAATCGCCGAGCTGCTGAGGGGTTAATTTCGCGCTCAGGCAGGATTCCAATAGGTATAGTGCGCGGGCAGTGCTCCCCGATACCGATCCACCGCGCGAGACAAGTCGCAGATTCGTCACCTGGCTCCTTCGTCATGGCCGCACCCTCTGGGTTCTGGCCGTGCTGCTTGCCATTCCCGCCACTTGGCGCACGGCGCACCTGTACGCGAACTTGCACAGCGACATGGAGGAACTGCTTCCTCCTGACGCCGAAAGCGTGCGCGCGGTCGAGGAGTTGCGGCGGCGCATGCCTGGGTTGCAGTTTCTGGGCGTGCTCGCGGACGTGGGCGAGAACGCCTCGCCCAACCGCATCGCCAGCGCCCAACGTTTCATCGACGATCTGGCCGCGCGCGTGCGCACCTATCCCAGCACGCTGGTGGGCGGCGTGCGCACAGGCTTCGCGTCCGAGCGGGATTTCATCGAACGCTACGCGCCCATGCTGGTCGACAAGGCGGATCTGCAAACCATCCGCGAACGCCTGGAAGAGCGCCTGCGCTACGAATACGGCCAGCGCGCCGGCACCCTTATCGACGACGAGGAGCCCGCGCCGCCGCTGGATTTTTCCGACATTGAAGCACGCTACAAGCAGGAGTCGTCCTGGGATCACCTGATTGGGGATCGCTTCACGAGCCCACGCCTGGGGCTGTCGCTCTTGCTCATCGAAACCGGCGGGTTCACCACCAGCGCTCATCTGGCCAAGGAGCTGAAGGAGCGGGTGGCCCGCGACGTAGCCGCTCTCGGCGGACCCGCGGCCTATGCGCAGGGCATGCGCATCGGTTACACCGGCGACGTGGCCATTTCGTCCGAGGAAACCTCGGCGCTGGTGCAAGATCTCACCCTTTCCTCGCTGTTGGTAGTGGCCGCGGTGAGCCTGGCGCTGCTGATCTTCTTTCGCTGGTGGCCCTGCGTGGTGGCCCTGCTGCTGCCGCTCGGCCTGGCCACGGTCTACGCCTTTGCCCTGGCCAGCCTGCTCGGCGTGCGCGTGCTCAATTCCAACACCGCCTTTCTGGGTTCGATCATTGTCGGCAACGGCATCAACTTCGGCATCGTGCAACTGGCACGCTACATGGAGGAGAGGCGGGCCGGCCGAGCCGTGCACGAGTCCCTGGTGCGCAGTCTGTGGGGAACGCGCGTGGGCACGCTGTCGGCGGCCCTGGCCGCGGCCGTGTCCTATGCCTCGCTCATTGCCATGCAGTTCCGCGGCTTCCGCCAATTCGGCGTGATCGGCGGGCTGGGCATGGTGCTGGCGTGGGGCACGACCTTTCTCCTCGCGCCGCCGCTCATCGCCTGGATGGATCGCAAGGAGCCGCATGTCGAGCCGATGGCCTTTCGCTTGTTCTCGGGACTCAACCCGATGTCTGGGCTGGCTCGGATGGTCCTGCGCCGCCCCCGAACGATTCTCGTCTTGGCCATCGCGATGTCGCTGGTCGCGATCATTGAGGTGCGCGGTTTCGACGGCGAGCAGCTCGAATACGATCTGGCGCGCATGCGCCGCGCGGACACCTGGAAGAGCGGCGAAGGCTACTGGGGCCACAAGATGGATGGGCTCCTCGGGCAGTACCTGACCCCGCTCGTGATACTCACCGATGGCCCCGAGGAAACCAGGGCCATCGCGCGCGAGTTGCGCAAGGCCATGCTCTCGCCGCCGCTCGATGACATGGTGGCGCGGGTGCGGACCATCGACGATCTGCTGCCGCCGGATCAGATTGAGCGCCAGCGCGAAGTCGCACGCATCCGGAAAAAACTGACGCCGAATGTGCGCAACAACCTGACCGAGGAGCAACGCAAGTGGGTCGAGACTTTCCTCGGTCAGGAATCCATTCCAACCATCGAGGCTGGCGCCATTCCCACGACGCTGCTCAAAGGCCTTCAGGAACGCGAGGGACGGGCCGACCGTGCGGTGCTGGTCTTTCCCAAGCTCACCGCCAGCCTGTGGGACGGTCCGCGCAACGCCGCCTTCGTCGAGGCGCTGCGAACCCTCGCGCGCTTGCCAGAAACCACGGGTGGAAAGGCGGCCCGGCTGGCCGGCGGGCCGCCGCTGACCGCAGACATCATCGCATCCATGCGCCACGACGGTCCGCTGGCGTCGCTGCTGGCCTTCTTCGGCGTGGTGCTCACCGTACTGCTGCTGTTTCGCGCTCGCCTGGCCACACCCTACGTGCTATCCGCGCTGCTGGTCGGCGTCCTGTGGATGCTGGCCCTGTGCATGGCCCTGCGGATCAAAATCAATTTCATCAACTTCATTGCCTTCCCCATCACCTTCGGCATCGGCGTGGACTACGCAGTCAACGTCATGGCCCGCTACGTGGGCGACGGCGGCCGGGACGTCGGCGCGGCCATCCGCGGCACCGGCGGCGCCGTGAGCCTGTGCTCGGTCACTACCATCATCGGCTACTCGTCCCTGCTGGTGGCCAAGAACCTGGGCCTGTACTACTTCGGTTTCCTCGCCGTCCTGGGCGAGGTCACTTGCTTGACCGTGGCCGTGCTCGTCCTGCCCGCCGCGCTGCTATGGTGGCAGCGGCGAAGCGAGGTGGAAGGGAAAGACAGCGCCAGCGAACTCGGCTGATCGCGGCGCCCTGCTCGGCAACCGGGATCAGTCCCTTGCGCCGGCGTCGGCCGCGCCGGCTTTGGCGACGGCCACGGTGCACACAGGTTGCGGCGGATTGGCCTGACAGAATCCGCCGACGCATTTGCCGACCAGGTTGCATTCATCGATCCCAGCCGCATCCGGGCTGTCGCACGCTTCGCCCACGGTGGGCAGGCGCGTGCAAACGCCGTTCTTGCACTGGGTGAAGCCCATGCAGCCGGCCGAATAGGCCGCGATCGCGCCCGCGTCGGGGATCGCGCATGGCGAGCCCTCCTTGATGCGGGGCTGGCAGGTGCCCTTCACCGGATCGCAATAGGACGTCATGTTCTCGCAGGAGACACCGCTGGACGCGCAGGGGGCACCGTCCTTCGCCAGCGCCACGCAAGTCTGACTGCCGTACGTGCCCACGCACTGGGCGGTGCTGACGCAACTGCCGTAGTCGGTGCACGAAGCGCCGATCGCCAGGCGCGCCTGGCAAATGCCATCGAAGGTCAGCGTCGCCGAGTTGTAGGTCTGCTTGCAGTAGGCGGTGTCCACGCAGGTGCTGTCCCCAGTGCACGATCCGCCGACCGCGGCCAGCGGCTTGGTCGGCACGCAGACGCCCGGACAGCACGAGTCGGTGCAGGTGCCCTGGTCGCATTCGAGTCCTGGCTTGCACTCGCCGCTGTCGATGCAGTCGCCTCCGGACGCAATGGTCCCCACCACCATTGAACTGCATGCGTCGTCCGCAGCGGAGGAGCCGGACAATTTCAAAGAACAAGAGAGATTGGTGAGGGCTTGGATGCAGGCGGCCTCGCCAGATGCGTTGAGGATGGTCCGGCCCTGGTCGACGGAGTAGGCCATGGAGCCAAGGCCAGGGGAGAGCATGCTATGGTAGAAATCCAAGCACGTGTTCTTGTCGGGAAAGGTTCCGCATCGGGCGGCGTAGGCACATTCAGCGTCGATGAGTTGATCAATGAACTGCTGCGTGCTGGTGGTGGGCGTATACGTCGTGCCGCCATCGCCCAGGCCGGGCGCAGTCGTTCCTTTACCGCCGCCGCAGGCCGCGGCCAGAATTGCGAAAGACGTGAGAGCGAATAGTCTAGTCATGGTTGGCACCTACTTCCTTGACCCGAAGATAGCAGGAGAGCCGCAAAGCGCGAACTCGCGAATAGCGCGACTCGGAGGCAGTGAGCGCGCGATCACAAGTCCCACGGCGCCGAGATGTGATAACCGTTTGCGCTGGCCACGCACGCAACCTGCACGCCTCGACGTCCGATGATTCTCCAACCATGAGACCAACGACACTCGCAGCCTTTCCCGCGGCACTGAAAGCCGCTGGCGATCCGTCGACGCTCGACCTGCCCCTCAAGAGGTTCCTCGGTTCTAGGCAAGCTTCTCGCAAGGCAGTACCCGCCGTGGAGACGGTTGCCATGATCCTCAGGATCGACCGGATCGTCGGGCTGTGTACCGCCGAGGCGGAGAGTTTGCTCGTCAACCGTTTCTCACCCGAGATCGCCCTGCAGGTGCGCGAGTCCCTGTGGGACTGGCTGCGCTCCCAGGCCGCCTTGCCCGGCCCGCGTCTGGCGGACGCGGCGAGTGGGTCAAGTGAGGTCGAGGAGGAGGAGGAAGAGGACGACGACTACGACGATGATGACGACTACGACGGCAATGATGACGAGGTGCCCGCCCCCTTCATTGGCCACGATCCGGCCTCACCCATCAGCGTCCATGGCCTGCGTCCGGCAGCCCAGCCCCGCGAAAGCTTGCCCGCCGTCGAGGCGCCGCCGCAAGATGGCGACGCGCTAGAGCGCTGGGCCGACAGATACGGCGTGCGGGAACGACTCGCCGATCGGCTAGACCTCGAACACGTGCGCCATTCCTACTACGGATTCACCATCGCGGGACTGCCCGCCACCATCCGCGAGGCAGTGCTGGTGACCCAGGCCGGAATCAAGGCCCCGCGATACTTTCGTTCGACTCTAGCTTCCGATCTCGTGGGCATGGCCAAATCGCACCTGCACCGCGCGGCGCAGGCGGTGGCCATCGCGCGCCGCCGACAGACCGAGCGTGCCGCCCGAACCCGCCCGCTCGACGATCCCTACCTGATGCGGTTTGAGAATCTGATCCGGCAACAGCGCGATCTGCTGGCGGCCGAGGCCAAGCCACGCCCCGTGGGCACCTTCTTGCCCGGTCGAATCTATGTGAACTCCGATGCGCTTGCCCTGACCTACCGGGAATGGGACATCCACGAGGGGCGGACGCCCAACATCGAAGGCGAAACGATGTTCTTCCTGCACCTGTCAGCCTGGGAAAGCGACAGCCTGCGCCTGGAGTGCAAGCGCTGCCGTGAGCCACTGACTTGCCCGCACCGAGCGACCGTGCTCCAAGAATGCCTGGAGGCCCTGCACGATCCCGCGGATCCGCTGGCCGCGACCTTGCTACCGGTGCTGCGTGTACCAGGCTGGTCGCGTTTGCTCGAACGCCTCGATGCCGGGCTCGGCAAGATCGCGCCCGCTAGCACCGAAGAAAGCCAGCGCCTAGTTTGGGAGATCATGAGCAAGCACGGCAGCCTGGCGGTCCATCCGGTCCTGCAGAGGCTGGGCAAGCGCGGAACCTGGGGCCGCGGCCAGCGCCTGCGACTGGATGAGCTCGATCGCAAACAGGAGCTTCTGCGCGATGCCGCCGACCGCGAGGCATTCGAGGGCCTTATGTATTCGCGTGATAGCCACGGGTACTACTCCCAAGTTTATGAGCAGACGCCACGCCAGGTTTGGCGCGCGCTTGCGGCTCTGACAGGCTCCACGCGGGTGTTCGCGGATCAGGCGCGCTCCGTGCCCATTTCGGTGCGCAAGATGCGGCCCGCGCTCCGGGTGGATACGGCCGAGGACGGCTTCCACTTGAGACTCGGCCTGGGTTCGACTGACATCGAACCGGCCGCTTTGCTCGGTTCGGCGCCTGATGGCCGTCACGTGGTCTGGCTGGACATCGAACACAGCCTCTGCCTCGTCGCCCTGCTTGAACCGGCGACGATTGCGCTGCTCAAGGCGATGGCCAGCTTCCCGGTCGCGCTGCCCGCCGAGGGGCTGGCCGAGCTTGTGGGCCGGCTGCCGCGCTTGCAGAGCGCGCTCGATTTGCACTTGCCCGAATCCGTGCGCGGCGAGCGCGTGGAGCCGCCGGTCACCACGCTGTGCCGGCTGGAGCCTTTGCCCGAGTCCGGCGTGCGGCTGGACATGGCGGTGCGGCCCATCGAGAGTGGCCCGGTCTTTTCGCCCGGCGAGGGCACACCCGAGGTGCTGCACGCGCGCGACGGGCGCCACCTACGCGCCCTGCGCACGCTCGGCGCCGAGCGCGAGCGCGCGGCGCATTTGGCACAAGTGCTGGGCCTTGACGATGCCACCGCGAGCGGCGCCTGGCGCTGGGACGTTGCCGACGACGGCGCCGCGCTGGATCTGTTGCACAAGCTGCGCGACCAGTCCGAGCTGGCCGAAGTCGAATGGCCAGCGGGTGAGATCCGCGTGGACCACGCCTCGCGCGGAGCCCTGAAGGTGCAGGTACAGCGGCGGCGCGACTGGTTCGGCGTCGAGGGTGGCATCGAAATCGACGGCGCGCGCGTTCCGCTGTCAGAGCTGCTGGCTGCGGCGCGGGCGGGCCGGGGCTACGTCCGGCTGAATGCACGCCGCTTCGCCACCATCGAGGAAGATCTGCGCGAGCGCCTGGCCGCGCTCGACGACGTGGTGTTCGAGAACCAGGGCGCGATCGAACTCGGTCTGCTGGCGGCGCCAGTGTTGGCCGAACTGGTGGAAGATCGGGGCCAGCTCGACATGGTACCCGCGTTCCGCGCTGTGCTGGGAAAGCTGGAAACCGCGCGCTTCGAAACCGCTGCCCTACCAGACGGTCTGCAGGCGACGTTGCGCCACTATCAGGTGGACGGCTACGAGTGGCTGGCGCGGCTGTCTGGCTGGGGACTCGGCGCGTGCCTGGCCGACGACATGGGCCTGGGCAAGACCGTGCAGGCGCTCGCGCTGCTCTTGCGCCGGGCCGAGCTGGGGCCGGCGCTGGTCATCGCGCCCACTTCGGTGGTGGCCAACTGGTCCGCCGAATGCGCCAAGTTCGCGCCCGGCCTCGCGCCGCGCATCTACCGCGGCCCTGGCCGAGCAGCTTTGCTGGACGGATTAGGCAAAGGCGATTTGCTTATCACCAGCTACGCCATCGCGGTGCGGGACGCCGAGGCGCTGGGCGCAATCCAGTTTTCCACTCTGATCATCGACGAGGCGCAATCGGTGAAGAACGCGCTCACGCAAAGGTTTCGCGCGATCCGCGATCTGCAGGCGGACTTCCGCCTGGCGCTCACGGGTACGCCCATCGAAAACCACTTGGGCGAGTTGTGGGCCATCTTTCGCCTGGTCACGCCCGGCTTGCTTGGCTCGTGGGAGCAGTTCCGCCAGCGCTTCGCCGTGCCCATCGAACGCCATCACGACCGCAAACGCCAGCTGGGATTGGCGCGCGTGGTGCGCCCGTTCCTCTTGCGCCGGACCAAAGCCGAGGTCGCGCCCGAACTGCCCGCGCGCACCGAGATGAACCAAACCATCGAGCTCGGCCCGACCGAGCGCCGCCTCTACGAGGCCGCGCGCATCGAGGCGCTGGAGGGCCTGGCGAAGGACGCTGCCAACGGCGCCGACGAGGATGCTCGGCAGCGGATCAAGATTCTCGCGGCGCTCACCCGCTTGCGCCTTCTGTGCTGCCACCCGCGCCTGGTGGTCAAGGACAGCACGGCAGGCTCGGCCAAATTGGCCGCGCTGGTCGAGCTTCTCACCGAATTGCGCGACGAGGGCCATCGTGCCCTGGTGTTCAGCCAGTTCACCAGCTTCCTCGATCTGGCGCGACCGCTGCTCACGCAAGCTGGGCTGCGCACCCTGACCCTCGACGGCTCCACGCCAGCAGCCGAGCGCGAAGAGCGCGTGCGCGCCTTCCAGGCCGGCACCGCCGACGCCTTCCTGCTTTCGCTGCGCGCGGGCGGCACCGGCCTGAACCTGACTGCCGCCACCTACGTCATCCACCTCGACCCCTGGTGGAACCCCGCCGTCGAGGATCAGGCCACCGATCGCGCCCACCGCATTGGCCAAGATCGCCCAGTCACCGTGATCCGCATGGTCGCACGCGGCACCATCGAGGAAGCCGTGCTGTCGTTGCACGAGGAAAAACGCCAGCTCGCCGCCAGCATCCTCGACGGCGCCGACGCCGCCGCCCGCCTGGACGGTAACGATCTGCTCGACCTCATCCGCAAAGGCGGCGTGTCCGCCGATGACGAGGAAGATGCCGACGAAGAAGGAGAGACGGGGAGCGAAGAAAGCGTCAAGGCGTAGAGCGCGGGGCTAACCAAGCGTGGAACGCCAATCCCTGCCAGAATCGGGAGAATGACACCCAAGGGAGACATCATGGCCACCGAGTCTTTCAAGGCAAGCCGTTGGACCCACGGAAACCTCTTCTTTCACGCGATGGGGTAGACTTCGCCTCGTGGTCGAGACAGACCTTTCGCCACACGAATCAGGCGCTCAAACCCGCTCCCCCAGACCGTCCAGGCGCGCGAGAGGGTGTGGCGGCGACCGGAGGAAGGGGTTCTCGGACCGGAAATACGCCTATTGATTCGCCTATGCGCCGACCAATACTGCCGCTGGTGGGCCTGTTTCCGAGCCGGCACGGCGTGGGACAACGCTGAAACTCCGCATTTCACCCGCATTTTCTTGTGAGCGACCGCCTGCGAAGGGATATTGCCGACGGCAAAGGTCGGACATGCCGATCATGTTTCCGGGTGACCAAGGCGACCCCGACCACGGCTCAGGCAGCGGACGGCTCGTCGATCGTCACGTCCTCAACGATGCCGAGGTCGCGATCCTCAGCTGGCAGGGCCGACAGAAGCCTCTGCGCCAGGCTGTGGAAAGCGGCCGATTCCTTGGTCTTGTTGTCAAGCACCAGTGGCCGTCGGGAGTTTACCGATTCATGAACCACGGCCGAAGCCCGCAGCCAACCGAGTACAGGGACATTCAGACCGAGGTAATTGCGAATGGTTTGGGCCACTGCCGCGAAAACGCCGGTGTCCGCATCTTTGAACACCTGATTGCCAACCATGCACGCACCGAAGCGTCCGAGCTCGGTGAACACCTTGTCGGCCAATTCCGGGCGCGTCTCGCGTAGGTGGGCCAATTTGTCCACCACCTTTTGGGCACCCGTACTCAGCGTGGCCGGTTCGAGCAAGGCCGCATCGATGTCCTCTTCTGCGATGTGAGACAACAAGCGCATCGCCGCGCTCTTGAGGAATGCGTAAGCGTCGTGAAGGGCCGTGACCTGGGGAGTGGTGACAATCAGCTTGAGTATGCCGAGATCGAAGAAATCGAGCACATCGTATCCCACCCCCGCACCCACGTCGACGACGACGATGTCCGCCTCCAGCGCGCGCAGCTTGCGCAGAAGCAGGATCTTTTGAGCGCCAGTGATATTGGCGGCACCCAGCGTGCCACTCGTACCAGCCAGGAGGCGGAGGTTCGGGACTTGGGTCTCGGTCAGGCAGCTCTTGGCCTCATTCACCGATTTGTCGAGCAGGGCCTGAAGTCCCACCGCCGGATTGCGCAAGCCGAGGAGGATATGTTGATTCGCAGCGCCGAGATCCATATCGGCGATCACCACGCGATACCCATCCTGGGCAAACGCGGCTGCGAGGTTGAGCGCGACGATGCTCTTGCCCACCCCGCCCTTGCCACCGCCGACGGTGATGATGCGCGATTGGGCTGTTTGTTGCGTCGCGATGGTCATTGCGGCTTTCTGGCCTATTTATCGGTCGCCGACACGATTCGCTTGAGAAGCATGGCCGAGCATCTGGTTGGGTTGGTTTTCTCGCATAGCTTGGCCGTTGCCCGCTTCGGCTGGGTGGTTGGCCAGGCAGCGCCGTCCATGGCAGGCGGTGGGGGCCGGTCGATCGATCTCTCCACCGACGAAAGCCCGAAGGTGGTTCCAGAGGTTTCCGAAGGTGGTTCCAGAGGTTTCCGAAGGTGGTTCCAGAGGTTTCTGGGAACGGTTCCACGACGAAGGTGGTTCGACGAAGGTGGTTCCAGAGGTTCCTGGGAACGAGGAAAGAAGGTACCCGCAATCCAGCGTGATCGAGTCGCAGGGGACGCTTGTGACAGCCTGGATTGCGAGAACCTGATTGTCCTGGGGGCTGGCTAGCACGGAAGCTTATGTGGCAGCGCTGCAGATTACCTGTTGATGGCAGACGCCGGGCAGAGCTTCGCTTTGGCTGCTTGTCTGGAGGTTCTGTGACGGTGTGAGGACACTCGATCAGGCCGGGGCATTGAACGGCAAGGCAGGCGGGAAGGACCACAGGGGAAACATGTCGGCCAGTTCGCGCGCCCGGTCGCGCAGACGCTGGGCACCGACGCGGAAAGCATCGACGAAGGCGCGGTAGCGCACGCGGAACTCCATTTCCGTCGAATCATCGGTCGCGTGGACGAAGGGCGCGTGGCTGCGGTCGGTGCTGCCGGGCTTGCTGTGTGGATCCTGGGCCAGGATGGCTGCGACACCCATGGGCTGGCGGCCCTTTTCCTTGTTCTCAGCCTCTGCACCGGCCTGGATCTCTCCAATAATGCGACGACACTCGGCCTGGCGCTGATCTGCGGTCAGGTGTTGCAGGCACGGCAGCGGGGTCAGCTTGATGTCGAACATAGTCGCGAACCGCGAAGCGAAGACGGGCTCGCCGCCTTGGCGGGCAAGATACTCGGCACTGCGGTCCAACCAGGTGCCGCGCAAGATCTCGCCAGTGGTGAGGGCAGCAATGCAGTTGGGACCTGGCCATGCGCCAGGGGTCCAGACCAGACCTTCCTTCGCTCCGTGGGCCAAGATGTAGCGCAGGCGAGCATGGGCGGCTTTCTCGTCGGCGACAACGATCGAGCGATAGCGCCGGGACCAGAAACGCTCGCGCCACAGGTGAAGGCGCCCGGCCTCCTTGGCGACGTTGGCATTCACGAATTGCATGAATTTCGCGAGTTGACCGGCGCTAGCGGGCGACAGGAGAAAGTGGGCATGGGTGGACAAGAAGACGAAAGCATGGATGGTCATGCCGTAGAGGGTCTGCGCCTTGCCAATCACGCCGAGAATGAGGTCGGTGAGTTCGGGCGAAGGTTTCAATAGCAACCTGCCTTGCAAGGTTCGGGTAGTGATCTCGACGAGGGATTTTTCTGGGATGAAGCGGAGTGGTCGTGGCATGCATGCTTATCGGCCAGCGATGTCACCGAGTTGCTTCGTCCGAAATCCGGACCGCGGTCGCCGCCGCGGGAAAAACCTCTGGCACTTCCTACCACGGGAGAAACCTCTGGCACTTCCTACCACGCGCCGCGGACCACGGTCGCCGCTGCGGGAGAAACCTCTGGCACTTCCCACGCGCACTTCCCGGGAGAAACCTCTGGCACTTCCTACCACGGGAGAAACCTCTGGCACTTCCTACCACGCGCCGCGGACCACGGTCGCCGCTGCGGGAGAAACCTCTGGCACTTCCCACGACGGCGCAGCTGCGGGAGAAACCTCTGGCACTTCCCACGCACTTCCCACGCGCGACGACCCGTGCGCGGTCCTGCGCGCAGGGTGTAAGGATGCCCAGAGAGCGCACGCTTGATGGGTGACTGTGACATGTTGAAGAGTTGGGCAAGGGCGATCTCCTGGTCGCCAGCTACGCCATCGCAGTACGGGACGCAGAGGCGCCGGGCGCGATCCGGTTTTTCACGCCAACCCTCGACAAATCACCTGGGCGAGATGAGTTCGACCGTCGGGGAATAGGTACGATAGCGGGCGACATCGCGGGTGAGCAGTCGATACTGGCGGACGGCTGCATGGGCATGGATGTAGAAGTCGGAAAGCGGCGTGGAACGCCAATCCCTGCCAGAATCGGGAGAATGACACCCAAGGGAGACATCATGGCCACCGAGTCTTTCAAGGCAAGCCGTTGGACACGCGGAAACCTCTTCTTTCCCACCATCCTGGAGATCAACGAGACCGCCGTGATCCGGAAAAAGCGTTCCTGGTTCTCTCGCAACGAAATGAGCATCCATCTCCAGAAGGTGGCCAGCGTCCGTATCCAGACCGGGCTTTGCTGGTCGGAGATCCTCATCGAATCCACCGGCGGCACGGATCCCATCGCAAGCCATGGTCACCGCAAAAAGGATGCCCTGCGCGTCAAGGCGATCATCGAGCAGGCCCAGACCCAGCACCTGGGCGCCTCCGTGGAAAGTGGCGCCACCAAGGTCTGCCCTTTCTGCGCTGAAACGATCAAAGCGGCGGCCGTCGTATGCCGCTACTGCGGAAGGGATCTACCTGCGTAGGTCCTACTGCCACCACTTCTCGCGCAGCGCCGTCTCGAACACGTCGCCCAGGATCGCCAAGCCGTTCTTCGCGGTGGCCTCGTCGATGGTCAGCGCCGGCTGCAGGCGAAAGCTGGCGGTGTAGCTCATGGTGAGCAGGCCTCGGCGCACGCATTCCATGAAGATGCGCTCGGTGACTTTGCGAGGCAGGGGCTCTTTGGTTTTGCGATCCTTGACCAGCTCGACGCGAAGAAAGAGTCCGGATCCTTGCACGTGTCCTACGAAGGGAAAGCGCTCGGCGAACCCTTGCAGCTCGCGCAACATCATCGCGCCCACCTGGTTCGAGTTCTCCTCCAGCCGCTCTTCGTCGATGATCCGCAGCGCCGACGCCGCGGCCGCGGAGGCCAGCGGATTGCCGCCGTAGCTCGACGACGAGCCCGAGGGAATGCTCCACGGCTTGGCCTGGGAAATCTCGTCCGTGGTCAGCACGCCCGAAACTGGAAAGCCGCCGCCGAAGGCCTTGCCGATGGTGACGATGTCCGGACGCACGCCGGAATGCTCCACGCCCCAGCGCCGCCCGGTGCGGCCAAAGCCGGTGATCATTTCATCGGCGATGAAGAGCGCGCCGATATCGTCCGCGATGCTGCGAATGGCGGGCAGGAATTCCTTGGGGGGAATGATGTTCCCGGCAGTGCCCTGCATGGGCTCGATGATGAATGCCGCCACCGCGCCCGCAGTCGCGGTCTTGGCGTACTGTCGGGCCAGCTCGGCACAGGCCATGCCGCATCCTGGGTATTCGACGCGCAGAGGGCAGCGGTAGCAGTCGGCGTAGGGAACCTGGTGCGCGCCAGGAACCATGGGGCCCAGGCGATGCTTGAAGGTCGAGCCCATGAGCGAGAGCGCGCCCATGGTCTTGCCGTGGAAACCGCCCCAAAAACTGATGAACTCGTACTTGCCCGTGTGCGATTTCGCCAGGCGCAGGGCACTCTCGACCGCTTCCGTGCCGCCCGAGTAGAGCTGCAAGCGATGGAGCCCAGGGGCCGGCGGCTTCTGCGCCAACCGTTCCACCAACTCCACGCGTGCAGGCGACGTGAAAGATCCCACCGAGGCAGCGGCCACCTGCTCTTGCACAGCGGCCACGAAGCGGGGATGCGAATGTCCGAGGGCATTGACGTTGATGCCGCCGATGAAGTCGACGAAGGTGTTCCCATCCACGTCCGTCACCGTGCTGCCGCGCCCCTCCTGCACGACGATGCCAGCCATCACGGCGTAACCCTGCAGCCCAGGCGCCATGTGCGCGTCCTCGCGCCGACGCAGCTCCTGGCTCCTAGGGCCGGGCACGGCCGTCGTGATCTGCGCGCGTTGGTTCTTGGGCTGCGAGGGATTGGCGGTGGAGTTCACGCGGGATTCTCCTTGGCGGGCTTGCGATGCACGAAAACGAACATCTTCTGCATGGGAAAATTCCACGCATTGTTCACGGTGGTGGCCACCAGGATTCGGCCGAGAATGTAGTGCGAGGCGAGCACCGAGAGGATGAGATGTTCACCGAGCGCGTTGAGTCCCAAGCTTGCACCTGACACCAGACTGTAGCGGAACACCTGGCCAGAAACACCATCGGACAGCGAGCGATAGGTGTAGTACCGCCCCAGCGTAAAGCTGGTGATGCCACCGGCCGCCGCGCCCACGACCGTGCCCATGACCGGCGAAAAGCGGAACAGCTCCACCAGTCCGATCATCGCGGCGAAGTCCACCCCCGTGGCCACCACCGACACGATGTGGTGGCGAACCCATTGGCCCAGCCAGGAGATTGCGCCAGGAGACAAGGCGCTAGTCTCGCGACGAGGCGAGCGCCACTTGCTCGTCCAAGACCAGCTCGGGCAGGGGCAACTCGCGCGATCCCTGCTGCGCCGACGCATAGGCGGTTTGGATGAGCTGGATGCAGAGGAAGGATTCCTCGGCCTCCTTGCCCACCCACTGCCCTTCGGCGATGGCCTTCTTGAACCCGTCGAAGAGAGTGTTGAACCAGGTGGCATGACTGGAATCCATCCAGTCCGAAGGGATCTCGTGGCGTTCGAACTGCCAGTCCACGTTGGCCGTGCCGACCACGCGACCGGCCCGGTTGCGCGCCACCTCGATGTGATCGTCTTCCACCCGGATCGCGCCGTGATCGCCGTGGATGGTGTAGATGACCTTGCGCACGCCAGCCTGCCAGCTCAGATGAGCCGACGCCACGCCCGTCGGGAACTTCAGGCTGCACGAGAAGTCGTCCTCGGTGTCGAACGTGCTCATATTCGACATGCGACCCGAGATGGCCGAGGGATACGCCCGCATCCATTCGAAGGCGAGATAGAAGGTGTGGCTGCCGTGATCCATGGCAATGCCGCCACCCGAATGCCGTCGCTCACGGCGCCAGTCTGGACGCCATTCGCTGACGCCACGGGCGTGGGTGTTGCGGAAGGTCTGCAAGGTCACGAGGTGTACCCGGCCGATAGCACCAGATTCGATGATCCGGCGCACGTTGCGAATCACCGGGGCGTGCTTGTAGTTGTGGCAGGGATAGAGCACGCGCTTGGCCGCCAAGGCGCTGTCCAGCATGTCGCGTGCGTCAGCGATGCTGGTCGCAAGCGGCTTCTCACACAGGACGTGCAACCCGCGCCCAAGAGCGGCCCGCGCCACCGCGGCGTGCTTGGCTGGAGGCGTGGCGATGTCGACAAAGTCCAGGTTGCCGGCCTCGGCATCGAGAAGTTCGAGAAAGTCGGCGTAGACCCGAATCCCGGGAAAGCGCTTGGCCGCTAGGTCGCGTCGTTCGCGGCAAACGTCGGCCATGGCGACGATGTCCACATCCGGCACGCGGCTCTCGGCCCGCGCCCGCTCGGCGCGCTCGCCGTAGGCCGCAATATGGCCTTTTTCCATGATGAACCCATATCCAACGATGGCGCCACGTAGGGGTTTCTTCATCTCCAATTGCTTCCTGTTGTCGGTCGTTGCCCGCCCTTATATGTACCCACTGGCTCTTGCGATCAACACCGCGCGACGAAAAAGATGCCACCCCTGCCCGCTTGGCCAGACGCCGCGACCGGCCACGGGTTGCCCTGGCCTGGCCAATTGCGCGTTTTCCCTCGGATGTCCATTCCGGCGGTACTCTACGCGCAACCCGAGGAGATTTCCTCAACCTTCGCCCAGAACATCACAGGCGGAAGAGAGGTCCCAACGCTGTATGGCAAAGGCGGACCAGAGTCAACGGTGCCGAAGATCGGCTGGATCCGCAGTGTGCGGACCACGGAGGACACGAAGACTTCAGGCCGTTGGTGACCATCCGTCGTGGATGGAGGTGTTCATCGGTTCAGTGTCTGATCCTAGGAGCCGGCGTCCGGGCAAACCCAGTGGCCGTTGCTGCACGCACAAGAAAGGGTGGCACTGCCGCTAGCGAAGCACCCGCACTCGGTGAATGGAATCGTCCCGGATGGGCAGGTCCAGTTTCCATTCGTGCAGGTAGCGTTTGGCCCAGTATCGCCGCAGACGTTGTTGGGATAGCCATTGGCGTATCCCTGGACGCAGTAGAAGGGGGCGCCGCCCCAGAAGCTGCCGTCGACCGGTGGGCAAGATGCCCCGCCGTCCGGGGCGGCCGTTCCACCGATTGGCACCAAGTTGCTTCGCTGCACATCAATGCGGCCGACCTTGTCGTCATAGCTTTCAACGAACCAAATATTTCCATCCGGTCCACTGGTGATGCCGGAAAGTCCGCCGTTCGTGCTTGGCACGGAACATTCGGAAAACGCCCCTTCCAAGGTCATTCGGCCGATATAGGTGCCGTCGGGATACCCGTGGCTCTCCGTAAACCAGAGGTTTCCGTCGGCCCCAGCGGTGATACGCCCGAGGAAGCTGGTGGTTAGCGGAATAGGGAATTCAGTGATGGTTCCACTCGGAGCCAGACGGCCGATCTTGCTACCGGTACCTTCAGCCGAGCTTTCCGTAAACCATAGGTTGCCATCCGCCCCGACCGCGATGTCAGCGGGCCGATTGCCCACCGTCGGAACTTGAAATTCGGTTATCGCCCCGCCGGTTGTCATTCGGGCGATCTTGCCCAGCAGGTCCTCTGGAAACCAGAGATTGCCGTCCGGGCCACCCACGATGACGCTGGGCTCGATGCTGCTGGCCGGAAGAGTGAATTCGGTGACAGTCCCTGTTGGGGTGATGCGGCCGATCCGGTTGCCGTTCATCCACACAAACCAAAGATTGCCATCTGGCCCTGCCGTAATGTCTCTGGGCCCACCGAGCACATAGGGAGCTGGAAATTCGACAATTGCCCCGGCGGGTGTAATACGGCCAATCTGATTGATGGGCAATCCCGTGATGGCGGACAGGCCAGATTCCGCAAACCAAATATTGCCGTCCGGCCCTGCTGCGATGCCTTCTGGTTCGCTAAACGGGGTCGGAATCAGGAATTCCGCAATCGTCCCCGAGGGCGTGATACGTCCGATCTTGTTGTTGGCGTACTCGGTAAACCAAAGATTGCCGTCCGGCCCTGCCACAATCCACGAGGATTGGCTTCCAGACGATGGAATCGAGAAGTAAGTGATTACGCATGAATTTCCGCTGCCGCCGCCGCTTCCGATAGTGCCGCCTGTGGCTGCGGACCCACCCGAACCTTCGATAATGACCACACCCGTTGAGCCGCCGTTGCTCGGTAACCCACCACTACCTCCTGGTGAGCCACCGCTGCCCGACGAGCCACCGCTGCCTGGGGAGCCGCCGCTGCCTGGAGAGCCACCGGTCGAATTTCTGTCTAGCGCTGCATCCAGCCCAGAAATGACACCTGTGTCCAACTTCGCTTGGCTGCCCGTAATGCCTGCGGGGTAGCCGCTCTTGCAAGCGGTTGTGGCCATGAGCACAAGGGCAGCGGAGACCAAACAAGGCGAGGGGGTGTTTATCATGATCTTCCCGTAGCGCTGGCGTCTAGAACCTTTCAGCTGAAATAGTCAAAACAGAGACAGTGCGATTCCTGCACCCAATTGTAGTTCAGCGTGCGGCATCGGACGGGTGGTTTGTAAGCCTGTGCCGAGATCGGTGACATAGATCCGTTGTGACTGTGGCCACCAGATCGCGCGTAGTTCAAGCCAGGGCAGCCACTGGTTCCAGGCCCATCCCGCGCGCAAACCAGCGCTCGCGCCGACGGAGACGCCCGTGGAGGTTTGGTCTACTGTGAAACCCGAGCCCTGAATCCGGAACAGGCTGGCCACTACGCTGCCATCGAGACGCAAGACTCCGCGAGAATACGTCGGGCCAATTTCGCTTGCGGCCCGCATCCAGTGCGCTTGACCTTGGCCCAGACTGCCGCCTTGCCAGCCCGTGCCACCGACCGACAAACGAAAGCCGAAGGATTGAGCCCATGGCAACCAAGCTGCTTCGAGGCGTGCACCAGGCGCGACCCCATCGGAGCCCACCGAGGCGAACCCTCCAGCCGAGACGTCAAACCGGCGAGGCGACTCGCGGGCTACGAATACCTCAGGCTTGGTTTCAGCGCGTTCAATGCCTGCTGTCCCCACAGGCCACCATGTGGCAATGACAACGGCAGCGGCTCGGGCACGCTCTTCACAATCGCCGCCAACGACCACCGTACGCTGGGCGCGGAAGGCCCGATTTTCGGCGCGTAGATCGACGAGCAACCCATTAGGCGCCGCGGAAATAGTGGCGGTGCCCGATGGTACGTCGTCGTTCGGCAACAAGACCGACAGGTGGCTCTCGATGTCCCGCGAAGACGGGCAATCGGAGTTCGACGCGATGGTGGGATGGGCCGCCAGCCACAGCGCAAATAGGACGGCCGAGGACATCACTCGCCAGCACGTCCCAGTTGTGCAGCCTCTGCGGCAAATCGCCCGGTGGAAAATCGCCGCAGATACTCGCCCGCGTCCGAGCGCGCGCCATCCCGATCGCCAAGGTGGGCGCGGCTTTGCGCGCGCCCCCACAACGCGCGCTCGAGGGTGTCCTTGTCGCGTGCATGGGCGAATGCCCAGGAGAAATCGGGTTCCGCTTCGCGCCACCGGCTGGCGAATGCGCGCAACTCGCCTCGCTGCAATCGGCGTTCGAGTCCACCCGGCATGCGGCTGAAGTCCAACCCGTCGAGGACACGCAACGTCTCGCCCGGTTGCTTAAGAGCGGTCATGGTGTCCGCGCGCAAGACGCTGGCCTCGGCCTGCATTCGCCCCTGCGGATAGCGCGCGCGATACTCGTCGAGCGCAGCCAGCGCCGAACGCGGATCCTTTTGGGCGCGCAAGGCGCGCACGGCCGCCGCCAACAGGCGCTCTTCGCTGAGCCCGTCGCCTGGCGCTGGAGTCGCCTTTCCCAGCACAGGCGGCGCCGCTGCGGGTGCAAACGTCTTCACTGTCGTCGTTGGCACTTGAGGAGCACGCTCACCGGGCAATGAAGGCGCAGTCTGAACAGCCGGTGCTACTGGAAATACGGCCAAGGCCGGGGCCTGAATGATCGGCGCGGGCTGCGGGTTGGCTGCCGCGGGTGATCCTTCTCGCATGGCCAACCTCTTCTCTGGTGCTCGCGATGAAGAAGCAACCGCCGACGGCGCGAGCTCGAAGCTGGGAGCAGATTGGGCAGTGGATCCGGCGGAAAGCGCCGCCATCTCGACTGGGGTTGGCGCCTCCCCGACGAGCACGTCCCTACCCGTTGCGCTGGTTGCTTTCGCCTTGCTGGCTCGCGAATGCTGAACGGGAACGGTGCGCGGCGGCGATTCCCTGCTCGGTTCGCTGTGCCTGAGCACCAGTCGATCGATGGCGACGCCAAAGGCCACTCCGCAAATCAGCAACGCTCCGCCGATCACTGCCGGCTGAAGCCATCGCCCGCGGCGTAGCCTGCGTGGCTTGGCGCTCGCCACCAACCGGCGCTTGACCCGCGCGTGGACGGCATCGGGTAACGGATTCATGGGCCGGTTGCTTTCCAGCAAGGCGTCGGCCAGCGCCAGGCCATCATCGCGCAGTTCTGCGACAGGCGACGGTCGGTCCGGCTTCATGATTTCCGCTCCTTTCCTTCGACCAACAAATCGGCCAGTTTGGCGCGAGCCCGGTGGACCCTGACCCAAACCGTTCCGACGTCGGTTCTGGTCAGCGCGGCGATCTCCTCGCCAGGCAGGCCTTCCAGGGCAAACAAGACAATCGCCGTCCGGTATTTATCCGGCAAGCGATCCAGGGCCGCGTACAGGCGTAGCCTCTGCTCGCGACGATCGAGCTCTTCGATAGGCGTCGGCACGCCTGGCCGTGCGTCGGCGAAGTCCTGACCGTGCTGGCTCCAAAGCCAGTGGCGAAGGCTGTCGTTTCGGCGCCGCCACCTCACCACTTGCTCGGTGATGCGAAACAACCAGGTGGTGATCATCGCGTCGCCGCGAAACTCGTGACGCCGGCGCATGACCACGAGAAAAACATCGTGCAAGATATCCTCGGGATCCAGGAGCGGCCCGGCCAGCCGGCGCACCCAGCGCTCGACCTGCGGCGCATGCCGGTCGTAGAGCTCCTCGATGGTTCCGGCATCCTGCGGTTTGGCGGATGCCAGACCACCGTCCGAGTCCGGCCTGGTTGGGGTGATGTCGCGCACGTTCACTGCCCGTCTGGTAGCACCAGCACCATCCACCTTACAGGCAGAATCGAGAATTCTTCAACTGATCGGTCTCGGCGGTGCAGAGCGCCTTCACTTTCTGCGATAGATCGGCACGCCCAGCACGGTTTCCTCAAGCTGGTAGTGCCTGGCCACGAAGGCGGCCATGCGCGGGTGGCGAGAGATAGGTTCGTCGTCCATCTTGTCGAGCCTGCCGGCGGCGGCGTCGACGATGAATTCGGGCAGGTTGCTCTGCAAGTCCGCCATCAGTTTGTTCCAGGTTTCGGCGGGCACGTTGTCGCGGTCGGGATGGCCACCCAAGTCGTTGGCGCTTGTGCCCCAAACATGGCCAGTCTGGTAGTTCACGGACGTGTAGCGAGTTGCCATCCGGCGATGGGCGTACAGGTAGATTTCGGGCGAATTGCCCCACACGAACACGCGCGCGTCTGGCTGCGTGTGCAGGCGCACGTACTGGGCGACGGCCCGGTAGCGATCCTGGTGCCACGCGGAATGCGGCCAGACCTGACGATCCGCCATGGCAACTGTCACCGAGGTGGCTGCTCCGAGCGCGATGAGTACCACCGCGATCTTTCCCAAGATCGATTGGCTTCGCATCATGCAAACTCCCGGCGCCAAGTGGTCAGCTGTCGTGCGGCCATGATGGTCAGCGGTGGCAGAAGCTGGATGAAGTAATGCGGGTAGAAACGCCCGCCCATACTGACCGCGACAAGACTGGCCAAGAGCCAGCTCGAGAGCAGACAACCCACCCCGCGCCGCCAAACGAAATCGCCCCGTCGACCGCGGACCATGAACGCCACGACTGGAATGACCAGTCCCACGTCGATGGCCAGGAAGAACAGGGTCTTAAGCGTGGCGTTGGCCAGCTTCACTTCGAGCGGCAGGCTATTCGTGTAGTAGCGAGAGTAGGCCAAGCTCGTGGCCGCATCGGCCAGAGCGTCCCCGTGCCACAGCCATGCCATCATGGCCAGCAGAGGCAGCAGAGCGCCGGCTGCCGCGATCGCCAAGGCTTTGAGCTCGACCTTGCGCCGGACCGCCACCACCGCCATGGGCAACAGCGCCAGAGCGGCCTGCGGCCGGATGAGAATCGCGATGCCGACGAGCAGGCCCATGACGAAGCTTTCCGCGTGCGTGGCACGTCCTCGCACCCAAGTGCGCGCGGCCAGCCAGAACGCCGCCACCAGCGGCAAGTTCATGAACAGCTCGGAGTTGGCGGCCTGAAAATCATTGGCCGGACCCACCACGCTGGCGACCGCGTAGAGCATGCCTGCATAGCGGCCGGCGCGTGCGCCGAAGAATTCCTGGGCCACCAGGCCTACCATGTACCCGGTCAGGGCCGCGACCAGCACCAGGACCACGTGCACCGCGATCAGGTTGAAAACCCCGGCCACGCGATAGATGAGCGCGTAGATGAGGTAGATCCCTGGCGGCTTGTGGTCCACTACATTGCGAAAGAAGGTGCCACCAGCGACCAGTTCGGCGGCTCCGGCGGAATAATAGGATTCGTCGATATTGAACGGGTGGCTGACCAGGCCGGGAAAGCGCAGCACGCAAGTCGCGGCCAACAGCGCAAGGAACGTCAGCAGGCTGGCCGCCGAGCGGGTTTGATGGACTGGTTCAATGCGCGAAAGCTCGAATTGCGACATGCGGTCTCCGGCTGCAGTTTCCATGGGATACACGGATCCGCACTGTGCAGAATCCAGGCCAGTCGCACGCCCCTCCAGATTCGCGGACAACCCGCGGCGCTACCCGCGCCCGCTGGCGAATCTTCACCGTGGGTGTGTAAAAGTGGACGGGAACGGCGTGCGGACAAGCACGCAGGGCTGCTTTTCTGGCACCATGGTCTCCGCCATGAGTTCTTCGACCACCGCCCGCGCCTACTGGAAGCCCGAGGAAGAAACCCTTGCAAGGCCAGCGCTGGAGGCGCTACAGCTCGAACGCCTGAAGCGCACCGTCGCGCGCGTGTGCGAGAATGTCCCGCTTTATCGCAAGAAGTTCGAGCAGGCCAAGGTCACCCCGGGCGACATACGCGCCCTGGCCGACCTGCCCCGCCTGCCTTTCACCACCGGCGCGGATCTGCGAGAGTCCTATCCTGCCGGCATGCTCGCCGTGCCGCTGGACGAGACCCTGCGCCTGCACACGTCCAGCGGCACCACGGGAAAACCCAAAGCCCTCTTCTTTTCCCGGCAAGATGTCGACAACGCCGCCGAGCTGATCGCGCGTGGCTTCGTCGCCACGGGCATGCACCGGCAGGACATCTTCCAGAACATGATGACCTACGGGCTCTTCACCGGTGCGCTCGTGGCCCACTACGGCGCCGAGAAGATCGGCTGTTTGGTGATTCCCGCAGGTCCGGGCAACAGCGATCGCCAGCTCCTCTTGATGCAGGATTTTCACACCACCAGCATTCACCTCACGCCGAGTTTCGCGCTCTATTTCGCCGATGTCTTGGAAAAGCGGGGCATCGATCCGCGCAAGGATCTCTCGCTCAAGCGAGCCTTCGTGGGCGCCGAGCCCTACAGCGAGGAAACCCGGCGCAAGATCGAAGACGGCCTGGGCCTGCGCGTGTTCAATTCCTACGGACTATCAGAAATGAACGGTCCGGGCGTGGCCTTCGAATGCGAGGAACAGGCCGGCATGCACCTGTGGGAAGACCACTACATCATGGAAATCATCGACCCGGAATCGGGCGAAGCCCTGCCGCCCGGCGAGCGCGGCGAACTGGTGCTGACCACCCTCGTGCGCGAAGCCATGCCCATCCTGCGCTACCGCACGCGCGACATCACTTCCATTGTCGATGCCCCCTGCCCATGCGGCCGCACCCATCGGCGCATCCAGCGCATCACCGGCCGCGCCGACGATATGCTGATCGTGCGCGGCGTGAACATCTACCCGCAACAGATCGAGCGCATCCTCATGGGCGTGCCCAAGCTCGGCCGCAACTACGTCATTGTGCTGGAAGGTCTGGACGAGATGACCGTGAAAGTCGAGCTGTCCGAGGCCGGCTTCGACGACCAGCTGGAACATGTTGTGGCCCTGCAGAACGAAGTCGCCGGGCTGCTGCGCGCCGAGATCCTGACCAAACCCAATGTCGACCTTGTGCCGCCCGGGACCCTGCCTGCTAGTGAGGGCAAGGCCAAGCGCGTGATCGACAACCGGAAGCTTTGACCCCGAGGACCGCCATGAGCACCGTTCGACAGCAGGGTCAGTAATCACACCCCTTGATGGGGTTCATCACTCGACGACGGTGCCATTCACGAGCGTGGTGATGCTGTCCGCTTTGAGGGTGATGCTGCCATTCGCCACACTGCCGACGGACACGCAATTTTCGGTGGACGAGGTCCGGTACGCGTTGAAGGTCGAAGGGACGCCAGCACCGCCCAAGACCAGGCTCTTGTCCTGGGTGGCGTTGTTGATCGCGACGACGGTGACCGCGTTCATTGTGGGATGCGTGAACGCCACCACGAAAAGGTCCGCATCGCTGGTCGTGACCTTCACCATCTTGGCGCCGGGCCGGATGTAGCGATAGAAGTTCTTCGATACGTAGTAGCGTTTGCCGAGGGTCTGCGTACCCTGCATCAAGGTGTACTCGCTCGGGGATCCGCCGAGTTCGCTGCCCTGCCACCACACCCAAGCCGAAGCCTGGCCGTAGCTAAGCGCCGCGTAGATGGCGAAGCCGAGCGTGCGCGCCCCATTCGTGTCCGCCCACACGTCGGTGTAGCCGGAGGTTTCGGTCATCCAACTGGACTTGCTGTGCGGCACGGCCCAGTTGGTTCGCACGTAGTTCCAGTAGGTCGCGAGTTGGGAACTCGCGGTGGGCGCAACGCCATCCTGGTAGCCGTGGTAGGCCAAGACATCGAAATTCGCCCACGCGGCGCTGTCCATCTTGGCCGAGTAGAACCACTGCTGACCTTCCAGCCCAAGCATGTTCTCGGTCCCGAAGATCTTGACGTTCGGATAGGCCTGCTTCACCAGCGGCGCCACGGCTTCGATCATGCGCGAATAGGCATTGAGCTTGGCGGGATCGATATCGTAGACGCACGAGTTGTAGGGCTCGACGAACATGGGTTCGTTTTGCGGGCTGATGGCGTAGAGATCGACGCCAGCGTCGGCGTAGTTCTTGATGCCTTGGCCAAGCCACGCTGCGTACGCCGCGTATTTCGATGGGTCCAGCGTCCCGCCGTTCTTGAGTCCGTCGGGGTTCGGCGCGCACGGCGATTGCCCGGCCTGCACGCTGGCGACGGTGCACTTCATGGCCGACGGCGCCGACCAAACCGTCAGGATGAATTTCAGCGGCACGCGGTTGGCGTCCGCGATCTTCTTGAAGCCTTGAACGACAGGCTTTTGCTTGACCCAGTTGGCGTCCTGGTTCGCCTCCTCGGAATAGTATTCGCTGCGCCACATGGTCAGACCGAGGTCGGTGATGACCTGCGTACCCCACGCGTCCGACCACAGGTCGCTGGCGTTGCCCCACCAGTCGTCCTGCGCGCCGAAAAATCCGAATCCCTCGATGGTCTGGTACTGGGTGCCAAGATCGATGGTCACGTTGGGCGTGCCAACCAGACCACCCGCACCCGTCGACCCGCCCGTGACAGTCGCACCACCGGTTGCGCGTGTGCCGCCAGCGCCGATCGCTCCGCCGCTCCCACTCGATCCACCGCTACTGCACCCAGCAGCCACCATCGCGAGAATCGAGAGAGCACCAATCAATGAAACGCGACCGTTGTGCATGGTTGGCCTTTCGGGTGCTGGTGTAACCCGCCGCAAAGCTCCCGCCCCCTGTCTCGCTCACGTCTGGACCGAGGGTATTATGCCACGGCCGAACACCTCTTCGGCGAAGAAGGCGCCGGCAGCAGGTTGTTTCGGCCGTGATGCCAACGCACAACGGTGCCGCCGCGAAAGGCGCGAACCGTAGTATGCTACCGCCGCCCTAACATGGGGCGTCCCATCAACCAACCATCCACATTCCACATCAACGAGGCAGCGACCATGGCTACCAAGACGATTTCCGACATCAATGCCAGCGGCAAGACCGTACTTATGCGCGTGGACTTCAACGTGCCCTTGAAGGGCGGGAAGATCACCGACGACCGGCGCATCCGCGCGGCCCTGCCCAGCATCAAGCAGGTCATCGACCAGGGCGGCAAGCTCGTGCTCATGAGCCACCTCGGCCGGCCCGACGGCGCCTACGATCCCGAAGGCAGCCTCAAGCCCTGCGCCGTCCGCCTGGGCGAGCTTCTAGGCAAGCCCGTGAAGCTGGGTCCGAACGAAGTCATCGGCGCGGCGGCCGAGGCGCTGGTTGCGGGCATGAAGGCGGGCGATGTCGTCCTGCTTGAGAACGTGCGCTTCCACGCCGGCGAGACCATGCCCGACAAGGCGAAGAAGAATCCCGACAAGAAGCTGACGGCCGAGCAGCAGGTGAAGCACGACGAGTTCGTGGCCGGCCTGGCCAAGCTGGGCGACCTCTACGTCAACGACGCCTTCGGCACCTGCCACCGCAAGCACGGCAGCATGTTCGGCGTGGCCAAGGCCATTCAAGCCAAGGGCGGCGCCGCCGTCGCTGGCTACCTGGTCGAAAAGGAAATCCGTTACCTGCACGAAGCCGTGTCGTCGCCCAAGCGCCCCTTCGTGGCCATCCTCGGCGGAGCCAAGGTCAGCGACAAGATCAAGCTGATCTCGAACCTGCTCGGCAAGGTCGACAACATCCTCATCGGTGGTGCCATGGCCTATACGTTGCTCAAGGCCAGCGGCGTGTCTGTGGGCAAGAGCCGCGTGGAAGAGGATCAAGTCGAAGAGATGAAGAAGCTGCTCGGCCAGGCCGGTGGCAAGATCGTGCTGCCCAGCGATCACGCGGCGGCGGGCGCCTTCGACTTCAAGGCCATGACCGGCGACAAGCCCACCGTCGTGGCGGGCGCCAACATTCCCGATGGACTCATGGGCATGGACATCGGCCCTAAGACCATCAAGGCGTTCAGCGACATCATCGGCAAGGCCGGCACTATCGTGTGGAACGGCCCCATGGGCGTGTTCGAGGCCCCCGATTACGCGGCCGGCACGCTGGCCGTGGCGCAAGCCATCGCGGCGGCCACCGGCCGTGGCGCGGTCACCGTCATCGGCGGCGGCGACTCGGCCGCGGCGGTCGAGAAGATGGGCCTGGCCGACAAGATGACCCACGTCTCCACCGGCGGCGGCGCTAGCCTAGAATACCTTGAGGGCAAGGAGATGCCGCCCATCAAGGTGCTGGACCAAAAATAGGAGAGAGCACGGAGTGCCGGAGAGGGCACAGAGACGAAGGAGGTCCGGAGCGAAAGATCCGGGCCTTTTCTTTTGCCTCCGCACCGCGACTTGACTCTCAAGCATATCTATAGAAATCTATAGACATGCCCACATTGTCCGTGCATCTACCGGCGCCGCTCTACAAGAAAGTCCGCGCTGCGGCCAAGCGTGCCAGGCAAAAACCATCGCAGTTCGCGCGCAAAGCCGTCGAGAACGAGCTGTTGCGCGCGCCACCAGCATTGACCATGGGAGCGCTTGCCGGTACCGCCAGCCTCGCGCGCGGCTATGATCCCGCGGCGCCCGTTTTCGAGAGCGGCGACTGGGAACAATGACCCAGCCAGAACGCTACCTGCTCGACACACATGCCGCTGTCTGGTTGCAGCTCGAACCCGCGCGATTGAGCGCGCGCACCAGACACGCGCTATCCGGAGCCGCTCCGATGGATCTGTTCATTTCCGATGTGACCCTCAGCGAAACCGCGCGACTGCTCAAGCAGGGAAAGATCGAAACCGTGGATAGCCCCGCGGACTGGCTGGAACGATTCGCGCTCGGATTCACGATACTTGCCGTCGACGCACGCATCGCCTGGGCCGCAGCCGCGTTTGCGTGGGAACACCGCGACCCTTGCGACCGCCATATCCTCGCCAGTGCCGCCGCGACGGCCCTGCCACTGGTGACCATCGATCCGAAGATCGCCTCTTTCGCGGCCCGCGTGGGTGTCCGCATCGTTTGGTAGCAGTGTCCCGGAATCAAAGATCGATCAAGTGCAGACCGACGCCTGCACGGGCCATCGAACGGAAATCACTGTCGAGAGTCAGGATTGGAGTTCTGTGGAAAAGGGCATAGGTCGCGATCAGCAAGTCCAGGCTTCTGACCGAGATGCCCTTGCGCGCGAGCGCGAATCCAAGGTCACCGGCCTCGTCCCACAGGTCGGCAGGCTGGGCAAGCTGGTGGCAGGCCGAGAAAAGAGAAAGTGTCTTGTTGCGATCTGTGCCGGACTTGAATCCGCGGCGAAGTTCGGTCAGCACGGGTCCGCACAACGCTGCTTCATCGTCTTCGAGGGCCTGATCCACCACACCGGCCGCCGGACCGCGGTCGCGAAAAAAGGCAATCCATGCCGAGGTGTCGACCAAAATCAACGCCGGGTCCTCGGCAGGTCGAGTTCGAATCGCACCTTGCCACGTAGCTGACGCAGAGCCGAGCGACGAGCATTTCTATCGAGCGCCTTCAGGCCCTCGACCAGCGTCAACGTGATGCCCTTGCCCGTCAACTGTTGCGCATGGTCGAGCACGTCCCGGGGGATATTCGCCGTTACCTTCCTCAGAGGTTCCATCGCACTAGTATACGCATATGGTCCCAGCTGGCTAGAGATATGGTCGTGACCAACAAGAAATTGGAAGAAGCCAATACGCCGTCACGTCGACGCGAAAACGCACCTACGGGTCTTTGGTGAAGTGGGCGCTCTGCCCCATCGTGAATCCCGTCGTACCACCGCTGGCGTCGCTATCGGAGACTACGAGATCAAAGCTGTATCTATCGGTTGGATTGACCGAGCAGGCGTACATCGAGCAGTTGCACATCAATTCTCTGTAGCAGAGCTGGAATTTTCCACAATCGACAGGGACCACTTTTCCGGTGGGGTCGGTTTGACCGCAACTACTGGGATACCCGAGCATCCCGCCACCCCAGTTTGGAAGGCAAAAACTTGAACCCGGAATCGGAGTCTGTAATGCACACCAACCCGCCCATAGCTCGCTGCCTTCGAAACTGAACTGTAGCCGACGAGAGGAATAGACAGCACCGATCATGGAGTAGACAAATCCTTCTTCGAGGTGGCCATGGGCAGATACATCGTAGCTGTCGAAGTAGCCAGGCGGATACCCGACGTTCGGATCGGTGGCAGGAGGGGGCGGTGTGCCGTTGCCCAAATAGACCTTGCCGACGACCTGGCCAGTTCCATCGATACCAAAGGTGAACTTGATGACATCAGAACCGGATGTGAACTTGTAGTTCTCGATATAGCCAGTCCACGATTGAACATTGTCGAGAGGACCAGCCGCGTCCCAATCGTTACCTACGATCCCTTGCACGCCGCTTCCCAGGGCATCTGGAGAAGTGGAAGGTTCGATTGTAGAAATCGAGCCATCCGCCTTGACGTCTGGATCAACCAGTCCCAACTGATGGTCCCTGTCGCAGGCGCCGAAAACCACAAGAAATGCCAAGAACGATCTGTTCATCATTTTGCTGCCTCCATGAGCTGCTTGTGGAGTGGGCGCCTCGAAACCTTTCACCGATTCATCGCCGCGCGTGTTTTGTCGGCGAATTTTCCGTCGGGGAAGGTCGCGAGATAGTGCTCGAAATCCTTTCGCGCTTCTTCCCAGTTGCCCGCTTTCCCACGACAGACCGCGCGGCCGTAGAGGGCTCGCTCGGTCACGAAGTCGGCGGGGGGATCCGCTCGCAGGAGCAAGTCGAAGTCGTGCAGCGCAGAGGCGCGCCTGCCTCGGTCGGCGCGCAGTTCGGCCCGTGCCACCAGCATCTCGCGCCCGACGCCCGTCGCGGAAAAGGACTGAGCATCGAGCAGCGCCAGAGCCTGAACGTGGTGGCCGAGTTGCAACAAGGCTTCGATTCGGGTCGCGTTCGCCTCGCTGGTGAGCACGCCATTGGTCCCGAATTCGGCGCGATGCTGGTCAAGAATCGCCAAGGCCTGTTCTGCGTCGCCCTCTTGCCTCAGCTCGGCGATGGCGCGGGCAAGAATTCGCGATTCCTGGGCCAACGAAGATGGCCCGGCTGCGGGTGGCGGGGCGAGCGGCGGCTCGATGGACGGAGCCGGTGCAACTGCTTCTGTTCTTTCCCTCATGGCCACGGCGCGATTGAGACGCATGACCACGGGTCGAGTTGCCGGCAGCTCGCGTGTCGGCTCGGACAAGGGCTCAGCCGCGGGCAGCGCTGGAGAAATCACCGACGCCGGACGCGACGATCCCAGCGAAGCGTGGCGAACCGGCTTGCTGGCCGGCGGTGCGACGGGAAGATCGCGCCTGTCCTGAGAGGGTGCGCGCAAGACGTGCGAAACAGCGGCCGACAGCACCCCGCCAAAGAGCACGAGGCTGGATGCGATGGCCAATTGCAGCGCCAGGGGGCGTGGCCGAAAGCGCTCTTTGCTGCGCAGGCGCGCGCCGACCTCGGCCAGCTCTTTAGCCCCGAATGGCCGCACCAGCGCCGCAGATCGCAGCATGGCCCCGGCCACGGCCTCGTCGCTGGCGCCGGGAGGCTGCGCGGTCCAGCGCTCGCGAACAGGCGTGCGCTCCCCCGATTTCCTGCGATCTGTTGTCGTTGGCTGCTTCATGTGCTTCTCCTCGAAACGCGTCTCACTTCGGCAAGAAAGCGCTCTCTCGCCCGGTGCAGATGCACCCAAACCGTCGCCACCTTCAGCCCGGTCAGCGCGGCGATCTCTTCGCCCGACAGCTCCTCGAGCTCGAAGAGAATGATCACGGTCCGGTACTTATCGGGCATGCGGTCGAGGATGCGATAGACCGTCTCGCTCGACTGCCGGCGCTCGAGTTCATCCACGGGGGTCAGATGGGGCGGAGAAATCGTCTCCTCGATTTCGGCACGGCGGGCGTGGGAGAACCAGCGGCGGAAGCGATCCTTGCGGCGATTCTCCAGCGCCACGCGCTCGGTGATTCGGTAGAGCCAGGTAGTGACCTTGGCCTCGCCCCGAAAGTCGGGCAACAGCCGCCGCGCTACCAGGAAGATCTCATGGACCAGATCTTCGACATCCGCGCAGGGCCCGGCCAGCTTGGCCGCCCAGCGCGCGACGGCGGGCGCGTGCGCGCGATAGAGCGCATCGAGATTCGGAATCCCCGAAGATCCTTCGGCCATGGGCGTGGCATCCGAGCTAGGCAAGGACATGGCTACGGTCTCTTGTGCTTTGGGGCGCCCCAAACCTTTCAGGGAAATCGCCCCGCGCTGACGCCCAAGGAAATTTGGACGTCCACACGGGGCAGCTCGCCCACTTCGCCGTAGTTCCCGATGGTTAGGCGATCTTGGCCGGGGTACGCGTAGACGTCCGTGCCAATCCAGCCGGCCACGTTGTTCCAGGCCCGCATGAAGCGAAGTCCAGCGGTCAAACCGAGCTGCGCACTGGTGTCCGAGGAAGTCGACGCGAGCCCTGTCCCTTGCACGTGCAGCGCTGCAAGCACGCCGCCAGCATGAACGTCCAGCATGGCCGCACTTCGCCCGAGTCGGTACGTGGGGCCGGCCGACAAAGCGGCGCGCGTCCACTGCGCGGCGCTGGCCGGCGTAGCGATGGATTGCGTATGCGTCGATGTCGCTGACAGCGCGACATCCAGGCCAACTGAATTGCCGGTCGGGAACAAGCACCCTGCGAGCTTCGCCCCGTACGCAGTATCGCCGCTTGCGATCGAGGCGATCGCCGCCAAACCAACGTCGAAGGACACGGGCCGACCTGGCTGTGGTTTCGGCTCTTCGACAACGGTATCCGTCACGGGTTCATACGGCGCAGGCGCAGGCAGCCGCACCACTGGCGTCGCGAGATTGGGATTGAACTTGGCCTCCCAGGCCGAGATGATCACGGCAACCGCCTCGGCGACCTCGCCGCACGAACCCGTTCGTTCCAGGGTTCTTTCGGCCATCAGCCGTCCGTCCTCGCCGAGCAACTCGACGTGTACGCCGGAGCCGGCGCTAGAGACATTCGCCATGTGCGCGCCCGGCTTGACAATAGCGTCTTCCGCGGTGGCGACCGCCATCGCGGCCAACTGCTCCCGAACCTCGACGGGCGTCGGGCAAGTACTGTCGCCCGTGACCTCCGTCCCTGGATACGCGAGCCACAAGGCCAAGACAATCGCAGACACGCCCGCATCCTGATACGGAAGGCTTGCGTGTGTCCAGGATTCTACGTCGCGGTTCGCGCGGCCAGCCAGGCCAGGTTTTCGGCGAAGCGGTCGACAGTGGCGAGGGCCTCGGTGTCTTTCAGCACTTCGCCCGGCTCGCGAGAGAGAGCGACGTTCCAGTACGAAGAACCGGGAACGATCATGTCGTTGATCATGTACCAGAACAGAAGCTGGGCGTAGGTGAAGTTGTGGCCGGCGCGGCGAGCGACCGCGATGGGACCGCCCAGTTTGCGCGAAAACAGGTCGCCGTTGACCTTGGCCACGTAGCCGGCGCGATCGAGCAGAGCCATCATCTCAGGCGTGGCCGACCCGAAATAGACTGGCGAGCCGACCACGATGATGTCGGCCTTCAGCATGGCCTCGAACACGGGATGGAAGTCGTCGTCGCGGGTGTTGCAGCGCTTGTCCTTTTTGCGTCGGCAGATCTCGCAGGCACGGCAGCCCTTGATGGTCTTGTCCCGAAGCAAGATCAGTTCGCCGGAGACGCCCCTTTGGGCAAGTCCGTCGAGACAACGCTGCAAAAGCGTCTCGGTGTTGCCGTGTTTGCGTGGACTTCCTGAGATGGCGACGGCGTGCATGGAACCTCCGGCGGTGGTTGCGGCCGAAGTGTATCCCATGGCACCACGCCTGCGAGCAAGAGCTCGCCGTTCACCGTTTCCTTCATGGATGAACGTGGCATGATGCCGGGCCGAGGATACCTTGCTCGTGCCGGCATCGCGCCTTTCGAAAGAACGCAGCTTACTTCTCGCGCTTTTGCTCTTCGCCGCTTGCGTGAAGAACCTCGGCACGGAATCGCCCACGACCCAAGCACCCAAAGTTGGGACGTTGCTGCGCGACTGTGTGGTGTCCGTACCAGCGTCTGTCGCGGCTTGGACCGCTCCGGCGACCCTTGCCTATCCGGACGGTGCGCTTTGGATTCTTCAGTCCGCGATCCTCGTCGATGGATCGGCTGCGCCCGGGCCCGCCATCTGGATTCCGAGTGCCGACGCCGCCTGTGCTGGTCCAACCGATCTGCTTCGTCGGCCGGACGGCAGCCCGGCCGCGCTTCTCGCTCTCGACGACGCGGAGACCATCGCCAACGCCGACAGAAACGATGGTCGAGCCCTCATGCTTGTGCCCAAGGCCGGCTTCAGCGCTGGCGGCCTGGGCTACCTCTACTACGACCACGTGCTCGCGGGGCCAGATCCGTACGACCTCCAGCTTCTCGGCACCGGCATCTGCGTGCTCGATACCATCGCCGGCACCTGCGCGCGCGTCGTCGATGCAACCGGGTCGACCGTCCTCTGGCTGGGCGACGAGCTTCCGATCCGCTCGGCATTTGTCGACGCGAGCATGGTCTATCTCTTGGCTTGCCGGCAACCCGCCTCGCTGATGCAAAGCTGTACTTTGGCACGGGTCCCGCCTGGCAGCGCCGGAACCATCGCAGCCTACGAATACTTCGATGCCTTCCAGGGCTGGAGCGCAAGCCGGACCCAAGCGACCCAGGTCCTCGATGATCTTGCCAACGTGAGCCTTTCGTACAACCCATTTCATGGCCGCAGCACCGTGGTGCTGACCAATCCATTCGACGGCAAGGTCTCGCTCCGGCTCGGCAGCGCACCCGATGGGTCCTTCGGCAACCCGATTCCGTTGTTCACCGCGATCGCACCCGCACCGGGCACCTTGCTCGACGGCGGCGCCGAACAGACCTCCCTTCGCGGCGACGGCGGCCGCGTGATCCACATCGCCTATGCCGCCGGCAGCTTCGCGGCACGCGAACTCCACTTGGCCAGCTTCCAATTCGACGAGGTCCTGAAGTGAGGTTGTGCTTCATTCCATCTCCGCGCCTTCTGCACCTTCTGGCGCTTTCGTCTATCGCCACCCTCGCGCGCGCCGACGACAATCCGGAGCAAGCGACCGACGTGCCTTCCGCGCCTTCCACACTTCCCACACTTGCCACACTTCCCACACTTGCCGCACTTCCCACACTTGCTACATCTCCCGCCCCCGGCGGCGACCAGTTCGGCTTCCCGCGCGCAATTCCATTCTCGCGTTCCGCCTCCCGTGATGCGCCCGCATTCGCGCTTGCCATGGCCCCACGCGGGGTGTGGACCGCCGCAGGCGAATTCGGATTCGCCGCCTACCGAGACCACGGACTCACCCTCCGGCCCGGGTTTTACGGTCTCCTCGAACTCGAGGGCGACGAGCAGACCGGGTTCAGCGTCTGGCCATCCCAGCAGATCCACTTCTGGCGTGGCGCCTTCTCGCTCCAAGCCTCGCTCGCTTTCGACGACCTCGCACACCGCCTGTGCAAGCGCTGCGCGCTCGAATTCACACTTCGCCTTCGCCACGAAAGCGAGCACTACACTGGCGCGAACGGCGGTGGATCCGCCATCGACTACTCCGACCGTCCCATCGTTGGCGACGCGGTCGTATTCGACGTCGCCACGGCCCTTTGGCGTGGACACTGGCTCATCATCATCCGCGCGCTCGACGATTTCTTTCTTCCAGACCGGTCGAGCTATAGCCAAGGCCCTGGCCTCGACCTGCACCTGCGCTATGCCGCCTGGCGCGGGATTCATCCCTTCTTCTCGGGCTACGCCGAATACCTTTTCGGCACCGCACTCGGCGAGCGCAGCTATCCCGACGCCTACCTCGTGCGCGGCTTGCTCGGCATCGCCGTCCCCGGCACCCTCGGCGACCTCATGGTCTTCGCCTCAGGCGACGTCGGTCATCGCAAGGGCCTGGCAGCCTACACAAGAGAGGCCACCCTAGGCTTCGGCGTGCGCCTGGCCTTCGGATCATTGCCTGGAATGTGAGGGGTGTAGGAGCGTGACCGTGCGTGTCCGATTGGCAGAATCCTCACCGGCCGCCATCACCCGTGCGGCTGGCAGGCATCTTCGGCATCACCTCAAGCCAACGATTCGCCCGCCGCCGGAACGCGCGCTCGCGGCGAACGATGGATGCGAAGCCGGAGCAAGGGCGATGCAGTCGTTCGTCGCAGGTTTCGCAGCGGCGACGGTCGACGCCTCTGCGGCGGTAAAAAGCGCCAGCGACGGCCACGAAAAGCAAAGCCGCAAGCGCGCACGGCCAGCCAGCCCACAAAGAGATCCCCACCCCCGCGCCCGGGAGCAAACGTCCCACGATCTTCGGCATGCGCAGCCGCAAGGACATCGCGCCCAGCACGAGCGCCAGCGACAGGGCGCCCACGCCCCACAAAGGCGGTGGCCCCACCCATGCCCCAGCCGCAACACCCGCAACCAAGCCCGCGGCCAGAAACGTGCAGCCCTTGCACACGCGGAAGCGCCTGCCAACCCGCAAGACCTCGCCGCAGTAGGCGTCGCACAGGGGGTGGTGCGCGAAACGGTGATACAGATGCGCCCGCCAAGCGAGGCGATCGATGCGAAAAGCCAGGGGCGGAGGGATGCGCGGAACCGTCACGAGGCTTTAGGCGAAAGCTTGACCGCTGTGCCGTAGGCGACGATCTCGTTCGTGTTCTGCATCAGCTCGCCCGAATCGAAGCGCATCATCAGCACGGCATCGGCGCCCAACGCCACCGCGTGCTCTTCCAGCCGCTTCATGGCTTGCGTGCGCGCATCGTTGGCCAGCTCGGTCAGGGCCGTGATCTCGCCGCCAAAGAACGTCTGGCAGCCAGCGCACATGGTGCCGACCACGCTGCGCGAACGAACCGTGATGCCCCAGCAAGAGCCGAGAACCTTCTCGACCACGAAGCCGGGCGGCGGATCCATGGTGGTCATGACGGGAATGCGCGGTGGAATGTGCGGTTGCATCGTCGCTCCTTGCCTCGCTGGTTAGGGATCGGAAACCTCGCTATGGCCGCGATGGCGTAGGCGGGCTTTGCCCGCCGGAGCCAGAGCGCGGGAGGGTTTGGGCTGAGAAACTATATGATCGCGTTGGCGAAAGCGGGCTTTGCCCGCCGCAGCCAGAGCGCAGGAGGGCATGGGAACCCTCCCAGGGTTCCCATCATAATAGAGGAGAGAGTGGGAGTCGAACCCACGGTACCTTGCGGTACACATGATTTCCAATCATGCCCCTTCGGCCACTCGGGCATCTCTCCATTCTTGAAAAGGACCCTGGGAGGGTCCTTTAAATCCCCCGCGACGAATGCCGTCAAGCAAAGCTTGCCGTCACTCACGCGTATTTTAAGAAGGACCCTGGGAGGGTCCTTCAAATCCCCCGCGACGAGTGCCGTCGGGCAAAGCCCGCCGTCACTCACGCGTATGTTATTTGGTTTTTGCGGAGAGGAGAGAGTGGGAGTCGAACCCACGTTACCTTTCGGTAAACCTGATTTCGAATCAGGCGCCTTCGGCCACTCGGCCATCTCTCCGATCGGGAGGCAACGTATGCCGCGTACGCGACAGAAGGTCAAGCCCCTGAAGGGCCAGGGGACGCCGCGGCAAGTGGGCAGGAGTCAATCCCCGCGCACCGCCCGATAGTCGGCCATGGGCAAACCGGGATAGGCCTTCTGCCATTGCGCCGACAGAAGTTCGTCGAGACGGGTGAAATTCGGGCTGTCGGTGCGCAGGGCAATGCCGTGGAAGAAGGCATCCGGGTAGAAGGCGTAGTGGTTCCAGAATTCCTCGCTGCCCAGAATGTCCCGCAACATCTGCGTGTGATCGGAGTGAGGTAGCCAGACAACGTCCGGCCTGCGGCGGAAAAATTCGGTCGCGGAGAATCCGTGGCGCGCGAAGTACGTATCGTGCAAGCCAAGCAAGTCGATGATCGTGATCTGCGGAGCCATGGCGCCCGGCAGGCCGTGCTCGGACATGGCGAAGCTGGTGCCGGCGGGCGCCGCCATGGCCATGTCCGCGATCGCGTGCGCGGCCTGCCAGGAGTCGAGTTCAGGCAAGGACGTTTGCGTCGCGGTGTGAAAGCCGTCGATCGATGCGAGTTTCTGGGACTGCGCGCGACTGCCGTACAGATCCGCCGCAAGCGAAAGTGAAAGGCTGCTGACGAGTGTTGCCCCGATGGCGATCCCTGCTCGCCAGGCCAGCGTGGCAGGAACGCCTGCCCGGCCTACGCGCATTCGGCCCAACCACGCGTCGAATTCCAGCGCACCGGCCACGACGAAGAAGGGCAGGAAGGGATAGTAGAAACGGCCGAGGTGGCCCATGATCTGATTGAATCGGCAAAGCACCACTATGGTTGCGAGGGGCGGCAAGAGCAGCACGACCGCACGGCGTAGACCTTCACGATCCGCGAATAGGATCAACGCAACCACGAACGGCCAAGCCGAAAGCGCGAAGACCTTCAGGAACAGAAATGGGTTCCAGGTGAACTCGCCAGCAAAGCCGCCGTAGTACCAGGGCTGCTTGGCGAAGAATGAAAGCGGCAGCGGCGAGCCAAGCAAGCGCCATTCGGTAAGAACGAGAAGCGCGAGCAATCCGCCGAAAATCAAAACGAACGTGGCAAGGGGCCTGCCCTTGGACTTGGGTGCGAGCAGCACGAGCGCCAGAACTGGACAGAGAAGCGCGCAAAGCAAATTGTCGGGCCGAGCAAGCACGGCCAGAAGCGAAGCCACTGCCGCCAAGAATGCCCTCGACCGGTTCGGCGTCCTCGCGAACTGCAAGGTGCAGAACACCAACGCGGCATTGGACAGCGCCGCAAGCATAGTGTCCATCCCCGTGCTGGCGTGAAAACCGAAGGCCTCTCGAAAAGCCAGGAGCGGCACGAGGACCGCCGTCCAGAAGATCCAGTTGCGCTGAAGGCGCGGGTGCCGGCTACACAGGGCCGCGGTTGCTACCAACGCCGCCAAGAAACCAATGGCCGCACCACCCGATGCGACCTGCAACACGGCCGCTGGCGTGAGCGACGGTAGAATCGTCTTCACAAGCGCGACGACCCCCAGGTGCAGCAAGCTGGTCACGCCATACACCGAGCCCTCGCCCGGATTCCACGCCAGTCCTTGCCCAGCGAGCAGATGCTTGGCGTAGCGAACGTACATGTACGCGTCGTCGAAGTCGGTCGGCGCTGCCCGCGCCAGGGCGGCAAGGCGCGCGGTCGCCAGCCCCGCGACGGCAACAAGCCCGAGGAGACCCAGCATCAGACTTCGGCGGGCGCGAGTGCCGGCCACGACTACCTCTTCCCGCCCTTGCGTAAGCGCTCGAGTTGTTGCCTTGCCGCCGGCGCGGACAAGTGGTTGGGCGAGCGCGCAAGCAGTGCCTCGAAAACTTCCGCGGCGTCGCTGCCACGGCTGAGCGCAACCAAGCACAAGCCGCGGCCGAAGGTCGCTTCGTCGTTGCGGGGTTCCCCCTCGATGACGCTTTCGAAATCCGTTAACGCCTGGGCTGGTTGCCCCAATGCCAGCAAGGCAAATCCATGGTTGGTTCTGGCCACTGCGCCGGTCGCGCCGTCGAGCCATTGCGCCGCTTTGGCCGGTTCACCAAGTTGCAGGGCGAGGATCCCGGCCGATTCACGTGCGTCCACGCCGCACCCGGCGGCACTGTCTACGCCCATGGCGACTTCGTAGTGGTGAAGCGCCTTGCGCGCGTCCCCGACGGATCGATAGTGATCGCCCACGCGACGCAGCCATTCGCAGAGGGGTACGTCGACGCCGGCCGGCGGTTCATCGAGTGGAGTGGTCACAAGGCCACTCGCCGCCGAATAGGAGAAGGTCAGCGGAATCTCGGTCAGTCTGCTGGGTAGGGGCCGGCGGACAAAAACCAACCCGTCGTTCGCTCGGTAGACCAGCGCCCAAAGGCCGGGATCGAAGAGGGCAGCGCGCGGATTGAGCGAAGGAAAGGTCACGAGCGCGGACGTGACGGCGAAACCATCGAGGAGACTCTGCCACTCGAAACGCGAAAGATCGGCCCGGCGAAGCACGGCGTGGAACGACTCGGGGTAGCCATTGATGCGTGGGTCTTGAAACACGCGATAGCGCGGCCAACCCCGCCAGGTCAGGTACGAGCCGACCTCGAGGTCGTTGTACATGCGTTCGCGCAGCCCGTTTTTCTCGACGAAATCCACAGCGGCAAGCGGCACGAGGTCAGGTTCGAGACCGATGTCGAACACGCGGCCGCCTTCCGCGACAGAGACCACGCGCGGCGCCGCGGTGAAGACAACGAGCAGCCCCGCGGAGATCCGGGCCGGCCATCGCCCGGCTAGCCACGGCAGGAGGCGCGTGAACGCAACCGCCAGCGCCGGCCCTGCCAACATGGCGAACTCGGCCACGAAGCGAATGCGCAACCCGCCGAGGATGCCCAGCGCCGCGCAGGGAAGAAGCACGCGCGTGGGCAGCAGGGTCGGCAACCGGCGATGCAGCCACGGCAGCAGCCCTGCCAACAGCAATCCTGCGGCCAAGAAAAAGAACGGCCCGTCGAGCGGCCACTGCGCGTGCCGGTATTCCTGCAGCGGCCGCAGGGTGGGCATGCGAAAGTGATTCGCGACGTAGGTCAGCGCGCGAAACCCGGACGGCGTGGCGAACATGAACGGGATCATTGCCAGCGCTACCTTCACCGCCCGGCGCGCCTCGGTGCCAAGCCCATCCCGCCAGGCCCCGAGACCGTAGAACAAGAGCAGCGTCGGCGCGAGAAAGAAACACGAGTTGGCGTTCGCCCACAGAAGTCCACCGGGCACGAGCCACCACAGCAGGCGCGGCTGTTTGGCCTCGGCGCGCTCGATGGCCAACAAGAGCAACGCCAGCCCCAGAAACGTCACCAGGTGCGGACGCTCGACAAAGCGCGGCTCGGCGGCCCATGCGGCGAGGGCTAGAATCAACGCGGCCGGCCCGGCGGCGGCTCCGCGCCGCACAGCCACGCGCAAGAGCAGCGCCCATGAGCCGAGCACGAAAACCGTCTTGAGCAGTACGGTTCCCGGGATCCCCGCCGCGCGATGGGCCAGCGCCAGAACGATCTGGAACAGCCAGGCCAGGTTGATGTCCGTGGCGTGCGGATAGGTGAACGAGAGCAGGTTTTCCGTCGGCACATGCCCACTGCCGAGCACAATCTCGCCCAAGCGCAGATTGAAAAAGACATCCGTCTCGTCCATCGGAACGAGGCAGCGCCCGGCGACGAAAAGCAGGAGCAGTGCGATCACGCGAGACCATCATGCCCAAGCCGGGCCTCGGCGCAACAAGCTAAGCTAAGGGCTCGTCAGGTGGAGCCGGTGATAAGGAGGCTTCGGCACCGCCCAAAGCCCTGCCTGACGAGCCCAAATAAATAGTCTAGGAGCGCAATAGTTGATGGGTCTTCTCGACGGGATTCGGCGCGGCGTCTTCGCTCTCGATGCGAGCGATGGAGATGTACTTGATGCGGAACGAATTCCCGCCCAGGCGGCTCAAGCCCCAGTCCATGGCATCCTGAAGATCGGCGAACAGAGCGAGCGGCTGATGGGAGCGGTCGGGAATGATGGCGAAACAGCATGGAATCATGATGGCCCCACGTACTGCACTCCGCGTGCCACCTGCCACCGCGTGTGATTTCGCGGCCTTACTTCGTCCAGAGCGCAGGCGATCTCTATCCGCGCGATCTCAAGTTGGTCTCGGATTGAGATCGGGACCTGGTGTCCCGGCCCCCCAGGCAGAAGGCTCCAGTCTGGAGGCTGGAGGCCGTAGGAAAAAGGCTCCAGGCCGTAGCTCCAGGCTGGAGGCTACAGCCTGTAGGCTACAGGTTGGAGGCTACACAGGCTGTAGGCTCCCGCCTCCAGCCTTCATCAGGCCTCCCGCCTCCAGCCTCCAGCCTTCATCAGGCCTCCAGCCTTCCGCCTTCACCGCCGCGGACGCGGCAGTCCCATGGACGCGAGCTTCTTGACCAAGGTCCGGCGCGCGATGCCCAGCAGCGCCGCAGCCCGTGTCTGGTTGCCAGCACACAGCGACAGTGCCTCCTGGATCTTTTCGAGCTCCGAGGATTCCGAGGTGTTGCGATCGAAAACGATCTCCATCGTTCTATCGGTCTTGCGCGGCTGCAGGCGCTCGCGATTCGGATCGATGGCGTCCACGGTCAAAGTGTTCGAGGTGGATAGCAAGACCGCGCGCTCCACGCAGTTGCGCAGCTCGCGGACGTTGCCCGGCCACGGCTGTTCTTCCAAGAAACGCAGCGCATCCGGCGCCAGTTCGGGCTGTGCCTTGCGGCCAAGCGCCTCGGCCGCCTCGGACGCGAACAGTTTGGCCAAGGGCGCGATCTCCGAGCGGCGCGCGCGCAAGGGCGGCACCTCGACAGTGACACCGCTCAAGCGAAAATAGAGATCCTCGCGAAACTGTCCCTTGCGGATCCTCTCGCGCAGATCGCGATTGGTGGCGGAAAGGAAGCGCACATCTAGCTTGCGCACACGCGTACCCCCGATGGGGATCACCTCGCGCGTCTCGATCACGCGCAAGAGCTTGGCCTGGATGGGCAGCGGCATCTCGCCGATCTCGTCGAGCAACACGGTGCCACCGTTGGCGGTTTCAAAAAGCCCTGGCTTGGCGGCGCGTGCCCCGCTGAAAGCGCCGGCTTCGTGGCCGAACAGCTCGCTCTCAAGGAGGTTCTCGGCGAACGCCGAACAGTTGAGGCGCAAGTAGGGCTGGAACCGCCGCGGCGAACGTTCGTGAATGGCGGCCGCCACGACCTCCTTGCCCACCCCGGTTTCACCCATCAGCAGAACCGCGATGGTTCCGGGCGCGATGCGATCGACAAGCTGGTACAGCTTCTTCATCGCCTCGGACTCCACGACCAGTCCCCCATGGGGCGAGTCGGAAGCCTGCGCGTGCTTGCCCGACTGGAGCGCCCGGATGTGCTCGCTGGCCATGATCACTTCGCGGACAGCCGAATTGCCTTCGCGACCGGGCCGCTCGAAACTTTCGGAGCTGGCGAGCTGGTGGACCACCAAGGAGGCACCGCCGATCAAAATGGCGACGCCAGGCGGAACCGGCCCTTCCCCTTCTCGCGGTAGACGCTTGCCACCAACGCGCGTGCCGTTGGCGCTGCCCATGTCCAAGACCGAAACGTTCCCATCTCGAATCTTGAGTACGGCGTGGTTGCGCGAAACCGACGGGTTGGCAAGGATGATGTCGCTGTCCTCGGCCCGGCCGATGCGCAGCTCCCCGGATTCGGGCATGGGCATCATCCGCGATTCCTTCGCTTCGACCACGGTCAACCAAAGCTCGGTCCTCACGCTCGAATCATCGCGTTCATCGATCAAGGTCCTTTGCAGAGCCTTGCCATCGGAGTTCGAATTCGCGGGCAAAGTGGAACGCGCCATACGGCCCCATCATATGCCATGCGCCGTCGATTTTTTTTGCGAAGACGCGCTGACACCGGCCGTCGAGGCTAAGGTGCGATCGGGAATGGGCCGAAGGCGCGGTCGCGGCGCTTGAGGAAGCTGTAGTAGGCCGGCCCCTGACCCGGCGGCGAAGTCGTCGCCCGCACCCATTCGTAGCCCGCCGGTGTCCAGCCGTTGTCGACCGGGCAAGAGCCACCGATGCAGTAGCGGTGCGTGATGAGGGTCGGCTTGCGCGAAAGCATGTACTCGTCGCTGCCCCATTTCTGGTGGCCAGGCCGATTCGACACGGTCATGCGCGGATCGTGGGCGATGGTGGCGTCCACCAAGCCAAAGATGTCGTAGGCCGGAATCTCCGAATAGTACGGAATCACCCCTGCTCCACCGACGGTCATCAGATCGTCCGGCTGCTTGCGCGCGCCCAGCCACTGCCCGACCGGGATGCGCTCTTCGGCGTAGGCCTTGAGATACGCGGGCATGTCGATGCCGTTGTCGGCGCCCACGAACGTGAGCGCCACTCGGCTGGTGTGTGCGCTGCCAACGACGAATCCCGCGCCCACCGCGACCAGCGCGAGGCCAGGGACCCAGGCTCCGAGGTAGGGGCAGAAACGGGCATAGATGCGGCGCACGGACTCGGCGAGCACCACGGCACCAAGAGGGATCACGGGCAGAATGAAGCGGTAGAGCCCCATGAAATCGCCGCCGACCTTCACCACGTAGGCGGCAAAGGCCAGCCACACCAGCGCAGCGAGCAGGCGCAGATCGCGACGTCGGTTGTCACCCTTCGCGGCCCGGCCGAACACGGCGAGCAGAAGCAGGAAATGCACGCCGTAGTCCTCGCTGAACCGCCGCAGGTAATAGGCGCCCAGCTTCCAGGTTCCGCTCGCGCCCGACGACTTCACATAGAAGGTGTTGGGAAACGGCCAACCGTAGTAGCGCCAGCGCCAGGCGAAATAGGGCGCGAACAAAGCAAGGAAAAGTCCAAGCCAGACGAGTTCGAACCTGCGCGGCAGCAGGCGGCGTTCGCGCCGGAGGTTGGTCACGAGGCGGAACAGCGACGCCAACGCGAAGAACATCGCGCCCTCAGGCCTGGTCATGGCCGCGAAGGCGAAGACCGCGCCGCTGGCGCAACCCTTGCCGACCGTGACCTCGGCAAGAACGAGATCGAAGCCCAGCGTGACGAGGAAGGTGAAGAGCTGGGTCTCAAGTCCGCCGCTGCACCAGCAGGCATAGGCGCCCATGCTCGCGAGTAGCAAGGGCGCGACCATGTGCCAGCGCGAACGCTGCTCGCCGGCCAGGCGCAGCGACATGCGCACGACCACCGCCAGGGTGGCGATGCCAAGCACCACGCCGAGATAGCGCGAAAGGATCACCGGTCCGAGCCCCAGCTTGATGCCCAAGGCGAGAATCACGGTCCACAGAAAATTGGTGTAGCCCTCCACGCGCTCGCCCAGGTTGAACACCAGCTGGCCCGACAAGGCCAGGTTGCGTGCATAGCGGAACGAAATGTAGGCGTCGTCGGTGACGAAATCGAACAGACGGGCGTGCGGAATGAGCACGGCCGTCGCGATGAGAACCGCGTAGTAGCGCCGTAGAAATCTCGTCATTGCGCGGTCCGCGCTGCTACCGTGCGTGACAAGAACTCAGCCGAAGGTTCCACCATCGAAGCCCCACAGGGCGCCGTCGGCGTTGGTGAATTCGATATAGATGCGATCCTGGGGCAGGGCCAAGGCCTTGGCGATGGCCTCGCACAAGACTTGCGATAGATGTTCGATCTTTTCGTCGGGTATCTGCCCGACGTTCTTGCACTCGGCGTAGCAGGCAGGCTCACGGCTGCCCGCGAAGCTCATGTCCATGCGGGGCGCGAGGCCCACCATCACATAACGCTCGGGTTTTCCCAGCTCGTGCGCGAGCAGGGTCGAAAACGATCTGAGCATTTGCGCCAGCGCCGACTCATCGGGCTGCTTGGCGGACGAGAACAGATTGAGAAGTGGCATCCCTACAATCTATCAGTCCTTCGGGCGGCGAGTAAGGTCGATGCTCGATCGCCGAACCGCCACGCGCAAGGTCGAACGCGATTCGGGGCGTTTGACCTTGCGGCCAAGCTGTCGTCGCGCATCGGCCACCGCGCGCCCCAGCCGCACCTGCGTCTCCAGCGTGGAGGTCAGCGCACCGGCCAGCGCGGCTTCTAGATCTTGCGCCATCGCGGTGGCGGTGGGATGGCGCTCGGCGGGCGTGCGAGAAAGGGCTCGGCTGATGGCGTGCACGAGCAGCTTGGACAACCCGGGGCGCTCGCTGCTCACCGGCGGAACCTGGCCGCGATGGATGGCACGCAGCACGTCGCGGTCGTTCTTGCCCGTGAACAGCGGATGCCCAGCCAGCGCTTCCCACAGCACCGAACCCAGCGAGAACAAGTCGGACTGTGGGCTCGCCTGCGCGCCGCCAACCAGCTCAGGCGCTAGATACCCCAGTTTGCCCTTGATGAATCCCGGTGTGGTGAGCACGCCGGTGCGATCCCGCGCGCGCGCCAGGCCGAAGTCGGACAGCTTGACCGCGCCGCCGATGCCGAGGAGCAGGTTCTGCGGCGAAACATCGCGATGAATGATGGGAACTGGCGTGCCGTCTGCGGCGTGCCGTTCGTGGGCCGCGGCCAAGCCACGCAGGGCGCCGATGCCGACCAGGGTGGCGAGAGGCCACGGAATGCGCTCGTGGCGAGAGCGGTAGAAGCGCAGGAGGCTGCCAAGATCCAAGCCCTCGATCCACTCGGTGACCAGCCAGTACGAGCCCTCGTTATCGTCGACGAAATCGAGCACCTGGACAATGTTGGGATGGAGCAGGCACGACCCAAGCCGCGCCTCCTCGACGAACATCGCGACCTGTCGATCCTGTTCGCGCAGCTCTGGCTTCATCTGCTTGAGCGCCACGGGCCTCGAAAAACCGGCTGCCCCATGCATGACGCCGCGCCAGACCACCGCCATTCCGCCCTCACCCGCGCGATCGAGCAACTCATACTTGCCCGCAATGAGTTTCGCCCCGGGTGTCTCGCGTCCCTTCATCCCAGAATTGATTATAGACGCAAAGGCAAAACCGGCGCGCTACTTCTCGGTATCGAGCGCGTCCAGGGCCGATTCCAGGTGGTCGCGCGCGTGAGCGTCGCTTTGCCGCGAGCACGCTTCGATGCCCTTTCCGTAGAGTGCGCGCGCTTCCGCCAGCCGGCCGAGACCGACCAGAACCTCGCCGGCCGGCGCGTAGGAAGCGATGTAGTCCGCGTGC
>Ga0265316_10000313_pt1 | contig 53907 bp, 37 predicted proteins | sample 4522metaG_FD_202092 | JGI IMG/M metagenome (GOLD analysis project Ga0265316, IMG submission 202092) | Rhizosphere microbial communities from Carex aquatilis grown in University of Washington, Seatle, WA, United States - 4-5-22 metaG | ecosystem: Host-associated > Plants > Roots > Rhizosphere >... | reverse complement strand
GATCGAGCGTCAGCGATTGCGGGAAGCTGGTCGAGGACGTCCACACCGTGTTGACTCCCACGTCGTTCACGCCATCAATCGCATTGCTGGCGGTCCCACTGGTGGCGGTCGCCCCGGTGGGCATGTAGGGATGTTCGTTGAGCGGAACCTGCGCGGGCAGCGGCGCCCGGCTGGCATTGGGCGTCCACGATGTCCCCTCTTGGGCAAGAATATCCAAAATACCCTGGTCCAACAGCCCTTGGCGATTTGGCGGACAATTGAGGATGAAATTGGTGTAGCTCGCCTCCAACTTCTTGAGATGACCGTCGACAATCGCGCTCGCGGTCATCAGGCCGCCAATACCCGGAGCCCAAAACCAGTCATTGCCACCAGTGCCATTGATCTTGTTGTCCTGACCTGCCGCAATCGTGTTTCCGGTCGGAGAGAACACCCCTTTGGGCTCCTCGTACATCACCAGGTCGGCGTCCCACGGGCCCTGGATGCCGTCGTGGTCGGTTATCAGAATATCTGGTTGCAACGACTTGATGAGGTCGTGAATCTCGGCAAAGGGGGCATTTCGGTGGCCCGTCTTCCAGGCCCAACCGTCGAGCACTAGTAACGGAATCTCGCCGTAGTTGGACAGTAGCTCAGTAAGCTGGGTTTTGATGTATTGCATTTGCGCGGCCGAGAGCGGCCCGCTGTTACCGTTGTTCTGGGTTGCATCCCAGATCGAGTAGTAGAGCCCTGGCTTCAACCCCTTGGCGCGAAAGGCGGTCACATATTCCTGCACGACGTCTCCCTTGCCAGCGCGCCACGAGATGTTCCCCACATTGAAGGTAGAGGCCTTGCTTGGCCACAAGGCAAAGCCGTCGTGGTGCCTGGTCGTGAGCACGCCAAATGTCATTTTGGCGCTTACCGCCGCATCTGCCCACTGATTGCAGTCGAGATTGGTGGGATTGAATTGGTTGATGGGGAGATTGGGCTGCGCCCAGGACCCGGTGAAGGTGAGGATCCCGAAATGGAGGAACATGCCGAAGCGCCAGTCGATGAAGTCGCTCTGGATCTGCTGCCAAGTCCTGCCGGCTCCGCCGTCGGCGACGCTTCCACCCGAGCCTCCCGATGCTGCGCGGTCTACGCCTGCGTCTGCCACCGTGCTGCCGCCGGAGAGTATCGTTTGGCCGCCAGTCCCGGTCTGGCCTCCCGGACCAGAGGAGGCCGAGGTTGTCCCTCCTTGGCCACCGATCCCTGCCGAGCTAGAGGAAGGTGTCCCCCCTGACGATCGCGTCGAGGATAGCGTGCTGGCTGCTCCGCCGCCTTGGCCCCCGGTTTGGACCGGACTGCCACTGCCACCGGTGGTACCTCCGGTGGACGCGCTTCCTCCGGTTCCTGAGCTGCCCCCAAATCCAGTTGCGCCGCCTGCTGATCCATCTTGGTTCACGTTGGGGGCATTGCTGCTGCAGGCAAGGCCGATCGCGCACGCGAACAGGGTCGGGACTAGTTTGGTGTTCATGGGCGTGCAGAGTTCCGGTGAGTGTGACGGATTTGAAGATCTTTTTCACGCACAAGCATCGCAATCTAGACAAGACTGTGAGTAGGGAGATATCGCTCATGTCGGAGCTGTTGTTGACAATTCGAGCCGGACGCGGGAGAGCACGCGGCCTAGCACTATTCTCGCTATTCCGTAGGATTATCCGGTCCTATTGTGCGAACATTTGCCCTTGCTGGCGCCCATAGAAGATCCCCAGCCGAGCCAATGACATGAATACACCCGACCGATTTTCAACCGCGTGCGGAGCTTGTCATGCGACCGTGACAGAAGTCGCAGAAATGGGCCTGGCGCTTCTCTTGCTGGCGGCAGTCGGCTGCAGCTCGGGCAGTTCCAATGCGGCGGCTGATGCGGCCGCAGGGACTGTGGGGGTTGGTGGAAAGGGCGGCGGCTCTGCCGGGCAGGGAGGCGGCGCAGGACAGGGCGGTTCGTCTGGCCTCGGCGGGAGCGCGGGTGTGGCGGGGGCCGGTGGTTCCGCGGGTGGGATGGGCGGCGCGACGCCGGGAGCGGGCGGGGTGGCGGGCGCCGGTGGGTCTAGCCCGGCTGGCGGCCAGATCGGGATGGGCGGCAGTGCGAGCACGGGCGGTGGAGCGGGCACGGCCGGGGCGGTGGCCGGCTCGACGGGCACGGGTGGCAGAGGCGGTTCGAGCGGTGGCACCGGAGGCGGCGGCGCAGTCAGCGGGGGCACGACAGCAGTCTTAGGGGGCAAGACTGGTTCGGGTGGCAATGCGGGAGCGGGCGGCTCGGCGGGCAGCACGGGTGGAGCCTCGGGCGCAGGAGGAATCGGTGGAGGAGCTGGAGGCATGGCCGGGCAAGGAGGTACAGCGAACAGCCCGGTCCTCCCAGTTCGTCTGCGCTGCGAGCTGCAAGATGCACCGCTGGGTATCCAGACCGCCACGCCGCGCCTGGCCTGGGAGCTGCAGTCCTCCGACAGCAAGGCGCGCGGCCTCAGCCAGTCGGCCTACGAGGTCTTGGTCGCTTCATCGCCGGACAAGCTGGTCGCGGGCCAGGGCGATCTGTTCAGTACCGGTTCGGTGACCTCGACCGAATCGAGTCTGGTCTACGCCGGGCAAGCGCTGGACTCTTGGACCCACGCCTACTGGCAGGTGCGCGTGCGCGATCAAGCAGGGCGGTTGTCGGCGTGGAGCGCACCCTCGGAGTTCACGGTTGGGCTGCTTGCCACCACGGACTGGGGCGCCCAGTGGATTACCGGCGGCTCGGGAACGGCACTGCCGATCTTTCGCAAAGAATTCACAGTCAGCAAGAACCTTGCACGAGCCCTGGTTTCCATCTGCGGACTGGGGCAGTTCGAGCTGCGAGTCAACGGCAGCAATGTCAGCGACGCGGTCATGGAACCGAGCTGGACCAATTACACCAAGAATTGCCTTTACGTCACCTACGATGTGACCAAGGCCTTATCGCAAGGAAGCAATGCCATGGGCGTGCTGCTCGGCAACGGGATGTACAATGTGCCCACCAGCAGCCGCTACGCCAAGTTCACTGGGTCGTTCGGATCGCCCAAGCTGATCCTGCGACTGCAAATGGAATTCACCGATGGCAGCAAGGATGCTGTGGTCAGCGACACCTCTTGGACAACGGCGGCCGGTCCGATCACGTTCAGCAACATCTACGGCGGCGAAGATTTCGACGCCCGGCAAGAGCCGGCGGGCTGGGACCAGCCTGGGTTCACTGCCACATCATGGAAGCCGGCCACAGTGGCCACCGGAACTGCCCCTGCCCTGATCGCGCGGTCCGCGCCGCCCGTGAAAGTGATGCAGGAATTCCCGTCGACGAAAACCACCCAGCCGCAATCGGGTGTTTTCGTCTACGACCTGGGTCAGAACTTCGCCGGCTGGCCGGAGCTGACCGTGCAAGGGACCGCCGGCTCGACGGTCAAACTGACCCCGGGCGAATTGTTGAGCGGAGGGAACGTCAGTCAGGCGAGCTCGGGCGGCCCGGTTTGGTTTTCCTACACCTTGAAGGGAAGTGGCACTGAGGTGTGGCACCCGCGCTTTTCCTACACCGGCTTCCGCTACGTCCAGGTCGAGGGCGCGGTCCCTGCCGCGCAGGCCGCCAGCTTCCCGGGCAAACCCCAGATTGCGAGCCTCACCGGCAAGTTCATCTACGCCTCGGCGGAGAATGTCGGCAAATTCACCTCATCGGATCAGGATCTGAACAAGATCCACGTCCTCATTCTGGCGGCCATTCGCAGCAATCTGCAGAACATCATCACCGACTGCCCGCACCGGGAGAAACTCGGGTGGATCGAGACGTCGCACCTGCTTTTTCCGAGTATCATGTTCAATTACGACGTGGCCGCCTTCTACGAGAAATTCATTCGCGACGCCCGTGACGCCCAGACCAGCACCGGGCTGGTTCCCGATATCGCGCCCGAGTTCACCGTGTTCAGTGGCGCCTTTCGCGATTCACCGGAATGGGGCAGCGCTTTTGTCATCAATCCTTGGTACGTCTATCAAATGTACGGCGACCGGGGCCCGCTCGACGAGCACTACGCCAACATGAAACGCTACACGAGCTACCTAGGCGGCAAGGCCAGCGGCAACATCGTTAGCTATGGCCTGGGCGACTGGTACGATGTCGGCCCGGCCGCGCCTGGAAACTCGCAACTCACGACCGCTGGAGTGACAGCGACCGCGATCTACCTGCAGGATCTACAGGTCATGCAACAGACGGCCCAGCTTCTGGGCAACCAGGCCGACGCGACACAATTCCAATCGACCCTGACCACGACCACCAATGCCTTCAATACGAAGTTCCTGACCAGTGCAGGGTCGTACGATAGGAACAGCCAGACGGCGAACGCGATGCCGTTGGCACTTGGCTTGGTCCCGACCAATCAACAAGCCGCGGTTCTGTCCAGCCTAGTCGGGACGGTCACTGCGGCCAAGAACCAGGTCACCGCCGGAGACATTGGCTTTGCCTATGTGATCCGCGCGCTTTCGCGGGCGGGCCGGGGCGATGTCATCTACTCCATGCTCAAGCAATCGACCGGGCCTGGCTATCTGTACCAAATCAATCAGGGGGCCACGTCGCTGACTGAAGCCTGGAACGCCAACCCAGCCGACTCACAGAACCACGCCATGCTCGGCCCTGCCGAGGAATGGCTCTACAATGGCCTGGGCGGCATCAATCCCGATCCGAGCGGCCCGGGCTGGGAAAAGTTCTTCATTCACCCGCAGCCCCAGACCGGCCTCGCCTCGGTCGATGCCGAGTACCATTCCATCCGCGGACTGATCGTGAGCAACTGGCAGCAGAGCGGCACTGGCATCACCCTGACGGTCGCGGTACCGGTGAATGCCACCGCCACCATTACCATTCCGACCAGCAACCCGGCCGCCGTTACCGAAAGCGGCGCCCCTGCTGCAACCGCCCCAGGCGTGACTTCAAGCACGGCGCAGACCAACGCCCTGGTGCTCGTGGTCGGCTCTGGCCAATACGTCTTTACTGCGCCGTGAGATGAGAGAACGACTTGAAGTGCGACGCGCCACCGAGTCATCATGTTTGACGAAGGCACACCTTCCCGCACATATCTGTGGCGACAGTCATCTCGCTTTGGCCGGCCTTCAACAACCCGGCAATTCAAATCGGCGCCCCCGGTGCCCAGGCCAACACCACCGGTGTGGCTTGGTCCACAGACTTCATCGCGCAGGTCAATGCCAATCCGAGTCTGCGAGTCGACTTCATCGCGATTCACTGGTACGGATGGAACGCTGGATCTTGCGAGGCCAACGCCTCCACGCTGGAGGGGCATATTCGAAAGATTGAGGCTCTGCCCGGCAATCGTCCGCTTTGGCTTACCGAATGGGGCTGCCTGAACAACAGTGACACCGGGAGTGCCGCTGTCACCCTGGCGCATGTCACCGGCGCGGTTGCCATGTTTGCGCGGCACCCGCGACTTGAGCGCTACGCGTGGTACCCCTGGGCCGGCCCGACCCATGCTCTGAACAACGCCGACGGCTCGTTGACGGCCCTTGGCGCGTACTACGCCTCACTTCCCGCGTACAAGTAGTCTCCGGCGCGGAAGTCGCCGGTGGCATCGGAGGGGTCATTCGGATTTTCCTCGGCGATGGTTTTGCTCGGGCTTTGGCGAGCCACAGTCGACAGAATGGTGACTCTTTAGGTCCTGTTCAACGAGGCAGAGGATCGCTGTTGAGTCGTGGCCTCGCCTCGGATTTCTGATGACGCGCTCCTCGGCGGAGTGCGGAAACTCCGAGGAAATGCCTCGTGTGGGTTCACAATGAGAGCGGCACGTAGCTTGCTGCGAAGTGGGTTTCATGAACAAGACCAATGACGCTTTCATGCTTTTCCTGCTGACTTCGCTGGCCCTGGGCTGCGGCGGTAGCGCCCTCACTTCTGGTGGCAGGGGTGGAGCGGCAGGGACTGGACAAGGCGGCGCAGACGCATCCGGCGGGGCGGGCGGCTCCGGAGGCGTGGGCGCGGGCGGGCTGGCAGGAAGTGGTGGCAGCCCGGCGGCAGGCGGAACAAAGTCGAACACCGGTGGCGGCGCGGGTGGCAAGGGCGCCGCGACCGCAGGTGGCAGCATGACCGGCGGCAAGAGCGGAACGAATGTTGGCGGCAGTGTGACCGGGGGTAGCAGCGGTGCTGGCGGAGCCATGTGCCTGCCGGTGGCCTGCCCGGCAATTGCCTGCCTCTACGGCGAAGCCCCGAATCCCGATCCGTGTGGCTGTCCGATCTGCGTCTTGCCCGACGCCGGCACAGGCAAGGACGCGGGGCCGGATGCCTGTCTCGCATTGCCCTGCGCCTATCCCTTGTGTCCCGCCGGATATACCGTCAGCACGCCTCTGTGCGGCTGTCCTGCCTGCGTGCCGGTCGACGCCGGCCAGCCGGACTCGCGGGTCTGCCTGCCCACCCCTTGTCCGCCTGTCAAATGCGCGAACGGCTACGTGCCCACGTTCGATCTTTGTGGATGCACGACCTGCGCGGCGGTGGACGCGGGGACCGACAGCGGCAAGCTCGACTGCGTGGGATTGGACGAGTGCACTTGTGGGAACAGCAAGGGCTGTGCAGTTATCGCCGAGTCCTGCTATTGCCCATTCCCCCAGTGCGGCAGCCAGGGGGCATGCGTCTGCGGCGGCGGCCATTTCCTCGGCTGTGCGCCTTCGAATCTAACCACATGCTCGGCAGCCAAGGCGCGCATCGCAACGCTTTGCCCCCAGCTCAAGGGCGCGACCTTCGACAACCTCTGCCAGCAATCGGATAGCGCGTGCATCACCAAGTGCTTGGACGACGTCACTGCGTGCGGCGAAATCAATTGCGCGTTCTGCGAAGCCTGCGACTGTGCCGGCGATGTCTTCACGCAGTGCCGCGCGAAGTGTGGAGGGACACTGTTGCAATAGCTGCCACTGCCCGATTTGCACGCTGGCAATAAGGGCGCGACCGGCAGCGACGGCGTCTGTAGTTGTGGCTCAGGTCGTGGCTTGTTCTTGCCAGGGTCCGGCTTGTCCTTGCCGGGGTCCGGTGGCGCAGGCTCGGGAGCGGCGGAAACCACCTCTTTGCGGGAGGAGGCGTCGGGTTTTGGCGAGTCACAACCGGCAGAATGCTGACTTTTGCGGTCCTGTTTACGCCACTCGCCTTGACCGGTGCTGTCCTGCCGGTCCAAACTCATGTGTGAGGGCGAAGATTCCGACACCGTCGGCGCCCAAAGTGGCGCTGGTTCTGGCCGGAGGCGCCGCGCGCGGAGCCTACGAGGTGGGAGTGATCCAGCACTTGGTCGAGGAAGTGTCGCGCGATCTGGGCCGCAACGTGCCTTTGCCCATCCTGTGCGGAACCTCCGTCGGAGCGATCAACGCGTGCACCATGGCCGCCTACGCCGACGAGCCCGTGCGCCGCGCGCACCTCATGGTCCGCTACTGGACGAAGTTGCGCATCGAGGACATCTTGCTGCCCGGACCGAGCGACTTCATGGGCATGATGCGCCTCGCGCTAGGCTTCGGCCACCGAGGGGGGCGGACCGGAGCCGTCCCGAGCGGTCTGTTCGATGCCGCCGGGCTCAACCGCCTATTGTCAGAAGCCATTCCCTTCTCCCGCATCGGCGCGCACCTGGCGAGCGGCCTTCTCGAAGCGGTATCGGTCTCGACGACCCAGCTCTCTTCCGGTCGCACGGTGGTTTTTCTAGAGCGCGCCCCTGGCGAGCCGCTGCGCTGGCGATCAGATCCGACGATCGTTGCCCGCGACGTATCGCTGCGTGCGGAACACGTCCTCGCCTCGGCCGCGATCCCGTTCTTTTTTCCCCCGGTCCGCCTCGACGACGACTACTACTGTGACGGGGGCCTTCGCCAGAACGTGCCGTTTTCGCCGGCGCGCAAGCTGGGTGCGAATCGGCTCGTGATCATCGACCCAACCCACCTCGGCAGGCACGCCGTCGAGCCCCCGGTTCCTCCGGCCGAGACGCGCCCGCCACCCGCAGATCTCGCCCTGCTTGGCAAGGTTCTGAACGCGGTCTTCCTCGACCATCTCGACCATGACCTCGACCGCCTGACCCGCATCAATTCGATCCTTGAGGGTGGGACGCGCATCGCGGGCCCGGGTTTCATCGAACGCCTCAACCGCGAGCTCGGCCTTGGCCCGAAGGGTGGCCTACGTCCCCTACGTACGGTCCTCGTGCGTTCGTCGCAGGACATCGGCGCCCTCGCGACCGAGTTCGCCCACGCCAGCGGCTTTCGGCTCCACCTCAAAGGATTGGTCGGCCGCTTCCTCTGTCGCATGGCCGAAAGCGACACGGAGACCGAGTCCGATCTCCTGTCGTACCTGCTTTTCGACGGCAACTTTGCCCGTCAGCTCATCGAGCTGGGCCGCGCCGACGCGCGCGCCATGCACGCCGAGCTCTGCGCCTTCTTCGAGTCGGCGATTGCCCCCGACCAGACCGAAGCGGCGTAGCCGGCTATTGCAACTAATTCATCAGCGGTTTGCCTTGCGCGAGCATGTGCTCGATGCGTTCGATGGTCGCCGCGGTACCACCGCCGGACCACCCAATCGCGAGCTACCGTTCGCGCGAGAAGGAAAGCCGTGCTCGCAGCGAGAACGCTCACGGGGGAAACGAGCACGAGGCCCCACAGTGGGCCGTAGGCGAAGCCGCCTCCGATGGTCAGCGCGGATCCGGGGAGCAGCACAACGGCCGCAACCACATAGGCGACCGCGAAGAGCAGCCAACCCGCCCGACCCTGACTCCGAATCCACTCGACAACGGTCACCAGCCACGACGTCACCGGGAAAAGTGTGAATATCAAGACGAGTCCGGCGACGCTCACCACCGCGGCGAGCAGCTGGAGCCAACGCCAACCGTGTGCCGAGGGATGAGAATTTCCAGCGCTCAATGTGCCGTTGACTAGAGCGGGCCGGATGCATAGTGCGAACAAGCGCCATCTTGCCTTCACCGAATCGCATCTGCTGTCAGATAACAGTTCTTACGTTAACTACATTGACCTACACACCTAAACTATCCCCTTTACCCAGTGGCTTTGCTGACTGGCGCGTCCCCACTCGCGTCGAGATGAGCACATGACGACCGCGATCAAGCTTCGCGAGGTCGCCTATCCCAGCCTCTTTGCCGCCGCAGCCTGAATCGTGGCAACATCTTCGCGAAAAACAAAGAATCTACGGACGAAGAAACTATGGCCCATCGACCAGCAGGATTCGGCTCATGACATTGCCGCCGGCTTTGGTTCAGAGCTGCCGTGTTGCTCCGCTGGCGCACTCGATGATCCGCTGACTGGAACCCGAATAGTGAACGTCGTGCCCTTGCCCACCTCACTCTCGAATGTCAACGAGCCGCCGTGCTTGTCCACGACGATCGAGCGCGCGATGGCGAGCCCCTGACCCGTGCCCTTGCCCACCTCCTTCGTCGTGAAAAAGGGATCGAAGATCCGATGGCGGATTGCCTCCGGGATGCCGGTGCCGGTATCTGTGATATCGATGCGAACGCTGCCGTCGTCTCTTCGCGTCTTGACGCGGATCGCACCTCTGGCCCCGCTGTCACCGACCACGTCCTTGATGGCGTGGGCGGCGTTGACGATGAGGTTTAAGAAGACCTGATTCAGATCGCCGACGTGACAGAGCACGGGCGGCAGCTCCCCAAGATCGGTCTCCACGTCGGCCACGTACTTGTACTCGTTCTTGCCGACGATGAGGGTCGTCTGGAGGGCCTGATTGAGATCGGCAGGAGACTTTTCGCGTTGGTCGGGATGCGCGAACTCTTTCATGGCCCGCACGATCATCGAGATGCGCGAGACACCTTCAAGCGCACTCGCGAACGCGGCGGGCGCGTTTTCCTGCAGGTAGGTCAGATCGACGCTCTCTTCGACCTCCTTCATTTGCCGCGCGAGCGATTCGAACGCGGGTGTGGCCGCGAGGGTGGTCATCACCTCCCGGTATTTGGCAAAGAGCAACTGCTCGTCCTTGTAGGTGTCGGCGAGAAACTGGATGCTGTCGCCCACGAACTGAGTCGGCGTGTTGATCTCGTGGGCGATGCCGGCGGCGAGCTGGCCCACAGCCTCGAGCTTGCGGGCCTGCCCAAGCTCAGCTTCGAGACGCTGCTGCTCAGTGATGTCCCGCACCGTGGCCTGCACGACAGTGTTTCCATGCATCTCCATGCTCGTCAGCAGAACATGGGCAGAGAATACTCTGCCTCCAACCCTCTTGTGCATCCAATGAAAGGAACTGGCCCCTTTCTGCACAGCCTCCCTTATGGCCTCTTGAGCCCTCTCGGCGGAAGGCCTGCCGTCTGGCTGCAAAGTCGGGGACACATCCCACGGACCAAGCAACGTGAAATCGGCTTCGGTCGAAACGCCGAACATTTCCAGCGCTGCGGAGTTGCCAGATGTAAACTTCCACGATGGTGGTGCGAGGGTCATGATGGCGTCCCGTGAGGTTTGAAACAAGACGCGGTATTGCTCCTCACTTTGCCGCAGCTGTTCGCGACGGAAGTAGTCCTCGGTCACATCGCGAAAAACCAGCACCGCACCAAGCATCTCTTTGTCTGCGTCGCGAATCGGAGCGCAACTGTCCGCAATCTGCCGTTCCTTCCCGTCCCGGGCGATGAGGGTCGTGTGACTCGCGCCACCGACGATGATTCCGTCTCGGAGCGCGCAGGCCACGGGATTGTCGACCTCTGCGCGCGTTTTGGTGTTCACAATGTGGAAGACCTCGGCGATCGGTTGTCCACGGGCCTCGTGAGCCATCCAACCGGTGAGTCGTTCTGCCACCGGGTTCATGAGCTCGACAGCACCGTGCTCCGTGGTCGAGATCAACCCGTCGCCGATACTGGCCAGTGTTGTGCGGTGGTAAGCTTCCGCAGCTTGTAGGGCACGAGTTCTTTCTTCGACCTTTTCTTTCAAACCAGCGGAGAGGTCGGCAAGGATGGCAGACTCTCGGATTACGCGACCGCTCAGCGACAGCACTCCGAGGGTGATCGGGACCACATAGCACACGTCCACGATGAGAGGCATGTGTGTGACGCCAGCCCATACCAGGGTGTCGTTGACAACGGCTGTGACGAGCACGACCAGTGCGATGCAGTACGCCGCAGCAGCAGGGACGCGCCTTCGCCAAGGCTGAAGCGAAGCGGATCAAGATCGCCACATAAACGACGAGATGAACCAATATCAGCAACTTGCAAGCGAGAGAGGGTTCGGTGAACCGATAGCTCTCACCAACAACGGGCAGGTAGAAAGACAACATGCGACCCGTCGTTCCGATCTTTGGAAGTGCCATGAGCGCCGCTGCTGCCATGATGCCCACAGCGAGCCACTTCGGAAACGTTCCGAGCGGAGGTCCTCGCACAATCAGCTGGGAGTGGATTATCCAAGCAGCCGTGACGGCCCCTGCGCTGAAAATTTGTGCCTGGTTCAAGACCTCCAACAACCCGTCATTGGTAGATAACGTGGTGACCGGGACGTCCAGCGCGATGTACACGGCAGACGCCAGACTGACCACGCCAAGCCATCGCTCGTTCTTCCAGCCATGCGCTCGCGATAGCCGCAAGCTCATCGCGCCCAAGAGGAGGCAGACTGCGGAGGCGACGCACGCTGTCGTGGCGGGCAGGTTCATGGCGTAGCACTCCCATACTCACATAGACCAGAGCTGTGAGCGAGGACCTTGCACACATCGGGTGCCGTGCCTAGGTATTCGAGGTGCCGCACGTAGTCCTCGGGCACGAGGCCGTGGCCCACGTTCGCCCGGTGCTTCACCAGGAAGGCCGCCAGAGTCGATGGAACGCCAAAGTGCGGCCACCGAGGATCCAGCACACGCGGGGGTGGTTCCGGAGGTTTCTAGGAAGGTCGGCGAAGCCAGGGGTGGGCCAGAGGTTTCTAGGGCCAAGATCGGAGCGACGGAACCGGAGATTTACAATCGACGGTAGTTGCCGGGCAGAGCTTTCCCAACTCCGCTCTGGCCAGTGACCCCGTCAGCGTGGTTGTCGGCGGCCTTGGTCAGGCCGGGGCGTTGAAGGGCAGGTGCGGCGGGAAGGCCCAGAGGGGAAACATGTCCCTGATCTCGCGTGCCCGCTCGCGCAGGCGAAGGGCCCCGGCGCGGAAGGCGTCGACAAAGGCACGGTACCGGACGCGGAACTCCATCTCAGTTGAATCGTCGCTGGCGTGGACGAAGGGTGCCGGGCTGCGGTCGGTGGTGGCAGGCTTGCTGTGAGGGTCTTGGGCGAGGATGGCTTCGACGGTCATGGGCGTCCGGCCCTTCTCCTTGTTGTCAGCCTCGGCCTTGGCCTGGATCTCGCCAGCGACGCGGCGGTAGTGGGCCTGGCGCTCGTCTTCAGTGCTGTCCAGAAGGCAGGGCAGGGGCGAGAGCTTGATGTCGAAGGTGGTCGCGAACTGCATGGGCAGGGTGTGCTCGCCGCGCTGGCGTGCGAGGAATTCTTTGCTGCGGTCGAACCAGGTGCCGCGGAGGAGCGCACCGGTGGTGAGGGCAGCGATGCAGTTGGGGCCTGGCCAGTCGCCCGGGGACGCTAGCAGACCCTCTTTCGCACTGTGGGCCAAGATGTAACGAAGACGAGCATGCGCGGCTTTCTCGTCGGCGACGACGATGGAGCGGTAGCGGCGTGACCACAGGCGCTCGCGCCAGAGGTGGAGGCGTCCGGCTTCCTTGGCGACGTTGGCGTTCACAAACTGCATGAACAACGCGAGCTGGCCGGCGCTGGCGGGTGACAGCAGAAAATGCGCGTGCGTCGACAAGAACACGAAGGCATGGATGGTCATGCCGTAGAGATCCTGAGCCTTGCCGATGATGCCGAGAATGATGTCGGTGAGCTCGGGGGACGGCCTGAGCAGCAACCTCCCCTGAAAGGTTCGCGTGGTGATCTCGACGAGGGAGTGCTCAGGAACGAATCGCAGTGGTCTGGGCATACGTTTCTATCGGCCAGAGGGCGGGGAAGTTGCGTGTGCTTCCCCAGAAAACTCTGGCACCTCGCCCGCGCCGTAGAGTTCCTGGGCCTTGCCAATGATGCCGAGGATGATGTCGGTGAGCTCGGGGGATGGCCTGAGCAGCATCCTCCCTTGAAAGGTTCGCGTGGTGATCTCGACGAGGGAGTGCTCAGGGACGAATCGCAGCGGTCTGGGCATACGTTTCTATCGGCCAGGGAGCGGGGAAGTTGCGTGTGCTTCCCCAGAAAACTCTGGCACCTCGCCCGCGCACCTCGCCCGCGGCGGCTTCGCTCAGTGGGGCCTTGCTTTGCGCGTTCGCCCACCCGTCGTGCGTGCAGACCGAGAAAGCGCGGCAACGAGCGGCCGCAGCGGGCCTGGACATCGACCTTTAGCAGCCAACGCAGGACGTCGGGGAGGTGCCAGAAACTTCCTGACGCCCCCCTCTGGCCGCTACAGCTCTACGTCACCGTACTTTAGACAAGTGGGCCGCTTGATTTGCTCGACGGTGTACTTGAACGTGAACGTCGTTTGGGGGGAACCTTCATCCTCGCTGACGGATATCTTGATCGGGACAGATCCCTTCTTGGGCGCCTTGATCTCTCCGGGGATGTCGACGAACCCGTAGGACTGGATGGTTTGGCTTTTGTCTCCCGCGGCTATTTCCAACTTGTCGCCTTCCTTGTTGGTCTGACAGGTCAAGTTGAACAAGAGACTGCCATTTTGTTGTTCCCTACAATTGGTAGGGCTGCACGTAAACGAGATGCTCTTTCCCTTGGCTCTTAGTGTATTGACTGTGCGAACGGGGTCGGACTTCTTCTCTCGTCTCTCCGCTTTCTTCGCTAGTGAAGCCGAAGTCAGCATCAAGAGGATGAGCACGGAACCAAGAAGTTTCATTTTGCGTACTCCTTTCGTGTTGAGAGCATCGGCGGCAGGTGGTCGTCTTTCCGAACGTGGATCACGTTGCGAGGATGACCGACGTGCAGAGCTCGGTCAACTGGGTGCCCAAGCGATTCGAAGGGGGTTCTTGGTCCGAGAACCTCTACCCGACATCGCGTCACCAGGTTGCCGTACCCGCCATCCCAGCCTTGCAGCCTTGCAGGCCGCGTTTCGCATGTCCGGGCACATCCGGCAGCACCTCTGGCATGTCCTGGAAGGCGCGCCTTGACCACGGGGCGCAGTCTACCCCATCGCGTCTCCGGCGAGGTCGCCTCGATCAGTTCACCCAGTCCTCGCCGCTCTCAGGCTGCCGAGGAGGTGGCCGCGCAGGGTGAAGCTTGGCGACGGGCGCGGCGAAGCCGCGTGGGGCAGGGGTTGGGAGTGGGTAGGCCCTAGCTCTGCAGGCAGGTGCATGGCGACCAGGATCTTCTTGGCGATGGATTCGCTCGGGTATTGGCGAGCCACAACCGACAGAATGCGGACTATTTTGGTCCGCTTTACGCCGCTCGCCTTGACCGGCACCGTCCTGCCGGCCCAAACTCATGTGTGAGGGCGAAGATTCCGAAATCGTCGGCGCCCAAAGTGGCGCTGGTTCTGGCCGGAGGCGCCGCGCGCGGTGCCTACGAGGTGGCAGTGATCCAGCACTTGGTCGAGGAAGTGTCGCGCGATCTGGGCCGCAACGTGCCTTTGCCCATCCTTTGCGGAACCTCAGTCGGAGCGATCAACGTGTGCACCATGGCCGCCTACGCCGACGAGCCCGTGCGCCGTGCGCACTTCATGGTCCGCTACTGGACGAAGTTGCGCATCGAGGACATCCTGCTGCGCAACTAATTCACCAGCGGTTTGCCGTGCGCGAGCATGTGCTCGATGCGTTCGATGGTCGCCGCGGTACCACAGAGCGAAAGGAAGGCTTCCATTTCGAGCTCAAGCATGGTGCGCTCGTCGACGGGATGCGTGGGCGACGCCGTGGCCCCGCCCGTCAGGACGCGTGCCTGGTGCCGTGCAATGACCGCGCTGTGAGCGGTGATCTTCTGTGTCGCGAGCATGGTGGCGATCTGGTCCTCGAAGACCAAGTAGCCGCCGGGGCCGGGCAGGGTGAGCTGCCGTGGCGGTCGCGGCTTCCAGTCCGCGAGCAGCTTGAGCGCGACCTCCTTGGCCCGGCTGAGTTGCTCGTCCTTGTTGTAGACGATCACGTCGGAGCGTAGCAGTAGGCCTAGGTCGACGGCGTCGTGCGCTGACTGCGAGACTTTTCCGTAGCCGACGAGTTCGAAGACCCGCAGCACCGGCGGCATCGGCCCTGGCCGTGCCGGAGCCATGGCTTCAATGGTTTGACCAAGAAGCTGAAGACATCCCCCGCCCGCGGGGACCAAGCCCACGCCCACCTCGACCAGTCCGGCGTAAAGCTCGACGTGCGCGACGCGAACGTGACCCGCCAGCGCCACCTCTAGGCCACCACCCAGGGTCATGCCGTGGGGCGCGGTGACCACCGGAAAACCCGCGTGGTAGAGGGCGAGATTGGTGCTTTGCAGGCCGACGATGAGCTGGCGGACGTCCTCGAAACGCCGGGCCTTGCACGTCTCGACCAGCAGCTTGAGCTGGGCCCCGCTGCAAAAGTTCGCGGCCTGATTGCCGATCACCAGGGCCCGGAAATTGCGCGGGATCTCTTCGAAGGCCTGCCCCAGCATGTCGACGACGTAGTCGTCGATGGGGTTCATGGTCGGGACCATGCGCGCGTCGAGCTCGAGCAGAAGCACGCCATCGCCCACGTCGATCAACCGGGCGCTCAGATTCTCGCGCACGACATGGTTGCTGTCCTTGAGCGCGACCAGCCGGATGATGTCGATGCGCTCGGGCACCGTGCGCATGGTCCGGCTGGCGGGTTCGAAACGCTTTACCGCGTGTGGCCCGCGCTGACAGAGCCGACCGGTGGACGCAAGGGCCGCGGGCAGGAGCTTCGGCACAGCGATGCCGGCCTCGTCCATGAGCCGCGCCGAGCGTTCGAGCCCGAGATGGTCGAGGATCTCGATGGGTCCGATCTCCTTGGCGAACCCCCAGCGCATGGCATCGTCGATGGTCGTGAGCTCTTCGGCGATCTCGCCCACGCGGTTCAAGGCGTACGCGGCGCTAGCCAGCACCAGATGGCGGGCGAACGCGCTCACCGGATCGTCGCCAGCGCCGATCATGGCGGCGATGCGCTCTTCCGGCGCCACCATGCCCTTGGCGACGCGTACCACGTCCGAGCGCGGGCTTTCCCTCGGTCGGTATGCCCAAGAGCGCAGATCGAGCGCCAAAATGGTCTTCCCCTCCTTGCGATAGAATCCCTGGCCAGTCTTATCGCCGAGCCGCTTTTCCGCGACCATGCGATCGAGAATCGGGCTCGGGCGGCAGACATCGCGCGCCTCGTCCCGGGGGCAATGTTCGAACTGATTCGCGGCCGCGTGAACCAAGGTGTCGATCCCCACCCTATCCGCCAAGCGCAGGGTTGCCGTTTTCGGGTTGCCGAGAGGCGGTCCGGTGATCATGTCGACCTGTTCGACCGTGAGCCCGAAACGCTCCATCAGACGCAGCGTCAGCATCATCTGGAAGACGCCGATGCGGTTGGCGATGAAGTTGGGTGTGTCGCGGCCCACCACCGGACGCTTGCCCTGCGTGACGAAAAGCTCGCGCAGGGTGGTGACGATCTCCGGACGCGTGGCCGCAGTCGGGATCAGCTCGACGAGCGGCAGGTAGCGGACCGGGTTGAAGAAGTGCGTGCCGAGGAAGCACGCCTTGAGATCATCGGAGCACCCGGCCACCATGGCGGCGACCCCGAGCCCGGAGGTGTTGGTGCAGACGATGCTTCCCGGTCGCCGGTGCCGGTCGATCTCGGCCAAGGTCGCCTGCTTGAGCGCCATGATCTCCGGCACGACCTCGACGATGAGGTCGGCGTGGGCGAGCTCTGCCGCGTGTTCCTTGATGGACAAAGGCCTGATGAGCCGGGCGTTGCGGGGCGTGTAGAGTTCCGGCAGCTTGGCGCTGCCGTCGCGGAGTCGGGTCACTGCCTTCTCGGCGAGCGCGAGCTCGACATCGAAGAGGCCGACATGTTTGCCGGCGTTGGCGAAGAAGGCGGCCACGCCGCCGCCCATGATGCCAGCGCCGATCACGGCGACGCTATCCAGCTTTGGATCCGAGCTGGCCATCAGGCCATCCCTTCTCCACCTTCTCGCCTGACGATGGTCGCGACTCCTTGCCCGCCGCCCACGCACAGGGTCGCCAGGCCATACCTGCCGCCCGTCCGTTCGAGGGTGGTGATGGCCTGGCCAATCACCCGCAGGCCCGACATCCCCAGCGGGTGCCCCAGGGCAATGGCCCCGCCGAGGAGGTTGATCTTGTCGAGCGGCCAGCCGCCCTGGCGAATCACCGCGAGGGCCTGGGCCGCGAATGCCTCATTGAGCTCGATGACGTCGAGCTCGGCGAGCTTGAGCCCAGCGCGCGTCAGCGCCTTTTGCGTGGCCGGTAGCGGCCCGAGCCCCATGCGCCGGTAATCGCAACCCGCCACCGCCGTGCTGACGATGGTCGCCCGCAGCGGCAGACCGAGCGCCTGCGCGAGTTCGGCGCTGCAGACCAGTGCTGCCGCGGCACCGATGGTGACCGGCGACGAGGTGGCGGCGGTCACCGTCCCGTTGGCGTCGAAGGCGGGCGGAAGCGCCCGAATCTTCTCGAGGTTCGGCTCCTGGGGCCCCTCGTCGCGCACGCAGCTTCCGCCATCCGGCAAGTCGATGGCCACGACCTCGCGAGCGAAGGCGCCCTCGCGCCAGGCCCGCAGGGCGTTGCGATGGCTGCGCATGGCGAACTCCTCCTGATCGGCGCGGCTGATCGAGCCCTCGCGCGCGAGGATCTCCGCGGTCTCGCCCATGCCGATGTAGAACCCTCGCTCGTGCAGCTCGGGATCGAAGGCCGGGTTGAAGCCGCCCATCGGCACGCGCGACATGTGCTCGAGGCCGACGGCCAGGCCCAGGTCGCTCTTGCCGACCGCGATGGCATCCGCGAGCAGCATCACCGCCTGCTGGGAGCTGCCGCAAAGCTGATTGACGGTGACCGACGCGACTTGGGCGGGCAGGCCTGCCTTGATCGTGATCGCGCGCGCGACGTTGAAGCCGTTCTCCCCTTCCGGGAAGGCGCAACCGCAGGCGACGGTTTCGATCCGATCGATGGGCAGCCGCGGGTTGCGCGCCAGGAGCTGCCGTACCACCTGGGTGGCAATCTGCAAACCCGAGAGCTGGTTTAGGGCCCCACCCTTGGCGCGGCTGATGGGGGAGCGGGCGAAGTCGATGATGCCGACGGTTCTGACGTTCATGTCTTCTCCTTCAGAAGCGGCCTAGGGCGCGTGGATCCCGCTTACAAGTTGTACCTACCCGATTCAATCAGCGCGTCGGCGATCTGCCGGCGCAAGCTCACCACATCCACCACGGCGCTATGGGCGGCCTGCAGCCGTTCGAGCTCGGCGAGCTTTCTCGCCTGCCGGCCGTCCCGCACCACGTGGATGAGCACCTCCCGGGTCAGCCGCTCGACCAGCGCGCAGCCGTCTTGGGTCACCAGCTGCGCGATGGCCGTCGGGACCGTCCCGCAGCCCGCGACGCGTACGCGCGCCAGGGTCGAGTCCATGGCGTAAAGCGCGCTCATGGCGTCGGCAATCCCCTGGGCGACCTGCTGTTCGGTCTTGAGCGCGCGCCCGCAACCGAGCACGGCTTCTTGCACGGTGAACGCCAGCGCGCGCTTGGCTGCCATCACCCGCGCCGCCTCCACCCCGAGCTGTCCGCCGGTGGGGAGAAGCAAGCGATCGCGCCTCAGATCCGCCGCGGTCGCGTTCATGAATTCGCGGAAGCCAATCGTCCCCGCGTAGACGTTGCGGACAAGCTCGTCGGCGATGACCAGGCGGTTGATGTCATTGGTCCCCTCGAAAATCATGTCGATCACGTTGTCGCGGGCCAGGCGCTCGAGTTGGTAGTCCTCAATGTAGCCGTACCCGCCGTGCAACTTGAGCGCACCGTCGATCACGTCGCGCAGGGTCTCCGAGCCGACGACTTTTATGATCGCCGCTTCGAGAGCGAGGGAGCGAACCAGGGCGATGGTGGCGCGCGGATCGGCCCCGGCCGCCAGCAACCGCGCCTCGCCGGCGGCGATGGCGCCCGCCGTCCGATAGGCCATGGCGTCGAGGGCGTAGATGCGCGCGGCGAGGTGCCCGAGCTTGGCCCGCTGCAGATCGAAGGTGATGATGGGCTGGCCGAACTGCTTGCGGGTCTTGCCATACGCGAGGCCGAGATCGAAGGCGACCTTGCACGTGCCGAGGGCACCGAAGCCGAGCTTGAGCCGGCCGAGGTTGAGGATGTTGAGCGCGATGGCCGCGCCGTCGCCCACGCGACCCAAGAGATGATCGCACGGTACGCGCACGTCTTCGAACACCAGGCTGGTAGTAGACGAGCCGCGCAGGCCCATCTTCTTTTCCTCGCGCCCGCGCTGCACGCCCTGGGTGTGCAAGTCGACGATGAACGCCGAGTATCGTCCGTCGACGTTGGCAAAGACGATGGCCAGGTCCGCCCAACCACCGTTGCTGATGAAGCGCTTTTCGCCGGTGAGGGCGTAATGCGTCCCCGCGGCGTCGAGCACCGCTCGGGTCTTGCCGGAAAGCGCGTCGCTGCCGCTTCCCGGTTCAGTGAGGGCGTAGCAGCTCACCAGCTCCGCGCTGGCCAAGCGGGGCAGATACGCCTGCTTCTGCCGCTCGTCGCCGAACAAAATGATAGGCAGGGTGCCGATGCCCGAGTGAGCGCCGCTCGTGACCGAAAAACTGGGGCACCCGGCCGAACACTCCGCGATGAGCATCGACGTCACCTTGTCGAGGCCGAGACCACCGTACGCCTCGGGACTGTCCACGGCCGCCAAGCCGAGCTCGGCGCTTTGCTTGAGCAGATGCACCGAGAGCGGCAGCGTGACACCGTCGACGGTGATGCTCTCCTTGTGCTCGATGGCCTCGATCCTGGGCATGACCTCCGTCGCGACGAAGCGCTGGGCGGTTCGGCCAATCTCCAGTTGCTCGTCGCTGAGCCGCTCGCGGGTCGTGATCCCACCCGCTGGCACCGGGGCAGTGAGAAACCCGCCCCCACCCACCTCGCGCTCCGTCCCGACCTCGCTCACAGACTCGTGGCTCGCCATCGAGATTGCGGTCGAATCGGCGCGTGGGACCATTGGCCCTCCTGCTAGATCGTGGCCACAATTGCCGTCGCTTGCAAGTGCGCGATCAGGACAAAGTGCCAGGCCAGCCGAACCCGCAAGTGGAAACTCGCTCATAGCGGACCGCTTTGGTCGGATTTAGCCATTGACGATGCACTTTCGCCAGACCACGATAAAATATGAGCGCGTTCCCGCAGGAGCTAAAGACAGCCCTGGACATCTGGGTCGCCCAGGTGCGGAAGGGCGGCGCGACGCCAGTATTTCGCCACAAGCGGGATGGGATCTGGAACGAGCTTTCGTGGCAACAAGCGGATGCTACGGTGCGTGAGATGGCGGGGGGGCTGGCCGCGCTGGGCCTAAACGCGACCGACAAGGTCTGCATTTTGAGCCAGACGCGCCTCGAGTGGGTGCTTGGCGACCTCGCCTGCGTCCTCGCCGGGCTCGTGTCGGTCCCCATCTTCCCTTCCAGTACCCCAGACAACTGTGCCTTCATCATCAAGGACTCGGAGGCCCGCGCCATCCTGGTGGAGGATGCGGCCCAGCTCGAGAAGGTGTTGCCCCTGCTCGGCCCCGGCAAGCTGCAAGCGATCTACGTGGACCGCGATGCGGTGCTTGACCGACCGGATGACCGCGGCCGCACGCGGGTTACTTTCGCCGACGTGCTCGCGGCAGCCCCCGACGAGGCGCGCGCCGCGATCTACAGTCTCGATAGACTCCTCGCCGCGGGCCGTGACTTCAACCGGACCCACCCGTATGAGCTGCCCCTCCTCGGCCTCGGCATTGGCCCCGCAACACCCTTTACGATGATCTATACCTCGGGCACCACCGGCGTACCCAAGGGCGTCGTGCTCTCCCACGCCAACCTCACCGCCGCGGTCAGCAGCGCCTGCCGCGCCCTGACCCTGCTCGAAAGCGACCTGCAGTATCTGTGGTTGCCCCTGGCGCACGTCCTCGGACGCGAGATGGTGTGGGCGTCGCTGCTCGCGGGCGCCCCCATCGCCTTCACGGAGGGCGTCCTGCACATCAAGGACAACCTGCTGGAGGTGCGCCCGACCTTCATGGCGGGCGTACCTCGGATCTTCGAGAAGTTCCACGCCGCCGTCAACCATGTCCTCGGCGAGGGCTCCGCGGTGAAACGAGCCCTGGTCAACTGGGCCCTGCGCGTCGGTCGAGCCCACGGCCGAGCCGCGCGCGCGGGAACGCAACCAAGCGCCTGGTTAGCTTTCCAGCATCGCCTTGCCGACCGGATGGTCTTCGCCAAGCTGCGCAGAAAGCTTGGCCTCGATCGCTGCCGCTTCCTCCTCTCCGGCGGCGCGCCGCTGGCACCCGAGATCGCCGAGTTCTTCCACGCCGCTGGGCTGCTCATCCTCGAAGGCTACGGCCTCACGGAAACCTGCGCCGCGTGCTTCGTCAACCGGGTCGACAGATTTCGTTTCGGCACGGTTGGCCCGCCCCTCGATGTAGTCGAGCACAAGATCGTCGAGGACGGCGAAATTCTCTTGCGTGGTCCGTCGGTATTTCAGGGCTACTACCGCAATCCGGCCGCGACCGCCGCGGTCTTCGACGCCGAGGGTTGGTTCCATTCCGGCGACATCGGCCACGTCGAAGATGGCTGCCTCAAGATCACCGACCGGAAAAAGGATCTGATCGTCACGGCGACGGGCAAGAAGATCGCGCCGCAAGAACTGGAGAACGCAATCAAGGCCCACTGTCCGCTGGTTGGCCAAGCCTTCGTCCACGGTGATCGCCGCCCCTATTGCGTGGCCTTGCTCACCTTGAACGAGGAGGTGGTGCAACGCTACGGCGGTGGCGATGTCGCGCGGGCGGCGGCGGCCCCCGAAGTCGCGGCCACGCTGGGCGCGGCGATGGATGCCCTAAACGCGACCCTGCCCAGTCATGGGCGAATCCGCCGCTTTGCCGTCCTGCCCGTCGATTTTTCGGAAGCCACCGACGAGTTGACCCCGAGCCTCAAGGTCAAACGTCACGTGGTCGCGCGCAAATTCGGGTCGGTCATTGACCAGCTCTACGCCCGCGATGGGTGACAGTCGGAATCGCCGAACCTCGACGGGCTTTCACGCTTTGCCGGACGCTGTTCGCGCTGCTAGGCTTGCTTCGAGCGTATTCATCTCACCCGTTCGTGGGAGGTTGCTTTGCCATCAGTCTACGTTGTCTCCGGTGGTGTCTCCAAGTTCGCCAAGGCCCGTCCTGACAAGACCTTCCAGGCCATCGTCAAAGAGGCGTACGACGACGCCATTGCCGATATCGGACTCGATTTATCCACATTCAACTCGGTGGTCGACGGCTCGGTGATGTCCTATTTTTCCGACCATTTCCTGCGCCAGCTCAAGGCCGGCGCCATGGTGCAGGACTACCTGGGCCTGGTGCCCAAGCCCAGCCATCGGGTCGAAGGCGGCGGAGCCACCGGCGGCCTCTCCTTCCAGGAAGGGTGGAAGTCGGTCGCGTCGGGTGACATGGACATCTGCGTGGTGTTCGGCTGGGAGACCATGAGCCACGTCGAAACCTGGAAAGGCAACGAGTTCATCGCCCTGGCCTCGGACGTGACCTGGGACTACCCGGTGGGCGGCTTCTACAGCGGCTACTACGCCATGATGGTGACCCGCCACATGAAGGAATTCGGAACCACCGTCGAGCAGATGGCCCACGTCTCGGTCAAGAACCACGTCAACGCCCTCCACAATCCCTACGCGCAGAAGCGCCACCGCTACACCATCGCCGACGTGCGCAGCTCGCCCATGGTGGCCTGGCCGCTCACCCGGCTCGATATCTGCGTGATGTCCGACGGCGCGGCGGTGACCGTGCTCGCTTCCGAAGCAGGCTTGCGCAAGCTCGAGGCCGCGGGGGCGCGCCTGGTTCGTCCGCGCGTGAAGATCGCGGGCATCGGGCGGGGCACGGACGCCATGCGCATGGCGGATCGCCCGCACTACGACTACGACGTTTTCATGCGCGACTACGCCACCGCCGCCGAGAGCTCGTCGTCCGAAACCCGGGCCTACTACCGCAAGCTCTGGGACCGGGGCACGCGTTATCCGGGGGTGCATTCGTTCCGCGGCGGCCGCATGGCGGGCAAGATGGCCTTCCAGCGCGCCGGCGTTCGCGATCCCTTGCACGAGCTGGACTTCGTCGAACTGCACGACGCCTACACCTCGAGCGAGCTCCAGACCTACGAGGATCTGGGCCTGTGCCGCTACGGCGAGGGCGGGCCCTTCGCGGCCTCGGGCCGCACCTTCATGCCTGGCGTCGACTACGGCCTCACGCTGCCAGAGACGCCGGTTTGTGCAGTCAACCCTTCCGGCGGCCTCATCGCGTGCGGCCACCCGGTCGGCGCAACCGGTCTCATGCAGGCGGTGTTCGCGCTTTGGCAATTGCAGGGCTCAATCGACCGCCACTTTCGCGACCCAGCCCTGCAGGTGAAAGATGCCCGGCGCGGCGCCATTCATTCGCACGCGGGCACCGGCACTTTCATCTCGGTCACGGTCATGGAACGGGAGGATTGATCATGCCCAAGCTTCCAACTCGCGTCCCGGAAACCCTCGGCGGCTACGTCGTGCACGGCATTCCCTTCCCGGTCGAGACGGATCCCGACACCCTCGCGATGCTCAAGCGCATGTCGCCGATTCAAATCGAGCAGGAATACAAGGTCACCTACCTGCACTCCTACGGCCAGGACAGTCCGTGGTTCGCGGCTGCCTCCAACCGCCGCCTGCTGGCCACGCGCACGCCACGGACTGGGTACACCTACGCGACCCCGCGCGGTCACGACATGGTGACCGGCGAGGAGACGGCGTGGATCGACATCACCGACCGCCCCGCCCGTGTCCACGCCTTCACCGTGTGCTTCTTCGGCTCCGAGGAGTTCCTCGCGCAGACCCCCTACGTGCTGGCGCTGGTGGAATTCGATGGCGTCGACACTCTCTTCCTGTCGCGCCTCGTGGGCGTGGATTGCGCGACCGCGTCCCTCGACTGGATCGGCCTGCCCGTGCGACCGCGCTTTTTGCGCAACAGCAAGCTCAAACCCACCGACGTCTACTTCGTGCCGAAGGACGCGAAGGACGAGTAAGCGCTCGACCGGGGGTACATTTCCAAGCAACATTTCCCGGCCCTGGCCGAGAACCCGTCGCGAGCGCTGGTTGCACTCTGGGCGGGCAATGGCGTATTCTTACTCGTAGGAGTAATACCATGCGCATCACCTCGAAGGGACAGGTCACCATCCCGCAAACTGTTCGTGAAGAATTGGGTCTGCTACCAGACACGGACGTGGACTTCGTGGTCGAGGGGCAAACCGTCCGTCTGGTCAGGATCCGGCGCCAGGGGCGGACCCGTGGCAGCGCCGCCGTGGCCAGTCTCCGCGGTCGCTCCACCATCAAGATGACGACCGACCAGATCATGGCCCTGACTCGCGGGACCCGGCGGTCGTGAAGCCCGTTCTGGTGGACAGTAATGTTCTGCTGGACATCGCAACCGATGACCGCGCCTGGTCCAAGTGGTCGTCGTCCGCGCTGGCATTCGCGGCCGAGGATTCCTATCTGGTTGTCAATCCGCTGATCTACGCCGAGGTCTCGGTGGCATTCTCGCGCATTGAAGAGCTCGAAGCGGCGCTGCCTCACGACCTCTACCGGCGCGAGGCGCTACCTTGGGAGGCGGCGTTTCTCGCGGGCAAGGCCTTTCTGCACTATCGCAAGCGCGGCGGAGCACGCTCGTCACCACTGCCCGACTTTTATATCGGTGCCCACGCTGCCGTTCGCCAGTACCGCCTGCTCACCCGCGATGTTGCCCGCTACCGTACCTATTTTCCGACGGTCGAGATCATCTCACCGGTGTGACTTCCAGGTGCAGGACGCGAGCGCTCTGCCTCACGTGCGCGCCAGCAGCTCGCGCGCGATGATCAGCCGCTGGATTTGCGACGTGCCGGCGCCGATCTCCATCAACTTGGCATCGCGGAGCATGCGCTCGACTGGGAAGTCCTTCATGTAGCCATAGCCGCCGTGGATCTGGATCGCATTGAGCGCGGCCCGCGTCGCCACCTCGGAGGCGTAGAGCTTGGACATGGATGCCTCGCGTGTCGCTTTCTTGCCCTCCTGGAGCTTGCGGGCCGCGAAGTAGACCAGGGCGCGCGCGGCCTCGAGCTCGGTCGCCATGTCGGCGAGCATGTGCTGGATCATCTGAAAATCGCCGATGGGTTTGCCGAACTGTTTGCGCTGCTTGACGTACGCGAGCGACGCCTCGAGCGCTGCCTCGGCGATGCCGAGCGGAATGGCGGCGAGGGTCACGCGCTCGATGTCGAAGCCGGCCATCATCTGCGCCGCTCCGCCGTTTTCCTCGCCGAGCAGGTTGGCGGCCGGGCAGTGGCAGTCGTCGAGGAAAATCTCGGAGGTCGGCGACCCGCGCATCCCCATCTTTTCCATCTTGGGGCCGACCGAAAAGCCAGGGGTGCCGCGCTCGATGATGAAAGCGCTCAGCCCAAGCTTTGCAGATCCCGAGCGGGTGCGCGCGAAGACGATGAAGACGTCGGCCACGGGGGCGTTGGTAATGAAGATCTTGGAACCGCTTAGCACGTACTCGTCGCCCCGCCGCTCGGCCCGGCACTGCAACCCGAGCGCATCGCTGCCCGCGCCCGGTTCGGTCACGGCCCAGGCGCCGAGGCGCTTGCCGCTGATGAGGTCGGGCAAGTACCGTCGCCGCTGCGCCTCGTTGCCGTGGAGATAGAGATTGTGGGTGCACAGAACCGTGTGGGCGCCGTACGAAAGCGCCGTGGAGGCGCACACCCGCGCCAGCTCGGAAAGCACGATACAGCAGGAGATGACGTCCGCACCGGCGCCGCCATACTCGGCAGGAATCATGATCCCGAGTAGCGCCATTTCCCCGAGCTTGTCGAAGGTTTCCCTCGGAAAGCGCTCGCTGCGATCGATCTCGGCGGCGATGGGCGCCACCTGGCGTTCGGCAAAGGCGCGAACGGCGTCGCGGATCATTTTCTGCTCTTCGTTGAAGGAAATAATCAACGCCAGGGCTCCTTTCGTCGCGTGCTCTCCGAAAGCCCCACGTTCCAAGCATACCGCCCTCCCTGCGCTGCCGCAGGCGCGAAAAGCGCGCCGCCATCGTGTACGATCGAGGGGCAATGCACGTGCACACGGCCAGGAGGCAGGCATGAAGCGATGGAACGGCTGGGGCGAAGAGGGTGTGTCGGGCTCGCTTCCGGCCACGGCCACGGCCTTTCTATCCCGGGTGCTCGGGCCGGCACGCTCCCCGGTCGACGCGCCCTTGGACGCAGTTTTGCGTGCGGTTGGACCCGGGCGCCTACCGCCCCATCCGCTGGTCGTGACCGACGCCGAGGATCGCCTGCGCCACGCCCGCGGCCAGAGCCTGGGCGACTGGATCGCGCTGCGCACCGGCCGCATCGGCGCCTTTCCCGACGGCGTCGCGTACCCCGCGAGCGACGACGAGGTACGCGAGCTGCTGCGCTTCGCGGCCGCGGTCGGCGCCGAGGTCATTCCCTATGGCGGCGGAACCAGTGTGGTCGGACACGTCAACCCGCGCTCTGGCGGCGCCCCGGTTCTCACCGTCGATCTGAGTCGGCAGGCGGCCCTGGTCCACCTGGACGGGCCGGGTCGCCTCGCAACCTTTGGCGCCGGGATCGCCGGCCCGAAGATCGAGGAAAGCTTGCGACCGCACGGCCTGACCTTGGGCCACTTTCCGCAGTCCTTTGCCTACTCGACCCTGGGCGGCTGGGTCGCCACGCGTTCGAGCGGCCAGCAAGCCCTGCGCTACGGCCGCATCGAGCAGCTCTTCGTCGGCGGGCACGTGGAGTCGCCGGCCGGGCCCCTGGATCTGCCCGGATTTCCCGCCTCGGCCGCTGGCCCAGACGTGCGCGAGTGGGTGCTCGGCTCGGAAGGCCGCCTCGGCATCATCACGCGGGCCACCGTGCGCGTGAGCGCCTTGCCCGAGCGGGAAGCCTGGCAGGCCATATGCTTTCGCAGTTGGGACGCGGGCCTGGCAGCGACCCGACGCCTGGCTCAGGCCGGGCTCCCGCTCGCCATGCTTCGCCTTGCGAGCCCGGCCGAGACCGAAACCACCTTCGCCTTCGCCGGCCATCCGCGGCTGGTCGCGGCGCTCGACGGTTACCTCGGCCTGCGTGGCGCGGGCGTCGAGCGCTGCCTGCTTCTGGTTGGGCTGGTCGGCCCGGCGAAAATCGTCGGCCCGGCCCGGCGAGCGGCGCTGGCCATCGCGCGGGACGCGGGCGGCATCCACCTTGGGCAACCCCTCGGCCGGCAGTGGTTCGCCAACCGATTTCGTGGCGCGTACCTGCGTAATGGACTGTGGGACGCGGGCTACGCCGTGGACACCCTGGAAACCGCGTGCACCTGGCAGCACGTTCCGACGATGGTCGACGCGGTGGGCGCTGCCCTGCGCGGCGGCCTAGCCCTGGAGGACGGACCCGTGCACGTCTTCTCGCACCTCTCGCACGTCTATCCCCAGGGCTCCAGCGTCTACACCACGTACTTCTTCCGCCTCGACCCGGACGCCGACGAGAACCTCCGCCGCTGGCAGGTGCTCAAGGCCGCGGCGAGCCGGGCCATCGCCCAACACGGCGGCACCATCAGCCATCAGCACGGTGTCGGCACGGATCACCTGCCCTACCTCGCGGCCGAAAAGGGGCCCTTGGCCATGACCGCGCTCCGTACGCTATGTCAGGGCTTCGATCCGCGCGGGCTCATGAACCCCGGAAAACTCTTCGAGTAGAATCACCGCATGGTCTCTGCCGCTTCCCGCCCGCTGAAACCCTTCCTGAGCGCGCTGCCACGCCCGACCCTGGTCGCTCACCGCGGAGGCGCCAAGCTCGCGCCCGAGAACACGCTCTTCGCTTTCAAGCAGGCGCGGGATCTTTGGGGCGCGCATCAGCTGGAGATGGACGTCCACCTTTCCAGCGACGGAGTGCCCATCGTGATCCACGATCCCGACGTGGATCGCATCACGAACGGCCACGGATCCGTGCGCAGCCTGGCCGCCGCGGAGCTGGCGCGGCTGGACGCGGCCTGGAACTTTTCGCTCGACGGTGGTCAGACCTTCCCGTATCGCGGCCAAGGGATCGGGCTAGCGACCTTGGACGAGGTCCTGCGCCAGGTGCCACTGCCGGCGATGATCGACATCAAGGACGACGACGAGGCCGCGCGCACCGCCACGCTCGCGACCATTCGTGCGGCCGGCGCCGCCCGTCGCGTGTGCATCGGCAGCGCCCAGGACGGCGTGGCGGCCGCGCTGGCGGAAGCGGCGCCGGAGATCGCGCGCTTCTTCCCCGAGGGCGCGGCGCGGGCCTCCCTGGTCGCGGCCATCACCGGCCGGCCCATCCCCGACGCACCCTACGACGTCCTCGCGATCCCTTTCGCGGACGGCGGACGCGAGGTCGCAAGCTCCGCGTTCATCGCCGCTGCCCACGCGCACGGGTTGGCCGTCCAGGTCTGGACCGTCGACGAGCCCGAGCAAATGCGCGCCCTTATCCAGCGCAACGTGGACGGCATCCAGACCGACCGCCCCGACCTGCTGCGGGCCGTGCTCGATCTCTAGATGGCCACAGGAACCGGGGCCGGCGTCACGGGAACGCGGTGGCCCAAGGGTGAGACCGCCGCATCGATCTCGGTTTCATAGCGCAGTCGCTGCCGTTGCGCCTCGAGTGGCGTCCAGCCGAGTAGCCGGCCCATGCGAGCCACCACCAGCGGCACCGCCGCAAAGCCATTGTCGGCGGTAAACGCCAGCTCGGTCCGGCGCCACATGATATCGGACAGGGTCCGCGCCCATTCGTGCTCGACCGCATGATCGATTTCGGCGACCACCTCGGGCCGTTCTGGGTGCAGGGGCGCGCCTAGGCGGGCGTCCTCGGCAATTCGCGCGAAGATCTCCGGCGCCTTGCTGCCGTAGCGGAAGACCAAGTGGTGCTGCAACTCCGCGGGCAGCGGGATGTGGCGGTGGCGTGCCACCCACTCGTCCATGGGCAGGGGCGGCGCCCCCGGCAGCGTCACGGAAGCCGTGCTGCAAGGTCGCGCCGTCACCCCGTCGAGCGCTGGCGACGACAGAAGTTGATCGACGGCCTCCTCGGCCATGGCCCGGGCGGTGGTGATCTTGCCTCCGGCGACCACCAGCACCCCCGCGTCGGAGAAGCCGCAACGGAAGTCACGGGAACGGCCCGCGCCGTGGACCAGCGGGCGCAACGCCGCTCGCGCCAGGAAGATCCGATCCACGGGTGCGTGCGTGTAGTTCGCCAGCCAGGTCAGCAGATACGCGATCTCCTTGTCGCTTGGGCGACAGTGGTCCGGATCGTCCGGCTGGGACTCGTCCGTGGTCCCGAGCCAGGTGTATCGATCCATGCCCACGGCCCAGACGTAACGGCCATCCACGGGGTGGAGGGCGGCGAGCACCGTATCCGCGGGAACGAACGCCGGCACCGCGAGGTGGGTTCCCCGGGCCGGCGCGACTCGCGGCGCATTTCCCTCGCCGCCGATATCGAGAGCTCCGGTCCACGGACCGAGGGTTTGCACGACCACGCGGCAGGCGATCGTAGCTTCGTCGCCGTCGAGACGGTCGCGCACTCGGATCCCGACGGCGCGCCCGTCCTGCAGCTCGATGCCCAGCGCCTCGACGTACGTGGCGACGGTCGCTCCGGCATCCCGCGCCCCCAGCGCGACCTCGAGGCAGAGCCTTCCGTCGCGGGTCACGCAATCCTCGAATTGCAGGCCGCCGTACAGGGTCTCGCTGGCCACCGCCGGCAGAAGCTGTGCCAGCGCATCGTGCCCGATCACGGTCGCCGACTCTTCGGCACCTGCCGAGAGCCAACGGGCGAGCGCAAGTCCGAACCGCACCGGCCACTTTTCCCGCCACGCGGGCCGCGACAGGGCGATGACGAAGGGAGCTCGGCGCACGAGATGGGGCGCGATCCGGCAGAGAATCGCGCGCTCATTCAAGCACTCGCGGACGAGGCCCAATTGGCCGCGCATCAGGTAGCGCAGACCTCCGTGGATCATGCGCGACGAGCCCGACGATGTGCCAGCGGCGATATCGTCCCGATCGAGCAAGAGCACCGAGAGTCCCCGCAGGGCAGCGTCGCGAGCCACCGCACAGCCCGTGGCGCCCGCGCCGATGACCACCACGTCGAAGCGCTGCTGCTGGGCGAGAAAGGCTGCACGGCCCATACACGAGTCTACCGCACGAACCAGGACAACGCCGCTGCCGTCGCGAACATTCCGGACTCATGCGGTCCGATTTAGGTTGCTACCCGCCGCGCGTGTCAGGTCTGTCTCGCGCTCACTTTCCCACACGCAATGGGAGCGCCTCGTCGTCCTTGTCAGTTTCGGCGGCCTGGGGACCGCTCGCGCCGCGCCCGGACGTTCCCGGTGAGGCTGGAGCGCTCGTGCGCCGCTCCCGCGCGACCTGCCAGGCCGCCTCGGTTTCGCGCGTTCCGAACATCAGATCGGAGAGCGGTACCGAGATGTTGAAGTTGACCCAGCGCATGCGTTCAAGGCGATGGTGATGTCGGTGGTGGCGGGAGAGAAAAGCGAAGGTTCGACTGTGCGCGAGCCCGAGCCGCCCCAGGACCGGCGAGGGAAAGTGGTAGAGGGCATGTAGCATCTCGTAGAAGACGAAGGAAAAGGTGCTGGTCACGAGCAGAAGGCCGGCTGGCCCTGGGCCCACGGTCCGTGCCGTCACCCAGACGATTGGAGCCATCCCGGCGAAAAGGAGCGCGATGGAGAACCAGGGCATCATCACCAGTCCCATCTGCGACCAAGCCTCGATGGCCATCGCATCGTATTGGAAGGCGCGGTGGTGTCCCATGTGGCCTTGATAGAGAGCGCGCAAAAACGACGGCCGATGCATGAGCAGGCGGTGAATGAGGTACTCCGCCACGTTCTGGCTGAGAAGAAAGAACGGCACGATCCACAGATCCACAATGCGTGACTCCCGAGCCAGCCAATACCCCACTGTGATCCCGGCAGTCGCCAACACGCCGAACATGAACAGATGCCGCCAGAGTCTGAACCCGCGCGACAGCAGTCGCGTTCGCTCGATCCTTCTGGCGTTCGCGTTTTCGTGCACGACCGACAAGGTAGCTCCTCGTCTGCGATCCGTCCTGGCGATCCTGATCGCAGATTAAGTCTAGCAAGTCTGCGTCCGCGGGCCACCCCCTGAATGTGGCGTTTGCGGGAACGGATCGTCTCCGCGAGCCTACGCCTTGCGCCCGCGCGCAGCGGCCGACTCGGCGATTTTCTCGATTAGCTGCGCGTAGAGCTGGCCACCCTCTTCCGCGGCCCACGCCAGATCCTCGCCGTCGGCCAGGTAGGGATTGGGGTTGGCCTCGACGATGTAGATCTCATCGTCGTGGGCCAGGCGCACATCGATGCGGCCGTAGTCACGCAGGCCGGCGGCCTGGTAGGTGCGCACAGCCACCTCGGCCAGACGCTCTCTCAGATCCTTCGACAGGTCCTTGGCGATACAGTTCTGGATGCCGCGCGCCTCGCGGTACTTGTGGCTCCACTTGGCCTTGAAGGTGGCGATCCGGCTCTCCTCGGAGGCGTCCTCGCCGAACACCATCTCGATGGGTGGCAGCGCGAGCGGCGGATCGTTGCCGATCACGCCCACGTATAGCTCGCGACCGGCGATGAACTCCTCGACGATGGCCGCAGTGTTGTGGCGCGTATGGATGAAGGCCACCCGCTCGGTCAGCGCCGGATCGTCGTGCACCACCGATCGCTGCGCAATGCCGACCGAGGCGTCCTCATCCAGCGGCTTGACGATGAGCGGGAAGCGCACGTCGCTCGGCCGCTGTACCGGCTGGCCGCGTGGGCACACGAAGAAGTGCGGGATGCGCAGCCCCTGATAGGCCAGTACCATCTTGGTAAGTGCCTTGTTGCGTGCCAGCATCAGCCCTTCGGCCGAAGCGCCTGTGTAGGGCAGATCCAGCATTTCCATCAGCGCGGCCACGCCATAGTCCAGGCCCGACTTGTTGCGGAAGCGTTCGGTCAGGTTGAAGACCGCGTCCACCGGCTCGGCGCGCAGGCCCGCGACCAGCGGCTCAAGATCGTTGCGGAAGCCGAACAGACGCACCTCGTGGCCTTGGCCCCGTAGCGCGCGGGCCACGTCGAACTCCGCCTCGTCCGCGGATTCGATCTGGCGCGAGTAGTCCTGCCCCGCCGGTGGTTCCGCATCGGTGTCGAACAGGATGAGTATGCGTAATTTCTTCATGCCGAGGTTGTGGGCAGCGCGCGCCCACCGTCATCTTGTACTATGCCCTTGGTGCGGCCGGAAGAACGATGTTGCGGGTGCTGCGTTCGCGGATCTGGGCAGGGCAATCGCAGCGTGGCCAGCCATGCGGGGGCAACCCGAGGACCAGGTGCGAGCCAAACCCGACTATTGCGGGTTGGCGGCGCACAAAGGTCACTTTGCTTGACCCAAATTGGCAGATAGTCGACCCTTCATAGCGAAGGAGTCCTTCTATGCAACGCACAAGTTCTGTCTTCCGCATGCTTCCGGCAACGATGCTGTTCGCATTCGCCTGTTCGAGCAGCAATACCACGGGTGGGAGTTCCAGCGGTGGCGCGACATCTCTCGGTGGCGCGACGGGGAGCGGAGGCAAGCAGGTGGGCACCGGTGGCTCCGGCTCGGGTGGTTCGACGGTCAATGCGACGGGAGGGGCTTCCGGTGGTGTGCCGAGCAGCGGAGGCAAACTCGTGGGCACCGGTGGCTCCGGATCTGGCGGTTCGACGGTCAATGCGACGGGAGGGGCTTCCGGTGGTGTGCCGAGCAGCGGAGGCAAGACGGTGGGTACTGGTGGCTCCGGTTCCGGTGGTTTGACGGGAACAGCGTCAGGTGGAACTCTCACTGGCTCGGGCGGAGTCGGCGCAGGTGGAAGCGCCGCCGGTGGAAGCGCCACAGGTGGAAGTGCCGCAGGAGGTTCCGGCGCGGGATTGACCCTCGCACAAGCCTGCACGGCGATGTGCGCGTCGCAGGCGCAGATGACGAATGCTTGCCCTGTCACCGACTGCCAAAACACCTGCGTGAAAGCTGCCGATGCGACGGTTAGCGCCATAACAAAGTGCAACGTGCAATACACTGCCATGGCCCAATGTGAAGCGACACTGGGCAGCGACAAGTGGACTTGCTCATCCGATGAAGACGTTCCGATCCCTGTCGAAGGCCAATGCACAGACACGGTCTGCACATGGGCGTGCTGTGCGACCGATCTGATCGTGCCGACTGACATCTGGGCTCGGTGCATGGACACTTGCAACCAATCTGGCACCGGTGGTGCATCAGGCACGGGCGGGACGTCTGCGGCTGGTGGGAACACGGCAACGGGCGGAAAAGTTGGCTCGGGTGGTACGACTGTAGGTATCGGCGGCATCACGGGGACGGGCGGTGCCACGAATGGTGGCGCTGGCGGAGCAGGTGGTGCCCCTCCAGCAAGCACAGGGATTCCGGCGGGATACCCCGCGCCCACCGCGGACAATGCCGCCAAGTGCACGACGGTAGCCATGTCCGGCGGCTTCTGTCCGGGCGGCGGCTCGGGTCCAACCTGTTTGCAGTGCCTATTTGGGAGCACCACCTACAACACATCCGAAACGCCGCCCGCGCCCGCGGATGCAACTTCGTTGGCCGGGGACTACGTGGTCACGGTTCAGCTGGGCAGCGTCGGTCCAGTCTTCGTCAGTGCGGAGTCGAGTCGCGGTCTATTGTCTCAAGGAGCGGCCTCGCAAGAATACGCGTTTGTCGTGGACGTGCGGCCCATGGAGGGGCAACCCAATCACGCGGGTGGTCCGGTGGGATACGCGGGCCTAGATATGTTTTTCTCCGGCCCTGCCGGACTCAAGGTCACAGGGATCGGATATGCACTGGCTTCGGCTGCGACCAAGCCCGTCATGGTGTACATCGCAGGCGACTCCACCGTGTGCGACCAGACCGGGAATGCTTTCGGGGGCTGGGGTCAAATGATTCCTCAGTATTTCGGACCTCCCGTTGGGTTTGCCAACTACGCAAACAGCGGAGCCGCCTCTGGGTCATTCGGCAGCTATTGGAGCATGATCAAGGCGAAATGGAGCGCGGGCGATTGGGTGATGATCCAATTTGGTCACAATGACAAGACCGATTCGGACGCCACCGTTCAGGCGAATCTCGAGAAGATGGTGTCCGACGCGCAGGCCGCGAACGTGAACCCCATCCTGGTATCTCCTCCCGCGCGCCTGAGCAGCATACCGGTCGGCGACCAATCCAGCCTTCACGCAGCGGCAGCCAAGGCCGCCGCTACTTCAAAGAATTGCCCCTACATCGATCTCACAGCCCTCTCGTCTGCCTGGTACGATTCGCTTACCATCAGCGTGTCGGCTGCGCAGACGATGTACCACCAAGGCGGCGCCACGCACACCAACCTCCTGGGCGCTGACAAGCTGGCGGGCCTCTTGGCCAAGGCTATCAAAGATCAGAATATCGGGCTGGCGAAGTACTTGAGATAGTTGCTCGCACATCTGCGATCTTCCCTCTCGAACTCCCTGATTTAGTCTGGGAGAGGCTTTTCGGGCATCAGCTGTTTGTTCGGGTAGAGGCTCATGAAGAGCTGGACCAGCTTGCTGCGACGGACGGGGTTCGTTCGGGGCAGCATGATGTTGCAGCCTGAGCAAAGATAGAGAAGCTCCACGCCCGGCTTGCCATCGACGAGCTGGTACGAAAAGCGAATGATGGTCGGTTTCTCATCGCTCTCGATGCCACACTGGTCACAGCGGAAGGTGTTGGACATGCTGGGCAGCACTTCTCGTTGTTCGTGCGCTTGGCTTACCACACGAAGGTTCGCGGGCGATCAAGCGAAGACACAGTGGGTTCCGACGCGAAGAAGGCTCTTGCCAGCTCTCCCCTTCCCCTGGGCGCCTCACGTGGCACAATGCCCACCATGCGCATCACTCCGCTCCTCTTCTTGACACTCGCGCAGATTGTCGGTTGTGCAGGGATCCCCAAACCGCCCACGGATCTTCGCGTCGGGTCAGTCCAGCTGGTCAAGGGGGGCGGCGGTCCCGAGGTCGATCGGTTGTTGGAAGGGCTCTATGAGCGGGACCTAGCCTTGCCCGAACTCCACGCGCTGGCACAAACAGCCCTGGCGAAGTCTCCACAGTCGGGACTGGCGCATGAGGCGGCGGCATATCTGGCGAACCTGGCCGACGATCCACATGAGGCTTGGTTTCACTTCTGGAAGGCAGCGCAGGATCTGGATGACCCACTCACCGAACTTTACCTGTGGGAAATGAACATCGATTTTACGCGCGCCGAGATCGAGGCGAGTCTTGCGCTTTGCGATGCGATCCGTACCCAGCATCCTCGCCCTGCCGCACGCGCCGCCGCCACCATCTGGCAGATGAGGTTGTTGCGACGCCTTGGCAAGGCCAGCGCAGCCCAGACGCTTCTGCCCTTGCTAGGCTTTATTGACCGCTGGGCCATTTTGGGCGCCTTCGACAACGAAGCAGGGAAGGGGTTTCTGACGGCTTACCCACCCGAGAAGGCGATCGACTTCGACCACCCGGTCGCTGGACCGCTGGTGCCGCTTGCGTGGCGCGAGCTGCCGCGCACGAATGACTTCGGATCCGCCCACATCGCCAGCGCAGTCTGGCCGCGCGATGCCGGTGTGGCCTATCTGGCGACCTGGATACACTCCGACACGGCCGCCCCAGCGCAGCTTCGAATCACGACCGGCAATGCGACTCGGATCTGGTTTAACGGTGGACTCTTGCTGTCGGAAGAACGCATCGACGGTGGCGAGCTGGACAACTTGGTGGTGCCCGTGCGGCTTCTGCCAGGCTGGAACCAGCTCCTCATCAAGTCGGCGCACAAAACAGGATCGTGGTGGGTGCAGGCGCGCTTGACCGACTCCAGCGGCGCTCCCTTGTCAGGGTTGTCCTACTCTGCGCATCCGCAACCATTTCAGGCGCAAGCCGATTCGGTGCAAAGCCTCGCGGCGCCGCCCGAACTGGCAGCCGAGATGCCGCGCAACCGCCGCGCGTTTCTGTCGGGCCGCTGGGCGACCCGCGGCGGACAGGTTCGTCGCGCGGTCAATGAACTACAGACATTCATGGATGCAGTGCCGGGCAACCTGCTGGCCACCTATTCCCTGAGCCTCGCGTATTGGTCCAACGACGAGACCGGCAAGGTCATCGACTTGCTCAACCGCGGGGTCGAGCGCTCCGGTCACGACGCTCCCGCGTTCTTGCGCTTGCGGGCTCGCTACTACACGCAGCGGCGCCTCTATGACAAAGCGCTGACAGACTACTTGCGGGAAATGCAGGTCACCAGCACTGCGCGCCTCGCCGAACGCGACCTCGCCGATCTGTTTGGTCAGCGGGGTTGGCGCATCGATCGGTGTCGCCAGTTGGAGGCAACCGCACGCAAGTGGCCGGACGACATGATCACCGTGCGCGAACTAGGCAACTGCGAGATTGGCCTCGGCTATGTGGCCCGGGGAATCTCCACGCTGGAGCGAGGCCTCGCTATCGAACCGGGCGCGACCAGCATCATCGAACGGTTGTACCATCAGGCCCTCGACGAGGCTCGTCTCAAGGAGGCACGTCGCCGGCTGCAGGCGCTGACTGCGCTGGAACCGACCGCACCGTGGCACCTTGTCAGTGGCGCGGAACTCGCTCGTCGAGAAGGACGGGTTACCGAGGCCGAGGCGTTGCTGAAAGACGCCATACGATTTGTCCCCGAGTGGCCGTGGCCGCACGAACGGCTGGGCGATCTCTACTGGGAGCAGGGGCGCCAGGCAAGCGCGCTGGTCGAGTGGAAGCTCGCACACGAACGCGATCCCAACAACTCGGTGCTGTCGCAGCGGATCGAGTTCCACGAACCGACGCGCTTGGGATTCATCGAGCGCTTTGTACCAGGAGCCGACGCCATCGACGCGGCTTTGCGGCGCAAATTCTCGCCCTACCCCGGAGCGCCGGTGGTGCAGCTGCTCGACGACGAGGTGACCGAGGTGAACGTCGACGGCAGCGCACGGCGGGTCATCACCGTCGTCACACAGGCGCTGAACGAACAAGGGCGCGACGCCCTGATCGCGCAACGTGTGCCCGGGTTCGGCACAGTGAAGATTCTGCAAGCCTACTCGCTGTCGAAGACGGGCGAACGTCAAGAGGCGTCGTCCATTCAGAGTGGCATTGTACGCTTCCGCAATCTTGAAATCGGATCGCGCGTAATCCTCCAGTATGTGCACTATCAGGCGGCTGGGCATTTTCTGGAAAAGCACTTCGTGACCAGCTGGTACTTTCGTTCGGCATCTTGGCAGAACGAGCAGCCGCGCTGGGTTTTGGTGCTGGGCAAGGATCGTCCGTTGCGCATCAACGTCGAGGGGCCCATCAAGCTCGACGAGTCCGTGGTCGGGGATCGGCGGATTCGCGTCTGGTCGGCGCAGAGCGTGTCGCCCCTCACTCTCGAGCCCAACTCGCCGCCCGCCTCCGACCTGCTGTGGCGGGTGAGCGTGAGCACCGTGCCCGATTGGGACGAATACGTGCGCTGGGAGCGCGCCCTGCTCGCCGATGCATTCCAAAACAGCCCCCGGCTTGAAGAACTGGCCGCGAAAATTACCGCCGAGGCCGCGAGTCCGCGCGAGAAACTCGACCGCCTGTATCGTTACGTAACCAAGGAGATCCGATATCAGCAAGAGTACGAGAACACCGTGGCGGGTGTCCGGCCGCACGCGTGCCCGGTCGTGATAGAGCGCGGATACGGCGACTGCAAGGACAAGGCCGTCCTGCTCATCCATCTGGCGAAGTTGGCAGGCATCAAGCTCAATTTCGCCATCCTTCGCACCGTCAATGCGGGCAAAGCGCTGCGCGAAGTTCCCAATCAACAATTCAATCACGCAATCGTCTACGCGCCAGCTCAGGCGGGAATCGCCGCGCCCATGTTTCTCGATCCGACCGCTGATGGGCTGGACATGGGCAATCTCCAACCCGTGGATCAGGGCGCGTTGAGCCTGGTTCTGGATCCTGAATCCGGCACCTGGGAGATGATCCCGATCCCGTACGACGCGCCCGAGATCAATTACACGCGGCTCGTGTTGCGGGCTGACATCAAGTCGCCTAGCGAGGCCGATCTGGACGGGGAACTGACGACCCGAGGAGGCGGAGCCATGCTGCTTCGGCGCGCCCTGCGCAACAAGACCGCGGCCGACAAGCTGTTGCAGGCGTACCCCGGCAAACTGCTGCCCGGAGCCACGTTGAAACAATCTTCGTGGCCGCCTGAAGAGGACACGACCAAGCCGGTTGTGATCAAGCTTGAGATGGACGCCTCGCGCGCCATCCAGACCGAGGAGGATCACTTTCGGTTCCCGCTGCCGCTCACGGCGGAAATGGGCACCTCCACCGGCCTTGAGCACCGTGAGACTCCCCTCCGGCTTGGCATCCCGGAGGAGTGGTCCGCAACGGTCGTCGTCTCCTTGCCCGCAGGCTTTGCATTTCTGCATACGCCAGGGGATTTCTCTATCACCCATCCGTGCTTCTCGGCGCAAGGCCACGCGAAAGTCACCGGCACCACCGGAACATTCTCGTACGCGCTCCGGCGCACCTGCACCGAGATCGCGACTGAAGACTACGTCGCATTTCGCGACCGCGTTCGAGACACAGCCGCCAAGTTGCGCGACGCCATCTCGTTCGCCCCCAAGAAACCTAGACGGTAGTACTGTTATAGCGTTCGCAGCCCGCGGGTTTGCATGGCTTCGGCCAGGGCTCGGACCGCCGCGGGATCCAAGGTGTCGTCCTTGGTCGTCAAAGTAGTGGCCACTGGGATTCGGCCGCGCTGATTTGGGTCGTTGATGTAGAGGCCAAGCTTGGCCGCCAGCACCGCGGCCGCGCGTCGCTGGGTGTCCTTTTCCGGGCCTGGGCCGGCTGTCAACTGGCCGACATAGGCTTGTTCGAAGTCCTGATTCTGCTGCTCGAAGGCCGCGAAGCGATTCGCTTCCTGCAATTCGGCGACGGTGTGAAGTTCGCTCGCGATCAGTGCTCCGTATTGCCTTTCCCAGCCGACGCGCGGCGGCGCCAGCTTGGTCTTGAGCGAAAGGTCGGTCACGTCGGCCAGGAGCGGCGCAAGGGTGTTCTGTTGCGGCTGCTCGACGAACCACGCGGCTCGCGTGTAGGTGGCGTCGTTCAAACGGAAGATGGCGAGGACGGCGCTCTTTCCGGTCAAGCCGGGGACGTCGTCGAGGCCATTATCAAACTGCCGCCAAGCGGTCAGCACGCGTGATGCTGCCTCTGTGCGCTTTTGGCGTGCTTGGAGCAAAGCCGGCGAATCGGTGGGGGCCGAGGCGGTCTGGATGCGCCCGTGTCGTCGTCGTGGCGGTGCCGAAGGCGTGGGCAGGAGACGAAGCACCTCCGCGTGAGCGTTCAGCATGTCGAGGTAGGCTGGGGTCAACTCGCGGTCGAGCTTTCCTATCAGGCGATCGAGAACAAGTACCGATTCGAGCGGGAAGCCATCGTGTTTTTCCATGGGCATGGCAGCGAGCACACGCAAGTCCAGCAGGCTTTCCGTGTCGCGGCCGTAGGGCGTGTCGGGGGACAGGTAGGGCGCGTGCAAAAAGGCTCGAATGTAATGCCGCGCGAGGGGCGCCAGGGCAAATTCTCCCCCCGCTAGGCGAAGCGCTCTCGCACAGTACGAAGCGGCCGCGTGCTCGTCGCGTTTGGACGTCCCTATTTGCCAGAGAACAAGTGCCTTCATGGTCAGCACGTCGGGGTCAGCGCGTTCACCCATTTGCCGTTCGAGGGCCTGTACCCGCTCGACGATTTGGGCAACGCCCTGGTCCGTGGCGAGCAGGGCAGGGCGCATGACTAGGTCGCGCAGCAGGGCAGCTTTGCCCGACATGGCCTGGTAGTAGGCGCCTTGGTCGGGGACAAGGATTTCGAGCTGCGAGGCGTGGAACCGCACATGCGAAAAATCGAAGCGCGCCAGACTAGCGGTCATTTCCCGACGGTGCATGGCCGCCAGATCCGCGCCCTGGGCACGGGCCCCAAGGGGCAGTCGATCGTAGAGCGCGTAGATGACAAGCACGGCGACACACGCCGCCGCGACTTGGAGCAGGACTGGACGCGCAAAACCTTTCAAGTATGCGAGGGTGCGTTCGATGCCGCGCTTGTCGGCAAGACCCAACTGCACCACGGCGAATTCCTTCCACAGCGTGCGCAGCACGAAGATCACGAACACCAGCAGCCCGAGCAGCGCCCCGGTGTGCAGCGCGGTTTCTTCCAGTCCCAGGCGTTGCTTGGTCGCGATCACATCGACGTTGCCCAGGCGCAGGGCCACGTCTTCGTCGAGCTGGCCTATTCGTTCCTCCAAGGCGTGGTCGGCCTGCTGGATCGAGTCGGACACGATGGTGCCAAGCTGTGCACTTCGATCCTTGAGGATTATGTCGGCGGTGTGCAGATTGCGAGCCACGGCGCTGTCGAGTTTCTTCACCAATCCCTCGCCCGTAGTCTCGACTTGCAGAAGGCGCTTTTCCAGGATGTGGTCGACCTTGTCCAGGCTGTCGTCGAGCGCGCCCTTGGTTTCGGAAACCAGCTTGCTGGCCACGCCGCCCGCGTGGTCGACCTGCCGCGTGAGCCGGGTGTCCACGTCCGCCACCAGCGAGCCCGCCGCGCGCGAGGCCGTACCGATGGTCGAGACCAGCGCCGGCTGCAGCGCCTCGACGGCGCCTTGGCCCAGTCCCTCGCCGAGTTTTTTCCCGCCCGACTTGATGGCATCGCCGACGGCGTTTTCGGCGGACTTGAAAGGATTCCAAGCCCAAGCCGGCGTCGCCGCAAATTGCGCCAGGAAGAGGAGGGCGTAGGAAGCCGACCGAGCCATCCGGGTTGTCAATAGCATGGGGTCACCTCCAGTCGGGCGATGTAGTCGCGCGCGGGTGTCAAGGTGTCGTCGTCGAAGGCGCAGCGAAGCGCATCGGCGAAGTTCATGCCCGCGGTTTTGTAGCGCTGGACGGCGGCCGCGGCCCAGCCGAGGCAGGTCAGTTCTTGTTCACGTTTGGGCGAAGCCGACAATTCTTGGCGCACCAATTTGAAATAGCTTTCGTCGTCGAGGTCGAGCACCGACGGACTTGGGTTGCAGCGCTGGTCGCGACACACGCAGGTCCACAGTGCGCTGACCCGAGTACGCTGGTCGGAGTGGATCTCTTCCTCATCGCCCGGGCCAGTCCAGCGCGAGGCCAGCTGCAAGCGATCGTCGATTGCCAAGGGATGCTCGATGTCGCTGCAATCGCGGCCAAGCGAGTTCACCTCGGCGGGGCGGAAAAGTGGGGCGCAGTCCTTGTGGTTGCGCAGTTCGGACATCACCTGCTGGCATTCCTCGGCCGTGATGGTGGAGGCGCGGGAATCGCAAGTCCTGCCCGGTCGGGACACGACGGGCAGCGTCTGCACGCGCAGGCTGACCGTGCCGTCCGCGGCCGGGCCGATGGCCAGCAGGGCTGCCTCCTGCGGTGGATCGATGGTCGACCCGACGACGATTTCCGGGATCTGCCGCCGGCCGATGCAGTGACTGTGCTTTTGCGCCTCGTGGGTGTGGGCCGACACGATGCCGAGCAGATGGGTACCGTCGCCGTCCAGGGCCGCCATCCAATCCTTGAGCCGAGCGTTGCTTTCCGGCGAGGTCTCGTCCACGGGATGGTGCATGAACACGACGTAGAGAGGATCCTGGTAGTCGGGGCCGGCGTTGGCGCGAACTGCTTCGACCACACGGGTGGCCGTGTCGGCCTGCTCGCGCGAGAAAGTCCCAAACAAACCAGCCACCCCCAGATCGAATGTCTGCCCATCCGAGGTATCAATGAAGATGCCGATGACGCCGCGGCGAACCTCCAGATGACGGGCCGAACCGAGAGGCGTTGCCGTCACCAGGGCGCTGCCTCGCCGGGTCGCCGTGGCCACCGGGTTCCACCCCGACACGGGCACCATGCGGCCGTGGGCTTCGTCGATGCTCGCCTGCCAGCGCTCTTGCAACATCTCGTCGGAAAGCTGCTTTTCCAGTCGGCCCGAGGGACAGGCCGAATCCCAGTACGGGCTCCAGAAGAAATTTCCGGTGAAGGCCTTGTCGTGGTTGCCCGGCGCGACGCCCGCAAACGCATGAATGTCGTAGCGCTCGTGAAGCAGTTCACCCGCGCGCGCCATCTCGTTCTGACAGGACAGATCGGCCATGTCGCCGAGATGCGCCCACCACAGGCGGGACTCGGGCGATCGTTCGGCGGCCAGCGCGTGGTACACCGTCGCGAAGCGCGACAGCGGGGCGGCCGAGAGAACATCCAGCTCGACTGGGCGCAGGGCCACGGGGACAAGCGCGTCGGCGAATTCCATCTGGCCCACGAAGCGTCGCCCGCGCAGTTCGTGGAATTGGCTGTCGGAAACGATGAACATGGCGACGTCGGGAGCAGGCGCCGGGGGCAAATGGACGTTGCAATAGTCCACGGGCTCGCCACGGGTGGGCTGATCCTTGGCCAGGGTCTTGTCGTAGCGATTGCGAGCATAGACGCTGGCGCCGACGAGCAGTCCGAGAAGTCCCAGCACGAGGCCTGGACCCAGCAAGAGGTCGGTGTGGCGTCCCCAGCGCTTTTGTGCCGAATGAAGGCCGTGCAAGCGCTCGACATCGCCCGGACCCGACATGGCGCGCGCCCAGCGCCGGTGTCGCAGATAGCGAACGACGTCCGCAATGGCTAGGGCAAGGACCCCGGGTACAAGTTTGAACCATTGTTTCGGGGCAAGAAGCGCGATGATGACCAGGCCGAGAAAAGTCGCGCAGTAAAACAGCGGGCGCCGTTTCCAATAGAGGTCGCGTGCAACGCTGGCCAGATCCCGCTGGCCGCGGAAAAGGAGTTTGGCCGCGAGCCCGTTGAGCACAGGTTCGCCAAGGAAGAGCACGGCAGCGAGGATGGTCAGCTGGGTTGTTAGATGATCGGCGGCCACCAACGACAGAACGATCCAGACCGAGAGCACCTCGATGTGGCCGACCTGGCGATTGATGAAGGTGAGCGCTTGGCCTAGCGCGTGGACCCAAGGGTTGTCCTCGGTGGGGAAGAGCGGCCACAGCCACCACACCACGGCCAAGGCCAGGTTGACGAAAAAGACCCCCAACCAGTACGAAACCGCGAGCGAGATAGCAATGAGACCCGCGTACTGAAGGCCGCCGCCAAGCTGTTCTCCAAGCGGCGTGCTGGTCCAGTTCCAGCCGAGCAGCGCCGCGGTGACGACGGCAAGGACGCGCACCGGCCAGGGCAGGAGGGTTTCGGAGAGCGTGGGTGGCCGATTGGGGTCGGGCTCGTAGGGACCCACGATCAAGAATCGCACTAGACGTTGAAGAAACCCGCTGCCGGTCTCGTTCATGGGCTGTCCCCTCCTTGAGATCCCACGGACCTTCTGGCCCATCCTGAACTGCTGGAGCACAGGGCCTGGTTCGCGCAGATCGATCTAGCAAAACTGTCAGGAATTGCAACCTGCGCTGATTGTGACGCCCGATGGAACCAAACCAGAGCAAAGGCATCCTATGGTTGCGGTTGCAACTACCCAGGGGGAAGACCATGGATGCAAGCAGGCCCAAAACCAGCTGGGAGTACAAGGTCGTGAGGCTTGGACCCTCGTCCTCGAATGAATGCGAGGATCTACTGAACCAGCTCGGGAAAGACGGCTGGGATTTGGTTTCCTTCCAGCCGACCAGCACCCGTGCCTATCCTGGCGAAGGCACCTATACCCTCAAGCGACCTCGCTAGGCGCTTGGCGAAAGGAACTGTCGTGAACGACGAACGTTTCAGCTCTTACATGGCCCTTGATGGTGTTCATTTGGATGGCCTCATCGGCAGTGCCGGCGTGCTTCGCTTCGATTGGCCCGAAAAGAAAACCTATATCCAACATTTCGAGGGCATTAGTGCCGCTCACAATGTCTCAATTGCGCACAATGGGCAACTGGCGCTGCTTGGGAACTTCAGCCAGCAAATCGTGCTGCTCGATATCTCCGATCCCAAGAACATGCGCATCGTCGGGAGGCAGGCCACCATGTACTTCGAGGAGTGCGCCTACCGACTGCGCTCCAATACCCATCACTTGTGGTACCCGGACTGCAAGCACTTCATCGGCGCTATCGGCGACCACATCTATCGCTTCGACGTGGACGACCTGAAGGGACCCGAGAATCTTGGGCCGCACCGCTTGGAAAACGCGCACGAGCTGCGCTGGGATGCTAGCCATCGCTACATCTTCATTGGCGATCTCGGTCCCGAGCGCTTCGACGTTCGCCAAATCTGCGTGTTCGACCTGGAAGAACCCGATGCGAACAAGCGGGCGCGCATCATCCGTGTGCAGAACAATGTTTGGCACAATTGCGTGCATCCGACCAAGCCGCTCGGCTACGCCTTCACCTATTCCTTCATCACCGACAGTGAAGACTATGTGGCCTGGTCGCCGGCCTATGTTCGCGAATACATCTACGAGGTCGATCTGCCCACGGCGAAGATCGTGCGCACCTGGAGCTGCGGCTCCGAGTTCCCCGCGCACCTCAATTCGGACGTCGAAGCAACGGCCGACGACCACCTCTACATCGCCAGCGGCGGCAGCCACACCGTGGTCGACATTCCGCTCGATACCTTCGACAAGGCGCGGGTGGTGCGCACTGTGCCCTCGCTGTTCCAGCGCTTCATCCAATGGCCCAAACGCGGAAAGAACCTGATGGGCGCGCTTGCGCGGAAGTCGATACCCAATGCCATGCACTACATTCTGCAAACCTTGGAGGTGACCGAGGGGCGCGTGGCCGACGGGGTGTACTCCACGCGGGTCTCGCCAGGCGGCGGTTACGTGGTTGCTGGCAGCCGCGGCTACAACTACATTGCGGTCTTCGAGCGCGAAACCATGAAGAAGGTGTACGGCAAGGTGCTGCCCTTCCGGCGCGATGTGTACGGCAAGTCGCCGCACTACCGCTTCGGCTGGCGCGGTCACCACCTTGGCATCCACCACAGCGAAATCGTGGGTCGCTAACTCACACGTTCTCTAAGTCGAAGCCGATGCGCAGTCGCAGTTGGTGCCAGGCTTCGTTCATGAGCAGGAAGTAGCCGAACTGGCCGTACTTGTATGCGGTGGGCGGCAGCTTGGGATCGTACGTCCCGAGCCAGTCGGTCGCGTACATGAGCTGCCCAAGAAAGAGCCCGTCGGCGACTTCCACGATCTCGTCGATGCAAAAGCGGTCGGGAACGACGGTGCGCAGTTTGGGCCAGCGGTAGTTGAATTGGTAGATGCGCTTGCCACGGTTGTTGGGATTCAAGGACACTTCTTCGTGTCCGATGAAGAAGAAGTTCTTGAGGTCGTAGCCGAATTGCACTGCTTCTTCTTGCGAGGCGGCCTCGCCCCAGATATTGGCGAGTTCCATCAGCCTGCCCAACTCCTTTTCACGGAGGGTGCGCAGAGACTGCGTGTTCGATCCAAAGGTCGTGGGCAGGGTGCCCTTCTCGAAGCCATCGGTGAGGATAGCAAGGCGTTCGGGGCTGATGGGATCGAAGCGCTTACCGGTCCAGGTGGAGTACCTGGCGGAGTAGCCCCAGGCCTTGTCGAGGGCATTGGTCTTGAACAGATCGAAAAGGCCCGCCCCGTGCCACGAAACCAGGGCGCCACGGTAAAAGCCTTTCATCTCGCGCACGGGAGCGCCCCGATTGAAGAGTTCTTGCAGGCGCAGAAAGTAGGGCGACTTGTTGTCGAGCTTGTCTTGCAGCTCGTCCGAGTACGACTTGAAAAGGTGAAGAACGGTTTCTTGCTTGCGTAGATCTGCTTCGACTTGCGCGAATACGGCGTTGTCGCACACCGCGGGGGCAGGTGTTTCACACTTCAAAGTGGTGAAGGTCGGGCCTGTGCCCACCGCGATGTTCGACACCAGACCCGGCGCGGTCACCGGGATTTCCAGGAAGGCAAACAAGCGGCGTGCTTCCGCATTCCAGCGGTCATCCCACAGCGCGAAGTAGCCCATGTGATCGTAGGCGTAGTCGCCAGTGCGGCGTTGAGGGTCGTAGCCGGACAATAGCCGGCGGGTCGCGAACAGAAGCTGCCCGAGGTAGAGCCCATCCCCGATCTGCACCAGCTCGTCGATGAGCCACGACAGGGGCGGTCGGTTGTGCATGCTCGGCCAGCGGTAGTTGAGCGAGAACACCTCGCGCGGCGTTTCGGCGCACACCGAGGGGGCTTGCAAGGCCACGAAGTTGCCGCCATTGCGGTCGTAGGCGTAGGTGGCACGCTCGGCTTCGGGTGCATCGTGCAGATTCAGCCAGTAGGAAAGCGCGTGGTAGGTCACCATGTTGGCGGGGTGCCAGTCGAGGCGGTTGAAATGGTTGATGCCCAAGAATGCCGGCCGCGCCGGATCTGGAGCCTGCCCGGTCAAACCTTGGTAGCGTGCGCCCTCCAGGCGTTCGAAACTCTTGCCCACCCAGGGACTTTCTTCCTCCAAGGTGGCTCCCCACAAAAGACCGACCACGTTGTCGAGGTGGGCGAGGGCGCGCTTTTCTGGACTTTGGCGCAGGCCGAGGGCAACACCGTAGTAGTGCCCCGGCACTTCCTTGGGCGTGAGCCCAAGCGAAAACAGCTTGGCCATCTTGACGAAGGCCGGGGCCAAGTTGTCCGGGCTCTGGCGCAGGCTGCGCATGTAGTCGGCCAGAAGTTCAAGCGGGGAGGCCTTGGGTGCCAGATCCTTCTCGATGTCCGCGAACACGGGATCGCCCTTGGGCGGATCGAAGCTGAAGCTCAGAGGCGTCTTGCCGGCGCTCCGTTGCCCGAGTTCGGGCGGAAGCTGGTCGCTACGCAGCAGGCCTGCCTCGACCAATTTGTAGCAAGAGATAGGCACGTCGATGACCACATCCTCGTCGATGTCGCGCATATGGGAGCTGCGAGTGGATTTGAGCGTGCGCCCATTGCCGTCCTTGAGCAGGATGTAGGCATCCGGGCGTTCGAGAAAAAAGCCCACGCGTGCCTTGGTCGGTACATCGTAGTGGCCTTCTTCGTTGGTCTGCGTGCTTCCAAGCAAATCATCGCGAAACGCATCGGCGTCGTAGGCCTCGACGGTCACGCCGGCAACGGGACGCCCGGTCTCCAGTTCTCGAACCTTGCCAGAAATATGCAGGATCATGTTCTCCCCTCCCTTTGACGGATATCGTTGCCACTGCTCTGTGCGATGTCCCGCGGTCGCGGAGAACATCGATCGGCCCACAAGGACTCCGGATTGGCCAATGACGTCGGTTGTCAGCCCAATTTCATGAGCAACGGCCCATTGGATGATCGGATGGGGAGGGAAGGTGCAGATGGAAAACGCAGCTCTCCATCATGCTTCATTTGCCTTGGACGCGATCTTCCTTCACCATTTAAGGCCGTGCGAGTCGTATTTTCCGTTGCGCTCATTTCAGGGTGTGTCGCTTTGGCCTTGCCTGCCGTCGCTGCTCCCCGCGTTGCGGTGCAGCCCTTCGGTGGCCCGGAAACCGAGCCCCTGCGCAGGCAGGTCGCCAGTATCATTGGCAAGCACGGATTTCGCGTGCTTACTTCGTTGGTCTCGGTCAGTGGCACCAGCCAGTATCCCGGCCTCGCCAAGGACAAGAACCTATCGGCTTTCGTGGTGGCGGACGTGGTCGAGAAGGGCACGCGCGTTAGCCTGAGCTTCCTCATCTGGCAAGGCATCGACGGCAGCGTGCTCGGGCGCTGGGAACTCGCCGGCCCCAAAAAGCAGATCGCGCGCCGGTTGGGCAAGGGATTCTGGAAACACCTTGGCTCGGTCATCGAGAAGGCGATGGCGCCCCGAAGCGACTACCTGCCACCGGCGCCACCCATGCGCATCAACGCCGGCACGCCGATCAAGGAGTCGACGGATCCGACGTAGCCGAAACGTCCCTCCGGGCCGGCTACTTGCGCCCCGCCTCGTACTCGCCGAACAGACGCCCCCAGGTGGTGTCGCGTTTCCAGGTCTCAAAGGTCTTCTTGTCCTTCATCGGCCAGCGGTAGTAGTCGTGGTAGCTCTCGCTGCCGAACACGAACATGTGCACGAGCGGGGTGTGGAAGAAGAGTTTCTGGATGGCCTTGAGCGGGCCGAACCACAGGAGGTCGCCGACGTGGCTGGCCAGGTTGTCGCCCACCGAGAAGCCCCAGCTTTCGCCCGAAATGTCGTCGCCGACGATCTCGATATCGTGTGGATCGCCGATGCCAAGCTTGTCCTCGTGGGCGACGGAAATGTATTCCAGCTTCATGGGATCGAAGCCCATCATCTTCGCCGCTACGGCGTCGATGGCGACCTGGTCGGCGCTGGCCAGCATATAGTCCTTGATGACGGGGATCATGGTGCGTGGGCCGGGGCCGTTGCCTGCCGTGGTTCCGTCCATGATGGCGAAGATGCCGGAATGGATTTCCTTCTGGATGGCGAGCAGGTCGACCAGGGTACGGTGGATCCAGCTGTGCGTGTAGTGTCGGCGCGTGTTGAGCAACCCGCCGAAGGCGTTCTTCATGGCGCCTGTGGTGGTGGTGTAGATGTGGCATTTGACCGTGGGCAGGTGGACGATGTTCTTGCCCTGGAAGTAGTCGGGGATCATGATCCCGTCGGGAAAGACCTTGTTCAGCACGTGCATGCGCGCCTTGGGCTTGTACTCGATCCAGCGCATATCGGTCTCTTTGAAGTTGTAAAGCACCGGGATGTCGTACTTGCGGAAGAGCGGCACGTAGTGGTTCAGATCCTCGCCTTTGAAGGCGTTGGTGACCACGGTCTTGTTTTGCACGCACGAGATGTCGCCCAGGCCCGCTCCGCGCAGCGCCTGGATGGTTCCCTCCATCTGCCAGGGTGTGGTGTTCGCCGCCGGGAACGGATAGTGCCACGAGATGTTGTCCTTCAAGATGGTGGTCTTGCCCGGCGCCAGAGCGTCCTTCATGCCCGCTAGTTCGCACAGCCGGGCGATGTCGGTCAGGATGGTTTCGGGTTTGCACTTGAGAACAGCAACTTTTGCTTTTGCCATGATTCTTTCTCTTTCCTAACTGATACCAGGTCACCGTGCGCACCGCCAGAGTCGTGGTTTGGCGGTCGCCCCGGGCAGGGGACAGCTCACTAGCAGCAAAAGCCAAACGCCACGGCTGGTTACATGCCAAGCTCGCGTTTTCTCAGTTTTCCCGATCGGTTCTGCTAATGTCGGGACCATGAGTTCCGAGGACGAAGGCAAGATAGGCGCAGGGCAGGAGATACCGGATGTCCTTCCGCTGCTCCCGGTTCGGGATTTGGTCGTCTTCCCCTACATGATCGCCCCGTTGCGCGTGTCGAGGCCGGTTTCCCTCGAAGCCGTGAACCAAGCCTTGGCTTCCGAACATCGCATGTGCTTTATCGTGGCCCAGCGCGACTCGACCGAAGAAGATCCCAAGCCAGGCTCGCTCTACCGCACCGGAACCGTCGGCATCGTCATGCGCATGCGCAAGCTGTCCGACGGTGGCATCAAGATCCTGGTACAAGGGATCTGCCGCGCGCGCATCCAGCGCTTTCTCTCCGACACGCCAAGCTACAAGGTCCGGCTCGACGCCATCGAAGAGGCCCACACCGAGGTGTCGGTGGAGGTCGAGGCCCTGGTTCGCACGGTCAAACAGAACGTCGAGCGCGTGGCCGAGCTGGGGCGCAGTGTGCAGCCCGAGCTGGCCTTGGTTCTGCAGAACGTGGACGAGCCTGGGCGCATGTCCGATCTGGTCGCCTCCAACCTGACGCTCAAACTGGCAGAGGCGCAGGCCATTTTGGAAACCGAAGATCCGGTGGCACGGCTTGCCAAGGTCAACCAGTCCTTGGAAAACGAGATTGGCATTCTGGAAATGCAGAACCGCATCCAGAGCAAGGCCAAGGAGGAGATGTCCAAGACTCAGCGCGACTACTACCTGCGCGAGCAGTTGCGCCAGATCCGGCACGAACTCGGCGACGACAATTCCTTCCGCGACGAGATTGAAGAAGTTCGCCACAAGATCGAAGGCGCGCAACTGCCCTCCGAGGCGCGTGCCGAGGCGGACAAGCAGGTGCGCCGGCTCGAACAGATGAGCTCGGAGAGCGCCGAGGCCGCGGTGGTGCGCAGCTATCTCGATCTGGTGGTCGAGCTGCCATGGAAAGAGGCCGAGGCGGCGCCGGTGGATCTGGCGTCCGCGCGCGCGGTGCTTGACGAGGATCACTACGATCTCGAGCACGTGAAGGAGCGCATCCTGGACTACCTGGCGGTGTACAAGCTGCGCAAAGATGGACGCGGGCCGATCTTGTGCTTCCTCGGACCGCCTGGGGTCGGCAAGACCTCGCTGGGGCGATCCATTGCGCGGGCGCTTGGGCGCAAATTCGTACGCATTTCCTTGGGCGGCGTGCGCGACGAGGCCGAAATTCGCGGGCACCGACGAACCTACGTCGGTGCCCTGCCGGGCCGCATTCTGCAAGGCCTCAAGACCGCGGGTACCAAGAATCCGGTGTTCATGCTCGACGAGGTGGACAAGCTCGGCTCGGACTATCGCGGCGACCCATCCGCGGCGCTGCTGGAGGTTTTGGACCCAGAGCAGAACCACGCCTTCAGGGATCACTACCTGGGCGTGCCCTACGATCTGTCGAAGGTGCTGTTCATTGCGACCGCCAATCTGGCGGACACCATTCCGCCGCCGCTGCGCGACCGCATGGAAACCCTGCGCCTGGCTGGCTACAGCGAAGAGGAAAAGTTGGCCATTGCCGAGCGCTACCTTCTGCCCAAGCAGACACTCGAGGCCGGACTGACCGACAGGGATCTGCTGATCGGGCGGCCGGTGCTGCGCAAGGTGATCGCCGAGTACACGCGCGAGGCCGGACTGCGCGAGCTTGAACGGCAGGTGGCACAGATTGCCCGCAAGGTGGCACGGCAGATTGTCGAGAAGGGTGGGGTGGCGGAGGCCAAGGGCAAGGCCAAGCGTGCCGTTCCCATTAGCCTGGACGACCTAGCCAAGTTCCTGGGGCCGCCCAAGTACATTCCAGACGAGCGCCAGCGCGTGGACGAGATCGGGATCGCCAACGGGCTGGCCTGGACCCAGGCCGGCGGCGAGGTGTTGCACGTCGAGGCGCAAATCATGGCGGGCAAGGGGACGCTGATTCTCACTGGCCAGCTCGGCGACGTGATGAAGGAATCGGCGCAGGCAGCCCTTTCCTACGCTCGCGTGCAGGCCAGCAACCTTGGTATCGAGGGCGATTTCTTCGCCGACCGGCAGATTCACATCCACGTGCCGGCCGGGGCCGTGCCCAAGGATGGTCCGTCGGCGGGCGTCACCATGGCGTGTGTCCTGGTGTCGCTGGCCAGTGGCATCCCCATTCGCAGGGACGTGGCCATGACCGGCGAGCTCACCTTGCGCGGCAGGGTTCTGCCCGTCGGTGGCCTCAAGGAGAAGCTGCTGGCGGCCGCGCGCGCGGGCATGCACGTCGCCATCGTGCCCGCGGGAAATCTGGCCGAATTGAGCGAAATCCCGGACTACCTGCGCCAGCGAATCAAGCTGGTGCCGGTGCACTCGATGACCCAAGTTTTGGCTATCGCCTTGGCTCGGCCGCTGCCGCAGACCAAGTGGCACGGGGTGAGCCACGCGGCCTCGGCACGACGGCAGGGGGGAAAGGTTCTGACCCAGCACCGCCGCGGCGGCGCAGCTTGATGGAGATGGAACTCTAGGAATCTCGCGAAACGCCAACATGGCACTGGACCGTGCCTTTGCGCGTAGGCAAAATCCGCCGCATGTGCAAGACAGCCTCGCGCTACGTCCTCCTGTTCAGCTCAGCTTCCGTGCTGGCCTGCGGGCCCGGCATCGACAAGGCGGCCAAGGCCGACATCGATCAGCGCATCGCCGTGTTGGCACACACGGGACAGACCTTTCCCGCACCCACCGGGTTCGTGCCCAAGCCCCTGGCGGTGGGGCAGTGGACGCAACATAAGCTCGTGAACGACAAGGGCGAGCCAGCACTGGTCACGTACAAGATCGTTGGCGAGGAGGGTGACGCCTTTTGGGTCGAGGTCGCGAACGAGAACTACTATGGCAAGACGGTGACCAAGATCCTGCTGTTTTCTGGGGATCGGATGAACCCGAACACCATGGAAGTTCGCGCCGTGAAGATGAAAGACAAGAAGGGTCAGGTCACCGAAGTCGAGGGGCCGATGATCCAGCTCATGAAATCCATGTGGCAAAGTTCGATCAACATGCTCGCGGTCTCGTGGCAGGGGCTGCCTCAGGAAAGCATGCCAGTCATTGCCGGCACCTTCACAAGTTGCTTCAAGGCGCGCACCGATGCCAGCTGGGGGGCGTGGCACGCGGTTTCCACGACCTGGATGCACTCGATGGTTCCCATCAGCGGCCTGGTCAAGAGCGCCGGCATCGACCATCCCACGACCATGGATCTAGTCGGCTTCGGCGAAACCGGCGCGACCAGCGAAATCCCGTGAGGAGGAATTTCACCACAGAGACACAGAGAGCGCAGAGGACGGAGAAGAAAGGGTTCTCCGGATCTCGGATCCGAACTACTTCTTCCTCTGCGCTCTCTGCGCTCTCTGCGCTCTCTGCTCTCTGTGGTGAAAAATCCGGCTACAAATTCGCGATGATGCGCGTAGCGAACTCCGAACACGAGACCTCGGTCGCCCCTTCGGTCAGGCGAGCGAAGTCGTAGGTCACGGTCTTTTGCGCGATGGTCTTCTCCATGGCCGCGACGATGCGGCTGGCGGCGCCGGTCCAGCCTAGGTGCTCGAACATCATGATGCCCGACAGAATCACCGAACCAGGATTCACCTTGTCCAGATTCGCGTACTTGGGCGCCGTGCCGTGCGTGGCTTCGAACACCGCGTGCCCGGTCAGGTAGTTGATGTTCCCACCTGGCGCGATGCCGATGCCGCCCACCTGCGCCGCCAGCGCGTCCGACAGGTAGTCGCCGTTCAGGTTCATGGTCGCGATGACCTCGAACTCGTCGGGACGGGTCAGCACCTGCTGCAAGGTGATGTCCGCGATGGAGTCCTTGAGCAGGATCTGCCCGGCCGGCGGCTTGCCGCCGCAGTCGTCCCAGCCCACCACGCGGCCGGCATACTCGCGCTTGGCTAGGGCATAGCCCCAGTCGCGGAACGCGCCCTCGGTGTACTTCATGATGTTGCCCTTGTGGACCATGGTCACGCTCTTGCGCCCGTGGCTGATGGCGTAGTCGAAAGCCGCGCGTAGCAACCTTTCCGAACCCTCGCGTGACACCGGCTTGATGCCAATGCCCGAGCTCGACGGGAAACGGATCTTCTTCACGCCCATTTCGTTCTGCAAAAACGCGATGATCTTCTTGGCCTCGGGCGACTCCGCGGGCCACTCGATGCCGGCGTAGATGTCTTCCGTGTTCTCGCGAAAGATGACCATGTCGACCTTCTCGGGCCGCTTGACCGGCGAAGGCACGCCGCGAAAGTAGCGCACCGGGCGCAGACAGACGTACAAGTCCAGCACCTGGCGGATGGCCACGTTGAGCGACGAGATGCCGCCGCCGATGGGCGTGGTGAGCGGCCCCTTGATGCCGACCAGATAGGTCTTGAACGCTTCCAGGGTTTCGTTCGGCAGCCAGGTGTCGAAGAGCTTCTTGGCCTTTTCGCCGGCGTAGACCTCGGTCCACGCGATCTTCTTCTTGCCGGCGAATTCCTTTTCCACCGCGGCGTCGAGCACGCGCACCGAGGCGCGCCAGATGTCGGGCCCGGTGCCGTCGCCTTCGATGAAGGGCAGGATGGGGTGATCGGGCACCTGCAAAGTGCCCTGACTGTTCATGGTGATGGGCTCGCCGCCCGCGGGAATGAGGGGTTTCGGGGAA
>Ga0265316_10000311_pt1 | contig 54085 bp, 55 predicted proteins | sample 4522metaG_FD_202092 | JGI IMG/M metagenome (GOLD analysis project Ga0265316, IMG submission 202092) | Rhizosphere microbial communities from Carex aquatilis grown in University of Washington, Seatle, WA, United States - 4-5-22 metaG | ecosystem: Host-associated > Plants > Roots > Rhizosphere >... | reverse complement strand
CGCCGAATCTTGCGGAGCTTGAGAAGAAAATCGAGAATCTCCAGCGTGAAAAGGACGAGGCGGTCCGCAACGCCGACTACGAACGGGCGGCGTCGCTGAGAGACCAGGCACAGCAGATGCTCAACGACAAGACACAGATGCAGAAGAGCTGGTATGAGGAAAACAAAGAGGCGACGGGCATAGTTGACACGGAAGTAATCGCCGAAGTCGTGAGCAATATGACGGGCGTGCCTTTAACGCGATTAGAGAAGAAAGAAACACAACGGCTTCTCGAACTCGAAGCCGAAATTCACAAGCAGGTCGTTTCGCAGGATGATGCGGTAGCCGCGGTAGCCAAGGCGGTGCGTCGCAGCAGAAGCGGAATGAAAGACCCGAACAGACCTATGGGATGCTTTATCTTCTTAGGCCCCAGCGGCGTAGGTAAAACGCTGCTTGCGCAGGCGCTTGCGGAATTTATGTTCGGCGACAAAAACGCTCTTGTCCGGCTGGATATGAGTGAATTTATGGAAAAGCACAACGTCAGCCGGCTCGTGGGCGCTCCTCCGGGATACGTCGGCTACGAAGAAGGCGGTCAGCTTACCGAAAGAATCAGACGCAGACCATACGCAGTGCTGCTGCTCGATGAAATCGAAAAGGCGCACCCGGACGTTTACAACATACTGCTGCAAATAATGGATGAAGGACGCCTGACGGACAGCTTCGGCAGAATGATTGACTTCAAGAACGTCGTCATCATTATGACAAGCAACATCGGCGCGGAGTTAATTAAGAATAACACCGGCTTCGGCTTCGGCAAAAAGACGCCTGAGGCCAACTACGAAAAGATGAGAGATATGCTGCACAAGGAAGTCGAGCGTCATTTCAGGCCCGAGTTCCTCAACCGCATCGATGATATAATCGTCTTCAAGCCGCTATCGAAGGAGAACCTGCAAACGATAGTCGATTTCGAGCTTAGCAAGGTATTCAAACGGCTGACCGAGCACGGTTTCAAACTCGAACTGACCGACCGCGCCAAAGAATTCATAATCGAGAAGGGCTATAACCCCGAATTCGGCGCAAGACCTTTGCGAAGGGCAATCGAGCATTACATAGAAGACCCGTTGTCGGAAGCTGTGCTGCGAGGCGAATTCAAGGGCAAGAACACCATCAAAATCGACGTGCTTGACGAAGACCATCTCAAGCTCGAAGGCGTTGAAGTGCCTCAGCCGGAAAAAGGCGAGAAGGCAGTCGTCTAAATCGAAACCTTGACATAAACCATCGCCTGAAAATACGCTCAAAAGCTATTTTGAGGCGTCGTTTCAAGCTCCAGTTGGGTTTGCTGCGGCGCGAGAAGCTTGTCGAAACTCGCCTTGTCCATCCACTCAATACGGCCGTCATATCGAAGCACAATCACGCCCGGATGCGAAAAAAGGGAACGATAGTCCTTATTTACATAGGCAAGAACCGTTTCCGGCGGCGAATCAATTGTTATCCACCTTGCCCTGTAGTTCAAATTGCCGAGACGTGGCTCCCCAGCGAAGGTTTTTATAATCCCGTCCACATACGATTCAGGCGGCACTGAACCGTTTTTTTCTCTGTATTTCGTAACCGCTTTTTGAAGTTGGTCCATCACCCTCGTCGCTTCGGAACGATTCACCCAGTTTTTCAGTTCTATCATCCCAAGAACTGCCGCGGCAGTAATCAGGATTACCAATGCGAAATTCGTCAGAACCCATTTCTGTTGTCTGTTCATAATCTACCCGTCTATTTTTTGCCATGGGGTAAAACTTTTACTCGCACGCCTTCAACAACCAATCTGCCCTCTGCGAACAACTGAATTGCTTCCGGATAAGCGATACACTCCTGCTCAAATACTCTCGCCGCCAGCGCCTCCGGCGTGTCGTCATCATTCACGGGGCAGCACCGCTGAACGATTATAGGCCCGTTGTCGTATTCGTTGGTGCAAAAATGCACGGTGCATCCGCTGACTTTGCAGCCGGCTTTCAAAACCGCTTCGTGAACATGATGTCCCCACATACCCCTGCCGCCGAAGCATGGCAAAAGCGCGGGATGTATATTCATCACCCTGTTTTCAAACCGGGCAGGAATTTCCCAGAGGCAAAGCCAGCCGCCCTGCACAACAAGCTCGACCCTAGCGGCGACCAGCTCCCGTTCGATACATTTGCTGAAATCATCTATATCGGGATGGTCCTTTGTGCGAATTATTTTGACATCAAGACCGGCGGCTTTGGCCCTTTCGACGCCGGCAACGGCCAAACGCGAGCTTATAACTAAAGCCACCTCGGCATCAAGTTTACCCCGTTTGATACAATCAACAATGTTTATTAATGTCGTGCCGCCCCCGCTTATCAAAACGCCGAGACGCACGGGCTTCGCTTTTTTTGCTTTTTCAACCTTCATTTCGACGTCTTTTTTAACATCCAGGGCGCGATTTACAAGTCCGTCGGCTTTTTTATTGTCCTCCCTGAAGATATGCCTGACCTGCCAGCTCTCGAATTCGGCGAGCATTTCAACGGCCCGGTCGAAGAGCGGTCTTATCTGTTCGCTCTTCACCTTGTATTGACCGTTTATCTGCCTGACTAATAATTCGCTGTCACTGTAAACGGTGATTTGCCTCGCGCCGAGAGCACAGGCCGCCTCAAGGGCCTTGTGAATAGCGGTATATTCGGCAAAGTTGTTGGTCGCAGGCCCAAGGAAAAATGCTTTGGCCTGTAATTGTTTTCCCCGTGAGTCGGTAAGCACAAACGCCGACGCCGCAGGACCCGGATTACCCCTGCTTCCCCCGTCGATATGAGCGATTATACTCTCCGCCAATGTATTACCTCCGTGTATATTGTTTATTGATGATTGATTATTTAAAAGCAGCAACCATAATCATCAATAATCAATCTTTTTTATTCCTGCGTGGAACCGAGTACCAGTATTCGCGTGCAGTTGGCACAGCGGATTATATCGTCTTTGGTCATAAGCTGGTTAACGCACTCGTCGGTAACGCCCATAAAGCATCCCCCACAGGAATAAGCACCCGTCCTGCCCTGGTTCTGCTCGATAACCGCGACCGCTTCGCCGTCGTATGTATCCGCGACACGTTTGAAAATCTCAAGCTGCTCAGCCGGCACGTGGCTGGCGGCCTCGTCCCACTCTGACTGAATTTGGTCCGTCTCGGCTTCGTATTTGGTCGCTAACTGCTCCGACTCTTTGCGTATCTGATCGAGTTTTCCCTTTTGCTCGTCAATCTGCTGCTGAATCTTCTGTATCTCGGCGTTATCAACCTCGATATCCTTCATCAGCTCGAGAATCTGCGACTCTATTTTTGAATTGTCCGCCCGCGTCGTGTTTAACTGGGTCAATACAGCCGCGTATTCCTTGTTGGTCCGGGCGGTATTCAGCGACGCCCTGAGCTTGGCGATATCCGCGTCGCGGGTTTTAAGCTCAAGCTCAAGACGGTCCGATTGAATCGTGGTGAGCTGGATTTCTTCTTTCTTTGCTTCGAGGCCGTTTTGAAGTGTGCGAATCTGATTTTCCTGTATGATGACGTTTCTTCTGCACCTTGCAAGCTTCGCTTTGGCCGCCCGAAGACGGTTCTCCACGCTCTGGAGCTTTATCAGCGCCTGTAATACCGATCCCATCTATTACCTTTCAAAATTGCGTACCGTATGTTCAGCCCCATAATTATGCGCGATTTTGTCGATTCCCGCAACCGGTTTTATTGTTTTTTTTCACCGGCCATCGCATCGCACATCAGCCCTAAATTGCCGAAGCCGGCTTAAAATTTCGCCTCGCCGCACCACCAGTCCTCGCCGGTAATCGGAAAGCCGCGATTCGACACCTCGCAAAAGTTCTGATAAACCCGCCCGACAAAAAATACGCTCGGCGGATTCCTGCGGCATTCGCCCCGCAATACCTTCGGCCCCTGCTCTGCAAGCTGACTCCACCACTTGCAATCTTTGCAATATGTATAAGTGTGTTTCATTTCCTCTTCCCGAAACGAAATTCAGCTATATTAATTTTTCAATCAAGCAGCAAAACACAAATTTGGGCGGCTTAATTATAGGACTATTCCGGCGAAAAAAGCAATGGGAAACAAAGAAAAATCTCTAAAATCGAGAAACGACTCCTGGCCCCTTTTTCTGCTCTATGCCCGCAAGCCGCGACAGAGCCGCTCGATGTCTTTGGCAACAATATCCGCTATTACCGGGTCGCCGGCAGCGTTAAAACCTTCTGAGAAGCCATATCTGCTCAAGAATGGCTTCCTGGCGGCAGGTAAGGGGGCAGAAAGAGGAACTTCAGCCGGTGCAGGCCCTCCCGGCCCCTTGCGACGCCCGGCTGTCAGCCGACGATGTTCTGACATTATGTCTTCGGCAAGGTCAAAACGCGGGATATCAGTATTGCTAACGCCATCGCCTTTACTTACAGGGCCTGCAGCGCCGGGTATTATGTCCTTTGCTCGCAAAATATCCGACCTGCGGGGGGTTTTGAAATCATCGGCTTGTTTGTCTTTCTCGGCCATTTACAATCTATCCTGTTCCTACCAATTTATCCATCTTAACATCAAGACAAGTATAATTCAAGCGGGAACACGAAACAAACGGGGTAGATTACGGGGCAAAAAAATAAGGGCCTGCCCTCCACGCAGGCCCTCGTCTATCAATCGGCTCTGGAATAATTGCTTAGTGATTTTTCGACTGATTTGGCAGGTGACTTTAGCATCAATTACACCAGTTTTTTATGCGTAGAACGCTTCCATTACTCACGTTTTTTTGGAATTCCTCCGTTTTGTCATTGCGAGCACAGCGAAGCAATCTTAAACTCTAGATTTAAGGAAATAATCGATGGTTACTCCTATTTAATTCCTATGGATGCTGTACAAACCAGTTTTGACTTTTTTTATAGTGATGCGATATGGGAAATCTCAAATGAATAAACGGGAAGCGATTGAAACATTAAAAGAAAACGCTCGTTGTGTTTCCACAAAATATAAAAAAGATGTCCTGAGTTGGCCGTATATCGTAAGAGCTGATAGCGGTGGAGAGGGGTATATTCCAGGTTATATCCCATATATAGGAGAGGAATATTTTTCAGCAAAACCGAGGATTTTAATTTATGCTTTAAGCCAGAACATCAAATCCTCTGACTCATTTGCAAAAGATTGGGCTGAACCAACCAATATCGAGCAGGCATTAGACCGTCAAAACATTTCCTTTGAAAAAAAAGGTATAATTGAAATGTATCCTTTTGATACAGGGCATTTGCCTGTGATAGCAGCAATGCTGTTAGAACAGGTCGGAATTCGGGCAAATAAATTGAGTGGTATTTGTAATCTTGTATCGGCCACGAATCTTTCAAAATTCTCTTTCAGAAAAAATCGAGGTCGGAACACAGCAGATAACAAAGAAAGTTTGGAGAAATGTTTTGACCGGTTTTCAAAACTTGAGATTGAGGTTCTGCAACCCAACTATATTATATGCTCTGGAGATTTGGTGTTTGATGTCATAGAACATAACGTGATACCCTCCAACGATACAAAGATTACCAAAGTGGCATTCCCAAGCTTGCAGGTAATAAATAGGTGGCATAAAGAATATCAGGATTTCACCGTCCATAAGACAAAATACGACATCCTAAACATGCTTCCGAATAATGAACTCAAAAGAAATGTGGCTTATAAAAACAAAACATTAACAGACGTGATAGAAAGAGACTTTATATATTTTTCTAATATGTATTCGGAGATAGAAAGACAGAGATGTAAGAAATGTTCCCATCGTTTGTAGCAATAGATTTTGAGACGGCTAACAATGATAGAGGTTCGGCCTGCTCGGTTGGGTTGGTTAAGGTTGTGAATGGCGAGTTTGTTGCAAATGAACGCAGACTCATCAACCCTAAAACCTACTTCTTAGCCGATTTCACCGAGAACATACATGGTATTACGGCAGATGATGTCAAAGATGCTCCGCTGTTTGATGAGGTATGGGGGGAGCTTAGTCCGTTGCTGGACGGGGCGGATTTTATCGCTGCTCATAATGCAATATTTGATAAAGCCGTGCTCTATAAATGCTGCGAGTCATATAAAATTAAGCCGCCATCGCAGAAATTTGTCTGTACGGTCAAAATTGCCAGAGCTTGCTGGAAGTTAAAACCAGCCGCACTCAATAATGTGTGCGACCATCTGGGAATTGAGCTAAACCATCACGAGGCCTTATCGGATGCATTGGCCTGTGCTCAAATAGTTATAAAAGCCATGAAAGATGGTTACATGATCAGCACTTAGGTTAGGGACCTATCTTTGTCTTAACTGCCGGCTATGCCCTGATAAGTTCATAATATCGCGGCGAAGCTACCCTGCAATTTGTATTACGCATTTTCAGAGTTTTGGGCAGGAGCGAGGGAGAACTGGGCGAACTCGCCAAGGGGATACTCTTTAAGAAGGTTATTGATATCGGCGACTGTAACCGCCTTAACCGCTTTTACGTCCTCTTCTATTTTGCGATACAGGCCAAGATACGTCCAGTTGAATCCCAAATCGACCAGCCGGCCCATTGGTATCTCGTTTTTTATCACCAGTGCGCTGAGTACCTTGTTTTTCGCCTTGGTCAATTCATCTTCCGTAACGCCAGATTTGGCCAGGTCGGCAAATATCCTGCTCACGATTTCCATCGCTTTGGCGGTATTTTCGCTGCTGCATCGAATATACGTGTAATTTGCGCCGGTGCCGTCCATCGGCGAGAAATCAAAAGACGCTGTTTCGACTATCGCCTTATCCACAAGTTCCCAGAAAAACCTCGACCCGACGTCATCGCCAACAATCATACTCAAAAGCGCAGCGGCAAATCGCTTGTCGCTCTGGGCGCTTACCGAGGGACTCACAAGGCAAACGTGTTCACGGGAAAGATGTGCTTTCTCTAAGCGTTTTTTGTCCCTTCCTCCGCGGGTATCGGTAATTTTTCTTTCGACATCCTGGTGTTTCCAGCCGGAGCAGCCGGCTTCGACCATATCGCGAATCTGCTCCCAGTCAAAATTGCCCGCGAAAGCCGCAACCATATTATTCGGGGCGTATCGCTGTGAGAAATATCCCCGCATCTGCTCGGCTGTCATCGCATCAATACACTCTTCGCTGCCGAGGACACTGTGCCCGCAGGGATGTCCCGCGAAATAAAGCTCCCGGCAGCGGTCCATAACATCGAAATTGGGCTGGTCCTTATACATCGCGATTTCTTCTTTGATGACCTGCTTTTCAATTTTGAAATCATCCGTGCGCAGCGCGGGCCTCATCATCTCTATCCAAAGCTTTGTAATTTCCGCCAGGTATTCCGGCAGAACAACCGCGTAAAAAACCGTGTTCTCTTCGCTTGTAAAAGCGTTATATTGCGCCCCGGTTTTGTCGAAGGCCTCGTTTACCGCGAAGGGACTCAGGCGTTCGGTGCCCTTGAAAACCATATGTTCGAGAAAATGTGACACGCCGTTGATTTTCAAATCTTCATCGCGTGCGCCGGTCCTCACAAAAAATCCGACGGCAGTCGATTTGGCGCTTTTATTTACCTCGCCGATAACCGTCAATCCGTTTTTTAATTTATGAATCTTAAATTCCATATCTTTACTATCCGACCTTCAATTCCTTCGGGCCTATCGTTACGACCGTAAAGCCCTTGAACGGATTTTCGCGCAGGAAATTCACCACCGAATCGACGCTTGTATTGTCGATTGCTTTTTTGATTTCGTCGAGCGTCCGCACCTTGCCTAACATATAGTAATCGCCCGCGATTGAGCCGGCCCTGCTGCTGGATGATTCGCTTTGCATAATCAGCGATGATTTCAACCCGACTTTGGCCCGTTGAAGCTCATCTTCGCTTATGCCGTCTGCCAGACGATTGAACTCCGCGACTATCACGTCGTATGCCTGTTGCGCCTTATCGGGCGTCGTTCCCGTATAACAGGCGATTCCCGCTAATTCCTTCATCGCGTGGTATTGTGCGCCGACGGAGTAACAAAGGCCGCGTTTTTCCCTGACTTCGGTAAACAACCTCGCGCCCATACCGCCCGACAGCACCGCCACGGCGATACGCGCGTTATAATAATTTTTGTCCCGCGCAGAAACCGTCGGCGTCATAAGCCCGATGTGCACCTGTGCCCCGTCGTTGGGAATGTGCTTATATCGCCCCTGGCTTTCGCCTGTTTTAAGCGACTTGAACCGTTTGCCGGCCTTTGCGCCAAATATTTTTTCAAGCTGGCGCACAACCGCGTCAAAATCATATTTTCCCGCGACCGAAAAAATCATCTTCGCAGGATTAAATCTTTCGGCGATAATTTCCCTGGTCGTTTCAGGCGTAAGCGATTCGAGGTCCGCAATCTCGCCCGCGGCGCTTCTGCCTAACGGCTCCGGATAAAACTGCTCGCGAAGTTTCAGCATAACCTTATGCCGGGGGTCGTCATCAAGCCCTTTTACGCCTTCGATTGCGAGTTGCCTGGTCGGGATAAACTGCTCATCCTCAAGTTTTGGTTGAAGTATTATATCGCCATACAAATCGATAGCCGAAGCCAGGTTGCTCGCCTCCATGGCCGCGCCGATTGAGATATTTGCGCTATCGACCCCGGCTGAACGCTGAAGCCCCAGCCCGTCGAGTGCGTCGCCTAACTGCCTGTTGTCCCTTTGGCCCGCGCCGCGGAATATCCAGTCGGCTATCACATTGGCCGCACCGCAGCAGCCCACGGGCATAACAGATGCGCCGGCAGGCAGCATAAATCCGAACGCCACCGACTCCACGGCTTCCATCCGCTCGCCGAGCAAAACAAGCCCGTTGCTCAGTTTATGTTTGTCGAGTTTTTGTTTCATATCTCAATCCATTCCGCAAAAGTGCCGGCGATTGTAACCGCCATCCGTCCCTTTATCAATCATCAATCCTTACTCGCTCCGCTCGCTTTGGCGTTGATATTATTTACCCCGCCCGGTATGCTCTTGTGCTTATGGAAAAAATAAACGCAGTTATTTTTGACTGGGGCGGTGTCTTAATCGATGACCCGGCGCCCGCGCTGTTCAAATATTGTGCAAATGCCTTCGGCGTAAGTGTTGAGCGATATGTAACCGCCTTTGATATTTGTATCAATGATTTTCAGACAGGGGCAGTTACCGAACAGCAGTTCTGGACAAATATGGCTCAGCATCTCAACGCGACGGCACCGAAAGTTGCCTCACTCTGGACGGAGGCGTTTATGGCGGCGTATAAGCCGAGGCAGGAGATGGTCACATTAGTATCGAATCTTAGAAAAGCCGGCTGCAAAACCGCGATAATATCCAATACCGAAATGCCCGTGGTCAAAATCATAGATAAGCAAATATGCGATTACATGGACGTAACGGTTTTATCCTGCCTGGAAGGACTGGCAAAACCAGGAAGAGAGATTTATGACCTGACCCTCAACCGCCTCGGTATTCCTGCCGGACAAGCCCTTTTTATCGACGATAAACCCGAGAACATCGAGGGGGCAAAACAGGCCGGGCTTCAAACAATTTCCTTCAAAACAATCGAAAATTTCAAAAAAGAAATAGCCGGTTTTTTCCCGAATATTGTATAATACTATTACACCCAGAAAAGGACGGCATTATGTCGCACAAGATGACTCGTCGGGGCCTCATGGCCGGCTCAATCGTCGGAGCAGCCGGAATTATGGGGCTGGAAGAAAGAATACTTTTAGCCGCAATGCAGGATGCTAACGACCCAAACAAACCAAAAGCCCCTCCCCCGCAAACCGCGAATATGCCTACCGGCAAAATAGGTAATCTCACAATCAGCAAGATGATTCTGGGAGGCAATCTCATCGGCGGCTGGGCGCATTCTCGCGACCTCATCTATGTCTCGAAACTCTTCAAGGCATACAACACACAAGAGAAAATCTTCGAGACGCTCGCCCTGGCAGAACAGCACGGCATCAACACCATTCTGCTTGCCGATAGTCTATTAGACATCATCAACAAATACAAAAAGCAAACCGGCGGCAAAATCCAGACCATAATCGACTTTCGGCCCAACGAAAACAGTCCCACTTCCGGCATCGACAAGGTCATCGATAATGGTGCTGACACGATATATATCCACGGTGCCTCCGGTGACAACCTCGTTAAAAGCAACCGGACAGACGTTATACAGAAAACCATCGAGTACATAAAGAAAAAAGGCTTGGCCGCAGGTATCGGCTGTCACTCATATTATGTCCTCGAGCAGTGCAGAGACATAAAAATTGAGCCGGATTACTGGGTCAAGACCTTCCACCACGACAAATACTGGTCGGCCCATCCGAAGGATAAACGCGAGCCATTCAGCGTTGACAACAAACAATCCGACAACCATGATGAAATCCACGACAATATGTTCTGCCTTGAGCCGGAAGAGACAATCGAATTTTTCAAGACCGAGAAGAAGCCATGGATTGCCTTCAAGACGCTGGCCGCGGGAGCGATACCACCCAGGAACGGCTTCACATACGCATTTGAAAACGGCGCCGACTTCATCACCGTGGGTATGTTTGATTTCCAGATTGCGGAAGATTCAGGTGTTGTGCGTGATGTTCTCGAAAAGACAAAGCAAAGACCGCGCCAGTGGTACGGCTAAACATCCTTAATGCGATTGGTTTTCGTCGGCCTTGTCGCCGGTTTTCTTTTTGAACCGGGATTTTAGTTTTTCCATAAATTTCTCCGCGGCGGCCCTTTGTTTGTCGTTAAGAAATTTCCTGAAAATAAACTGCCTTATCCCCAGCATTTCCATGCCGATTAAAGCCAGCCATGAGCCGGGCGTAAACGGGGTCAATAACGCGAAAATCCCGTAGAGAATCAGAATCACGCCGATTATTTTTTTAATGATTGTCTTCATTTTCCCCGGCGATTATAAACCAGCCCCCGCGAACGGTCAAAGTTATTGCCAAACGACGCTGTTATTACTATAAAAGGCGAAATGAACCATCACTTAGCCATTTTGAAAAAGCAGTATTTGGACGCGATACTGGCGGGACGCAAAACAATAGAGTCGCGTCTCTATCAGACAAAGCAGAAATGGCTTTCGCAGATAAACACGGGCGATAGAATCTTCCTCAAGGCAAGCTCAGGCCCCGTTATGGCAACGGCGACGGTTGACAAGGTGAAATACTACGAGAACCTGACCGCAGAGCAGATTTTAGAAATGCAAAAGCAATACAATCAGCAAATCCTTGGCGACAAACAGCACTGGCTGGGAAAAGCAAACTCGCGATATGGGGTCCTCATCTGGCTAAAAGACGTGCAGCCGATTCCTCATCAATTCATAAAAAAATTCGATTGGCGCGCCTGGGTCGTCCTGACACCAAAAGAAAATTTCGGATTGTTGACCGTTAAGTAAATCGATTGTGGAAATATGTTTAGCCGTCGCCGGAACGGCGACGAAATTAAAAGCGGCCGTACCGGCCGCTGCTAAACGGGTCGATATTCCCTGAGAAGTTTTTCGAGTTGCGGTTTGATTTTACGAATGGCGTTGCCTCGATGGGAAATCGCGTTCTTTTCAACGGAAGCCATCTGGGCGACGGTCTTATTCGATTCCGGCACAAAGAAAATCGGGTCATAGCCAAAACCGTTCTCGCCCGCCGGCTCATCGATAATCAATCCCTCTAATTTCCCGGACGTCTCAATCAAAACCTTTTCCGGGCTTGCCAGACAAAGGCAGCACATAAATCGAGCGGCCCTTTTTTCCTTTGGCACGCCTTCCAGCAGCTTTAAGACCTTGGCCATATTCTTATGGTCGATAAGTCCGCGGTTGGTCTCTTTTGCGCCGGAAAATCTCGCGCTTTTCACCCCCGGCTGTCCATTCAGTGCATCAACCACTAATCCAGAATCATCCGCGAGAGTCCAAAGGCCGGTCGCCCTAGCGTAGCCGATTGCTTTTTTGCGGGCGTTCTCGGCAAATGTTTCGCCGTCCTCCTCAATCTCGCTGACATTGGGAAAATCCGATAAGCCAACCCATTCGATATCACCTCCGAGCATCTCACGCAACTCTTTAAGCTTCCCCGGATTCGTGCTGGCTACAAGTATCCTGCGTTTCATTCGCGTGTTGTCCTGCTTAGCTCATTAGTTTCTTGACTAGCGCACGCTGGAAGTGCAGACGGTTTTCGGACTGGTCAAAAATAATCGAATTCGGCGATTCCACGACCTCATCGGTAATTTCAAAGCCGCGATATGCGGGCAGGCAATGCATAATTTTTATGCCCGCCGGAGCAGATTTGAGCAATTCGGCATTTACCTGGAAACCATTGAAGGCCTTGATGCGTTTTTTCTTTTCGGCTTCCTGGCCCATACTGACCCAGGTATCGGTATAGACAACATCCGCGCCGACGACCGCTTCGACAGGGTTATTGGTTATCGAGACGCTGTCGGCCTTTATGCCGTTTGTTTTTTCGATTGTACCCCAGTCAAGCTCGTAACCCTTGGGCGAAGCGACAACCAGTTTCATTCCGAGTTTCGCAGCGGCAAAGGCGAGTGATTGAGCAACGTTATTGCCGTCGCCGATAAACGCTACCTTAACGCCCGTCAGTCGGCCAAGATGTTCTTTTATCGTAAGCACATCCGCCATCGCCTGGCAGGGATGCGACAAATCAGTTAGCGCGTTTATAACGGGAACCGTCGCGTATTTGGCGAGTTCGACAACGGTATTATGTGCGAACGTCCGCGCCATTATGCCGTCAACGTATCGGCTCAAGACGCGCGCCATATCCTTAATCGGCTCACGTGCGCCGATACCGCCCACGTCTTCTGGGCGGATGAATATCCCGCTTCCGCCCAAATCGGTCATCGCAACCTGGAAGCTGATTCGCGTCCGAAGTGAGGGCTTCTCGAAAACCATCGCCAGCACCTTGCCCGCCAGACAGACGTCCCGGCCGCCGGTTTTATAGAGCTTTTTCAGCGAGCTGCTTAAATCGAGCAGTTCGTTTAACTCTTCAGTCGAACAATCGCTTATACACAAAAAGTGTCTCATTTTGTCTCGCCCATCACGCTATCCAGGATATTTATCGCCTCATCGATTTGCTCTTTTGTAACAATCATCGCGGGCATAAATCGCAGCACGGTATTGTTCGTGCAGTTAATTCGCAGGCCCCGCGCGAGGCACTTATCGACTATTTCCGCGCCCGGCGAAGAAAGCTGCACGCCAATCATAAGGCCTTTACCGCGGACTTCCTTGATGATGTCGTATTTTTCGCCGAGCTGTTCGAGTTTCTGTTTGGCGTATTCGCCCATCTTCACCGCGTTTTCGATGAGGTTATCTTCTTCAATCGCCTCGACGACGGCTATACCTGCCGCACAGGCGATACAGTTTCCGCCAAATGTTGAGGCGTGTTTGCCGGGGACCAATTTCGCAGCGAGCTCCTCTTTCGCCATCATCGCACCGATTGCGACTCCGCCACCCAGCGCCTTTGCCAGCGTCATAATATCCGGCTCAACATCATTATGTTGATACGCGAACCATTTGCCCGTCCGCCCCATCCCGGTCTGCACCTCGTCGAATATCATCACCGCGCCTTTTTCGTCGCACAACTGGCGAATCGCCTCGACGTATTCCTTAGTCGCGACGTTAATACCACCCTCGCCCTGAATCGGCTCAATCATCACCGCGCAAACCTCGTCGGTGAACGCCTTTTCGAGTGCGCTTATATCGTTGTAAGGCACGTAAATGAATCCGGGCAGCAACGGCAAAAAGCCCTCGTGATACTTGGGCTGGGCTGTCGCCGTAACCGTCGCAAATGTCCGTCCATGGAAGCTGCCCTCTGCGGTGATGAATTTGTATTTGCCCTCGGCTGTCGCCAGACGCGCCAGTTTCAGAGCACCTTCGTTTGCCTCCGCGCCGCTGTTGCAGAAAAAGCATTTTCCGCCAAAACCGCGCTCGCTAACTAATTTCGCCAACAGGCCCTGCTGCTCCGAATAAAACGTGTTATCGATATGCAGAAGCTCGCCTGCCTGTTTGCGAATCGCATCGACCACTTTCGGATGGCAATGGCCTATTCCGCTGACCGCCCAGCCGGGGAACATATCCAGAATCTTGTTGCCGTCCGCGTCGTAAAGATAACTGCCTTCGCCTTTGACAATCACCCGCGGCAGCCGTTTGTAATTGGCGATTACGTATTTGCTATATAGCTCCATTGTTTCCTGCGTCGTCATCTTGCCTTTCCTTTTACCGCCTCCCATAAGGGACGCCTTACGGCGGAGACCGCTGAGTTCGCAGAGTTTACTTTATATTTTTTCTCTGCGGTCTCCGCGTGCTCCGCGGTGAATTTGTTTTATTTAACAATTTCGGTTCCAACGCCTTTGTCGGTGTAAATCTCAAGCAAAAGCGAATGTTCAATCTGCCCGTCGATAATATGCGCCTTTTTGACGCCCGCCTCAAGAGCGATTAGGCACGCCTCGACCTTGGGGAACATCGCGTCGGTAATAATTTTAGCGTCAATCATTTCCTTAATCTGCTGCTCATTCAAGCTCGACACCCAGCTATTGGGGTCTTTCATATCCATTCGAACCCCGTGCGTGTCGCTGACCATTACTAATTTCTCGGCATCGACCGCCGCCGCTACTTTGCCCGCCGCGGTATCGGCGTTGACGTTCAGTGTGCCGCCGAACTGGTCCATCGCGACCGAAGCGATTACCGGTATCGTCCCATCGGCACAAAGCGTTCTCAAAAGCTGGCCGTTGACTTCAGTAACCTTGCCTACAAAACCTAAATCGATTTTGCGGCCATCAGGCCCGTCAAGACGCAACTGCTCGGCAAACAGCACGCAGCTGCTCAGCGTATGAAGCGCCATCGTCCGGCAGCCCAGTTCATTCAGCACTTTGCAGACAGGGTCGTTTACGCTGTGAACCAGCGTGTGTTCGACTATCCGCAGCGTCCGCTCATCGGTATAGCGTCTGCCCTGCACCCAGACCGGTTCCAGCCCCGCCTCGTTCATCGCACGGGTTATCGCCTTGCCGCCTCCGTGAACGATTATCGTCCTGATGCCGACCGTTGACATAAACGCCACGTCGGTCAGCAGCTTCTTTTGCAGACATTCGTCGTCCAGAACGCTGCCGCCTAATTTCACCACCACAATTTTACCCCGGAACTTGCGAATATACGCCATCGCCTCAATCAGTCCCTGGGCCTTGGTAATAGCTTCTTCCACGCCTTTGTCTCCAAATAAATCGGTGTGCGTAAAATTGTAAGTTTATGATTGCTATAGGCACACGTCAATCAGCAATTTTCCCCAATATAAGTTTTTAGTGTTCGCCGACGCTGATTCCGATACCCTCTCTTGACGCTGCAGCCCGGCCTGACTAATATCTGCGAACCAAACTTCCTGTTCCGTAAGGAGAAAAAATGAACCGTCTCAAAGGCATTATCGGCTTCGCTGCCGTGTTTATCGTCGTTTGCGCCGTTATATACATATCTATGGGCAATGACAAACTTGCCCCGTTTCAGGAATTTAGAAGCAATGATGGACGATTCACCGTCCTGATGCCCGGCAAACCCGAAGTCCGGAATGAGGCCATGGACATGCCGTTTGGAAAGGTCAATACTATTACGTATATGGCCAGCTCAAGAAAAGTCGGCTGCGCTGTCGCTTATACCGATTATCCGGCGCTGCTCATAAAATCTACTGACCCCCAAAAACTGCTTGAAGGCGCGAAAAACGGAGCTATTAAAAACGTCAGCGGACGGCTCGTCAGTGAAACCAGTATCGATTTCCACGGCCTGCCCGCAAGGGACGTTGTCATCGAAATCCCAAACAAGGCCTTAGTCACTGCCAGGTTTATCCTCGTAAGCCCGCGTTTCTATGAGCTTATGTTTTTTGCTACGACAGATAAAAGCCACGAGCAGGATATCTCGCAGTTTTTTAATTCATTCAAAATCGACGACGTAAAATAACCGTAAAAACTTCCTGTTTCAATCATCAGCACAGTAATTGCCAAACCGATTAACAATCCGCAGACAATGGTTTTCGCGGTTGCTACGCGGCGGTCAGACCGATATACTAATGCAGGTTGGCGAACCGGAGAATTTAAATGATTAAGAACCAGCAAAGAATCGAACAGATAGCGGGACTAATACTCATCGGCGCGATACTCGTCGGCTGCGGACTGGTGCTGCGACCATTTGCCCTGGCTATTCTATGGGCGGCTATCCTGTGTTTTGTCACATGGCCCCTCCGTGAGCTATTATTGAAATGGTTTCACGGCCGGCATAATCTTACCGCGGCAATAATGACGGTCATACTTTTGCTGGTCCTTTTCATACCGTTTCTTGTTGTCGGCCTGACCTTCACAGGCAGCATTCGCTCAGCGCTGCATTGGCTTGAAACCCATAATGACATGACTTTGTTCCCTCTACCTGCCTGGGTCGAACGTATTCCATACGCGGGCAGGAAGATTAGCGAATACTGGTCCGACATGACCGAAAATGCGGAGCCCGTCTTAAATCAGCTCAAACCTTGGTTTCAGGAAGCCGGGTTGTGGCTGCTGAAGCACAGCCTCGATTTTGCACAGGGCGTTTTCACCCTCGCGATGAGCGTGCTGATTGCGTTTTTCCTGTACCGCGACGGGGAAGGCATTATCGTCAATCTTCGTAAGGCCTTCAAGCGGATAAGCGGCGACTATGCTCAGTACCTGATGGATGTCGTCAAGACAACTGTCCGCAGCGTAGTATATGGCACAATAGGCACGGCTTTGGCCCAGGGAATTGTTGCTGGTATCGGATTTGCCATCGCAGGAGTGCCTTCCCCGATGCTGCTTGCTACATTTACTTTTATCCTGGGTCTTATTCCATTTGGCCCGCCGATTATCTGGATAGGCGCATCCGTATGGCTCTTTGCTGATGGACGTATCGGATGGGGCGTCTTTATGCTTATCTACGGCACATTCGGTATCAGCGGGATTGATAACTTCGTAAAGCCATACCTCATCAGCCGGGGATCCAGGTTGTCGTTTATCGTTATGTTTATCGGCGTCCTTGGCGGTCTCGTGGCTTTCGGCTTAATCGGTGTTTTTCTTGGGCCTACCCTGCTGGCTGTGGGTTACAGTTTGGCACACGAGATTCTCACTAATCGCCGTGCCTCCCACGTTTCTAAATCTGCTAACGAATCGAAACAGCCGCCTCGTGTTGGCGAAGATGGAATTTGACATCGATAATGGTTTTGAGGGCGATTAGAACAATCAGGACGCCGACGGGAGAGCCCATCTTGACAGATAAAAAGCCGCCGCCCAAAATCGCGATGTGCATAACTATGATGCGGGAATAGGGCTGGGCCATAAGTTCATTAGGTTTGCTTGTTTTGTATTCGCCCGCGATAAGGTAATTGTGAACAAACGACACGCCGTGGCTTAGAAATAAAGAGCCAATCGCATATTTCATATCGTTTGGTATGGTCGTCCAGCAGTGCCTGATTACGTTGACGAGCAATTGCACAAAAATCAAAAAGCATGGCCACGGATGCTGACTCATGCCAAGCGATTTGTCAGCGTCGCCTTTGCCGAACAGAAAGAAGATGAACAAGCCGTGGACGGCGACGAAACCGCTATAATGAATTATAAAAAAGGGAATCAAAAATAGCTTGCCGAGATTCGCTATCGGGGGCTCGACTTTAGCGAACACAATTTTGAAGATATTGTAAAAGCCGATGATGATGTTTTCGGCCCAGTAGAGCAGGACGATGTTGAATGCGTCCCAGCCGAATGCGACAACGCCGTATATGGGCAGCATATTCGCAACAACCAGAGCAATAAGCGGGATGTTTTTAAGCTGCTCTTTGAGCGGTTTCATTTATTCTGTCTGACTCCCGTGTCATAATTCGTTTACGGGCCGGATTTTACGCAAACCGGGAGCTTTCGGCAATATGTTTTCAGAAACACGAACCGATTGGACCGGCCTGCGTATAGGTTATAAACGATGACCACGGGCTGCGGTAATTCTCTCCTCTCCTCCCTCCTGACCGCAGCCCAATCTTTTTTATAACTATGCCGTTCCTTAAGCAGTTATACATGAACTTTGCCAACCGCCCACAAACGCGAAGACACCTTAAATTTGGCTTTTTGGACGCGAAATTCACAGGTGGAACCGTAAAAAAGGCAAAAAAAACCGTATTTTTTCCGAAAATTTCCCTTGCCGAACCCGGCTGATTATGGTAGAATAATTCTATTGTTAATGTAATGCGAGAGTTTGTCGAATAGTTCCCACACCGATTAGGTAGTATATACTGTTTGATTTTTGTACCAACAACAGGGCTGGGATATCTCGCTTTCTCCCCTCCCTCCGACCCAGTCCTGTTTTTTTTGTTTTATGCGCAGAAAACAGACCAGCCCGCGACTCTGTTCAATAAATCCTGTGTCCTGTTCTCGCGGTATCTTCGAGGTTTATAAAGAAATAACGCAGGGCGTCGATTGGGTGGTCGTAAACGCCGTCTTTGAGGGGTAATTCGTCTGCAACGGGTGTATCAGGATAGTGATAGCAGGTCAGGGCCTCAATCAGGCGGGCACATTTAGGCGAGATGACTAATCGGCTTTTGCCCGTGCCGTCCCGTATCGCCCGGCGGATTGACTCGATGCCCTCGGCAATTCCGCTTCTGCGATAACGCACGTTTATCCCAAGCGAACGCAATTCACGAACCGCGCTTGTGCCGGTAACATCGTTTGCCCCCGCGCCGGCAGGGTCGCAAAACGTCGCAATAACTCGCGATTCACCACTTGGGATTCTGGCCTTCAACTCAGCCGCGTGAACATCGATTGTCGCGCGAGAGCGCACGTATTCATCAATCACTCGCACTACGCCTTCGTTATCAACCTGAATCCACAGACAGACAAACGGATTGGCGAAACCAAAATCCAGCGAGCGATACAAAGGCAAATTCGCGTCGTATTCGACGGGCCTGACGTGAATTGCGGCATCGAACTGGTCAAAGACGACGTTTTCAAGATTAGGTTTCAGGCACAGCATCTCGGCCTCCCAACCAGCCCTGCTGCTGCGTCGCATCTGCGTGATGCAGTCGTCGATTTTCAAATACCCGCCTGCCTGTTTTGCCCTCCCCGCGCAATCGCCCCACAACGGGCATTGCGAACAATTTCTGTCGGCGCATTTTTCGATTGTCTCCCAGACGCACTATTTGAAAACGGGCGTGCCGGTTTTGGCAGCCGACGAAACGATTTTCTGCATAAGGCCGTATGGCTTGTGCATTGTGCTGATTGTTTCCATACCGGCGATAATACTGTCCGTGCTTTGCGTGGTGAATTTCGCAGCGTTGAAAACATCAGGGTAGAAAAGCTCGACCTCGTCACAGCGGAGTTTCTGAATGTGCTGGCCCCGGACGCTCGCCTGCGATTGAGTGAGAACATCTACCGTTGAGCCATTGGCAAACCGGCAGCCGGTTTTGCGAATTGGTTCGGCAAGAAACTTATCGAAGCCAAGCCGCAGAAAATCGGTGAGATACCGGTACATCCTGCCCGCTTGTTCTTCCGAACCGGCCAATATCCGCACCTGGCAATTCGGCTTGAATACACAATCTAAAAGCGTCGCAACGGCCGCGAGGTCGGTTTTGCCTCCGCCTCTATTTGCCCAGATGATGCAATCCGCGCTGGCTGGTTTGGAATTTGAAAAATCACAGTTGAAGCTATGCCAGAGATAATTCAAGGGGCTATTATGTTCCGGGCAAATCTGTCTGTCCGGCACGTTAATCCCTAAAAAGACCTTGATATAGTTTTTCAGGTCATCTTTTGTCGCAGGCCTTGTTTGTCTTAGCGATTCATACAAGCGGGAAATATTTTGCGGTTGCGCATTTGCCGGCAGAATGATACCGTTAGTCATAATATACCTCCGTATTCCAGATGAGGAAATTAAAAATTTGTGATTTGAATCTTAATTAAACTTGGCAAGTTATTCCGCGTCGATTTTTTGAATACGGGCGAGGTGTCGTCCGCCGTCGAAGGGGGTATTGAGCCAAAGCTCGACGATTTCCAGGGCCTCTTCAATCGCAATCATGCGCTCGCCCATCGACAGAACATTGGCGTCATTGTGCGCCCTGCTTAGCCGGGCGGAACGCAAATCCCAGCACAAGGCACATCGCACGCCTTTGACCCTGTTGGCAACCATCGCTTCGCCGTTGCCCGAGCCGCCTAAAATGATTCCGCGGTCGTATTTACCCGCGGCGACCGCCTTGGCCACAGGCCTCATAATATCCGGGTAATCGCACGATTTTTCGGAATCCGTGCCGAAATCGTCAACCGTATGTCCCTTCTCGATAAGGAACTTTTTTATGATTTCCTTGTATTTGTAACCCGCCTGGTCGGCGCCAATCGCTATCTTCATCAATTCTTTCCTTTCCGGCTAATTTATCAGACGGACGATTATAGGGCAAATCGCCTGCCGGCTCAAAAAAAATCTGCCTTATCCATTTTGGCTTGCTGAAAACAAAACGTATATTTTAATTGGAATAATGCCTCGCACCTGTTTTGGGATATCGGATTTGCCGTATCGATGGATGCGGAAACCTGTGGCGATTCCAAAATAGGTGCGGGGTTAAAATTGTAAGTTTTTTTCGTAAAGAGAGACGATGCCCTTTTGGAAGAAAGTGAGGGCAAGATATTTCGGGCTTACGTCTCTCTTTTTTTCATTTCGCAAAAGTCCCCGCCCGATAATCATTCCATTAAAATTTTTCATAAATCGCTCGTGATATTTTTTGTTTTTACCTAATCCTGTCATATACTTTCTACGGAGGATGGTGAACACGGACCCGCCTTTAGGCCTTGAGTATGCTGACTGAATGGCGGGTCCAGCGAGACACGAGGCCTCAAAAAAGCTAAAAATAGAAGGCGATAATTGGATAAGGGAGACCACACCGGCAACACAACAACCGGCCGGGAAGGTGTGCCTCCCTACAGTTTTTTATGGTCAATCAGACGCCGCCTGTTGCTTACCTGTGCTCACCAAATGCGGCCAAAAGTCGACAATGCGTTTTAGTGATAGCGGTACACTTTGACTTTCTGAATGCTGTAGCCGCCGCCCGGAAATCGCCAACCTCTGCCGGAAATGATTTCATCACCATTAAGCCGTCTGCCGGGTATCCATTTGCCGTCAACAAATGTCCCTTCTTCGACGGCTGCAAGACCAACTGTATCAGGTCCCGGCGTGCTTGTCGCAAATGTAACCATCAGGCCTTTGCCGACCGCAAGAAATTCATCCGGCCCGGTCGAAATTACAATCCCCGCGGCGACGGGGCCTTCCGTCGGCCCGCTCCCCCATCGTCTCAGTATCCTGAGTTCGAGCGTATAGCCGCCCAACTGCACTTTTTCAACATAGTTGGGATCGTCAATCGCAACTCCCGTGATTGTGCCTTTGGCCTGGCCTTCAAGGATAAACGGCGCAAGCCCGGACAGGGCGATGTAGCATTTGGCAAGCTCGCTGTTCGGTTCCGCTATTCTTTCGATACCGAAGGGCGAGAAACCCATCAAGTTGCGCTGCCCCATGGCATAAAATATGTTAATTACGCCATCTTTGTCCCCGCGGGTCTCAGGTATGAACAGGGGATTGCCAAGCCTGCTGAATTTTTCGCAGCGTTCCTTGAAGTCCGGCACATAAAGGTCCGGACAAAGCATATCAATATGCGAAGCAACGGCTTTCCAGATATCCATAACTTCCGACAGCGGGCCGCCGCTGGGGAATTCGCCGGGCTGGGGACATCCTTCCTGGTCAAGCCATGCGTTTACGTACATCGGAATCGGATATTCGGCCTTGCCTGCTTCGGCTACCTTCTCGATATATTTGGCGTATTGCCACGCCATAAAAATTTCATCTGTAAATGACGAGCGATTCCGCCAGTCCTTCTCGTGCGGCTTATTTGCGCCGAAAACCTCTTCCCATGTTCCTGAAGTTTTGAATCCGCCGGTCTCCCAGGCATTATGAATCTCAGGCAAAAGCGTATCTTTGTGCTTTTGGAGATAATCCATAAGCTCTTTCGGCACGGGCTTTGAATATGCCTCATTTGCTGGTTTACTCCTGTCGCGTGAATCGCCGAGGACGCCCGATTCATTTTCCACCTGCATCATTAGCACAGTATGCTGCTTGCCATCGACTTCTTTGATATGCCGCATCAGTGCAGCGAACGCCTTGGCGTCGGCGTCTCTTGCTGCGTCGCTGAAAGTAGAGAGTATTTCGAGGGCCGTATCCTTCGCGTCCCTGGCGCGGGGGAAACGGGTACAATCGGTTTTGACCCAGACGGGGACATAAGTTGACACGCCGTTTTTCCAGCTTCCGAACCAGAGTAACACAAGACGCATATTGTAACGTCTCGCGTCTTTTATCAGGTTATCCACGAGCGAAAAATCGAATTTGCCTTCTTCCGGCTCAATCAAATCCCAGGTAACCACGGCCAGAACCGTATTTAGGTTCGCCTCGGCGAGTTTCGGCCATATCGGCTTCATATATTCAATGCTGGATGAGCTTGAATTGTGCAGCTCGCCGGCGAGCATAAGAAACGGCTTGCCGTCCACCACAAGCTGGGTGGCCATACCCTGTTTGCCGAGGTGAGGTATGGTTTTGTCCGTGTCGGCGCCGAGGGCCGGCGCAGACAACATGCCAGCAAGGACTAAAACCGCGATTATTACCGGATTGCAATAACTTGCTTTCAACATAAATTTTCTCCTGACGTTGTTGTGCTTACTATCGAATCGGTTCAACACATCAGCCGGATTGTATTTTGCCGCACCTGTCTTTGTCAACTTTTATATCAGGTGCCGGCATTTGTGGATTTCTTGCCTTGCGCTAATGCGGCTAATAATCTGCTTGCCACTTCCGGCGGCAAATCTGGCAGCTTCTCCGCTTCGGGCTCCTTTTGGCTGGCGCTTCTGCTCTTGGTCTTCCGGCGAAAGTAATTAATCACGTCTAAGCTGGCCTTCCGGGCGATTTCCTCTTTCTTCGATTGCGTCAGCTCCACTAATTTGCTTGCAGCCACGTTTGAATATTTAGCCATTATCCGTTCGCCTTCCAGCTTCGCCTGCTTTAGCCGCCTCTTGTACTCAGCGGTAAAATTCGCCATCGTATGCCATCTGCGATAAGTCCGCCGCCTGACTCTTCGCTTTTTCAGTACCGCTTCTTCATCAAGACCCTCCTCGAATAAATCCTCAATCACTTCCAGTTGCTTTTGCGAAAGTTGTTTTACTTTTGGCATTTTTCAACCTCCCTTAAATATTGTTCCGCCATTTCCGTAATCGCACCGGCTCGACGCTGTGCTTTCGTCATTTGTGTCCTGTCCGCTGTACACTGTTTGCCTGTCCCGAGCATAGTCGAGGGGCTGAACGCTGCTGCCTCAATCGCATTCTCGATAACCCCCTGCTGCTGCTTTGTTACAAAAAACACAAGCGGTATCGCAAATTGCTCTGCCTGGGCCTTGAGCGGCGTAACAGTCAGTTTCAGGTTTGTCAATCGTTCAATCTGTTTGGCTGTCTGAGGCAGTAATTTGGCAAGCTGGGCTGTTCCCATACGCTCAGTAAGCGTTTTCAGCAATTCGATTTTCTTCGCCGGCGTATCCGAACCGGCCAATCGGTTCAGCGTCGTCAGTAAAATAGCCGTCTGCTCATCATCCACGTCCCAGACAACGCAATCCGCCTCCTTATGCCCAAGTTGCTCCAGCGCTTTTACGCGATGATGACCGTTGATTATTTCAAAGTGGTCTTTTTCCTTGGGATGAGGCCTGACGACAATCGGCTCATACAGCCCCGTCCGCTCGATATTGCGAACCAGCTTGCGAAACGTCGTATCGCTCATCACATTCGGATTATCGGGATGCGCGAAAAGTTTTGATAACGCTATTTGCTTAATCTTGCGTTGCGATTTAATTTCTGCATTCTTCATTTTACATTCTCAATTCAACATTAGGGTTTCGCCAAATGTAATACACGGGCCTGCCCGCTTCGCCCACGAAGCGAGGCGAGTCGGTAAGTTTGTTGAGGACAAATCTTGTGCGTTCGATTCCGGGCTGCATAAGCCGTCTTTCGCCGTAACTCTGAAGGAATCGCGTCATCTCGTCTTCAATAAAATCTGCCCTCTGTCCTCTGTCTTCTGTCCTCAGATTGTCCAGATCTCGCTGGACAATCTTCGCGTCAATTAAATCCTGCTCATCAATACCGACCGCACTGAACGCCTCAATAAGCCGAACGCAGGAAGTTGAAATCGGCACATCGTATCGCGTCAATCCCGCTTTTTCAAAAAACGGGTTCGCCCTTCCCATCACCGCCAGTGCCTCAACAAAGGGGACATCCATAATCGACATCGTTTCTTTAACCAATCGCACCGCAAGCCCCAGCGAGCGAAACCTCGGCTCGATAATAACCCTGCTGATTGTGCGAATGTTCTTGTTGATGAGCGCCAGACGCATCCACTTATCCAGCCCCGCGAAAATCCCGCCAGTCGCGATATTTCGCATCTGCGCGCCAGCTGTCGGCATCGAATAAACAATAACGCCTACCGTTTCAAGATTCGTCGCCGTGCGGAATTTGCCTTTCAACGCAAAAATAGCCGCGTATGGCCCCATATTCGGCTCGCGGTAATGATAATGCGAAAGCGATTCATAATCCGCCCTCGTCCCCCGCACAACCTCAAGATTTCTCGTCACAGTGCACATTTCCATTTTTACTTTTTCCCTTTTACTTTTTACTTTTGCACTTATATGTGACTTCAGCTTCTCCCGCGAAATGTTTCACAACCAGCACATCCGGCTGCAAATCCGCCAATATGTCCTCGTGAGCCGACGCGAGGAAAAACGTAACGCCTTTGTGCTTCGCGAACCTGCGGACGTTATAAGCGATTACGCCCGCGGTAATTCGGTCCAGGTTGCTGCAAAACTCGTCTGCGAATATGAACTTCTTGCCCGACGCCAGCGCGCAGGCCAGGCGAAAACGATATTTCTGCCCCTCGCTCAAATTCGCCGGCGCATTCAGCATACAAAACACGTCGCTCAGCCCCGCGTAGCTCAACAGGGACATTGCTTCAATTGTTGTCCTTTGTGACTCGTGACCCGTGCCTCGTGGTTCGAGCGACGAGTCACGAGCGACGGGCGACGAACAGACACAGTCAATCGCCGCCCTGTCCGCAGGCAAAGCTATCTGCTCGATGACGATTTTGTCATCGTCCGCTACCGCCCTTTGCATTTCCCGCAGCAACACGCTTTTGCCCGCCCCCGAAGGCCCGGTTATGTAAACAATGTCCCCGTCGTTTACCTCGACTGTGCATGCATGCGTCGTGCGCTGGTCTTTAAGCCGGTCGATTCCCACGCCGAACATCCGCATCACCGTCGTCACTCGCTCGCTTTTTTGCGGATTAACCTCGAATTGTTTCGCCACCTAAAATTTACGCATCGCTCAATCCTAAATAGTGCTGTTTCTAAAAATAAAGTTTAACGCTTGTCATTCCCGCGAACCTGTCCTGAGCTTGTCGAAGGGAAGCGGGAATCCAGTTTTGTATTTTTACATTGAATATTGGATGTTGGGCTTTGGACATTCATCCACCTCTGCCTTCCGTTTTCTGTCCTCCGTCTTCCGTCACTCTTGTCAGCCGCTGAATTTTTTTTAACGTCCGCCTGACGGAATAATAGCTAATATCACGCCTCCAGGCGATTTCGCTCATCGGTAGTCCGTCCACAAAATAATCTCTCGCTATTTCTATTTGCTCCTGCGTGAATTTGTCCCGGCTGCGCAGGCAGGTAATATATTGCCCATCCAAAAGCCGGCGAACCAGTTTGTGAATACGCCTCGCGACGTTCGCCTCATTGACGCCCGCCAGTCGCGCCATCTGGTTTAATGTCCCCGTGCCGTTCAGATACATCTGCACCAGTGCGCCATCCTTGCCTGTCAGCAGTCCCGCCCTGCACCGCAGAAGGTCGATTTTGTCCGTCGCTTCTGTCTCTTCTCTGCTGATGGGATTAACTTTTTGAAACGCCCTGCTCCTGGCCATAGTTTTCTTCCTTCCTTTTAACTTTTCACTTTTTGCTTTTTGATTTTTGCTATGCTTCTCGCACTCCGTCCCCGTCGGCTGCCTGTCCTGAGCGAGCAAAGCGAGTCGAAGGGCTTGCCACGGCGTAGCTCTTTGAGCGAAGCCGGATCTTCCTTCCTCTGCTTCAATCAACAATCCGCAATTTCTTTTTCCTTTTGCCTTTTTACTTTCACGCTATACGCTACCCGCTGAACGCTGTCTAAACTCCGTCCCCGTCGGCTGCCTGTCCTGAGCGAGCAAAGCGAGTCGAAGGGCTTGCCACGGCGAAGTTCCTAACGAAGCCGGGCCTTCTTAATTCTTACTTCTCAATTCTAACTTCTATGTGCTTATTGTTAGCTAAACACCTAACAATAGCCGCAATTTTATATATGTCGCAACAAATGTCAAGGGTTTTTTAATAAAAAAATGAAAATTTCTTATTATTAACTATTTACAAAACAACGAAATTGCTAAAAAACCGCATTTACAGCCCAATAACAAGGATTTTCAGAGATTTACTTCAAGAAGGGATTTATGCTAATTTTATGTGCGTTTTCAAGATTGAATCCCCCCTTGCTATTGCTTCTCGACCTTGGTGCGGCGACATTGAAAAGGAAACGCTAAAAATCAATCCTACTTCTCCTTGCCCTGCTGCCATAATAACGGTAGCATTCTCTTTGTTTCCGCTTACCTGAAGCTTTGCAGTTTTTAGAAATGGCTGGGGCAGAATTATGGAAGGCAAAAAACCATCCGATAGTGCCGTAGAGAGCAGGTATCTGCTGATGCCTAATCAGGCGAACCCCTGCGGAACTGCTTTTGGTGGTGCGATTATGGCCTGGATAGACATGGTCGCCTCAATGGCCGCCCAAAGGCATTGCGGCAAAGAGGTCGTAACGGCAAGCATCGATTCGCTCTTGTTTAGAGAACCGATTCACGTCGGCGACCACGTTGTACTGAAGGCCGCTGTCAATTATGTAGGCCATACCTCAATGGAAGTCGGCGTTCAGGTCATTCGCGAAAACCCTTACGACGGTAAACAAGTTCGAGCCACGACGGCTCATCTGACTTTCGTCGCGATTGATAAAGATAAACACCCCTGTCCCGTGCCCCCGATATTGCCCCAGACAGCGGATGAAAAACGACGCTACGAAAATGCCAAATTGCGTGTCCAGGCCAGAAAAGAGCTTCTTAGTAAAATTAACCGGTAGGGGTAAAAAACGAGATGGAGACAGCCATGACCCGAAACACGTATGTTGCCGTTACGCTGGCTACTCTTCTTACTTTATGCAATTTACTTTTTGCGGAAGAACTCAGCCAAACTGCTTCGCGAACTCCGGCGGACAAAGCCAGGGAAGTAAATCCGGACACACATCTGGTGCTGACTTTCCCCGGCAAGCCGGCATTAGGCAATTCGGGACAGGTTCGTATTTATGACGCGGCAGACAACCGTCTGGTTGATGTCCTGGACCTGGGCATCCCGCCAGGCCCGACAGACAGCAACAAGACCACGGTACCTTACGCTGCGGTTCCTTACGAATACGTCTCAGGCCGCTTCACCAATGCCAACACTAAACCGGGAACTCCATCAGGCACCGCAGTTGCCACGCCGGATAACTTCCAGCTTACGATCATCGGGGGCTTCACCGATGCGTTTCACTTTTACCCCGTCATCATCCATGACACCGTGGCGACGATATACCCTCACAATAATCTTCTGGAGTATAACAAAACATATTACGTGCAGATAGATTCCGGAGTACTGACCCTGGGCGACGGCAGCTTCTCTGGAATCACAGGAAAAACCGAATGGACTTTCACAACCAAAAGAAACCCGCCTCCAAAAAATTCTCAGCGGCTCGTGGTTTGCGGCGATGGCACAGGCGATTTCAGCACCGTCCAGGGAGCGATCGATTTTATCCCCGATAACAATCCCAATCGTGTCACTATATTCATCAAAAATGGCACGTATGAGGAGATAGTTTATTTCCGCAGCAAGACGAACATCACATTTCTCGGCGAGGACCGGGACAAGACAATCGTGTGTTACGCCAATAATGAGGTCTTCAATCCGCATCCGTCGAACATAGCCACCAACGAGATGCCGGGTACATTTCCTTCCCGTCGCGCTGCGTTCATGGGAGATAATTCAAAAGGGATCCACCTAGTCAACTTCACCGTCAAAACCACAGCGAAAGGTCAGGCCGAAGGCCTGCTTCTTGCGGGCGGGCAAAATATCGTCAGCAATGTTAATATTGAGGGCTCAGGAGATGCCTTACAGGCCAACGGTTCGGTTTACCTGACCGATTGCCGGATTACAGGCGACGGAGATATAATCCTCGGCCGCGGGCCGGTGTTCTTCAATCATTGCCAGCTCATTTCAAATGGCGGCGCCTATATGTGGATACGCAACACATCCGCTAACCACGGCAATGTCTTTCTGAATTGCAGGTTCCAAACTGTCGGGGCAGGCGAAACTGAAATCGCCCGTGCGCCCACCAACAAAGGCAACGGTTACCCGTACTGTGAAGCGGTATTGCTCAATTGCGCCCTTGCGGGCATCAGCCCCGCGGGGTGGGGGCCGGTAGGCCCCGACACATCGAATATTCATTATTGGGAATACAACAGCACCAACATCAGCGACGGCAAACCGGTTGATGTCACCCGGCGGCATCCCGCTTCCAGACAACTGACCAAAGACAAAGACGCCCGGATAATCGCCGACTACAGCAATCCTGCTTATGTGCTTGGCGAATGGTCTCCTTCGATGGGTCCGCTAATATTGTCGCAGCCGGCGGCAGTAATTACAACAGCTGGGCAAACAGCAACCTTCAGTGTCAAGGCCGAAGCAATTCCGACAGCGACCTGTCAATGGTTCAAGAACGGCAAGGCTATCAGCGGTGCAACGGATGCGATGTTAAAAATAGAAAATGTTCGCGCCAGTGATGCGGCGACCTATACTGTCACCGTGACCAATGGTTCGGGCCACGTAACGAGCCAGCCGGCTTCATTGACGGTGAAGTAGGATGCGTAGCCTTGCGAAGCCCCGGCGTCGTTCCTCGTGGAATCCGTAAGATTCCAGAGACTTGGTCCGGGGAATTTCCTGCGAAAACGCCAAACTGCGTGTCCAGACCAGGAAATATTTGCTGAGTAAAATCAGCCGCTGATACACACAATCGCCCCGCCCCGGCTTTACTGATTGGCGCGGGTTTCTTTTTCGTTTGCTCCAGGTGAATTTAAAAAACTCTTCCCACTCTGCTATTATAATATAGGCATTTGCGAGGTCTATATTAGGCAATATGCCTATAGCTCCCTTCTCTGCGGGATATATAATATATATAGAGCATTCCAGATGGTCCTTCGACATAGACCCCTGAAAAGCGTGGATAAAACCTGTATCGGTTTAAAACAGGGCAAAAGTAAAGAACGCTCCGGGAAATAGTGAATGGTTAACATGTCCCGGTAATGCAATAATGAATGTTTCGAGTTGGTATAGAAAATGAATACGTGGGTTTAGCTGTCAGGCGGCTTGTGGCTGTGTGCAATGAACACTAAACCCAAAAAAAGAAAGGTCGAATTGTTATGCTTTACACTTTAGCGGTAGTTTTGCTCATATTGTGGCTCCTGGGCGTAGTGAGTTCCTACACTATGGGCGGTTTCATTCACGTGCTTCTGGTGATTGCCATTGTGGTTATTCTGCTTAGAGTCATTAGCGGACGAAGAATCGCGTGACCTTGCACGAGTTAGATGCTAACTGTTGTGGGTGTTAACACCCACAACAACTGGACTTCACTCTTCCGCCTGTGGTGGATAGCGTTATCTACGGGCTACTGCTCGTACTAGTACGGTGGAAGACTAAGAATTTAAAGGAGAATCCAATGAATACGAATAGACTAATCTCACTGGCAATTTTTGCCGGCGGTATCGTTCTTGTGGTCTTTGGTGTTGCTGAGACAAACTCGTTCACTTCTGACGTCTCTCGCTTTTTCACCAATTCACCTACCGACAAGGCGATATGGATGCTGATAGGCGGAATTGCTGCGATCGTTATCGGCTTGGGCGGCTTGTCACGTGGTCAACCTAAGGGCGTCTGAATACTCAGTGTCCAAAAGAGTTCTCTGTGTCCTCGGCCTGCCCGGCGTAGCCCTTCGGCGAAGAAGGGTAGCTAAAAAAGCAATCTTTTGAAGAGCTCCATCGGCATACCCATAACGTTGGTCATACTGCCATCGATGTGGTCAACGAATGGGTCGTTGTCGCTGATGGAATAGGCGCCCGCTTTGCCGCACCAGATGCCGCTCTTGATATGCCCGGCAATCTGGGCATCCGTCAGTTTCTTCGGATAAACAACCGTCGTCTCCGCTTCGACTATTTTCAGATTGCCCGATTTACAGATAAGGGCAAGACCAGTGATAACCTTGTGTGGCCTGCTGAAGAGCATTCGCGTAATCTCTTCGGCGTGTTTCGCGTCGCGGGGTTTGCCGATAATTTGGCCCTCGAAATCTACGACGGTATCCGCGCCGATGACGATTGAACCGGGATGATTTTGAGCGACGTCGTTCGCCTTGGCGAAGGCTAATTGTTTGGCGTATTCGACGGGAGCGATATTTTCAGTTGAGAAAATTGACTCATCTATTTGCGAGATGACAACGGCAAATTTGTAGCCGGCTTCGGCAAGAAGTTGTTTACGCCGAGGCGACGCTGATGCGAGTATGATTGTTTTAGAATGAATATCCAATTTTAATTTTCAGTAAAATATGTGTAATCTGTGGTTACCTTAGCCGTATCGGGTATGTTATTTTTCGGCAAAAGACAATATATTCTTTTTCGATTTTCTCATAATCGCTGTCGATGTAATGCTCGAACAGCACCTTTCCGATTTCGTGGTTCCAGTCAACGGTAATCGGTATATTTCTGTCGGCGGCGATTTTTATATTCTTCTGGGATAAGGGCCACTGGCCATTTAGCCCGTCGAAGAGCAGATTTTGATATTTGGCCAAGCGTTTGCCGTAATTATCTTCACGAAGGAAGCGGACAAGAGCGTACGCCTGGCTGTAAAAAGCGGCGACGGCATCATCGTTTTCGGTTACAACTTCGCCGGGGTTAAGCGTTACGAGGGTCTTGAGAGGTATAATGGCATCTTTGAGGAATGTCCGTTTTAGTGAGATAAGACGATAGCCGTTGCGATCGGGCGTAAAGGTGAAAAGACCCTTGTCGTATTCGGTTGTTTCAAACTGCATCGCGATACCTTCGTCGAGCCAGCTTGGCAGGCGGTATTTGAACAGCCGCGAGTTGAACTGGTGCCAGCCCTCGTGGCCTAAGCTCGAGAATGTGCGCTCCCGGCCGATGTTATATGCCACGCACGCCCCATTTAAATAATAAGCACCGGCTCTGATTTTGAGATATATCTGTGCCGCTGGGCCGACGAAATCTTTTGTGAAGACCTCCCACTGCTGACGATTGGCAAAGAGGTAAACGGTTAATGGGGCCGAGGTCTCGATTGGTTTGGGCAGCTGGCTTTGATAGCTGCGATAGGCGGACTCGACGAAACCGGGGACCTGCGAGAGCATCAGCGGGTCGAGAAGGGTAGTGTAAATTTCGTAATGGGTGGTAGTAAGCTTGAGGCCCATGCCAAACTGGCTTTCCCATAAGTCGATTGTTTTAAGAGTGGGGAGCTGTTTATTTTTCAGGTATGTAGCCATACCAATGGGGGTATTCATGTCGTTAGCTAACGATACGCCGGAAAAATAACCACAGATTACGCAGATTGCACAAAGTGCCCGGATTACGCTGATTTTTTTCATATTATATATACGTCTGACCGGGGTGCAAAGCATTACAAATTCTATCATATCTCATATATCTTTGAATGGTGCGCCGAAGACCTCGGCAGAGAAGAGGAAAACATCGGTTTTACTGTCCCTCCAGGCGTCTTCCGGCAGGCCCGCCTTATGGGAACAGCAATAGGACAGGAATTCTTCTTTTGTCCACCCCGTTTCCGTCGCCACCTGCGGCAAAAAACATCCGGAGTATCCGCCGCGTTTGATGTATATGCCGTCGATGCCGAGACGAAGGGAAAGCGGGTTGGCGGTTTTTTTCAGCTCGGAAAGGACCGATATTTCGATATCGAGGTGGACTAAGTCGTCGGGGGTAATCTGATTATCGAAAAAGCGCGGGTCGCCCGTAGCAGATGCCTTTGCCATTTCGACAATCATATTGACTAACGGCTTGTCGGCAACAAATTGACCTATGCAGCCGCGAAGCTCGTCCCCGGTTTTGAGGGTAACAAAACAGCCGAGCTGCGCCGAGAGGTCGGGGTCGTCCGCTTCGACTTTCGGAAGACGTTTGCCTGTGATAACGGCTTCGACGGTATCGTGTGCGACTTTCAACAACGCATGTTTTTGAGCGTCATTCATAGTTACTTCTTAGCGTCAGCCGACGCATCAGATGCGGACAACCGCTGTCGGACAAACGCAATCACACCCGGCATCAACGAGATGACAATGATGGCCATAATGACAATTGTGAAATGGCTTTTCACCACCGGAATGTTGCCGAAGAAATAGCCGCCGAGGATAAAACTGCCTGTCCATGCAATCGTCCCGCCGACGCTGTAAGCGAAGAATCGTAAGTAATTCATTCTGCCTATCCCGGCGACAAAAGGAACGAATGTGCGGAAGATGGGCATAAAGCGGGCGATTACGACGGCCTTCCCGCCGTGCTTTTCGTAGAACCGATGGGTTTCGTCGAGATGCTTTTTGCTGAGGATTCGCACGTTTTCCTTGTGGAAAATCTTCGGGCCTATCAGATACCCTATCCAGTAATTGGTATTGTCCCCGCAGATTACCGCCAGGAACAAAAGCGGCCACATAAAACGTATTTCGAGAACGCTGTCTTGCATCGCCGCAAGAGACCCCGCCGCGAAAAGCAGCGAATCGCCCGGCAAAAACGGCGTTACGACAAGCCCCGTCTCACAGAAAAGGACAATAAAAAGAATCAGATAAACCCAGGCGTGATACTGCGAGACAACCGTCTCGAGGGTTTTATCAAGGTTCAGAAACACATCGATTAAATTCACAGTCGCTAACATTTCCATCCCCTAACAATATGAAAAACCGGCTGTAATGTCAATCTTGAAGACACGGACTTTACCGCTGTTTTTATATGTGAAATTTGCGCCGCAGCAAACCTGTCGATAAGTGAGTCGAGTGATCTTGTCAAAAGCTCGTGATTGACAATTGTAGAGCAGTTGTTTATGGTTGGCTCTATGGCATTGATTAACAATGCAGTCTTGCTTTTGGAGATTAGAACGATGAGCAGTTTGAGTAAGGTTTTTGCGTGTATGCTTTTTTGTGCCGGCTTATTGCTTTGCGATGCGAGGGCGGAGGAGCTTTGCGGAGATATAAACGATGCCAATAAAACAATAATCAATGTAATGGGCGGCGAGTACCGAATCACCAACAACGTCTGGAGAGGGACATCTGAGCAGTGTTTGAGCGTGGAACCGAATTCCACATTCTTCAGCGTTATCCGCACCACGCACGACTCAAACGTGGTGGTAGCATATCCATCCATTATTCGCGGACGCCACTTCGGCGGCGAGAACACAAAAAACAGCGGCATGCCCATAAAGATAAGCGATATAGCGGCCGTCCCCGTTGACTGGAGTACGGACGTAAACCATGCCAAGGGCGTCTGGAATACCGCCTTCGAGGCATGGTTCAGTCCCAAAGGAGGCACTATTCCTGAAGGCGGCGAGGAGCTGATGGTCTGGCTTAACAAAAAGGGAAGCATAATAATGCCGGCAGGCGGGGAAAAGAAGGCGACGATAACTGTTGCCGGCACTCAGTGGAATGTCTATTTTGATTCACAACAACGCAGATGGAGATACATCGCTTACGAAAGGGCAAAGCCCAGCGTTGTGGCGACTTTCGACCTGAAGGATTTTATCAATGATGCGGTATCGCGGGGCTACTTAGAAAGCACGTGGTACTTAGACAGTATGGAAGCCGGTTTTGAGATAATACAGGATGGCCGTGGGCTGACGAACAGATCGTTTTCGGCCTCTGTTACCGGCCGCGACGTTAACCAGGCGCCAACGAAATAAACCGGCATAGCAGCAATTTCTCGAAGGCGGACGGATGGATAATAAGGATGTGTTTATAGCTGTGTCCAGAGGCAGACGGTTCCGAGGAACTGCTGCTGGTGGATAACGGGTTCGGAGACCACCATGTAGCCGTCGCGAGATATGAATTTTGCCTTTGAAGGGGGCACCAGCTTGAATTCCTTGTTCCTGACGTCATCGCGATGATAGGAGGAGAAGAGTTTGCCGTTGCAGTCGTAGATGCCCGCGAAAGCGATACGATTCTGGGTTTTTAGGGTATCGAGAACAGCGTTTGCATCTTTGGCGTCCTCAAAGGACAGTGCGCATTTGACGTTTGTGGAAATCAGCTTTGCCTGTGTGGCGGTAAAATACATAAGGGTGTTCTTGCTGTCTTTGTGCTGTGAGTTGATAAATGACAGGGAAGTGAAGAGCAGGCCCATAGACATACCTGCCGCGAAAGCGATTATAATAAACTTTCTCCTGGAACTATCGGTCATATATATCTCGCTTGCCAAGCAACAATTTTGCTTTTAAGTCCGCGTTCTCCGCTGGGGATTTAGGGTGTATCGCAACGGCACATTGCCGTTTTCGGCGTTTTGGGGACGCAATTTAACCACAAAAAGGCATAATCGGGCCAAACGGCGGTGTTCTTTGGGACGTTCGGTTTGATTAACCGAAAGCCCGAAAAACCGCCGATAAATGAGATTATAGAACATATAACAACGATTATTTAACGCCTGGCAGTGAGATATGCGTATGAAAAAATGTCCGTTTTGCGCGGAAGAGATTCAGGATGAGGCGGTGAAGTGTAAGCACTGCGGCGAGTTTCTGATTGATGCGGAACTGAAGGGATTGAAGAAATACGGGGACGCAAAGTGGTATCAGAAAACGCCAGCGGTGATTATTTCGGTGCTGTGCGTCGGGCCGTTTGCTTTGCCGTTGATATGGTTCAACCCTAAATACAGCATGGCGAGCAAGGTAATCTGGACAATTGCCGTTATCGGGCTTACGCTTCTGCTGTGTGTAGGGTCTGTCGGACTTTACGCGAATCTTTTGAAGCAGATTCAGCAGTCAGGACTGTAAATCAGCGGACAGCGTATAGCGTGTAGCGGACAGATAAGACCAAAAATCACAGGCAGGCGATTGTTGAATACAGATTTGAGAATGGTAAAAATAGATTTGTCGAAGATATTCAGGTATTGTCCGTGCTGCGGAGCCAGAGGGCCGAAGGCACATTCGAAGGATAAATACATAACGTGCAGCAAGTGCGGGTTTGAGTATTATCACAACGTGGCATCGGCGGCTGGGGCAATCATCGAGTACGGTTCAAAGGTGCTTGTAACGGTTCGCGCAAATGAGCCGAAGAAAGGGATGCTTGATTTTCCAGGAGGGTTTGCCGAATATGGGGAGTCGATTGAAGAAACGGTTGCGAGGGAAGTTCAAGAGGAACTTGGGGTAAAAATCAAAAGGCCGCAATTTCTGATATCCGCGCCGAATATCTACGTGTATAAAGACATAACATATACGACCACGGATTTGTTTTTTACGTGTAGAATCGATAATCCGAAAAAGATAAAGCCAAACAAAAAGGAAATCGCCGGCATTGAACTTTTTGAGCCGGGGCAGATTCCTGTGAACAGGTTAGCGTTCGACTCAGGTAAAACAGCAATCAAATACTACATAAAACAACGTCGCAGAATTCGCTAAGTCGCACAAAGTTTAAGAAGCCCGCCACGTTATTTTTTTCTGACTGCTATTGTGTAGATAGGTCTTTTTTCCATCAGGTATTTGCGTTCGAAGTTTGAGCCGACCCATTCGCCAATTTGAACGCCGGCGTTGGGTAGGAAATCAACCTGCTCTAAAAGAGCGGTTTTGGAGACAAACACCGATTTTATCTGCTCGAAGTATCCCGCGAAGTCAGTAGCGACGCGGATAGTACCCCCTGTTTTTAGGCATCGGATGAGCTGGTCGGTATTGGCGGAGTTGATGAAACGCCTTTTGTTGTGGCGTTTTTTGGGCCAGGGGTCGGGGTAATAAATGTGAAAGCAATCGACGGAGGAATCGGGGACGCATTCGGCGATATAGGGGGCAGCGTCGGTGCGAATTATCCGGACGTTGGCCAGATTCCACCGGCCAATCCGGTCAACGGCAAAACGGTAAAATTTGCCTGCCCATTCAATCCCGATAAAATCGGCGTCGGGCTGCAATCTTGCCTGGTTTACCAAAAATGTACCTTTGCCTGAGCCAACCTCGATATGGACGGGGGCCAAACGTCCTAAAATATCGCCAAAATCAAGCTTGATTGGGGGATTTGGGTGCTCCAGGACGAATTTTGGATAGTTATTTAATTTTCTTGACATATTGAAAACCAACCATTATAAGGCCGACTTTTGTAACATTTTGGGCAGTTGGCGGACTATTATAATAGACGGACACGGTTTTGCCAACCTTTAGCGTCTGGCGGGGTTAAAAACGACGAAATAAGGGTTTAAAGTCGGTGTCGAGGGTAAACGATATTCAAGATGACTGGGTTGTGAGAGAGGAAGAAAATTTTGGATAGTTTTTTTGCAACACGGATGGTGTTGGGACGTATGGATATATTAGGGCCAAAGGCATAGGGGTAAGCCGGATAGAAGCGACAACAAAGGGGGTCGCGAACATGATAAGGCAATTGATAAAAACTCGTCGTAAGCAGGTCCTGATAGATATCAACACTCAGAAAGATTTTTTCCTCGATAACGGCACTATAAGGGTGGGGAATCGCAGGAGGGTATTAAGCCACATCAGAAGGATAATGGCGTATGCTCGCGCCAAGAAGATACCTGTAGTATCAATTTGCGAAGTTCATCCCGAAAACAACGGCGGATTCTGCGTGGACGGAACGGAAGGGATGCATAAAATCAACTATACGCTTTTGAACAACAGGGCGAGTTTCGCGGCGGATAATAATACGGATTTGCCGGTGGATTTGCTGCGGGAATATCGACAGATTGTTCTTCATAAAAGATGCTTAGACCCGTTTGATGAGCCGAGGATAGACCGGCTGTTGAGCGAAATCCGGTCAAATGAATTTGTGCTGATAGGCGCCTGCGCGGAAGGAGCGGTTGAGGCGACCGCGCTTGGGCTTTTACAGAGAGGCAAACGAGTAACTGTTATTGTCGATGCGGTCGGGGCACAGGACAAACAAAAGGCAAAACACGCCATGCGCAAGATAGCGGCCAAAGGCGCCCGGCTTATCGAAACGCGGAAATTCGCAGGCGCATCACATCTGCGAACTGTAGGCACTTTCGCCGATGACCTTATGCACGACAGTCAGGCCGACATAGTTACTGCGGACCTGCTGGTCGAATAAGACACAAGACCAAAGACAATCGACTCCGGACTAAAGACATTTCCCGCAGCCCCAAAAGGTAATACCATTATTTTCAATAGAGGCGGATTTTGGTGTCGCCGAAATCCTGATTGTCTTTCGGCGTATCGAGATTCTTATAGGATTTAGTGCCTTGTGCGTCTTTGACCTTTAGTGCCTTAATGAAACCGGCAGACACTCCAAATGGTATGCCGTTATTGTCATTCTCCGGATAGTTCAAATAAGCGATTAGAATCTGTGCTGCTGCGATATTGCTGTTGATATAATACGGCAACGGCTCTGTCTTGATGCCTTTGATCGTAATACTCTTTATTGTTGCCTTTTTACTAAAAGTGTTGGAATCGACAACGGGTAAATCGAGAACGTCATCAGCATTCACGTCCACCAAATAAGCGGAATTGACGTCCGCAAAACAAACCGAATTTATCATCGCTCCGGCGGTAACTGTGCCGATGTTACCCTGCGATAGTATTTGACTCGAATCTATCCAGCCCTTAACGATTAAACTGCCGAGAGCGAGTACCTTAACCTTTGAGTCCGGCTGCTGGCTTAAAATCAGATTGGCTTCGACGATGTCCGTAGCAGAGATACCCTTGATGGCATTGCATGTCCAATCACCTGATAATGTTCCAGCAACTTTGGCACTATTGATAGAACCATTTAGTAGAGTAACATTAACATCCAAATCGCCTGCTATATCTCGTTTCTTGTCGCCCCTGGTCGTGATGCTGCCGATGGATGGGGCGTCAATCGAGCCGCCGAGCCATTCGGTCGCGGAAATCGACTTGATTGGCATTTGACTGTTTATCGCAAGGTCGTTTGCCTGGTCGAAGATAATCGTTACAGCCGCCTTAGGATTCGAAGAAAGGCCGATAGTAATGCTGCCGTGCAGTTCGATATTGGTAGCTGAAATTCCTTTCAGCGGACCATTTACATTGATATCACCTACGCTTGTCTCTATCTTGCTTTTGGTCTTGATTGTCAAAACTGACTTATCCGTCGTGTCATGAAGTTTGATTCGCCCAAAATGGCAGTCACAGGGGTCTATCTCGCCATAACCGCCGCCCGAAAGTGAGAACGTCACGTCATTGCTATTGCAATCCTTCAATGTTCGCTTCACGTTCGTCTGCGTATCGAAACTGCCAAACTTCAAAGCGTAGTTCGCCGTAACGGCCTTTGGTTCATTCATGAAGAATGTGATGGACTGATTACTATCGGTTACTGACCCGCTCCAGCCGGTAAAATTCAGCCTTGATGCCCCCGACCCGATATATTGAGGCGCCTGGAGATTGACAGAAGTTCCTGCTAATACCGTTTTGTCATACGGTGTTATGCCATTATGTCCCGTACTGCTTGCGATACTCACACTCAATGCACCAGATGAATCCACTGTTAAAGCATAGTTGAATAGAAATGTAGCGGTTACAGTCCTGTCGCCTTCAATAGTTATCGTGACCGGGCTGGTAGTGCCCAGACCGCCATCCCACGTGCCAAACGACCAGCCGGCTGCAGAGTTGGCCGTGAGCTGGACCACGTCGCCGTAATGATATGGAGCCGCTTTATCCGCAGTAACCGTACCGCTGCCGACCTTGTTGATGGTCAGCGTATATACATTCTGGACGAAGCTGGCCTGCACCGTATGTGTGGCGGTAATACCGCTAAGCGTATAAGTCGTGCCGCCTGTCTGAATATCAACACCGTCAACCGTCCACTTATCAACCGCGTAACCGGCTGTCGGCGTGACTGTAAACAGTTGGCTTGAGCCATAATCCTTGCTAAATGTCCCAGAAGGGCTAATCGAGCCGTTAGCACCTGCTGTACCCGTAACCGTGTAGGTAATAATTTTGAAGCTCACTGTAACGGTATGTGTCGCTGTGATATTGCTTAACGTGTAAGCTGTGCTGCCTGTCTGTATGTCCGCGCCATCCAAAGTCCACTTATCAACCACATAACCGGTTGTCGGCGTAGCGGTAAACAACTGGCTGCTGCCATAATCCTTGCTAAATGTTCCAGACGGACTAATCGAACCATTTGCGCCAGCTGAAGCGGTAATCGTGTATGTGAGCATCTTGAAGCTCACTGCAACGGTATGAGTAGCTGTGATATTGCTTAACGTGTAAGTCGTGCCGCCCGTTTGGGCATCAGCACCATCAACCTGCCATTTGTCAACCGTGTAGCCGGCATTGGCGGTAGCGGTAAACAACTGTGATGAGCCGTAATCCTTGGTCATTGCGCCTGTCGGGTTGATTGAACCGTTAGCGCCCGCTGAAGCGGTCACTGTGTAGGTAAACATCTTGAAGCTGACACTAACCGTATGTGTCGCTATGATATTGCTTAACGTGTAAGTTGTGCCGCCGGTCTGTATGTCCGCGCCATCCAAAGTCCACTTGTCAACTGTATAACCGGTTGTCGGTGCAGCGGTAAACAACTGGCTGCTGCCATAATCCTTGCTAAACGTTCCAGGAGGACTAATCAAGCCATTGGCGCCTGCCGTGCCTGTAACGCTAAAGGTTTGAATACCGAATGTAGCGGTAACCGACTTATTGCTATTCATTATTATTGTTGCTGGATTAGAAGCGCCGCTAACATTCCCGCTCCATCCGCTGAATAACCAGCCCGCAGCAGTATTGGCCGTAAGCTGGACCGAGTCGCCATAATGATAAGTCGCCTGGTCGGGACTCCTGGTTACCGAACCAGAGCCAACTGTATTGATTGTCAGCGTGTACTCATCCTGGGCGAAGCTGGCGATTACCGTATAATCGGCATCCATAAGAACCGTTGTCGTAGCTGAAGTTGAGCCGGCTATCCTGCCTGCATCGACAGCCGTACCGGTCCAGTTGACGAAGTGATAACCGGTGTCGGCTGATGCGACAAGATTGACAACATTGCCGCTGGGGTAGGTGAAGGTCCCCATGCCGGGTTGCGTCACAATACCACCTATTGTGGAATTGACGGTCAGCGTCCTCGCTGTGGAGCCGAGAAAGTCAATCGCCCAGCAGTTACCCGAAGTCGGCTGATTATCCTGCGACAAGCCCGTAGAGGCCGATCTGCTTGTGAAATAATAGCCGGTTTTTGCGACGGATACCGTATAGCTTGAGCTTGACGGGATTTTGGCGATGGCATAAATACCGTTGCTGTTTGTAACAGCCGAATATGTTCCGCCGCCCGACCTGGTCGCGGTTACTGTTGCCCCGGAAATTGGCGACCCCGAACCCGTCATAGTTACCCGCCCGCTGATAATCTCGCCTGAACCGCTCATATAGATGTTATATATTGCGCTATCTACAATGTTGAATGAAGGTGAGGAATCGATATTAGGCAAATTGTACCACGCGTCGCTGGTCCCTGCCCATCCAAAATTCAGATGATGATACAGCGTAGAACTGTTATACCCATATCCGTCAGCCACAACGGCGTGCCCTGCGCTGCTGGAAGAAATACCAAGTATTACCGGGTTGCCCCAGTCAAGATTCGGATTAATCATGGCATTTAACGCGGCGGCGATGATGTTATTGTTACTGTTATACCCATATATCGAGTTACTGTAATGAAACGTGTTTGTCATCGCCGCGTCAGCATCGCCTATATACGCACCTGAAGCGCTTGACTCGTATCCCATATTCACCGCTACGCCCGCATCGTATGTCAGTGCGCCGATGGCCTGTCTTTGTGTCAGCGTCGTGCTGCAATCGGGGACAAGCGGCATATCCGTCCAGCTATAAGGGCCGCCGGAGCCGTTGCCGCCGCGAAGGTGCGCTGTCTGGCCGGACCCACCTACAGTAATCGGAAAACCCTGCGTCCCGACACCCGTCGTCGGGTATTGCCAAAATCGCATATACTGGGCCATCGCCGTCGCAACACAGCCGCACACATAGTTGTTGGGCGTATAGTAGTTGTAGCACAGATTGCCGCATTCGGTGCTTTGGCTCCATTCGCTTTGTAAAAGGGGCGAAACCCTGACATCCGAAATACCGCCAAGAGATGTCGCCAGCACTGAGCAGGAATCCGCGGCGTTGAGCAGTTTTGACCATTTGTCGAAGGCCTTCTTGCCCGAATCCCTTATGTCCATCTCCTGCCGTGTAAAACTTTTGATGGCCTTGCCCGAACGAACCATTTTCTGCATGGCCCTTGCGGCATTGACTCTGCCCGGCAAATCTCTGCTTACAAGTGCGCCGAGGGGATTATCCGGAGAAGGGTCGAAACTGCCCGCCTGGGCAAAACAAATGACCGGCTCAATCTCATCATCCGCCGGGACAATTACGAAACCGGCCGGCCGCAGATAAACAACATGGTAAATGGGCTGGCTGTTGGCATCCGTAAACGTTTCAACACTTTCAATCTCCCCACCTAATTGAGCGCCCATAGGTTTCGGATTTGCGGCCACCCAGGCCTGCGCCAATTTTTTGGCGTGTTCGGCGGTCATCGGGGCAGCCGAAGTTACGCCGGACCACCACAAAAGGGAAGATAACAACAGAACCGCCAACAGGCGAAGCCTGTTGCGGCTATTCCAACATAATTCTCCGATTGCACAGTAAATACAGTACATTACGTCTGCTTTCGCACCAATTGTCTTCTGCAGAGGTAAAAAAAACGATTATTATATTATACGAAAAGACCTGCTGTTTCGTTTATAAATATTTTTTATAATCGAGCAACCTGTTTTCAAAGAGGTTAAAGGACTGAATGTAAATCTGAGATATTACGGGAAAAAGGGTATCACAGAGTCGTTTCGAAAGAACCTGTTCACTGCCGGCCGAAGAGCAAGACAGCGTCGAAATCAGTTTTCACGCCAAGTTATGGAAGGGCCGGCTTTGCGCCGGCTTTTTCCTTCGCCGATAAAATATATTGTACCCTCCGTCCGTCAAATCAAACCTGCGACTACCTTCATTCATGCTTACCCCATAGGCATTTGTGAGGTACAAATTAGGCAGATTGCCTATATGCTTTTTTGTCCGGCAACGGCGAGAATACAAGCATCAGGGACGTTTAAAAGTAAAAGTATTAAGGAGAGAAAAAATGAAAAAGCTAAAGCTAATGATGTTTATAATGGTTCTCGGATTGACCGTCCTCGCCGCGAACAAGACGGGGCTTTCGTTCAACAACAGTTCTGCCGCTTATAATGTCTCTGTTACGACGTCCCCGGATATTGCGATTGGCATACAGTCCGACGACGGCTCGGTTCGTATCGTATATCTTGAAATAACCGATGCGGGCAGGCCGGGGCCGGCTGCCGCATCTGCGAGAGCAGATATTATTCAACAGCTTCCTGATATGACGACTCTTGCATTGCTGGGACTGGGCGGCCTGCTTTATCGTCGCAGGAAAGAGTAGTACCCTTGTTGGGTCACAAAGGTCACTAATCCGCCCCAGGCGTTGTTTTGTCCGGGTTGCGGTTTATTGAATAACTTTTTATCATGGATTCGATTCACGAAACTTGAATCACCCCGGTAACGTATAGTACTATAGACGTATAGGAAATAAAGGTGATTAAAAGGCAAACAGCATCAAGGAGTCGAATATATGACTTTTAAGAATATTTTCGTGTATCCGCGTTACCCGGAGAGCTTAAGCAAGCTGTATGCGCTTGCCCACAATTTGTGGTGCCTGTGGGACTATGACGCGATAAATCTTTTTTACCGCATTGACACCCACCTGTTCAGGTCGGTCAATCATAACCCGGTCAAATTTCTTCTGGACCTCCCTGAAGCCAAAATGAACGAGCTTGCCTGCGACAGGGCTTTTCTGCTCGAACTTGACAGGGTCTGGCAGAAATTCGACGAATATATGAAGTACAGCGGAACGCCGCAAAACGGCGGCGACAACTCCGGCATTAACAAGAACAACGTTATCGCCTACTTCTCAATGGAATTCGGCCTTCACGAATCTATGCCCATATACAGCGGCGGACTGGGTATCCTGGCCGGGGATTATCTTAAGACCGCCTCGGATTTGGGGATGCAGATTATCGGGGTGGGACTCATTTACAGGTTCGGCTATTTCACCCAACGCATTAACATTGAGGGGCGGCAGGAAGAGTTGTTCCTTGAGCTTGAAAATCACTACCTGCCGATAAAGGAGATACGTCTCGCCGACGGCAGGCCCGCTTTTGTCGAAACAAGGATACTCGGCGAAAATTGCAAAATTAAACTCTGGCAGATTGACGTCGGGCGGACAAAGCTGATTCTGCTCGATACCAACGTCGAAGATAACCCGCGATACCTCAGGGATATTACAAATGAGCTGTATGTTGCGGACAAGGACAAACGAATCCAGCAGGAAGTGGTGCTTGGCCTTGGCGGGGTAAAAGCGCTTGCGTTATTGAACATCAAGCCAAATATCTATCATATAAACGAGGGGCATTCCGCCTTTCTGATAATCGCCCGGCTGCAGAAACTGATGGCCGAAGAGAGGGTATCATTTTCCGAGGCCAGGGCGCTGATTAGAACCTCCACGGTCTTTACAACGCACACCCCGGTAATAGCCGGCAACGAGCACTTCGACACCAAGATGGCAAAAAAATATCTCGAGCCGGAAATAAGACAGATTGGTATGTCGTTCGACGAATTCAGCGAGTACGCATTTATCGAAAATAACAAGGACACCTTCTGGCTGCCTGCGCTGGCGATAAGATTTTCCAGATATGTCAATGGCGTCTCGAAGATACACGGGGATGTTTCCCGCAAAATGTGGGCGGGGCTTTTCCCCGGGATGCAGCAGATAGAAGTCCCGATAGATTACGTAACCAACGGCGTTCACTGGTCGTGGGTCAGCGAACCATTTACGAATCTCTTCAATCACCATATCGGCCCGAATTTCATACATTGCCGCGATAAGGGACATATCTGGCAAAAACTCGCCGATACGCCGGATGAGGAGATTTGGGAAGCCCATCATAAAAATAAGCTCAAACTCATTGAATTTATTCGCAGAAAACTTGCCGGGGATCTTATCATCAGAGGGTATTCGCAGCCCAAAATTACCAACATCACGCGCCTCTTTAATCCGGACTATTTGACGATTGTCTTCGCCAGACGTTTTGCTCCTTACAAACGCGCGACACTTCTCCTTAAGGACAAGGAGCGACTGGTTAAAGTGCTTATGAATCCCAAAAGGCCCGTTCAGCTTATATTCGCAGGCAAGGCGCATCCTGCCGACGCTGCGGGCAAATATATGATTAAGGAAATCCTGGATTTCGCACGCGGGCGCAAGCTCGAAGACAGAGTGATTTTCCTTGAGAATTACGACATAGACGTCGCGAGGCATCTTGCCTGGGGAGCCGACGTCTGGCTGAATACCCCGATAATGGAAAACGAGGCCAGCGGCACATCCGGGATGAAGGCGGCGATGAACGGGATCCTGAACCTCAGCGTTCCCGACGGGTGGTGGGCGGAAGGGTATAACGGCAAAAACGGCTGGCCGATTACCGCTGGGAAATTCTACGTTCATACGGAGCTGCAGGAGACCGCCGAGGCAAACCAGGTTTACGACCTGCTCGAAGAAGAAGTGGCAGAGCTGTTTTACGAGCGCAATGAAGCGGGCATTCCCAAACGATGGGTGGGTATGATGAAAGAATCCATCATCTCGGTTTGCGGCAATTTCAATATGAACAGGGTACTGGTTGATTATTCCAGGAAGTTTTACACTACTGCGACAAAGGAGCATGAACTGCTCATCGAAAATAATCGTCAGCGTCTCCGGGAGGCAATAGGCCGCGAACAGGAGATTCTCAAGGGGTGGAATTACATAGTGGTTAAAGAGCTTACCACCAACTTAGATAAAAAAGAGTCCGTCTGCGAAGGGGACACTCTCGAAGCAAAGTGTATCGTGGATTTGGGGCATGCGCCGACAGAATTATTTATTGTGGAACTGTTCCATACGCCGGGCAGCAGGCAGAATTACAAAATTATTCCGATGTCGTTTAAATCCAGGCAGGGCAACATCGCTTATTACGAATGTTCCGCCAAAATCGAGGGACACGGCGTGCAGAATATAAGCGCCCGCATAAGGCCCGCCGACCGGACGGTGCAGGATTTGCATCCCGAAATGGTCAAGTGGAGCGAATAACGCCGGCGATTTTATACCCTGTGGCTGGCAGCGGACAATTTTGCAATCTTCTTTGAGATTTGAGGCGTAAGCTGGCCCGAATTCAGCCGCCATTGCCAGTTGCCTTTTATCGTGGCGGGACGGTTCATACGGGCCGATTCGCCCAGCCCCAAACAATCCTGTACGGGAATTATGGCAAGATTAGCAACGGACGCAAAAGCGAGTTTTATAAGCTCCCAATTTATCTGATTGGTCGAAACCTTGCGGCCGAGGCAGGCAAAGAGGACCTTCTTTTGCGCCGCGGTGGCGTCTTTTGCGAACCAGCCGGCAGCGGTATTGTTATCGTGTGTGCCGGTGTAAACGATGGCGTTTTTTTTGTGGTTGGCCGGGAAGTGCGGATTTTGGGTGAGATTGCCGTCGAAGCCGAATTGAAGCACCCGCATACCTGTCAGATGATGTTTTTCAATGAACGTTTTGATGTCGGGCGTAATAAGTCCCAAATCTTCCGCTATGATGGATTGCGGGGTCAATCGCTTAAACATCGCATTGAAAAAATCATCGTAGGGACATTTCACCCATTTGCCGCTGGCAGCGGTTGAGCTGTCCGCGGGGACCTGCCAGTAAGCGAAGAAACCCCTGAAATGGTCAACCCTGACTATATCGAACAGTTTAAGATTATGCCCTATTCGTTCGAGCCACCAGTGGTACCGCGTATTTTTCAACGCTGTCCAGTCATAAACGGGGTTGCCCCACAACTGTCCTGTTTTGCTGAACATATCGGGAGGCACACCTGCGATAAACCGGGGCTTTTTCGCTTTGGTCAGTTTGAAGATTTCAGGATTACTCCAGACATCTGCACTGTCGTAGGCGACATAAATCGGAATATCGCCAATCAATTTGATTCCGAACTGTTTGCAATAGTTCTTTAGAGAGACCAATTGCTTAAAAAACAGATATTGTAAAAACTTTTCCCTGTCGATTGCTTCTGCAAAAGTATTTCCAGCCGTTTTGATTGCATCTTTATATCTATCTCGCAGTTTTGCGGGCCAGTCGCACCATAGAACGCGTCCGAAGTGCCGGCGCAGCGCGACAAACAACGCGAAATCATCGAGCCAAGGCGCGTTCTCAATACAAAACCGCTCGTAATCGCCTGGCTTTTTTGAAACTTTGGAACGCTGGTATGCAGCGTTCAATAATTTTGTCTTGTAAGAGACAACTTTGGGATACTCAACCTTTGACTTTGCGAACCTGGGACAATCCTGAAGCTGGTCTTTGAGCAAAAGACCCTGTCGATATAACAAATCCGGGCTGATGAGGAGTGAGTTGCCCGCGAAGGCGGAGATGCAATTATACGGCGAATAAGGATTTTGCCGCAGAGTAAGCGGGTTCAGGGGCAGCATCTGCCAAAACTTTTGTTTTGCCCGTGCGAGAAAATCAGCGAACTTGTATGCCTGCGGGCCGAGGTCGCCTATCCAGTATTTTGATGGAAGCGAAGTAATGTGCAGAAGTAAGCCGCTTGCTCTTTTTGGCGTCATAGTCGTTTTTCCGGGTGCCGGGGGCTACTGAATCCTTATCCCCAGATATCGAGCCAGTTTCATAAAATGTTCGACCCATTTTTGCGCCGCCTGGTCAGCCGCCTGGGCTTTTTTGTTCATTTCGGGGTATGTTTTTTTGCTGATGTCGAAAAAGACGTTTTGAGCCGTCTGGAGATTAAGCTCCGTCACGATTGACAGCAAAATCCTTACCGTTGCCTCTATCGTTTCAAGAAGCTCGGTATTTTCAGGCGTCTCCTCCAACTGGGTCATAAGCCGGTTTATTTTCCTGCTTGCCTCAAACTGGATAGTGGCCTTATCAAGCTGAAGGGAAAATCTGGTTGCTTCATCAGCCAGTATTTGAAGATGTTCGAGACGGCTGGCGTGCTCGTCCCCCTCATCACGGATTATTTTGCACAGCGCCTCGTTCAGTATAAACTCAACAGGGCCGGCCAGGGCTTTTGGCAGCGGGATATTCATTCCTCGCATCGCCTGCATTATCGCGTAGTTGTGCTCGTAAATGTGTCGAAACGACGCCTCAATCTCAAGCCATGTCGTATCGAGCAACAGGTTGAGGATATGCCTTTGCTCATCCTTGAAAAGATGCCACAGCGAATAACTATGGCCTGCAAACGCCACGTTCATCAGGCGCATAACCTCATTGGTGTCCCCTTTGAGAAAAGCTGTTTTCAAATCATGCTGGATTGATGAGAACAAACTGTCGGACATACGCCCTTTGCCGGCGGCGACTATATACGGGTCTCCCCGGTGTAACGCAGCGAAATCCACCGTGTATTTTTCCAGAACAATGGCCGACTGCACCGTGGCCCTGCCTGTAACAAGCACCTGGATTCCCGCCTCCGTCCGTTCGTATATCTCCGTCCTGGCTGAGTAGCAGTAAATGCTCGTTTGCTCTTTGGGGTGTTCCGTAAATATCGAGCTTATCGCGAAATGCACCGCCACACGGTTCAAATCAACAGCGCTGGTTTTAACGTATCGCTCATATACCGCCTTGCCGTCGGCGAATTCCTTTTCATTGGAAGGCGCATTTTTGAGTATCAATTCAAACTCAGGTTCAAAATCCCTGTTTTCTATTTCTTTAGCTAATTGAATTGCTCGTGAGGCATATTGCATTATCTGGAGCGTTTCAATTCCGCCTATGTCGTCGAAGAACCATCCGCAGCTTGTAAACATAAGCAGGGCGTTTCTTTGTATTTCCAGCAGTTTGAGGAAAATCACCTTTTCGCCGAAGTCCAGGTCGCCGCCCGCCGAGGCGGTTATAAATTTCTCCACATTTTCGGCGGACCTGTCATTTATGACCGCTATGTATTTATCCCTTAGCCCCCACGGGTCGGCGACAAACTGCTTCATCCTGTTTTCATAAACTTCCGCGAGCCGGTCTCTAAGCCAGTTCATTGCCTCACGCAGCGGCGCACGCCATTGCTGTTTGCCAGAAGGGAATCGTCCGTAATTACAGCCGCAGTTTGCCTTCCATCTTTCCACCCCGTGGGAACAACTCCACGAGCTGTTCTCGTAAATCTCAATTTCTTCGACAGGGGGATATTTTTCAAGGTATTCGCCATACACCGTTAGTTTCGCGAGTTTGTTGGTCTCAACGTAATGAAGACAATAAGCAATCGCCATATCAGTATAACGGTGATGATGGCCGAATGTCTCGCCGTCGGTGGCGATGTGGGCAAGCTGGTGTTCAGCGTTGCTCCCCGTGAAAATCCAGTTCATTTTTTTGGCTAAAACTTCGCCATTCTGCAAAATATGACCGCCGGCCACGTCATTGGCGACTGGCCCGTGGTAGAAAAACAAACTTATCGTTCGCCCGGAGGCAAGCCGGCAAAGATAGGGCTTTGTTGTGTCAATTTTGTCTTTCTCGATATATATCCAGTCGGCTCCATCAATACTGCGGACTCGCTTTGCCTGATGCGGTGACAGTATTGTGAATTTAATCCCGTACTCCGCGAGGATATCGAGCGTCTCCAAATCCACGGCGGTTTCGGGCAGCCACATACCTTCCGGCTTTCTGGCAAAGCGTTGCTCAAAATCATATATCCCCCAGGCAACCTGCGTACGTTTGTCCCGGCTGTTGGCAAGAGGCATAACGATATGGTTATACGCCTGGGCGATGGCCGCACCGTGTCCGGAAAATCGCTCTTGGCTATTCTTGTCGGCATCAATCACTCCCTTATAAACATCCGGTGCGTGTCTTTCAAGCCACGATAACAGCGTGGGGCCGAAGTCGAAACTGATTTTGGAGTAGTTGTTGACGATGTCGATAATTTTGCGGTCGGGACCGAGTATCCGCGAGGCCATATTAGGCCTGTAGCATTCTTCGGTTATCCTTTCGTTCCAGTCGTGGTAGGGATAAGCCGAGTCCTGTAACTCCACCTCTTCCAGCCAAGGGTTCTCTCTCGGCGGCTGGTAAAAGTGTCCATGAATACAAACATAGTGCTCCATCTTTTGACCTCTCGTCCATCATACCCTAAGTTAGCCGCTTATTCTACGTTTCATTTCATACTCTTGTTTTCTTTGTATCCTTAAATATATCGGCTGCTTTCACGTCCGTTCTGGACTAAGCGATTGCGAAGCATCAATTAAGCATTCTCCCAATTCCTTATTTGGGGCTTTATTTGTATTTTAACTGGAAAGGGTATTAACAGCCCGTAACATAGCGTTAAATATTAAGGAGCTTGAAAATGCTGGTTTTGAGCAGACACATGGATGAGTCAATTATGGTTGGCGACGACATTGAGATTGTTATTGTCGGTATCAGGCACAATGAGATTCAACTGGGAATAAACGCCCCCAAATCCGTCCCTGTTTACCGTAAGGAAGTATATGGTCACATTTGCGGGGAAAGAGATGGCAGGGGCAGCCAGTATCTGCCCTCGTATCGCAGGTCTGCCTGCGCAGTGGCCATAAGAGCATAGCATGGATACAGCGAATTAACGGGCACGGACGCCCAAATATAAATCTTAAAGGTGAAAAACCTTGGAGATAAAGATGATTTCTGAAAAAGTAACACCATGGTATGTTTTAAACTCCCCCGAAGTAGGTCAGCCGTTCCAGGATTTCTACGACGCCTGCATCAAAGGAGGCGTGCTCGACACAAAGACCCGTGAATTGTTGATGCTGTCCCTTGCCACGGCGTTTCGCTGTCCGCATTGCACCGAATCGCATATAAAGGCGGCCCTTGAGGCGGGAGTAACAAAAGAAGAAATAACCGAGGCGCTGCTTATTACTGCTGTTGAGGCCGCGGGAACACAGTTAAGCTGGGCAAAAGAAATTTATCTCAAGCATATGGGTAATGGTAATACAAGCAAAAGCTGATTATCTGTCATCATAACAATACGCTTGTCTGAGATAAGCATGCACGATTTTGCTGGCGGTTAATCTCTATCCGCAATTTCGTTGAACAAAAGCCGGTGCGTTAACGCTGACGGCGCTGCGACCCATTTAATAAATAGCTCGTTTTTGCTGTAATCTATTCGATTTAATCATTTGCCGCCATAAAAACATGGTTATAAAGCGGTCTCTAAGCAATTGCGAGCAAGTGATTAAGCTTTATCCTTATTGCGTAATCATCTTATGTAAGCATATAATAACACAACATAAAGAAAGCGATTTAAGATATAAAAAGTAGCTAAATAATCAATTGTTAATAATTATTAACAATTATTAATTAGGAGACAAAAATTAATTGGAACCATGCGCGGTCTCATTCACGCTCTGCAATTGTCATTGTGGTTATTATGGTCAGAGTCACGCGCGGACGAACCGTGTAATCTTTAAGTTCGTTAGCGATATAAAGTATAAAGAAAGGAGATGCTTAGGTCGGACAGCGAAGTATGAATATGTCATGTGAGGAGCGAAAAAGTTAATTAAACGGATTTAAAACAAACAAAATTTAGAGAAGAATGGAGAAAAAGAATGAGAAAGTTAATTACAATTTGTCTGGTAGCAAGTCTGATGCTGATTTCAACATCCGTATCATTGGCAAGTGTGGTCTCGACACCGCTGGGTGCCCCAAGTTGGTGGAACAGCGAAACGGGTCTCTACGCCTATGGATATTGGTCAGCTGACATTATGGGTGGTGGTGATGAAGTTCATCCGGGGAGCAATTCCAGCCACTGGGCTTCAAATTACCTGGAGAACGAGGACTTTACGGCCAGCATAGGATGGACTGACGACACCATTGCAATCGCACTGGGTAACGAATTTCATGCGGACCTCCAGAAGCAAATCTACGTCTATGTCACCGGAACGACCACCAGTACCGACGCCGACATACTTAGTAGTCTCAACACTGACAGCGGAACATTTTCTGGCGGATCGACGTGGAACATAGATCCAGGCACCGGTGAATGGAACTATGTGTTGAGCGGCGTGATTACCCCTCAGCCGCATTTCGTGAACCTGACGCTTACTGTGCCGGGTATGACAAGTGTAACCAACATCTGGGCAGGTGAAAACTGTATCCCCATCCCTGAGCCGGCGACGATTTGTTTGCTCGGCTTCGGCGCATTGAGTCTTATACGTCGAAAGAGACTTGCATAATTAAAAATAAAAGGACCAAAATGCGGAGCACAATAAAGTGCTCCGCATGATGGCCCTCATAAAACCAAAGAAGGGAAAGATGTATGAAAAAGTTTCTTAAATATTTTTTATTTTTGGTGGCAGTGTTAATTCTGCCTGTTGGAGCAAAAGCATGTTGGATTAGCATTACAGCCACGAACGGGACAGTTTCTTCGACGGCCCTTTATACCGACGAAACTGCTGGGTTCGACTACACCAACAACGAAAGCCAGCAGATTAGTCTTGATGGCATTGGCTTTATAGAAAAGTTAAAACTTTCCGGTAAAGCTGATCCTGAGATAGGTATTGAGTTTGGCGTTAGGGCTGGTAGTTTAGATACGACATTCACTATCAATTCTGGTGCGGAAACTTTTGTCGATATAACAAATCCTGACGCATACGCCTCGGCAGCCATTACATTGACGGACAGGGCCTCCCCCACGGGTGCGATGATTACTGGCCTTTTCGCCGGCGGCAAGGCAAACCAGGCCGTATACAATGGCGCGACACTATTCGCAAATCTGGTGGATGGTTTTTCGATTTCTAACAGCTCGGGGGATAATCATGAAGCAAAGGGTAACGAATCCAGCATGATCACAATAAACGATACTCTTACGAGTATAGAGTCCAATTTTTACTTTACCTTGTCCGCAAGGGATTCAGCTTCCGGAACAAGCACCTTTGTTGTTACCCCTGAACCCGCTGTTGTTACCCCTGAACCCGCCACGCTATGCCTTCTCGGCTTCGGAGTATTGAGTGTGATTCGCAGAAAAAAGCAAAACAATCGAGTGTAGTTAATATTGAATTGTTAGCGCATGTTAGCGCGATAATTTAACAACGAATAATAAAAAGGAGTAAAATAATGAAACGGTTAATTACAATTTGTGCAATACCAAAGCTATTGTTTATTTGCCTGTTGGCTCTTACGCTGTTGCCCATCAGTGCCTACGCCGTGCTTGTTGACTTAGGAACAGCGGCTGATTTCGCAATCCTGGGCAGCACCGGTGTGACCAATACCGGCTCGTCAACTTTTGTCGGTGACGTAGGCAGTTCTCCGACACCAGGGATATCGGGAATCACGGCTTCAATGGTTACCGGTACCCTGTACTTAGCCACCGACTCCGTAACGACCTTGGCTCACACGGACTTGATTACCGCGTACACCGAAGCGCATAACGCTACGGGTGGTGGGGCCGGACCTGCGGATCTGGGCGGAGCGCTCCTCACTCCGGGAATTTACACCTATGCTGCGATTGCGCCTTGGACGTCCGGCACTCTGACGCTGGATGCTCAATTTGATCCCAGCGCGCAGTGGATCTTCCAGATAGGCAGCGCCCTGACGACGCCCGCCAGCGCCGCGGTGGCCTTGATTAATGGCGCCTCGGCCAACAATGTGTTCTGGCAAATTGGGTCAACCTTGACCCTTGGTGCCACCAACGCCTTCGCCGGAAACATTCTCGCGCAAACGAGCATTAACCTTGGCGGCGGTTCCCTGGACGGCCGGGCCCTGGCCGTAAACGGTTTGGTGTCGATTAGCGTCGCGGAGAACATAAATGTTCCCACGAATGTTCCGGAACCCACCACGATATGTCTTCTTGGCTTCGGCGTTTTAAGCATGGTTAGAAGAAAGAAAAGTGCATAAGCAAAAAATAGAGGTCCTGAATGCGGGGCGCTTTATGTACTCCGCAGAATGGCCCCTATAAAAACAAGAAGGAGCTGTAAAATGTTTGTTGTAATAAAATACGGCAATATTATTGTTGAGCCGATTCGCAAGATGTTGATTAAACCAAAACTATTGTTTATTTGCCTGTTGGCTCTCACGCTGTTGCCCATTAGTGCCTACGCTGCTCCTGCTCAGAGGGGGACGGTACGGGCCGACTCGACGGTGATTAATGTGGTCGCGCAGCCGGTCCTGAGCAATATGACCACTGCGTATAATACCCTCGTAGAAATGACGCCCACACAAGACTTGACCGGTCAGGACCTGGGTGGATTCACGCTCACGACCGCGAGCAATTCCTTAGCCACCGTGATCAACGGCGCTAATGTCTACTTGGAGGCAGGCAGTTCTGCAACCCTCGACACTGCACCTATTAAGAGATATTCTCACATTAAGTACCATTATCGCTGGGACCTTGAGCGGCCGATCGGCACAAATACCACCGATCAAGAAACGATAACTCCAATACCGGAGCCGGCAACGATGTGTCTGCTCGGCCTCGGCGCTTTGAGTGTGATTCGCAGGAAACTAAGTTTGTGCCAATGGATTGAAAATGAATAATTGTTTGCTGCGGTTGGTCCGCCGCAAAAACAGATTTTAATTTAATTTGATAAAGGAATAGTAAATGAAAAAGGTAATTGGGATTACGATTGTACTAACGCTGGTTCTGGCAGCCGTCTCGCTCGCCACGGACAGCCCTAAAGGCGGGAGTGTCGCCAAGGGTGAAGGATTCTATATCTCTGTCCCAAC